>ERZ1066122.146-NODE-146-length-79124-cov-22.968116_pt1 | contig 79124 bp, 57 predicted proteins | sample MGYA00382769_ERZ1066122 | MGnify/ENA primary metagenome ERZ1066122 (study PRJEB33369, sample SAMEA5778352) | biofilm metagenome | biome: Industrial cooling water; feature: Water cooling tower basin; material: Biofilm | place: United Arab Emirates | collected... | reverse complement strand
TCACGTCGACCACGCGCACCGACTTCATGCTCAGGCCGCGGGCGATGTCCTTGTCGAGCGAGCTGATCTGGCTGACCTTCACGCCCGGGGCCGGCTCGATCTCGAAGCGGGTGATGACCGGGCCGGGATAGGCGCCCACCACCTGGGCCTCGATGCGGAAGTCCTTGAGTTTGAACTCGATCTGGCGCGAGAGCGTTTCGAGGGTCTCCTCGTCGTAGCCCTTGGCCTGCGGCTTGGGATCGTCCAGCAGCGAGAGCGGCGGCACCCCGGCGGGGTCGCCGACGTGGAACAGCGGGATCTGCTGCTCGCGCTTGGCGCGGTCGCTCTTCTCCACCGTGGGTGCCGGCGGCGGCTCGATCTTGACCGGCTCGCGCTTGGCGCGCTTCTCGGTCTCGACCTTGCGCACTTCCTCGCGCTCCTCGCGCATGGCGCGGGCGGCCTGCCAGTCGCTGGCCTGTTTGCCGCTGCGCTGCAGCAGGCGCGACACCAGCGGAGGGAGCTTCAGGGCCCAGTCGCCGAGGGTGTCCATCACCCACAGCCAGGACAGGCCGGTCGCCAGCGTGGCCGACACCAGCAGCAGCGCCAGCAGGAAGAGATTGCCGCCCAGCATGCCGAAGGCGCGATACAGCGAGCGGCCGACCAGTTCGCCCAGAATGCCGCCGCCGCCCGCCGGATAGCCCTCGAAGGCCACGCCCAGGCGCAGGTAGAACAGCCCGCATGCCGCGACCAGGAAGCCGACCATGCCGACCAGCCGCAGGGCCGGGCCGAGGTCCGGGTCGCCGTCGCCGTCCTGATCCATGCCGAACAGCGCGATCCAGGCGATCACGCCGAGCACGAACGGCAGCACAAAGGCCACGAAGCCGAAGAACTGCAGCAGCAGGCTGGCCAGCATCGCCCCGAAATGCCCGCCGGCGTTCTGCAGCGGTGCGGTCAGACTGCCGGAGTTCGACCAGCTGGGGTCTTCCGGGGAGAACGTCACCAGACTCACCAGCATGTACAGCAGGAACGGCGCGATGACGATGACCGCGATGTCGCGCAGCAACCGCTGCCGGCCGGGGCTCAGGCGCGGAGCGTCCGCGGAGGCGCTGGCCTTCGCGCGCTTGGAGCTGCTGGCTTTGTCTGGGAGCGGGCGTGCCACCGTGTCAACCGACCTTAAGTTTGCTGCTTAATTGCATGATCTTACAGGTTTTCGTGTGGGCAGTGATGGAGGCCGCGACGCGTACCGCAGCTACGCGCTCCTGCCATCGCCGATCCGGCGGTCACGACTCCGGATCGAACATGATCTCGCGAACTTCCTGGGCGCACCGGCATGCCGCGGCGAACCGGGCCGCCCAGGCCAGCGCTTCCTCGCGCGATGCCACCTGCAGGATCGAGAACCCGCCGAGGACCGCCTTCGTCTCCGGTTGCGGGCCGTCGGCCACGCTGCCATCGGTCGCCACGATGCTCGACCGCTGGCGCAGAAGACCGCCGCCGAAGATCCAGGCGCCTGCCGCCCTGGCCTCGCGGGCCACGGCACGGGCCTCGGCTCCTACCGCCGGCAGGTCCGCTTCCGGAATATGGTCCATCGCGCCATCGTCGAACGAAATCAGATACCTGTGCATGACGCGCCTCCTCGTTCCGATGCACACCGGCCGTGGCTGGCGGGGCGCCAGGCCGTCGCGAACCCGCCGGGAGCGGCCGCGCGCCCTCCCGTCGAGATATGGAGGGCCAGGACGGCCCCCATCCTGCCAGCCGCGGATCGGCGCGGGAACCTCATGTTCAGCTCTCCAGCTCGAACCGGTCCCCGTCCAGCATCGCCGGGAAGCGTTCGCGATGAGCGGCAAGTTCCGCCGCCTGCAGGGTGACGGTCACGGTCACCGCCTCGTCGGCGCATTCACTCACCGGCTGGCCGAGGAAGTCGATCACCGCGCTGTCGCCGCTGTAGTGCAGGCCGTTGCCGTCGGTGCCGACGCGGTTGAGGCCGGCGACGTAGCACAGGTTCTCGATCGCGCGGGCGCGCAGCAGGGTCTTCCACGGGTAGGCGCGGGCCGAGGGCCAGTTGGCGACATAAAGCAGCAGGTCGTAGTCGGGGCCGCCCGGGCGCTCGACATCGTGGCGGTTGCGTGAGAACACCGGGAAACGCAGGTCGTAGCAGACCAGCGGGCAGATCCGCCAGCCGCGCCACTCCACCGTCAGCCGCTCGCGGCCGGCGGCGTAGCGCCTGTGTTCGCCGGCGAAGGTGAACAGGTGGCGCTTGTCGTAGTGGGCCAGGCTGCCGTCGGGCGTCGCGAACAGCAGACGGTTGTAGACCCCATCCCCATCGCGGAGCTGCACGCTGCCGCAGACCGCGGCGTCGAGCGCGGCGGCCTGTTCGCGCAGCCAGGCCACCGTGGGGCCGTCCATGGTCTCGGCCTGGGCGATGGCCTCGTTGGAGAAGCCGCTGGTGAAGGTCTCCGGAAGCAGCACCAGGTCGGTCTTGCCGCGCAGGCCGCCGATCAACGCGCCGTAGTAGTCGCGATTGCCGGCCGGGTCGTGCCACAACGTGGCGCCCTGGACGAGGGTGAGGCGGAGGTCGGTCATGGGGGGCCGGGATTCGGGATTCGGGGTTCGGGATTCGGAAGAGCAAAGTCCCGAGCGGCGGTCGGTCGTGATGGATCAGAGGGCCTTGAGGCGGTCGATGGCGGCGTCGAGGGTGGTCTCGACCTTGGCGAAGCACAGGCGGGCGAGGCGTTGGCCGGCGGGCGGGGTCTCGTAGAAGGGCGAGAGCGGGATCGCGGCCACGCCCTTCTCGATGGTGAGCCAGCGGCAGAAGGCGGCATCGTCCAGGTCGCTGACTTCGGAGTAGTCGACCAGCTGGAAATACCCGCCCGGCACCGGCAGCGGCTTGAGCCGGGTCTGCAGCAGCTGGGCGCGGAAGGCATCGCGCTTGGCCTGGTAGAAGGCGCCGAGGCCATCGTAGTGCTCGGGTTCCTCGACGATCATCTCGGCGAAGGCCAACTGCGCCGGATGGAAGGTGCAGAACACGTTGTATTGATGCACCTTGCGGAACTCGGCGCTGAGCGCCGGCGGCGCGATGCAGTAGCCCACCTTCCAGCCGGTGCAGTGGTAGGTCTTGCCGAAGCTGGAGATCACGAACGCGCGCTCGCGCAGCTCGGGGTAACGCAGCGCGGACTCGTGGCGGGCGCCGTCGAAGACGATGTGCTCGTAGACCTCGTCCGACAGCAGGTACACGCCCGTTTCGGCGACGATTTTCGCCAGCGCCTGCATGTCTTCGGGGCCGAGCATCGCGCCGGACGGGTTGTGCGGGCTGTTGATCATCAGCATTCGCGTATTCGGGCCGATGGCGCCGCGCACGCGGTCCCAGTCGGGGGCGAAGGTCAGCGGGTCCAGCGGCACATGCACGGCACGGGCACCGGCCAGGTCGATGGCGGGCTCGTAACAGTCGTAGCAGGGGTCGAGCACCACGACCTCCTCGCCTGCGCGCACGACCGCGTGGATGGCGTTGAAGATGGCTTCGGTGGCGCCGCTGGTGACGGTGATCTCGGACTCGGCATCCGGCCGGTGGCCGTAGACGCGCTCGGTCTTGTCGGCGATGGCCCGGCGCAGCGCAGGCGCACCGGTCATCGGCGCGTACTGGTTGGCGCCGGCGTGCATCGCCCGCTGCAGGGCATCGACCAGACGCTCGGGCACCGGAAAATCGGGGAAACCCTGACCCAGATTGACCGCCTTGTGCTCGGCGGCCAGTTGCGACATCACGGTGAAGATGGTGGTGCCCACCTTGGGCAGCTTGGTCTGGATCATGCGGATGCGGGTTCCATGGAATCGGGACGGCATGTGGAGCGGTACGGCGGATATCCGAACACCTGGCTGACGTGCGGCAGGCACACGGCACGGTGCAGGGCGGGCAGGTCACCCGCCGTGATGGATCAGGGGGGGCGGGCCGGTGGGATGACTGCCGGCGGGACGAGGCGTCCTGCACCGGCTGATCGGTCGCGGGGGCGGAGTATGCGACAATCCGGGCTTGCCGGATGGAGCAGGTGCCACGGACAGGGCCCGTTTCCGATCCTGTTTCCGATGCCGCCACGGGCCGCCCGCCAGGGCTGGGCCCATGGCCGCCCCCCGAGATCCCATGCTAACAACTTCCCATCCCCTGGTCGGCGAAGCCCGCATCGCCGCGCTGATCCACGCCTATCTGGTCGCCGACTACCGCTGGGAGCTCGACGGCGTCTGGCGCAATCTGCATGTCGGCCAGCCCGCACCCGACGTGGAAGCCTGGCGTCCCCAGATCGAGCGCTTCGGCCTGCTGTCGGCCTGGGACCCGCATTCCATCCCGCGGCCCGAAGAGGTGAACCGCGCGGCGGACGAAAACCTGCACCGCGACCTCAAGCTGTCCGGGCTGCCTCTCCGCGCTGCGTTTTCGTCGGCCGCCAACCGCACCTGGCGCGAGCCCAGCTGGCTGGTCGCCGGCATGGCCTTCAGCGACCTGGACGCTCTGTCGTGGAGTTACGGGCAACTGGCCACCCTGGCCTGGGAACGGGGCCAGCCGATCCGGCTGCGCGTGGATGCGACGCGCCCGGAGTGCTTCGCTGAACATCCCTGGGTCGACTGGCTCAAGTAAGCCCGCCTCCGCGCATGCAAGACGCTTCCGACCCGCCCTCGCTGCTGGCCGCCCGTGCGCTGCGCTACGCGCGCAACGATGAGCCCATCTTCGGCCCGGTGGCGTTCGCCGTGGATGCCGGCGAGGCGCTGCTGGTGCGCGGCGACAACGGCGCAGGCAAGACCACGCTGCTGCGGGTCCTGGCCGGGCTGCTGCCGGCCGACGGCGGCGAGATCCTGATCTCGGGCCAGCCGGCCTCGGTCGATGCCCGGACCCGGGCCATGGCCTATCTCGGCCACCTGCCTGCGTTCAAGTCCGACCTGGGCGCTCTGGAGAATCTGCAGTTCCTCTGTGGCCTGCACGGGCGCCGGCCCGGCCGCGGGCTGGACGAGGCGCTCGCACGGGTGGGTCTGGCCGGCTACGACGACGCACTGGCACGGCAGCTCTCGGCAGGCCAGAAAAAGCGCCTGTCTCTCGCGCGCATGTGGCTGTCGCCCGCGCCGCTGTGGCTGATGGACGAGCCCTACGCCAATCTCGACCTGGACGGTATCGATCTGGTGAACCGCATGGTGCGCGCGCATCTGGACGACGGCGGCGCCGCGCTGGTGACCACGCACGGCGCCTACGCCGCGCCGCCGGTGCGCACGCGGGAGCTGGTGCTGCGACGCGTGCAGGAGTCGCCGGCATGAGCGATTCCAGCCGGCAAGGCGCGCGCCACGCCGCAACGACATCCGCCGATGTCGCATTCTCCAGCGCGGCCCGGGACGACCGCGGCGGTGCGCCCACGGCGTTCGGCGCCGCCGCCGCCCTCCTCGCCCGCGACCTGCGCCTGCTCTGGCGCCGGCGCGGCGATGCGCTGCAGCCGGCCCTGTTCGCGCTGATCGTGGTGGTGCTGTTCGCGCTCGCGCTGGGCAACGAGCCGGCCCTCCAGGCGCGGGTGGCCGCCGGCGTGCTGTGGGTGGCCGTGCTGCTGTCGGGCCTGCTGGCGCTCGACACCCTGTTCCGCGGCGATGCCGAGGATGGTTCGCTCGAACAGTGGATGCTGTCGCCGGTGCCGCTGGCCTGGCTGATCGCGGTGCGCACGTTCAGCCACTGGGCCACCACCGCACTGCCGCTGCTGCTGGCCGCACCGCTGCTGGCCGAGCTCATGCATCTGCCGCATGCGCAGTGGCCGGTGCTGATGGCGGGGCTGGCCCTGGGCACGCCTCTGCTGAGTCTGATTGGTGCGGTTGTGGCGGCACTCACGGTGGGCATGCGTCGCTCCGGTATCCTTGTCGCCCTGCTCGCCCTGCCGTTGTACGTGCCGGTGCTGGTGTTCGGCGCCGGCAGCGTGACGGCGGACGCGCAGGGGCTGGACGCGGTGGGCGCGCTGCTGATGCTGGCCGCCGGCCTGGTCGTGGCCTCGGTGCTGGCGCCGCTGACCGCCGCGGCGGCGATCCGGATCGCGACCAGCTGAAAGCGGTGACCAGCTGAGGGCAGCAACCCGTTGAGGGCGGCGGCCCGCGCAGGTCGGGCGACCGCCCCGCGGCCGCTGCTCGCGTTGCGTCGGCGCCGCGACTTGCGCTCGGTCAAGCTGCCGGATCGCCGGCAACGCCAGACTGCGCGCACTGCGTCCGCAGCGCCGCCCGCACCGTCACACCATCGCCCCTGCCCTGCCCGTTCACCCCGCCGCCGAGCCCATCGTTCCAGACGTCACCGACACTCATGAATCCCATCGTCCGCTGGTTCCATCAACTCGGTTCGCCGCCCGTCTTCGACCGCTTCGCGGCGCGCTGGACGCCGTGGGCCTATGCCGCGGCGCTGGTGGTGATGGGCTGGGGGCTGTGGCAGGCGCTGTTCGTGGTGCCCGCGGACTATCAGCAGGGCGACAGTTTCCGCATCCTCTACATCCACGTGCCCGCGGCCTGGATGAGCCTGCTGGTCTTCGGCGCGATGGCCTTCTATGCCGCCATCGCACTCATCTGGCGGATCAAGCTCTGCGAAATCCTGTCGATGGCCTGCGCGCCGATCGGCGCCGCCTTCACCTTGATCACCCTGCTCACCGGCTCGATCTGGGGCCGGCCGATGTGGGGCACCTGGTGGGACTGGGACCCGCGCCTGACCACCGAGCTGATTCTGCTGTTCCTCTACCTGGGCGTGATCGGCCTGTACCGCGCGGTCGACGACCGCCGCGCCGCGGCCCGCGCCGCCGGCATGCTGGCCATCGTCGGCGTGGCCCTGCTGCCGATCATCCGCTACTCGGTGGTGTGGTGGGACTCGCTGCACCAGGGCCAGACCATCCGCGTGTTCGGCGATTCCAGCATGGACCCGAGCATGATGCCGCCGCTGGTGGCGATGGTGATCGCGACCAAGTTCTGGTTCGCAGGCTCCCTGCTCGCCCGCGCCCGCGCCGACAACCTCGAACGCGAGGCCGGCAAGGACTGGGTGCGCCGCCGCGCCCTGGGCGAAAACGTCGCCGCGCCCGCTGCCGCTGCCGAAGGAGACCGCGCATGAGCTACGCCGGCTACGTGATCGCCGCCTATGCCGCATTCGCGGTGGTCATGCTGTGGGATGCGCTGGTGCCGCAGTGGCAGATCGCCCGCGCCCTGCGCGCCGCGCGCCTGCGTGCGCGCCGCGACGCCGCGCGACGCGCTTCCGCCGTGGCATCGGCTTCCACGGCCGAACCCGCTTCCGCACACGATTCACCGAGCACTCCCACGCCATGAACCCCGTCCGCAAACGCCGTCTCTGGTTCGTCCTCGCCCTGCTGCTGGCCGGCGGCCTCGCCACCGCGCTGGTGACCATGGCCCTGCAGCGCAACATGACCTATCTCTACACCCCGAACGAAGTGCTTTCCGGCACCGCGGGCGCGCGCGTGCAGGCCGGCGAAGCCCGCTTCCGCCTCGGCGGCATGGTCGCCGCCGGCTCGTTCCGCCGCGACGCCGGCTCGATGCAGGCGCAGTTCCAGGTCACCGACGGCGACGCCCAGCTGCCGGTCCGCTACACCGGCATCCTGCCCGACCTGTTCCGCGAGAAGCAGGCGGTGGTCGCCACCGGGCGGATGCAGGACGGGGTGTTCGTGGCCGAGGAGGTGCTGGCCAAGCACGATGAGACCTATGTGCCCAAGGAAGTCGCGGACAAGATGGGGTTAGCGCATCAGAAGCATGGGGTTGCGAACCCTGGCACGACAGACGATAAGACGACGCCATCATCCGAATCGAAGTACTGAGTGGACATGCCCGGAGAAGCGCCCCGATCACTCGATGGCGGCCATTCGGTGTCGATGCACTCCCGCAGTGCACCGCGGCCAGTGGAGGACGCGGCGCTTTTGATCTTGTCTTTGACCTGCCGGCCCATCGGAGCGGCGGGACTCGCGGACAAGGCCCGCAGGGCGCGCGGCAGGACGCCGCGCGTTTTTCGAAGGGACAGGGATGTCCCTTCGAAAAACCCCGCGAGGCACGCGGACCCAGCGCGAAGCGCTGGGCGCGACGCCTGGGCTGCCCTTTCTTTTGGTGACTTTTCTTTGGGCACGCAAAGAAAAGTTACCCGCGCGCAAGCGCGGAAGCTTTTGCGTTTCCACTCGGCGAAGAGGCCTCGTTCGATAACTGCTCGGCGAAAGCCATCTCCAGCTGCGATCATGCGACAAGCACCCTAAAAGATCCCCCCATGCCCCTCCACATCCTCCCCGAACTCGGCCAGATCGCCCTGATCCTCGCCCTGCTGATCGTCGGCCTGCAGTCGACGCTGCCCCTGCTCGGCGCCCACCGCGGGATCGATGCGTGGATGGCGGTCGCGCGGCCGGCGGTGTTCGCGCAGCTGGCGCTGGTGGCGCTGGCCTACGCCATCCTCACCCACGCCTTCCTGGCGCAGGACTTCTCGCTGCGCTATGTGGTGGCCAATTCCAACAGCCTGCTGCCGGTCGGCTATCGCTACTCGGCGGTGTGGGGCGCGCACGAGGGGTCGCTGCTGCTGTGGTCGCTGATCCTCGCGGTCTGGAGCGCGGCGGTGGCCGCGTTCTCGCGGCATCTGCCGGCGCCGGTGATGGCCCGAGTGCTCGGCGTGATGGGCATGGTGAGCCTGGGCTTTTTGGCCTTCATGATCTTCACCAGCAACCCGTTCGAGCGCGTGTTGCCGGCGGCGGTGGAAGGCCGCGATCTCAACCCGCTGCTGCAGGATTTCGGCCTGATCGTGCACCCGCCGATGCTCTACATGGGCTACGTCGGTTTCGCCGTGCCGTTCGCCTTCGCCATCGCCGCGCTGCTGGACCGCACGCCATCCAGCGCCGAGACCGTGGCGGTATGGCTGCGCTGGACGCGGCCGTGGACCAATGTCGCCTGGGGCTGCCTGACGCTCGGCATCGCGCTCGGCAGCTGGTGGGCCTATTACGAGCTGGGCTGGGGCGGCTGGTGGTTCTGGGACCCGGTGGAAAACGCCAGCTTCATGCCGTGGCTGGCCGGCGCGGCGCTGCTGCATTCGCAGGCCACCACCGAGAAGCGCGGCAGTTTCCGCAGCTGGACCCTGCTGCTGGCGATCGCGGCCTTCTCGCTGTCGCTGCTCGGCACCTTCCTGGTGCGTTCGGGCGTGCTGACCAGCGTGCACAGCTTCGCCGCCGACCCCAGCCGCGGCGTGTTCATCCTGATCTTCCTCGGGCTGGTGGTCGGCGGCTCGCTGCTGCTGTACGCGCTGCGCGCGCCGGACGACACCCACACCGCCAAGCCCTTCACCGGCGCATCGCGCGAGACCCTGCTGCTGCTCAACAACCTGCTGCTCACCGCGGCCTGCGCGATGGTGCTGCTGGGCACGCTCTACCCGCTGCTGGCCGATGCGCTCGATCTGGGCAAGATCTCGGTCGGCCCGCCGTATTTCTCGCTGCTGTTCATCATCCTGATGACGCCGCTGGTACTGCTGCTGCCGCTGGGCCCGCTCACCCGCTGGCAGCGCGAGGAGCCGTCGCGTCCGCTGCGCATGCTCGCGCCGTGGGCCGCGCTGGCGCTGATCGCCGGCGCCATCGCGTACTTCCAGGCGCCGCAGGGCCCGTGGAAGACCGCCGCGGGCGTGGCCGGCGCGCTGTGGGTGGCGTTCGGCACCCTGCGTTTCGTCTGGCAGCGGCTGCGCAGCCAGGGCGGGCGCTTGACCGCCGAGATGACCGGCATGGTGCTGGCGCACATGGGCATCGCGGTGTTTCTGGTCGGCGCGCTGCTGATCGAGGCGCAGCAGCAGATGCGCGAGATCGCGATGCAGCCCGGGCAGACGCTGACCCTGGGCCGCGACAGTTTCCGCTTCGATGGCGTCGAACGCCTGCAGGGGCCCAACTACATCGCCAGCCGAGGCACGGTGGAGGTGTTCCGCGATGACCGCCGGGTCACCACCCTGCACCCGGAAAAACGCGAGTACATGAGCGGCGGGCAGGTGATGACCGAGGCCGGCATCCGGCCGGGCATCACCCGCGACCTGTTCGTCGCGCTGGGCGAACCGCTGGGCAACGGCGCCTGGGCGGTGCGCGTGCACATCAAGCCCTTCGTGCGCTGGGTGTGGGCGGGGGCGCTGTTGATGGCGCTGGGTGGATTCGTCACCGCATTCGACCGGCGTTTCCGTGTGAAACGACGCGTCACTGCCGGCACATCCGCCCCACCCGTTCCGTCCGCCCCCCTGGAGTCCGCCGCATGAAACGCTGGTTGCCTTTGGCCATTTTCCTGTCGATCGGCCTGCTGCTCGCCGCCGGGGTGTGGATGAGCGGACGCGAGAACCGCGAAGCGCTGCCCTCGCCGCTGATCGGCAAGGCCGCACCGGCGTTCACCCTGCCGGTGCTGCACGAACCCGGCCGCAGCGTGTCGTCCGCCGACCTGCGCGGCGAACCCTACGTGCTGAACGTGTGGGGCAGCTGGTGCGCGGAGTGCCAGGTCGAGCATCCGGTGCTGACCCGCTTCGCGGAAACCAAGCGTGTGCGCGTGATCGGCTACAACTGGAAGGACGAACCGGCGGATGCGCTGCGCTGGCTGGAGCGCTTCGGCAACCCGTACTGGGTGGTGCTGGCCGACCAGGAAGGCGCCACCGCCATCGATTTCGGCATCTACGGCGCACCCGAGACCTTCCTGGTCGATGCCGACGGCATCATCCGCTGGAAACACGTCGGCGCGGTGAGCGATGCCACGCTGCGCGACGAGCTGCTGCCGGCGCTGGCCGCGCTCGAACGCGGCCGCTGAGCCCCGACGGTCCGCCGCACAATGCCGATGCAGTCCGACGCCCACTCCCCACGCCCGCCGTCCGCCGCCACGCGGCGGCGACGCCTGCTGGGCGCAGTCGCGATGCTGGCCGCGCTTGCCGCCGGCGCGGCGGGTGCCGGCTGGTGGTGGGAACGCCGGCAGCCAGCAGGACTCATGGTCGGCACGCAGGTGCCCGATTTCGTGCTGCCGGCCCTGCGCGACCCGGGCGAGCAGATCCGCGCGCGCGAGCTGCGCGGGCAGACCTATCTCATCAGCGTCTTCGCCAGCTGGTGCGGCTTCTGCGCGCAGGAGCATCCCGCGGTGATGCGGCTGTCGCGGCTGTACGGCGTGAAGGTGCTCGGCTACAACTGGAACGACGAACGCGAGGCGGCGCTGGCCTGGCTCGACACCCACGGCGATGCGTACTGGAAGATCGTCGCCGACCAGGACGGCGAGACCGCGCGTGCGCTGAAGATCCACAACACGCCGGCGCACATCCTGGTCGATGGCCATGGCCGCATCCGCTGGAAACACCACGGGATGATGACCGACGCGGTGTTCCGCCGCGCACTGTCGCCCGTGCTGGACACCATCGCGCGCGAAGAGGCTGCGCGATGAGTGCGGAGGCGACGGTGCCGGCACCCGCAGGCCGAGGACGCGGCGCGAAACTGCTCGCAGTGGCGTCGATGCTGACGGTGCTGGCCGCCTCCGGCTGGGGGCTGCATGCGTGGTTGCAGGACTACCGCGCGCGCATGCAGTACGTCGGGTATCCGCTCCACGCCTTCTCTCTGCCCGACCTGCATGCGCCGGACCGCATCCTGCGCACGTCGGACCTGCGCGGCGCCCCCTTTCTTCTGCACAGTTTCGCGAGCTGGTGCCCGGCCTGCGCCGTCGGCCACGACGACACCGCACGTCTGGCCGAGCGCTACAACCTGCGGTTGATCGGCTACAACCTCGAAGACGAACGCGAGGACGCGCTCGCCTGGCTGCAGCGCAAGGGCGACCCGTACACACGCATCGTCGCCGACCGCAAGGGCGATATCGCCCTGTACGGTCTGCGCATGTACGGCACGCCCTTCTTCGTGCTGGTGGACGCCGATGGCATCATCCGCTGGCGTCACCAGGGCACATTGACCGACGACACGATCGCGCAGGGCCTGGAACCGGCGCTGCGCGCGATGGGGCACACACCATGAACGACATGTCCCCGCATGGGACCGCGATGAACCCACCGACCGCCCGCATGCACGCGCACGCGCAGGCTGCGGCCTCTGTGCCCCGCAAGGCGTGGGTCCGGCTGTGGATCTCCGTCGTCTTCGCGCTGCTCACGGCAGGTCTGGCCGCACCGCTGGCGGCGCAGACGGTCACCGACCCCGCCCCGCTGCGCTTCGAGAATGCGGTGGAAGAAAAACGCTTCCACATGCTGGTGGCCGAGCTGCGCTGCGTGATGTGCCAGAACCAGTCGCTGTCGGATTCGAACGCGCAGATCGCGGTGGATCTGCGCCGCGAGGTGCTGGCGCTGATGCGCGATGGCCGGAGCGATAGCGAGATCCGCGACCATCTGGTCGCGCGCTACGGCGAATTCGTGCTGTACCGCCCGCGCCTGCACGGTGCCACCTGGCTGCTGTGGTTCGGCCCGCTGCTGTTCGTGCTGGGTGGCGTGGTGGCGCTGGTGGCCGTGCTGCGCCGGTCGCGCCCCCGGGCGGCCGCAGTTCCGCCCCCCGACGATACCGAACAGGAATGGTGACGCGATGAGCTGGTCCACTGCCCACTGGGCGTTTCTCGTGCTCGGCGCGATGCTGATCGTCGGCAGCTTCGCCACCGTGCTGCGCCCGCTGTGGCGGCGGCGCGGCATCGCGCTGGCGATGATCGCGAGCCTGTGCTTGGCCACCGCCGCGCTGTACCAGCTCGTCGGCACACCGCAGGCGCTCGCGCGCAGTGCGCTGGAGCAGCCGACGACGATCGAGGGCGCCGTCGCCCTGCTCGAACGCCAACTGCAGGCCCAGCCCGACCGCGACGGCTTCGCCCTGCTCGCCAATGCCTACGCCCGCAGCGGGCAGGATGCGAAGGCGCGCGATACCTGGGAGCGCGCGCTCGCGCTCGCGCCGGAGGACGCCGACCTGATGGTCGCCACCGCCGAAAGCCGGCTGAAGGCGGCGGACGGGCAGTTCGATGGCCGCAGCATCGGGCTGCTCGAAGAGGCCCTACGCCGCGACCCCACGCATCAGCGCGCCCGTTTCTTTCTCGGCCTCGGCCACCGCCAGCAGGGCCGCGCGGAGGACGCCGCCCTCACCTGGGAGCCTCTGCTGCAGCAGTTGCCGGACACGGAATCGGCCACGCTTCGTGCCGAGATCGCCGCCGCGCGCGCCGACGCCGGGCTGCCCGCGCTGGCCGGGACGCCCGCGTCGCCGTCCTCTGGCGAGACGGGCGATGGCACTGCCGCCGCCACGCCGGCCCCGGGGGCCCTGGTGGTCGAAGTCGGCCTGGACCCGGCATTCGCGGCGCGCGTGCGCCTGCGCCCGGACGCGACCGTGTTCGTGATCGCCCGCGCTCCCGACGGCCCGCCGATGCCGGTGGCCGTGGAGAAACACCGCGCCGCGGATCTACCGCTCACCGTGACGCTCGACGATGCCGATGGCCCGATGCCCACCGCGCGTCTGTCCTCGCTGAAGGAGGTGGAGGTGATCGCCCGCCTCTCCGACAGCGGCAACGCCACGCGCCAGGACGGCGATATCGAATCCGCCCCGGTGCGCGTCGCGCTGCCTGCGGAGCGGCCGGCCCTGCTGGTGATCGGCGCACCGTAGTCCATTCCGATCCGCGAGAGAGATTCGCGTCATGACGCCCGCACCATCCAGGCAAGACCTGGACGGGGATGGGGAAAGACGCATCCCTGCCGCTGTGCGGCAATGCTGCCCGGGAACACCGTCCGGAATGGATGCCAGAGAGACACGCCCATGCCGCGCAGCCCGATCGCCCGCTTGACCGATGCCCTCGTGCCGACCGCGCTGTTGGCCTGTCTGGCCGGTCTGGGCCTGCCATGGCTCAGCGGCGCGCTTGCCATTGGCGCGGTTGCAGCGGTCGAACCCGCAGCGGATGCCTACGCTGCCGGCGCCATCGGATCGGATGCGACGCGCGCTGCCGCCTCTCCCGGCCAGAGCGCATGGTGGATCGATCTTGCCGCGCACGGGCAGCTGTATTTCGCCGCGGGCTGGGCGCTGCTGCTGATCCTGTGGTGCCTCCGCGGTGGCCGCTCCCGTCTGCGCTGGGTGCCGCTGCTGGTGCTCGCCGGGCTGCCGTGGCTGAGCGCGGCGCCGGCCCTGGAGACCGCGCGCGGCGATCCACGCGCCATGCACGTCCTGCGCATCGCCGCCGCCAACGTGCATGTCTCGAACCACGCCCCCGACCCGTTGATCGCCTGGCTGCGGCAGCACCCGGTGGACGTGCTGGTGGTCCCGGAACTGAGTCCCGCCTATGCCGAAGCGTTGGCGTCCGCGCTGCCGGAGCTGCCGCATCGCGCACTCCACCCGCAGGCGGGGTCGGCGTTCGGCATGGGTCTGTACGCACGTCTGCCGCTGCGCGAGGTGGTGGCGGCGCCGGATGCCGACGGCATCCTCGCGCTCGGTGCGACGCTGGATGTGGGCGGACGGCCGGTGCGCGTGGTCGGCGTGCACCCGATGCCTCCCGTGGCGCCGCGCTGGCATGCCGCCCGCGACCGGCTGGTCCACGCACTCGCCAGCGGCGCTCACCCCGCACTCGGCCCGGACCGCGACCTGCCCCGGCTGCTCGCGGGGGATCTCAACGCCACCCCGTGGTCCAGCGCCCTGCATCTGGCCGGAGCGGGCGGGCTGCGGCGCGCCACCGGCTTCCGCAGCACCTGGCCGATGCAGTGGGGCGGATATCTCGGCATTCCCATCGATCATGTGCTCGGCAGCGCCGAATGGCGCGTCATGTCCACACGGCATGGACCCGACATCGGCAGCGATCATGCGCCGATCCGCGTCGAACTCCAGCTTGCCCCACCCCCACCCTAAAGCCGGTCCGCCTGTCCTGCGGGTTGTGCCCCCCTCCGGGCTCCGTAGAATGCCCGGCTGCGTTCAGGATTCCCGGCTTCCAGGATGACCGAGTTCACCCCTCCAGGCACCCGCTTCCTCGCCCTGCCCGACCCGTTTCCGATGAAGCGCGGCGGCGCGCTGCACGGCGCACGCATGGCCTACGAGACCTGGGGCCGGCCGAATGCGGCCGGGGACAATGCGATCCTCATCCTCACCGGCCTCTCGCCCGACGCTCACGCCGCCAGCCATGCCGACAACCCGGAGCCCGGCTGGTGGGAGGCGATGCTCGGCCCGGGCAAGCCCATCGACACCGACCGCTGGTACGTGATCTGCGCGAACTCGCTGGGCAGCTGCAAGGGCTCGACCGGCCCGGCCTCGATCGACCCCGCCACCGGCCAGCCCTATCGCCTCGCCTTCCCCGAACTGTCCGTGGAAGACGGCGCCGACGCCGCCGCGCACGTCGTCCGCGCCCTCGGCGTGAAGCGTCTGGCCTGCGTGATTGGCAATTCGATGGGCGGCATGGTGGCCCTGGCCTTCCTGCAGCGGCACCCTGGGCTGGCGCGTACCCACATCAACATCTCCGGCGCCGCTCGGGCACTGCCGTTCTCGATTGCCATCCGCTCCCTGCAGCGCGAGGCCATCCGCCTCGACCCGCAATGGAACGGCGGCGACTACGACGAGGCGCACTATCCCGAGGCCGGTATGCGCATGGCGCGCAAGCTGGGCGTCATCACCTATCGCTCCGCGCTGGAATGGGACGGCCGCTTCGGCCGTGTGCGCCTGGACGGCGACCGCCGCGACGACGACGACCCGTTCGGCCTGGAATTCGAGGTCGAAAGCTACCTCGAGGCCCACGCCCGCCGCTTCGTGCGCCGCTTCGACCCCAACTGCTACCTCTACCTCAGCCGCTCGATGGACTGGTTCGACCTCGGCGAGAGCTGCAGCACCGAAGCCGGCCACGGCTGCACCCACACCGCCCTCTCGCGGCTGCACCTCGACCGGGCGCTCGCCATCGGGGTCTACACCGACATCCTGTTCCCCATCGAGCAGCAGCAGGAAATCGCCGACGGCCTGCTGGCCGGCGGCGCCGATGCCACCTGCCTGCCCCTGCCCTCGCCGCAGGGCCACGACGCCTTCCTGGTCGATATCGCCCGCTTCGGGCCTGCCGTGCGGGAGTTCCTCGACGGCCTGTGAGCTGGCCGACGCCGCACACTCGGCTATACTTCACACCCGCGCCGGAATGGCGGAATCGGTAGACGCAGCGGACTCAAAATCCGCCGCCCTTAAAAGCGTGTGGGTTCGAGTCCCACTTCCGGCACCAGGCTCCAAGCCCGCGACTCGCTCGCGGGCTTTTTGTTGACGCAGCGCGTGGCGACGCGTTCGACATGCGCCGGCGTCGAGTGCATACCTGCGCGGTTCGAGCCCCTGTTCCGGCATCAGTAAAACAAGGGCCTCAGCCGCAAGGCTAGGCGCCTTTGTTATTACCAAGATTTCGCTGTGTATGGATTGTGTGCGGGTTGTCGGTACAAGGCTAATTGTAGTGGCGCTCGTTGGCATGCTTGCCGCAGGTCAAGCAGGTGCGGTGGTGGCTGTAAGGCCTGTATTTCTCTATGCCCAACGGCCCGCCACAACGCGGGCATAGTGGGCCATCTCCACGCTCCGCCTTCACAAGCCGGTAAGTCACCCAACTACCGTAGAGCAGCGCAAACCCCCAGCTGGCCAGCGGTGCCCATCGCAATATGTCGAACATGCCGCTTGTAAGCGGACCGCTTCGCAGGGGCGCTAGCACGGCCATCATAAGCACAGACGCTACTGTGGCCACAATTGCAGGCCAATACGCGCAAATCGTTTTGAACAAGCCCATGAAATCCTCCTTGTACTAGACGCTATCCCGCCCCAGTCGCATGGACTGAGACGGGATAGCAAGCCTTCGGCTTACGGCTCGATGCTGGGCCACTGACTTTCGATATGCTGTGCCATATCGTCCAGCATCTTCAAGGTCTCAGGCCTCATGTTCTGACCTTGGAAATACTTGCCAGAGAACAAGTCAATCAGTTCAAACTGATGGGGCTTGGCTTCAACGCCGTTCTGAGTCAGCACCCAATGGCCAAACTCCAGCGTAAGGCGGGCTTCTTCCGGGTCGCATTGCACGCCCTTCTCATGGAAGTAGATGTAGCGAACCTCATCACCATCCATCGCCACAACGTGCGGCGAGAAGCGCACTTCAAGATTGCGTACATACGCCTGATAGCGATGCCCAGAAATGATCTTCCACCGCCGCTGCGCATGCGGTGAAGCAATGAAGGACTCCAACACCCTCAACGAGTTGTTGCGACGTGTCTCCTGGGCGATGCCTTGCAGCTTTGCGCGCGCATCGATAATGCCGGGGAACCCACGTTTCATTACATCACGGATACCCGCGAGAGCCTTAGCATAGTAAGGCTGCATGAAAACCTGCGGCGTTCCCTTGGGATATTTCTGGTCGTGCAGGAATCGCATCTGCCGACTAGCGGACATACGCACGAAGCGCGCAAGGTTACGATCGGAAAGACGTGGTTTCGGCACATTGGGGGAGAGCTTAGGAATGGTACTCATGTTGTTGTAGGCCTTATGCAATCTACGAATGAAAGAGGGGCGACTTTTTGGCCGCCCCTCTGGTTACTCATTTTCCGCGCGACTTCGACGGCGACGGCTTCGGAGCTTTGTTACGCTCAGTGACCGTCGTCGACTTGTGCTTCTCGGCGTACTGCTTCGTTACGAACTCGCCGGTCTTAGCACTGCGGTGTTGAGTGATCTTCTTGTCAGCCATTGCTGTATATCTCTCGGTAGTTGGGGGGTCATTACAACTGCCCAACGGAACACCACCGCCCCGAGAAAGGGGCGTACATGGCCCTGTGACCGAATAGATGGAAGACCTACGTAGATGCTTTACGAGGTAGCTTTTTTGAAGCTATACTCTCGCGTCTGCCAAGACAATCAGCTTTAGTAGGTTCCACCATCCGTACGTGGACAGTTTTGTTCCGGTTTCTGGTTGTGGTTTTCCTCCTTAAGCTGTTTAGTTGCTGTACGCCGAACGCCTCGCCTGCCAGCGGGGCGTTCGCTTTTTGAGTGGATCGCCGCCGATTCTATCACCGTTTAACAAGTTGGCAAGCGCGGGAGTCAACTGCCAACCACTATATCTAGTTTCAGAAGCCCAAGTCGACCACTACCCACAGTGTTATCCACAGGGTCCAGCGTGAAGGCCTGAATCCAAACCTGAACAGACGCACTGGCAATCCTGCATCCCGCTTGGGCCGTCTAAGCCTCGCCTCCTTTGTGACGGGCCTCCACTTTTTCAAGGGGGCGTGAGACAAGAAGAAGAATCTTTCGAGGCGAGCTTGAGCCCGCCGCAGTTGAACGCCTGCCGCAGCCGTTTAATTCCAGGTGTCCACGAAGCAGGCCAGAACATCTACAACATTTCAGCGAGCTGTCGACAAATCACACCCCCGCAAAAAACACCTCCCGCCCCCCGCGCCGCCTCCAGCGAAAAATGCCGCTCCACGCTCGCGAGGCCATTCGCGGCCAGCCGTTCCCTTAGCGCCTGATCGCGATACAGCCGCACCACCGCATCGGCGAAGGCGTCGGCCTCATCGGCCACCAGCACATCCTCGCATCGCGCAGATGCATGGCTTCGACCGCGCAGCCCGTGGCGACGACAGGCAGACCGTGGGTCATGGTCTGGTCGATCTTGCCTTTCACGCCGGCGCTGTAACGCAGGGCGTCAGGGTGACAGAGCGATGAGAGTATCGCCCCTCGACTGGGAGTTAGTCGGCACGCCCACACTTGTGCGTCGAAGCATGCTCCCGAGTGCAGAAGGCATACTATCAAGATCCACACAAAGTGATCGCCACATCCGGCGATTCACGAGCAATCCGGATGTCCGCGGGCGCAGTGCACGCCTTCCGCTCAAGTGCGCATTGCGCCTGCGCACCATGCCGCGTACGAGATGTTGCCTGCGTCCGCATAGATGCGGCTCGGCGAGAGGCCGCCGGCTGCAGCGAGCGTGTCCGGACTGCCGGTTGTGGGCCATGCTGCATTGCAATATGATGCGCGCGGCCTGCACCGCCCGTTCAGAGTCGACGACTCCGCGACAGCGCCTTGTCTTCAGCGACTGCCGCTCACAGGGCCACACTGCCCTGGTGCACGATCCGTATCGATGAAACACACGCGCCCCACGGGCGCCGGGGAGCAAACGATGTCCATGTCCAGCGGATACCCGCTGCGCGAGCAGTGGTTCGGCAATCTGCGCGGCGATGTGCTGTCCGGTGTGCTGGTCGCATTGGCGCTGATTCCCGAAGCCATCGCGTTCTCCCTCATCGCGGGCGTGGACCCCAAGGTGGGGCTGTACGCGTCCTTCTGCATCGCCGTGGTCACCGCCATCGCGGGTGGCCGGCCCGGGATGATCTCCGCGGCCACCGGCGCCATGGCGCTGGTCATGGTCGGCCTGGTGAAATCGCACGGCCTCGAGTATCTGCTTGCGGCCACCATTCTTGCCGGCGTGCTGCAGCTGGTCGCCGCGGCGCTGCGGCTCAATGCGCTGATGCGCTTCGTGTCGCGCTCGGTCGTCATCGGGTTCGTCAACGCGCTCGCGATCCTGATCTTCATGGCGCAGTTGCCCGAGTTGATCGGCATGCCCTGGACCGTCTACGCGGTCTGCGCGGCGGGTCTCGCCATCATCTATCTGCTGCCGCTGTGGACCAAGGCGGTGCCGTCCCCGCTGGTCGCGATCGTGGTGCTCACCATCGTGGTCGCGTGGCTGGGTCTGGACATCCGCACGGTGGGCGACATGGGCGCGCTGCCCGACTCATTGCCGGCCTTCCTCGCTCCGGACATCCCGCTGACGCTCGACACGCTGCGCATCATCTTTCCCGTGTCCGCGACACTGGCCGTCGTCGGCCTGCTCGAATCGCTGATGACCGCGCAGATCGTCGAGGACATGACCGACACGCCGACCGACCGGCGTCGCGAATGCGTGGGCCAGGGCGCGGCCAACATCGTCGCCGGCTTCTTCGGCGGCATGGCGGGCTGCGCGATGATCGGGCAGTCCGTGATCAATGTCAGCTCGGGCGGCCGCGGGCGCCTGTCCTGCCTCATCGCCGGCGTGGTCCTGTTGCTGCTGGTGGTCTACGCATCGCCGTGGGTGTCGATGATCCCGATGGCCGCCCTGGTGGCGGTGATGATCATGGTCAGCATCGGCACGTTCCACTGGAAGAGCATCAAGGAACTGAAATCGCACCCCAGGACGGCGAATCTCATCATGATCGGCACCGTCGTGGTGACGGTGGCGACACACGACCTGGCGAAGGGCGTGCTGACCGGCGTGCTGCTGACCGCCCTGTCCTTCGCACGCCGCGTGAGCGCCATGCTGGACGTCGAGAGCGAGGCGCTCGAGGACGGCTCACGCCGATATAACGTGAAAGGCCAGGTCTTCTTCGCGTCCGCCGTGCAGCTGGTGAACAGCTTCGACTACATCCATGCCCCCGGCCGTGTCGTGATCGACCTGACCGACGCGCACTTCTGGGATACGAGCGCGGTCGCAGCGCTGGATCGCGTGATCCTCAAATTCAGGCGACACGGCGCGACCGTGGAAGTGATCGGGATGAACGAGGCCAGCGGACTGCTGATCGACAAGCTCGCCACGCATCGGGACCAGACCGCGGCGCCCGCCGGGGGGCACTGAACCCGGGCCCGGACCCTCGTCGTCCGCTCTCACCCCGGCGACAGCGTCGATCCAGTGCCGCGAAGCGGCCGCCGACTCAACCCCCCGCGAAGAACACCTCGCGTACCGCCCCACGCGCCGCCGCCGGCGAGAAGTGCTGCTGCACGCTCGCCAGGCCATTCGCGGCCAGCCGTTCCCACAACGCTCGATCGCGATACAGCCGCACCACGGCATCGGCGAAGGCGTCGGCCTCATCGGCCACCAGCACATCCTCGCCATCGCGCAGATGCATGGCTTCGACCGCGCAGCCCGTGGCGACGACGGGCAGGCCGTGGGCCATGCTCTGGTTGACCTTGCCCTTCACGCCGGCGCCGTAGCGCAGCGGCGCGAGGGCGATGCGGGCACCGTCGAGCCAGGGCGCGAGATCGGGGACGTGACCGTGGATGCGCAGGCCGTCACGGCTATCCCGCGCGAGAAGATCATCCGGCGGGTCGGCACCGATGCAGTGCAGCGCCACACCGGGCAGCGCGGCACGGATGCGCGGCAGGATGGCCTCGATGCACCAGCGCATGGCATCGGTATTGGGCGGGTGACGAAAGCCGCCGACGAACAGCAGGTCGCGACGTTCCTCGAACGTGGCGCCCGAGCCGGCGATCCGGTGCAGATTCGAAACCAGTGCGATGCGCGCGTCGGGCATGGCCTCCGCCAACAGCGCGCGTTCGCTGTCGCTGACCACCAGGGTGATGTCGGCGGCGGCGACGGCGGCCAGTTCCTGCACGCGGGTGCGCTCGGCGGCGCGCAGCAGCGCGTGGTCGCCCGCGACTTCGGCACCGCGACGCTCGCGGATGTGGTGCAGATCGACGGTGTCGAACACCGCCCGCGCCTGCGGCGCGAAGCGGCGCAGCAGCGGCAGTACGTCGTGGGCGACGAAGCAGCGGCAGGCCATCGCCACCGTGAAGCGCGGGCCGTGGCGGCGCAGCCAAGCCGGCAGCGCGCCGAGCTGACGGCCATGCCAGACCTCGATGCCTTCGCGCCGCAGGGGCTCGGCGGCGGCTTCGGCCGATGCGGCATCGCCCTCCTCCAGCGCCACCAGGCACACGTCCGCGCCCTCCTCGCGCAGCAGGCGCATCAGATTGAGCAGGCGCAGCGAGCCGGAATCCCGATCCGGGCGCGGCAGCCAGGCCTCGACGATCAGCACCTGGCGCCGGCCGCGGTGCAGCAGGGCCGCTTCATTCGCGACCCACTCATCGCGCGCGGCCTCGGGCGCGGGCTGACGCGCGAGCGCCTCGGCCCAGCGCTCGCGGAAGATGTCGCGATTGCGCACCTGGTAGGCCTTCATGCCCTGGGTGGTGTCGGTGCCGGCGGTCGCGCCTTCCACGTGCACCACCCGCGCCGCGGGCTGCACCAGCACCCGCCGCCCTGCGGCCCGTGCGGCGAAGGCCAGATCGGTGTCCTCGTAATAACCGGGCGCGTAGCGCGCGTCGAAACCGCCGAGCGCGGCGAACAGCGTGCGCGGGATGGCCAGCGCCGCGCCGCTCACGTAATCGACCTCGCGCAGCCAGGCGAAGCGCGGGTCGTCGCCGTCTGCGAAGCGGCCAAGGTTGCGCGCACTGGCATCGGCGAACACCGCGCCGCCGGATTCCTGCAGGTGGCCGTCCGTGCCGAGCAGGCGCGCGCCGACGATGCCGGCCGCGGGCTCCGTCTCGAACGTGGCGAGCAGCGCATCCAGCCAGCCCGGCTGCGGCACGGTGTCGTTGTTCAGGAACACCAGGAACTCGCCCGTCGCCACTGCCGCGCCGTCGTTGCAGGCGGGCACGAAGCCGCCGTTCTGCGCGCGCCGGTGCAGGCGCAGGCCGGTGACCTGCGGCAGCCGCTCGCGGGTCTCGACATCGGGCGAGGCATCGTCGACGACGATGATCTCGACCGTCGCCACGGGCGGATGCGCCGCCAAGGCGCGCAGGCAGCGCAGGGTATGCGCGCACTGGCCGTAGACCGGAATCACGATGCTGGCCAGGGGCGCCTCGTAGTCGGGAACGGAGGGCACGCCGAACGGCACGAACGGCCCCTCGTCCGGCATCCACAGCGCACCGCGCGCGGCGCGCGGCGCCGGCAGCAGCGTACGCACGCGCTGCCAGGTGGCGCGCCAGCCACGGCTGCGCAGGCTCACCAGCCCCCGCCGCAGCAGTCCGAGGCTGCGGTCGAAAGCGAACCGCAGATCGGCCGCGGACAGTGGCATGGGTGGGCAGACTCCGTACGCGCGTGCGCGGTTGCAGGTGGGTGCGCCGGGACACGGCGCAGGTGGGCTGATGAGTTCGAGGGAGCGTGGTGGAGGACGATTGACCAGGCGCACGCCATGTCAAGGCGCACCGTACGCCGGAGCCGTTGACCACAACATGACGGCCCGCCCGGGCAGCAGAATGCAGGAGACCGGCCCCGCGGACGTGCACGGGCGCAGACCGCCTGCACCCGCGGTCGCGTCCCGCGCGACGCGTCATGCTGCAGACAGCCACGCGGGACCGTGGGCGGATCGGGCCTGCTAGACTCGGCCGGCATTTTCGCATCCCCCGCCCGCCGACAGGCAAGCCGAGCCCCGATGGCCCGCACACACGATTTCGACGACGATCAGGACGACATCGACGACACCGACGATCTGGACGATCGCGAGGATGACACCGGTAGCGACCGGTCGCGGCGCAAACGCCGTCTGCTGCGCCGCCTGGCGGTGTGGACGCTGGCGCTGATCGGCATCGGTCTGGGCTTTCTGATCCCCTACACCCTGTACCTGAACCAGCAGGTCACCGAGCGCTTCGGTGCCCTGCGCTGGCAGGTGCCCACCCGCGTCTATGCGCGGCCACTCACCGTGGCCGCCGGCGTGGCGATGGACGCGCGCACGCTGAAGACCGAACTGGGTGCGGCCTCCTACCGCGAGGACGGACGCGGGGAGCGCCCCGGCACCTACGCGGTGAAGGGCAATCGCTGGACGATCGCCAGCCGCGGCTTCGAGGATGTGGGCGGGTCGGTGGGTCCGAGCCGGATCGAATTGACCCTCTCCGGCGGCCGCATCGGCACCGTGCGCGACCTCGGCAGTGGCTCGCCGGTGCGCTACGCCCGTCTGGACCCGGCGCGGATCGCCACGCTGTACGGGCAGAAGCAGGAAGAGCGCCGGCTGGTGCGGGTGAGCGACGTGCCCGGCATGCTCACCGACGCACTGCAGGCGGTGGAAGACCGCGATTTCGCGCGTCACCACGGCATCGACCCGATGGGCATGCTGCGCGCGCTGTATCTGTTCGTGAAGTCCGGCGGCGAAGTGAAACAGGGGGCCAGCACCATCACCCAGCAGCTGGCGCGCTCGGGCCTGCTCGGCATCGGCAAGGAGCAGACGCCCACCCGCAAGTTCAACGAGATCCTCTACGCGATCATCATCGACGCCCGCTACGACAAGGGCGTGATCATGGAGGCCTATCTGAACCAGGTGGACCTGGGCCAGAACGGCTCGCAGGCCATCCACGGTTTCGCCTCGGGCGCGGAGTTCTACTTCGGCCGGCAGCTCGACGACCTCAATACCGAACACGTCGCCCTGCTGGTGGCGCTGGTGAAGGGGCCGTCCTGGTACAACCCGCGCAAATGGCCGGAACGCGCGACCGCGCGCCGCAATCTGGTGCTCGACAAGATGCTGGAGACCGGCATCATCGACCAGAAGGAACACGACCGCGCGCGCAAGGCACCGCTGGGCGTGACCGAGGTGCCCGGCAGCATGGTCGCCAACCGCTTCCCGGCGTATATCGACCTGGTGCGCCGTCAGCTGGCGCGCGACTACCCGCGCGACGCGATTTCCGGCGCGGGCCTGAGCGTGATGACCGGCATGTCGCCTTCGGCGCAGGCCTACGCCGAAGGTGCGGTGAAACGCACCCTGGACGGGATCGGCAACGCCAAACGCCCGCCGCTGCAGGCCGGCATGGTGGTCACCGATGTGCATACCGGTCAGGTGCTGGCGGTGGTGGGCAGCCGCAGCTTCCAGGAACACGGCTTCAACCGCGCGCTCGACGCACAGCGGCCCGTCGGCTCGCTGCTGAAACCCTTCGTGTACCTGTTGGCGCTGTCGCAGCCGGACCGTTTCACCCTGGCGACGCCGGTGGACGACGGCCCGGTCAGCATCATTCTCGACAGCGGCAAACGCTGGACCCCGGGCAACTCCGACGGCCGCAGTCATGGCACGGTGGCGCTGGTGGACGCACTGGCCAGGTCCTACAACCAGTCCACGGTGCGGGTGGGCATGGAGGTCGGGCCGGAACGGCTGGCGGACTTCGTGCGCACGGTCTCGGGCGTGGAAACCGAGCGCAATCCGTCGCTGATCCTGGGCTCCACCGACCAGAGTCCGTACGCGATGGCCCAGCTCTACCAGTTCCTCGCCTCCACCGGCCAGGTGCAGCCGCTGTACGCGGTGCGCGGCGTGCTCGACGCCGAAGGGCAGGCGCTCAGCCGCTACGACAACCCACCCAAGCCGGCACAGGCGGGTGATGCCGTGGCCGCCCGTCTGGTGACGGTGGCGCTGCAGCAGGCGGTGACCTCGGGCACCGCGCGGCAGCTTCTGAACGACGGCCTGGGCAAGCTCGGCGCCGCCGGCAAGACCGGCACCAGCAACGACAGCCGCGACAGCTGGTTCGCGGGCTGGACGGGCGACCATCTGGCGGTGGTCTGGGTCGGCAACGACCAGAACCAGCCCACCGGGCTCTATGGCGCCACCGGTGCGATGCGCGTCTGGTCGGGCCTGTTCTCGCGTCTGCCCAGCAGCACGCTGAAGGCCGGCGACGAGGGCCTGGAATATCAGTGGGTGATCGACAACCACAGCACCGACGCCGAATGCCCGGGCGCGCGCCGCTACGCCTTCGTGGCCGGTTTCGCTCCGCCCTACCGCCCCTGCCTGATCGACAACATCCAGCAGCTCGACCCGGCCGGCGGCGACGGTGGCGAAGGCGGCGTGCGCGGCTTCTTCGACCGTCTGTTCAACCGCGATCCCCCGGCCGAACCGCCACCCGCCCCGGCCGCGGACTCCGCCGCCGTGCAGCGCGAGCGCGCGGCCTACTGGCGCGAGCGCGAAGCCCAGGAGCGCCGCCGCGACGCCGAAGACCTGGCCTACTGGCAGCGCCGGCAGCAGCAGGAGGACGAGCGCCATCGCATGGCCGAAGCACGCGCGCAGGCCGAACGCGAGCGGGTCGACCGCGAGTACCGCGAACGCCAGGAGCGCGAGTATCAGGAGCGTCTCGCCCGCGAGCGGGCGTACCGCGAGGCGCGCGAGCGCGACGACTTGGAACGCCGGCGCGAGGAAGAAGAGCGCCGGCGCCGCGAGGACGAGGAACGCCGCCGCCAGCAGGATTACGCCGGCGGCACCGCCGTGCTGACCGCGGCACGCGCTGTGGAGCGCTGGGCATGACGCTGGGCATCAACCGGGTCGACACGCCCACGGTGGGCATGCGCCGGTCTGGCATCCAGCAGCCGTACGTGACCGGGTCGCGAATGCACGCGCCCCTGCGCGATGCACATTTGTCGGCCGGGCGCCTTGGGGTGTCGGGCCTGCTGTATGCGGCTGTGTTGCTCGCCGTGTCCGCCTGCACCAGCGCGCCGGAGCCCGTGTGGACCGGCACGCCGCCGGAGACGCTGGTGACGCAGATCCGCGCCGAGCGTCGTTTCGAAGGAGGCCAAGGCCTGCCCGCCGAACTCGACGTCCAGCCGCTGCGCGATCCGGCGGTCGAGGACCTGCTGGCGCGTGCCAGCCGCGCCGAAGCGGCCGGGCGCGCGCAGGAGTCCGCCGCCGCGCTCGACCAGGCGCTCGCGCTCTCGCCGCAGGACCCGGCGCTGCTGCAGGCCCGCGCGGAGACCGCCGTGCTGCTGCGCGACCTGGACAGCGCCGACCGGCTCGCGCGCGAAGCCTTCGCCATCGGCGCGCAGGTCGGGCCGCTGTGCCGCCGCCACTGGCTGACCGTGGCCGTGGTCGCCAAGGAACGCGCCGCACAGCGTCTCGCGCAGGCGGAGCGCAGCCGTCGCGACGCGGAGCGCAGCGCCTTCATCGACCAGGCCACCACCCAGACCGGGCTGGCGACCGACGCCGAACGCCGCGCGGAGGCCTGCATGGTCACCGGGCCGGCGCGCTACTGATGCCTGCCCGCCTGCGCCCGTCGCAGACGCGCCGCCCCTGACTGGACTGCTCCGATCCACATGCCCCCGCACGACCCGGCGCAGGACGCCGCGACCGCTCCCGCCACGCAGCATGCCGACAGCGCCGACGCCGCCCCGTCCACCCTCGTGCGCGGCACCGCCGCTGCGCTCGCTGCGGAGGGCGCCCTGGCCGAACGCATCCCCGGCTTCACCCCGCGTGCGGCGCAGCTGCAGCTGGCGACCGCGATCGCCGCGACCGTCGACAGCCGCGCCTCGCTGCTGGCCGAGGCCGGCACCGGCACCGGCAAGACCTTCGCCTATCTGGTCCCAGCCCTGCTCTCCGGGTTGAAGACCATCGTCTCCACCGGCACGCGCGCGCTGCAGGACCAGCTCTACCACCGCGACCTGCCGCGCGTGCGCGACGCACTCGGCATCGGCCTGAAGACCGCGCTGCTGAAGGGCCGCGCGAATTATCTGTGCCTGTACCGCATGGAGAAGGCCAAGGGCGAGCCGCGCTTCACCAGCCGCGAGCAGACCACGCTGTTCCAGCGCATCGTCGCCTGGAGCGGGCGCACGCGGATGGGCGACTTGGCCGAAGTGGAAGGGCTGCCCGAGGATGCGCCGCTCATTCCGCTGGTGACCTCGACCACCGACAACTGCCTCGGCAGCGAGTGCGCGTTCTGGGAAGACTGCTTCGTGGTGAAGGCACGCCAGCGCGCGCAGGCGGCGGACCTGGTGGTGGTGAATCACCACCTGCTGCTGGCCGACCTGGCGCTGAAGCAGGAAGGTTTCGGCGAAATCCTGCCCGGCGCGCAGGTGTTCGTGGTCGACGAAGCGCACCAGTTGCCGGAGCTGGCCGCGCAGTTCTTCGGCGAAGGGCTGAGCGCCCGGCCTCTGGTGGAACTGGCACGCGATGCACTGGCGGAGGCCAAGTCGGTGACTGGCGCGCTCGCCGTGATCCAGGGGCCGGCACGCGCACTGGAAGAGGCCACTCGCGCGCTGCGCGAGGCGATGGAGCCGCTGCCCGCACGCGGCACCCGTTGGCGTGCGCTGGAACTGCCCGAGGTGTTCGATGCACTCGGCGCGCTCGACGATGCCCTGGTGGCCTATGCCGATGCGGTGGACCCGCTGCGCGAGACGTCCGGCGCGTTCGAAAGCTGCCACGCGCGCGCGGTCGATCAGCGCATCCGTCTGCTGCGCTGGGCGCCGAAGGATTTTGCGCGGCGGCATGAAGTGGATGATGACGACGCTGCGGACGGGTTCGTCCTGTCGGCGGAGCGGATGGAAGCGGATGCCTTGGGCGCCGGCTTCGGTGACGACGCGGGCGGGCCGACCCTCTCCCCCGGCCCCTCTCCCGGGGGGAGAGGGGAGCAGGCCCGGGCTTCGGGTGGCGCGATCAGCGACTCTGCGGGTATCGGCGACGCTGCGGGCACCGGCGGCTCTGCGAGTACAGGCAGGACTTCGGGTGGCGCGCGCGCACAGGCTGGAGAGTCCGATGACACTGCCGCAGCCGCCGACGCCAAAACCCTCTGGGACGTGCGCTGGTACGAGCTCTCGCCGCGCGGTTTCCGGCTGCAGCGCACACCGCTGGATGTGTCCGGCCCGCTGCGTGCGCACCGCGAGGCCTCGCGTGCGGCCTGGGTGTTCACTTCGGCCACGCTGGCGGTGGATGGGCGTTTCGACCACGTGTCCACGCGCCTGGGCCTGGACGCGCCGCGCACGCTGATCGCGCCCAGTCCCTTCGACTGGGCGCGGCAGGCGCTGTGCTGGCTGCCACCGCGCATGCCCGAACCCAATTCGCGCGATTACACCGCCGCGGTGGTCGACGCGATTCGTCCGGTACTGCAGGCCTCGAGGGGCCGCGCGTTCGTGCTGTTCGCCTCGCACCGCGCGCTGCGCGAAGCGGCGGCGCTGCTGCGCGAGGACTGCCCGTGGACCCTGCTGGTGCAGGGCGAGGCGCCGCGCTCGGTATTGCTGGAACGCTTCCGCGCCTCCGGCGACGGCGTGCTGCTGGGCGCGGCCAGTTTCCGCGAGGGCGTGGACGTGGCCGGCGATGCGCTGAGCGTGGTGGTGATCGACAAGCTGCCCTTCGCCGCGCCCGACGACCCGGTGTTCGAGGCGCGCCTGGACGCGATCCGGCGCGACGGCGGCAACCCGTTCCGCGACGAGCAGCTGCCGCAGGCGGTGATCGCGCTCAAGCAGGGCGTCGGCCGGCTGATCCGCACCGAAACCGACCGCGGCGTGCTGGTGCTCTGCGACCCGCGTCTGACCACCAAGTCCTACGGACGGGTGTTTTTCGATTCCCTGCCGCCGTTCGTCCGCACGCGCGATCTGGAGGCGGTGCGCGACTTCTTCCCGGACACGGCGGCCGACACGGCAGCCGACTGAAGCGGATCAGCGCAACCCGCCCTTCCTGGGCATGGCCTGCAGCTCGTCGATGACGTCCTTCGGCGCACGCAGGCGGATCTGCACCGGGAAGGATTCCATCACCACCACATCGCGTACCCGGCCTTCCCTTTCGAGCGCGCGCACGCGCTCCAGCACGGGGTCGGGGGTTTCGGCGCTGCCGACGATGGTAGCCTCCTGCAGGACGGCATCGCCGCTGCCGGGCGGCCCGGCAGGCGGCGCCGGCGCATCGTCCGGCCTGCGCTCCTGCGTGCAGCCGGCGACGGCGAGCGCGAGCGCCACCATGCCGGCGGCAAGGGGAATGGCACGCGAAGCGGCAATCGTCATCGGCCGCCTCCGGCCCGCATCGATGCATCCGCTGTCTTCATGGGGGGTCTCCTTGTGAGTCCGATGGCCCGGCATGTGTCGCGGCAGGCCGGGGATGGAAGCGTGGCGCGCCGTCGAGACGACGCGCCACGCGGAACGCCCGGTCACGATACCGTGCAGTGCGAGGCGTTCGCACTGCGGGCATCGCGTCCGTTCACACGATCACGGATAGGTCGTGATCCAGTTCTGCAGGGTGTTGTACACGGTGGTGGTCAACCGCGTGCCGCAATTCTGCGTCGACGAACCGGTGGTGTGGACACCACGCACGACGTTGCCGCTGTCGTAGATGCCGCTGCCGCTCTGACCGCCGGCGGTGTCGATGGTGTAGCACAGGCGGAAGGAACCGCTGGTCGACACCGAACCGGAGTGCGTCCACATCGTGCCGGTGGGCTTGTCGCCCGGATAACCGGTGATGGTGTGGGTGCCGCCCGAATACGTGCCCCAGCCGGCATTGCCGCCGTTGGGTGCCGAGTTGAGCACGATCATGCCGTAATCGTAGTTGGTGTCGCGGTTGTTGTGCCACGCGCTGGTGGTGAGCGCGCGCGCCCAGGTCGCGGTGCCCCAGGGCTGATAGGTGCCGTTCTGCGCGACGGTGAAATTCAGACTCGAATACCAGGTGCCCGAGCCGTTGGAGACGCAGTGCCCGGCGGTCAGTACATGCTTGGGCGTGATCAGCGTGCCGGTGCAGCCGATCGCGATGCGGCCGATGTACCAGTAGGGACTGGCCACCGTGTTGGTGATCTGCACGCGGTTGTCGGCGCCGATGACGACCGTCGGGAAGAAGCCGCTCTCGGAGCCGCGCAGCACCGGGATCTTCGGCGACTGGCTGAACGCATCGGGCCTGATGCCCAGCCGTTCCATGTCGGCGATGGCACGTTCGAAGAGCGCCAGATCCTCTTCGCTCACCTTCGCTTCGTACTGCGTGCCGTTGGGCGTGACCATGACCGCGCTGAGCCCGTCGGCCCGCTGTTTCGGCGTCTGCATGGCGGCGAACATGGTCGCCCCGGTTTCTTCCGGTGCACGGGTCACCAGGTTGTCGCCATAGATGAAGGTGGCCTTGTGCGGCAGCTTGCTGAAGCGCAGCGGCTTGCCGTCGCCCGCCTGCGCATGCGAGGCCGCGAAGAGGCAGGCCAGCGCCAGGGCGGCCACCGTGAGGGTCGTGCTCGTGGTATGGGTCTTCATTCACGCACTCCTTGTCGTTGTAGGAAGTCCAACTGCGATGCGCGACGAGGACATCGCACACCGCATCCGAAGCGCGGGATCGCGCTACGCCGGGCGACGGATATCGCAGTCGATATCGCGCGGCCGCTCCGGCCCATCCTCATGCGTCGATCCGTCGACACTTCGAATCGCCCCGGTGGATGACCGGGACGGCCAACGTGGTAACACGCACATTCCACATCGTCAAACGCATTGCGTCCGTCGAAACCGGGCCGGATTCACGCCTTCACGCGAAGAGACACCCGCAGCTCCGCTCGGCGCCCATGGTGGAATGGTGTCCACCCTGCAAGATCGAACAGGACGCGCACGCGCTCGCGGCATTCCACGATCGACGGCGCAGATGGACACGGATCGAGCGATCTGCGCGAACGATACGCACGTGCATAGCGATGACCCTGCACACGCAAGCGCTGAAGCCGGTTCACACACGTGGACGGATGCCGCCTGCCGCCGACGTCAGGCGACGAAGCGGCGCAGCGCGCGGTCGAGCCGCAGAAGGCCTTCCGCGACTTCGTCGTCGGTGATGTTCAACGCCGGCACGAAACGCAGCACGTCGGGCCCGGCCTGCAGCATGAGCAGACCTTCGGCCGCAGCGTGGTCCAGCACCTCGCCCGCGCGCCCCGCGTACGCGGGTGCGAGCACCGCGCCCAGCATCAGCCCGCGGCCACGGACTTCGGCGAACAGGCCCAGTCCGGCGTCGAGCTTCGCCAGCCCTTCACGCAGCGCCCGCGACTGGCGTTCGACATTGGCCGCGATCGCATCCGACTGCAGCCGGCGCAACACCACGCGCGCCACCGCAGCCGCCAGCAGATTGCCACCGAAGGTGGTGCCGTGCGCGCCGAACTGCATCGCCTCGGCCACCTCAGGGCCGGCCAGCAAAGCACCGATCGGCATGCCGCCGCCCAGTGCCTTGGCCAGGGTGACGATGTCCGGACGTGCGCCATCGCCCCAGTGGGCGAACAGCGGCCCGGTGCGGCCCATGCCGCACTGGATCTCGTCCAGCACCAGCAGCGCGCCATGGCGGTCGCAGAGCGCGCGTACTCCGGCCAGATAGCCGTCGCGGGCCGGCATCACCCCGCCCTCGCCCTGCACCGGCTCGAGCATGACCGCACAGACGTCGCCACTGGCCATCGCATCGGCCAGCGCGTCGAGGTCGTTGAAATCGACGTAGCGGAACCCGCCGGGCAGCGGTTCGTAGCCTTCCTGGTATTTCGGCTGCGCGGTCGCGGTGACCGCCGCCAGCGTGCGCCCGTGGAAGCTGCCGCGGCAGGTCACGATGACCCGTCGCTCCGGCGCCCGGCCCTGCGCGCTGGCCCACTTGCGCACCAGCTTGATCGCGGCCTCGTTGGCCTCGGCGCCGGAATTGCACAGAAATGCACGGGTGGCGAATCGCGAGGCGGCGACCAGCTCCTCGGCCAGCCGCACCGGCGGCTCGCTGTAGAACACGTTGCTGGTGTGCCACAGCTTGCCGGCCTGCGCGGTGAGCGCGGCGATCAGCTCCGGATCGGCATGACCCAGCCCGCAGACCGCGATCCCGCCGGCCAGGTCGATGTACTCGCGGCCGTCGATATCCCACAGCCGGCTGCCGCGACCGCGCTCGAGCACGAGCTGGCGCGGCTTGTACACCGGCAGATAGTGGCGCTGCGCGCTGTCGACCAGCGCCGCGGTGGGGGCGGACAGATCCATCACCAGCTGCCCGTGTTCGGCATCGACGCCCAGGGCTCCTGCGGCGGCAGGTGGCCGGCCTGCAGCAGCTCGATCGAGATCAGATCCGGCGAGCGCACGAAGGCCATGTGCCCGTCGCGCGGCGGGCGGTGGATGGTGTAGCCGAGCGCCTGCAGTCGCGCGCAGACGGCGTAGATGTCGTCGACGCGGAAGGCCAGATGCCCGAAATTGCGCCCGCCGCCGTACTCCTCGGTGTTGCCGTGTTCATCGGGCCAGTTGTAGGTCAGCTCGATCTCCGCGTCAGGCGTTTCGTCGGCCGCCAGGAACACCAGGGTGTAGCGTCCGCCGGCGTTCTCCATCCGGCGCGTTTCCTTCAGGCCCAGTCCCTCGCAATAGAAACGCAGCGACGCCTCGATGTCGCGGACGCGGACCATGGTGTGCAGATATTTCATGACGGGCAACCAATCGGTGGGGACCGCGATTTTAATCGGGATCGCCACGGGCCGCGATGATCGCTGCCGAAACGGTGACGGCCATATCCCGATGTGCAGTCTGGGCGGCCTGCCGCGCATGACGCACGGCTTTGGCATCCCCGGGCACGCTGCCTTCCGCGTCGCTCCAGGCCGAATTCCCTACAATGCCCGGCCCACCGCTCTTCCCGACGCCTGACATGACGATCGCCTGTGCCACCACCGTCGACGCGATCATCATCGGCGGTGGCGCGGCCGGCCTCATGTGCGCGCGTGTCGCGGGGCTGCGCGGGCGCCGCGTGCGGGTGATCGAGCACGCGAACCGCTGCGGCAAGAAGATCCTGATGTCCGGCGGCGGGCGCTGCAATTTCACCAACACCGGCACCACCGCGGCGAACTTCCTCTCGTCCAACCCGCACTTCTGCAAGTCGGCGCTGGCGCGTTTCACGCCGCAGCACTTCATCGACCTGGTGGAGGCGCACGGCATCGCCTATCACGAAAAGGAACTCGGCCAGCTGTTCTGCGACGTCTCGTCGAAGCTGATCGTGAAGATGCTGCTGGACGAATGCGCCGAGGCCGGAGTGCGCATCGATACGAGCTGCAGCGTCGAAGCGGTCGAACACGGCGACGACGGCTTCCGCGTCCGCACCGCGCTGGGCGAACTGCGGGCGCCGTCGTTGGTGGTCGCCACCGGGGGCCTGTCGATTCCCAGCATGGGCGCCACCGGCTTCGGCTACGCGCTCGCGCGGCAGTTCGGGCACACCGTGCTGCCGACGCGCGCCGGGCTGGTGCCGCTGACCATGACCGGCAAGCACCAGGAGCGGTTCGCAGAACTGAGCGGCGTCGCGCTGCCGGTCACCGCGCAGGCCAACGGCTGCGCATTCACCAACTCGATGCTGATCACCCACCGCGGCGTGAGCGGCCCGGCGATCCTGCAGATCTCGTCGTACTGGGACGTGGGCGAGCCGCTGCACCTCGACCTGCTGCCGCAGGCCGATGCCTTCGACACCCTCAAGGCGCTGCGCGCGCGTCGCCCCGCCGCGGAGCTGCGCACCGTGCTGGCCGACGTGTTTCCCAAGCGTTTCGCCGAGCGCCTGTGCGAGGTCTGGTTCCCCAGCCGTCCGATCCGCCAGTACAGCGACACCGAGCTGCAGCAGATCGCCGCCTTGCTGCAGGCCTTCCCGCTGGTCGCCAACGGCACCGAAGGCTACCGCACCGCCGAGGTGACGCTCGGCGGCGTCGACACCGACGAGCTGTCGTCGAGCACGATGATGTCCAAGCGCGTGCCCGGCCTGCACTTCATCGGCGAAGTGGTCGACGTCACCGGCTGGCTGGGCGGCTACAACTTCCAGTGGGCCTGGGCATCGGGGCATGCGGCCGGGCTTGCGGTCTGAGGCGCGGACGGACCGATTCGCACACGACCAACTCCGGCACGCACACAGGCACCGATCACAGCGGTGCTGCATGGTCGCCACGCCCACCGCTCTGCAGTCCGCTGGCCGGCGCGGCCTTGCGGCAAGGCCGCGGGTATCATGTACCGGACATCCCCGGCAGGATCGCGTGACATGGCGAAGGCGAACCCCCTCCAGGAACAGCTGCTCAAGGCAGGCCTGGTGAAGAAATCCAAGGTGGCGGAAGTGGCCCGCGAACAGCACAAGGCCAAACACGCCAAGGCCGCGTCCGGGCCCAGCGAAATCCAGCTGGAAGCCGAGCGCGCACGCGCCGAGAAGGTCGAGCGCGACCGCGCGCTGGAAGCCGAACGCAAGGCGCAGGCGCGTGTCGCCGAGCTGCGCGCACAGGCGCGGCAGATCGTCAACGACCGCAAGGTGCCGCGCACCGGCGAAAGCGAATACCGTTTCGCCGTGGACGGCACCATCCGCACGCTGCTGATCAACGAGGACCTGCGCAGGAAGCTCTCCAGCGGCGCCCTGGTGATCGCGCGCATCGACGACCGCTTCGAACTCCTGCCCCGGCCCGCCGCCGACAAGGTCCGCGAACGCGTGCCCGAGATGATCGTGCTCGACCACGGCCAGGCCACCGGCACGGAACCCGACGCCACCACCTCCGAAGACGATGCCTACTATGCGCAGTTCAAGGTGCCGGACGATCTGATGTGGTGAACGCTTGGCCCGGAGCGCCCGCACATCGCCTCGCCCGCACATCACCACCCGGCACTTCGGCCGTCAGTCTTCTTCATGCTTCGGCCTGTAGGCCTCGACCAACCGGCTCTGCACCTGCGCAGGCACCGGCTCGTAGTGGCTGAAATCCAGCGAATACCGCCCCCGGCCGGCCGTTACCGACTTCAGTTCGGCCGCATAGCCTTCCAGTTCGGACAGCGGCACCTGCGCCTTCACCACGATCTCGCCGCCGCGCAGTGAATCAGTGCCGTTGATGCGGGCGCGCTTGGAGGCCAGTCCGCCGCTGATGTCGCCCATGTGATGTTCCGGGGCGACGACTTCCAGGTCGACGATGGGTTCGAGCACCTGCGGGCGGGCCCTGGCGATGGCATCCAGAAAGGCCTTCTTGCCGGCGGCGATGAAGGCCACTTCCTTGCTGTCGACGGAGTGGTGCTTGCCGTCGTACACGATCACGCGCACGTCCTGCATCGGGTAGCCGGCGACGGCACCGCCCTGCAGCACCTGACGCACGCCCTTTTCCACGGCGGGCATGAACTGGCCCGGGATGGTGCCGCCCTTCACCTCGTCGACGAATTCGAAACCACCGCCGCGCGGCAGGGGTTCGATGCGCAGGAAGACTTCGCCGAACTGCCCTGCTCCGCCGGTCTGCTTTTTGTGGCGGTGGTGGCCCTCGGCGTTGGCCGAGATGGTCTCGCGGTAGGCGATGCGCGGCGGGCGGGTGCTCACGTCGACAGCGAAGCGGTCCTTCAGGCGCTGCAGATTGATGCGCAGATGCAGGTCGGACAGGCCGCGGATCACGGTCTCGTTGGTTTCCACCTCGTGTTCCACCTGGAAGCACGGATCCTCCTCCGCCAGCTTGTGCAGGGCTGTGGCGAGTTTCTGCTCGTGCCCCTTGCTGGCCGCTTCCACCGCGAGGCCGAACATCGGCCTGGGGAATTCCAGCGGCGCCAGATGGATCTCGTCCTCGTCGTGGCTGTCGTGCAGCACGGCGTCGAAATGCAGTTCCTCGACCTTGGCGACCGCGGCGATGTCGCCGGGGATGGCCTGATCGATCTCGACGTGCTCCCTGCCGCGCAGCTTGAACAGATGGCCGACCTTGAACGGCTTGCGGCCGTCGTCGACGAACAGTTGGGTGTCCTTCTTCACCGTGCCCTGATACACGCGGAACACGCCGAGCTTGCCGACGAAGGGGTCGTTGACGATGCGGAACACGTCGGCCACCACGTGCGCGGCCGGATCGGGCACGCATTGCACCGGCGAGGCGCCGTCGCCACGGCCCTTCACGAACAATGGTGGATTGGCTTCGCCGGGATGCGGAAACAGGCGCTCGGCGATGTCGAGCAGCGCCTTCACGCCCGTGCCGCTGCGTGCGGAGACGAAGCAGACGGGAATCAGATGCCCCTCGCGCAGGCATTGCTCGAAGGCGTCGTGCAGCTCATCGCCGCTCAGGCCCTCCTCGCCCGCGTCGAGGAAATGGTCCATCACGCCTTCGTTGATCTCCACCACCTGATCGATGATGCGCTGGTGCCAGTCGGCGACCGGGCCGAGGTCGCTGTCGCCAGTTGAATTACCGAAGCAGTCGATGACCGCGCGACCGCCATCCGCCGGCAGGTTCAGCGGCAGGACCACGCTGCCGAAGGTCTCGCGCAGCGACTCCAGCAGCGCGGCGAGGTCCTGGCCCTCGTGGTCGATCTTGTTGACCACCAGCACGCGGCACAGGCGGCGGCCTTCGGCGTAGTCCATCGCACGGCGGGTGCCGTAGCCGATGCCGGTGTCGGCATCCACCACCACCGCCACGGTCTCCACCGCGGCCAGCGCAGAGAGCATCGGCCCGCGGAAGTCGGGATAGCCGGGGGTGTCGATGAGATTCACATGGATGCCGGCATGGTCGGTGCTGGCGATGGCCGCATCGATGGAGTGGCCACGCTCCTTCTCGATGCCGTCGTGGTCGGACACGGTGTTGCCGCGCTCGATGCTGCCTGCCGTCTGAAGGGCGCCGCCGGCATGCAGCAGGGCTTCGAACAAGGTGGTTTTGCCGGCGCCGGGGTGGCCTGCCAGGGCCACATTGCGGATCTGTTCTGTGCTGTAGGACATGACGGGGCTCCTTTCGCTGTGGCGAAGGAGCGCACCGGCGTCTCTGGCGCGCGGCGCGCTCCGATGAGCCGTCATGGCTGTCCGCTGCGGGCGCTGGCCGTCCGAGCCTGCGCTCGGCGGGCGGTCATGGCGGGGCGTCGACGGGACGCGTCCCAAGCATCGGAACTTCGCCGCCGGGGGTCAAGCCGCAGCGCAGCGCACGGAGGCGGTCAGACCGCGCAGTTTCGAGCCGGATCGGCACCGGCTTGAGCGCCTGCGAGACCGGGCCGCCGATCCTGACTTTCTCGACGGCCGCCAGTACATCGGTTTCGCACAGGCGAGTGCAGCGGGCCTTCGACCCGCTACACACGCGCTGGCGACGTGCTTGTAGAGCGGAGCGCAAATCCGCTGCGCGGGACGACCGGGCGAAGGCACGAACGTCCCCGTGTGTCGCGGATCAACCCGCGGCGCGCACCCGCGAGAACGCCCAGGCCCGGCCCTGCCCTGCGGCGAAGGCAAGATGGATCCAGGTCATCGCGAAGGGTTCGAGATAACGGGCGGCCTTCAGCGGGCCGGCGTCGACGGCGTCGAATCCCATGCGCCGCGCCAGTGCGAGCACCTCGGCACGGGCGTCGGCATCGTCGGCCGCCACCGGCATGAACACGGCGCCGTCGAGGCGCTGCGGGTCGGCCATGTTTTCGGCGCCGGTCACGTTGAAGGCCTTGACCACGCGGGCGTTGTTCGCCTTCGCGGCGATCTCCTCGGCCGCCGAGGTGGTGGTGCCCAACGACAGCCCGGCCAGGCCCGGCGCCAGCGGATTGGTGGCGTCGATCAGGATGCGGCCATCCCAGTCGGCGATATCGCCAGCGATGGCGATCGCCGCGCTGTAGGGCACGGCGAGAATGGCGATGTCGCTCGCCGCCACGGCGTCGGCGACACTGCCGATGCGCGCGCCCAGGCCGGCGGCCAGCTCGGCATATTTTTCCGGTTCGGGTACGCCGAAATACACGCGGTCGCCCGACCTGGCGAGATTGCGGGCGAGCGCGGCACCGACATTGCCGGCGCCGAGGATGGCGATGGTGGATGAAGATGCAGTCATGCGATGTCTCCCTGCGTTGGGTGTGCGAATCATGGGGATGCGAAGCACAGGCTCCGCCCGATGTGGATGGCGTCGCGAATCACGTGAGCGGATGGGTCTTCGGGCTCGCGATCCGGTTGGCGCGTGTGTTGGAGCGCGTGCCTGCAGCCCGGGCTCGGCAGGCCACGCTCCGCAACTCACGCTCAGCAAGTCACGCTCAACACCCCAGGGCTTCGATGACCAGACGTGCGGTCTCGGCACCGGAGAAGTTCTGCTGGCCGGTGATCAGGTTGCCGTCGCGCACCGCGAAACTGCGCCACAGCCCGGCCTGCACGTAGTTCGCGCCGATCCCGCGCAGGGCGTCCTCGATCCGCCACGGCATCAGGTGCGTGCCGCGCGGCAGCAGCTCGTAGCTCCAGACCGCCTCGTCGGCGAAGTCTTCCTCGACGTTGGCGAAGCCGGTGACGGTCTTGCCCTTGGCGATGTACTCGCCGTCGGCGTTCTTCGCGTACTTCAGCACCGCGACGCCGTGGCAGAGCGCGGCGGCCACCTTGCCGGCGGCGTGGAAGGCCGCGAACGTGGCGTGCAGGTCTGTGGCGGCCTCGAAGCTGAACATCGGCGACTGGCCGCCCGCGACCACGATGGCGTCGAACGCATCGACATCGATATCGCCCGCCTTGCCGGTGGATTCGAGCAGCGCCACCAGCTCCGGCGTGTGCAGGAAGCCCTGGCTGATCAGGTCGGACCTGCTGTAGCCGCTGGGGTCGTTGGGGTCGCTCATCGCATCGCCCTCGACCTTGCCGCCGTCGGGGCTGAACAGCACGACCTCGTAGCCGGCCTCGACGAAGGCGACGTACGGATGGGTCAGCTCGCTCCACCAGAAGCCGACCGGCCAACCGGTGACGGTGGACACGGCGGGGTTGGCCAGCACCAGGGCGATGCGCTTGCGGCGGCTGGGGTCGAGGACATTGGGGTCTTGCAGGCTCATGTGCGCTCCAGGGGTCGGGAAGGTGCGCACAGCATGCTCGTCGCTTGATTCTGGATAAATCACGCGATAAAAGACCATTCGTTGCCCATATCGACAACAATTCCCATGGATCTCGACCACTACCGCGCCCTGGCCACCGTGGTGCAGAGCGGCAGCTTCACCCGTGCCGCAGAACGGCTGCGCACGCAGAAGGCCAGGATCAGCAGACAGATCAAGGAGATGGAAACCGAACTGGGCGTGCGTCTGCTGGAGCGCACCACCCGGCGGCTGCGCCTGACCGAGGTGGGCAAGGAAATCTACGAGCGCAGCGTGGGCATCCTGGACGCGGTCGAGGACACCCAACGCATCGCCCAGGCCGTGCACGGCGAGCCGCACGGCCTGCTGCGGCTGACGATGCCGCTGGAGTTCGGCCTGCTGGCCGGGTTCGACTGGGTGCGCGAGGTGCTGGCCCGGCATCCGCAGCTCACCATCGAGCTGGACAGCTCCTCGCGGGTGCTGGACATGGTGCACGAGGGTTTCGACCTGGCGATCCGCGTGGGTGCCCTGCCCGATTCGCGGTTGGCCGCACGCCGGCTGGGCGAGCTGCACTACGGCCTGTACGCCTCGCCCGAGTACCTGGCCCGCCATGGCAGACCGGAAGCGCCGGAGGCGCTGCGCACGCACCATCTCATCGCGTTCGCGCCGGCCGGGCGGCCGGCGCCGCTGCGTCTGGAGCGTGCGGACGTGCCGCAGATGACGCTCGACATCGCCCCGCGCCTGCGCGTGGACAGCCGCTACGCCCAGCGCGATGCGGTGCTGGCGGGGCTGGGGATCGGCGAGAACCTGCAGATGATCGCGGCGCCGGAGGTGGCGGCTGGCCGCCTGGTGCGGGTGCTGGCCGAATGGACGCGCCCGCCGGTGCCGGTGCATGCGGTGTTCCCGAGCCAGCGCTATCTGACGCCCAAGGTGCGCGCGTTCGTCGACCATGCGCGGCGGCATTTTCCGGGCGCGAGTGTTTGATCGATCGCGTCGCGTGCTTCGGCTCGCGGACGGCTGCGGCAAGGACGCGATGGGAGGATCGTGCCCTGTGTCCCGGTCATGGTGCCGATGCGCGGCCGGCGGCGGCGAAGACGACGTCCCGCCTGATACCGGAGGACCGCAGATGCCGTGCGCGACGCATGCGCATCGTGCGCGACCGCATGCCCGGAACCGTGACACACGATCCAAAGTCGGGAGTGCGTACACTGGGTGCCCACCCCACAGGAGTGTTCGACCATGGCTTTCAAACGCACCGCCACCGCACGCTGGGAAGGCGACCTGATGTCCGGCAAGGGCGCGATGAGCACGCCGCAGAGCGGGCTGTTCGCCGACCAGAACTTCTCGTTCCGCACCCGTTTCGGCGACGAGACCGGCACCAACCCCGAAGAACTGCTGGCCGCCGCGCACGCGGGCTGTTTCAGCATGGCGCTGTCCGCGGTGCTGGGCAAAGCCGGTTTCACGCCCACCCGCATCGAGACCCGCGCCGATGCCAGCATGGACCCCGGCATGGACCCCGGCCCCACCGTCACCGGCGTGCGGCTGACCGTGGAGGCGGAAGTGCCCGACATCAGCGCCGAGCAGTTCGCCGAACTGGCCGAAGCCGCCAAGGCCGGCTGTGTGATCTCCCGGGCGCTGTCGGTGCCGGTGACGCTGGACGCCAAGCTGCGCTGATCGCGGTGCAGTGATGTCCATCGACGGCCTGCCCGGGGAACACTCCGGCAGGCCGTCGTGATTGACACCGGGCAGTCCGAGACGAATGCCCGGGCACAGCTGTGAATGTATCGGCGGTCACTCAGAAGCAACCGCTCAAAGCCCCCCCGCTCACGGCGAGGCGCTCAGAGGCGTCCGCTCGGGTGCGCGCTCGGATACAGCGAGAGCAGCGCAGCCTCCTGCCGGGCCAGTTCCTCCCGCAGCTCCCTCGCGGTGCGTGCCACCGCTTCGGGCGTGAGATCGCCCGGCATGGCCTGCGCCGCGATCGGCGTCGGGAAGTCGCCGTCGAACACCAGCAGGTTGATGTTTTCGACCGGGTCGTGCACCAGGTTGTACAGCTCCCACTGGTCGGGCGCCGGGTTCGGGCTCCACGGGTCGCAGTAGCGCACCAGCTTCCACGCGCCCGAGCGCAGCGCGCGCACATGCGCTGGCTGCGGCACCGGGCCGGGGGCGAGTTCGGGCAGATAACGATGGGGCAGACCATCACCATCGGGCGGCGTGCGCAGCAGTTCGACCACCGCCGCGTACACCGCGTACTGCTGCTGCGACTGCACGTTGTGCGGGTCGTCGTCGGGCGGCAGCGGTTCGGTGATCATGTCGTCGGTGGCGAACAGCACGCCCTTGCGCTCCAGGCCATCGGGGCCGACCACAGGGCCGCCGCCGGCTTCGATCACTGGAACCAGATCCGCACCCGGCAGCGGCGCTGCGGTGTGGGTCTTGGACAGATTGCGCCGCGCGCGCTCGATCTGCAGCCGGTCGGCGCCGGCCAGCGACAGCAGCGTGGGCAGGATGTCGATATGGCTGGTCTGCGCATCGATGCGTCGCGGCGCATCGCGCTCGTCGTTGTAGTCCCTGTGCGAGATCAGGAACGGCACATGCAGCGCTTCCTGATACGCGCAGTGCCATTTCTCGATCATCATCCCGTGCGCGGCGCCGTATTCGCCGTGGTCGGAGGCGAACACCACCACCGTGTCCTCGCGCAGGCCGGTCTCCTCCAGCGTCTGCAGCACGCGGTGGATGTGGCGGTCCACCATCGCGATCATGTAGGCGTAGTACTGCAGGAAGCCCACCGCCGCGCCGTCGGCGTCGTCCTGCAGCTGGAACGGGATCGGGATGCCCAGCGTGGCCTTGACCGCGTTCTGCAGCACGGTGTCGGGGTCGCCGCCCGCCGCCTGGGCGATGCTCAGCCCGGTCTTGGCCGCCAGGCCCAGCGCCACCTTGTAGGAATAGTCGTACTGCGCGCGCGGCTTGTTGTTGCGCAGCAGGTCCTCGTCCTGCGTGGGCGAAGCGGTGGCGCAGTCCTGCCGCAGGCCCAGCGGATTCATCGGGATGCGGAAGGTGCCGTCCTGCGGCGTCGCGCTGAAGGTGCCCGGCAGCGGCACCGGCACCGAACCGCCCGGCCCGACGCGCGGCTGTTCCAAGCGCTCGTCTTCGGGGAACTGCGGATTGAGCGCGCGCGGCAGCGTGGGATAGGTGGCGATGTCATGCGGGTTGGTGAACGAGCAGACCGCGAACCAGGGCTGCGGCGTCGGCGTCACCGGGCTCATCGGCAGATTGCCGGCCGCCCGCCCGCTGACCCGCGCATACGGCACGCCAAGCGCACGATTGCGCAGGAACGTGCAGGCCAGGTCGGCGAACTGGTAGTCGCGATACGCGCCCATGTTGTTGGTCAGCGAGCCGTGCGGCTCGGGCCACGACAGCTCCCAGTCGCCGAAACCGAAGCCTTCCAGCGTGTGCTCCGGCGGGTCGCTCACATGCCACTTGCCGAAGTAGTGCGTGCTGTAGCCGATCTCGCGGAAGTAGTCGCCGATGGTCGGCGCCCCGTCGGCCTTCAGCCACGGGAAATTGTGCGCATCGCCGCTCTTGAACAGGCCGTCGGTCTGGGTGACCCCGGTGCGCGGCCCGTACTGGCCGGTCATGATGCTCGCACGGCTGGGAATGCAGGCCGATTCCGCGATGGTGTGGTCGGCGAACACCACCCCGTACTCGCGCAGCTTGCAGAACCCCGGGTAGTACTGCGCCCATGCGTTGCCGGCCGGGTCGATGTCGCCGAGGAAATTCAGCACCTGCTTGATGCCATCGGCGAAGCCCGCACTGCCGTATCCCGCGTTCGGGTCCGGACCTGGATACACCAACTGATCGACCATGATCATCAGGATGTTCGGCCGCGCCTTGCGCTGCGCGATGGCGGTCTGGATCTGCTCGATCTTCGGGTGATCGGCGCTGGAGCTCGTCCCGCTGGTGCCGCTCCCGCTGTCCGTCCCGTTCCTCTGCCCCGTCTTCGCCGTCATGGCGCTCTCCGTATCCGTGATGAGTAATGCGCGTCGTGCGCAGTAGCCGGCGCCTGGCCGGTGCGGCGATGCTAGCAGGCGCGTCGGCGGCACGTGAGAGCGGTTGCCCTAGCAGGAGGGGCTTCAGCCTCGACATTCGTCTGCTCATGTCCCCCACGCCCGGGTTGGTGCGATGTCGTGGGTCGATGTCGTGCGCGGGTGCCAAGTCGGCATCGGGCACGGAGGCGTGGGGCGTTGAGACGAGAGCCGCGAAGTGGAGCGTGCGGAGGTCAGGGCTTCATTATCCATCCAGCGACGCGACCGCGCCGTCCAGCATCGCCAAATCCTTGCGGAACTCCGGATGCTCCGGCCAACGCTGCACTAGTGCCTGCACGATGGTCTGAGCGCGCGTCCAGCGGGCGCGCTGACCGGCCGTATCGCCCTGTGCGCCACACGCGCCCCCTAATTTGAACAAGATCACCATGAGATCGCGCTGCCAGCCGGCGTTCTCTGGGGCGCATTCCGCCAACTCCTCGCGGATTCGAAGAGCATCCTCATAGTGTTGCTGCGAGCCCACCGGATCGCCCTTCATTCGGAGCGTATTGCCAAGCCTCTCGAAGCTCACACTCAGATCGCGCTTCCAGCCGGTACGATCCGGATTGCTCGCAACCACAGCCTTGATGATCTGATGAGCAGCCTCGTAATGCCTCTGTGCTTTCACCAGATCGCCTTGCGCCTGCATTACATCGCCGAGCTTGTTGTAGCTGACACTGATATCGCGCTTAAGGCCGGCATTCTCCTGATCGCGCTCCGCAAGTGCTTCACAAATGTGAAGACTTGACTCGTAACGCTGCTGCGCCAATGCAAGGTCACCCTGCTTCTGCAGCACGTCACCGATTCTGTCCAAGCTCACGCTCAGATCACGCTGCCAATGGGATTGCCCTGGATACCGCGATGCCAGCTCCTCGCTAATTCGAAGATCAACCTCGTAACACTGCCGAGCTCCCGCCAAATCACCCTGTGCCAACAATACTTGGCCTAGATTGGTCTGGCTCACGCCCAATTCGCGCTGCAATTCGTCATTTTCCGAATTGCGTGCCACGAGTGCCTTGATGATCTCTAGGGCGATCTCGTAACGCCGCTGCGCACCCGAGAGATCTCCCCGTTCAGTCAAGACCGATCCTTGGAGATTGTGGATGGCGCCCGCTACCCGCTGCCAATCGACATCGTTCTTCTGCGCGTCGGCGATTCGCTGCCACCACACCTCCACCATGTCCAGCACCGCCCAGCGCTCGCCCAAACGCCCCAAGGCGTCCAGCTTTTCCTCATGGACATAGAGCAGATTGCAGACCAGTTCATCCCATCCCGACGGCGGACGGCACGCCTGCAGCAGCGTCTGCACGTGCGCAAGCGACTCGGCGGGCGCGTTGGCGGCCAGCTCGGCCTGCAGTTGCCGGTCGGTCCATTGCATCAGCCGCTGCAGCATCGCGTCGCGCCGCTCGGGCTCCAGGCCGCCCGCCAACGCCGCGGCGAAGCGGTGGCCCAAGGCATGGCCGAAGTGCCAGCGCTCGGACTGTGCCTCGGCCTCCCACTCCAGCAGCCGGCTCTGTACGCACTGCCTGATTGCAGCCTGCTGCGCGTCGGGCGCCAGTTCAGTCGCCGCACACAGGGCGGACAGTGGGAACGGCGCGTGCGCCAGCAGGCCGGCGGCGGCCAGCGTGTCGTGTGCATTCGTATCGAGCAGGCGCACGCTGCGCTGAAACAGCCACTGCAGGGTATGCCGGGTGTCCTCGGGGTCGTGCAGTACGCGCGTCGGCTGCTGGTGCAGCTCCTCGATCAGCTGCTGCGGACGCAGGCCGCCGCGCTGCAGCAGGCCGCCGGCCCAGGTCAAGGCCAGCGGATGACGCCCGAGGCCTTCCGCCAGCGCCCTGCGCACGGCTGGCTCGACGGGCAAAGGTGCGCCTGTGGTCAGGTGCACCAACAATGCGTCGGCTTCACCCTCGCTGAGTGGCGCATCCAGCGTGATTTGAGCCACCGGCGACGTCGGCGTGGGTCGGGTGAGCCACAGCACGCTGCCCTCCCACTGCAGCGGGTCGATCAGGCTGTGACGGGTGGGGCGCTGGCTGCCGTCTGCACGCAATCCGCCGTCGGCCTCCTCGCCGCCTTCGACAATCAGCAGCAGCTGCTTGCCGCGGCAGGCTTCGCGGGCGCGGAGGTCGTCGGTGGTGTTCTGCGGCAGGTCGCGTCCACCCAAGGCATCGGCGATTTCCCGCCACGCCGCCTGCGGTTGGTCCTTCTGCTGGTACAGATCGAGATAGACGATGCCGTCGGGGAATGGCGTCTCCGCCAATCGCTCCCTCGGCCGCTCGCCCAGCATGCGGTGCAGGGCTTCCGCGGCCAGCGCGGTCTTGCCCAGGCCGGCGGCCCCGGCGACCACGGTGTTGCGTTCGCTGCCCAAGCGGGTCACCAGTGCCTTGACCTCTTTGTTGCGACCGAAGAACTTCGAGGCGGCGCGGGGAAGTTGGCAGGGGGTGACCGAGAGGCGCGCGGCTTGCGGTTGATCTGCGGGCAGGTGGACGTGAACGGCGACCTTGCGCACGAATGCTCGGTCCATCGTTCTGGGCATGAGTTCGACAAGGGATGCCACCGACGCTGGCGGCTGCATGCGCGCAGGCAAGCCCTGCAGGATTTCCCGCAGACGCTCACACACAGGGTCGTCCTGCTGCAGCGGCTTGCAGATGCTGCCGTGATCGCGATCCAGTCCATCCGGGCGCCTGCCGATGCCCGGATTGGCGGAAGTCGAGTTCACCACGAGCATGTCGCTACCGGCGATGCCGATGGTTTCGTAATAGGCATGCGTCTGGATGCCGAAGTCACCGGCATGGGCCTTGTAATACTCCGCCAGGCTTTCCAGATGCGCGCCATGGGCCTGCAGGTCATCGACGATGACGGACGCCCGCAGCAGGCTGCGCAGGTGTCTGGCGAGTGTGGCCAGATCCGCGCCATGGTGCGGCGTGGCCAGGAACAGTACATCGCTGATCGACGATGCCAGAGCTTTCTCGCGCGGCTCCCGCGACATGGCCGCCGTGTGGATGAGCTGTTTGACCAACAAGCCGCCAAGGCTGTGGCAGACGAAGATCAGCGGTTTGCGCCCCAAACCTTTCTGGACGAGTCGGTCAAGCGTCGTGCCCGCACGTCGCTCCAGCGGTGTGGCGTGCCCGCTGCGTGTCTGCGATCTCTGCAATTGGATGAACAGCCCGCCGAGGGCTCTGAGCCAGTGCGGCCATTTCGACAAGGCGGCCGGGTAGCCCAGCGTCCAAACACCGATCTTCGGGAATTCCTCCATCACCCAGTGCGGCCAGGAGGTGTCTTCGGTCTCGCCGTGGCGCCAGGTCTTGAACGGGTCACCCATCAGGCCGTGGACGAACACCACATCGGCCTTCCGTGCCGGGTCCGTGCAGGCATCTGAAATCGCATGAAGCTCGGACATTCCCTTCCCCTGTGCCGCATCGCGCTGTCTTCGACGGATGATGCCACGGGATCGGCGACGGGAAGGCTGGTCGAGCACGGTGGCGGTGTGGTGATGGGCGTGCCTGGTCGCGGCTGAAGCCGCTCCTACGGGGGGACGTGGGAGGACAGGGGGTGAACGGGGGTGCCGGGCGCGGGCCTTCCCTGCGATAATGCCGCCCTTGGCCCCGTAGCTCAGCTGGATAGAGCGGTCCCCTCCTAAGGGACAGGTCGCACGTTCGAATCGTGTCGGGGCCGCCAGCTTCACCCCACCCAACCGTGCAAACCCGGCCCCATTCGGCCGGACCGTCCCGTCGAACCGCACGTGCCGGCATCGGCCTGTCAGAGCCGGCCTGTTGAGCCTGCCTGTTGCGCTGGCCCATCGGCTTCGGCAGGGCATGACTTGCGCCGGGAGGTGTGTTGCCGGCACGTTGCATACCGTTCGCATCGCTTTCCCTTCACGTTCGATGCCGGCACGCCTCCCTGCAGGCGCTCGACCGGCGTTCGACCAGCCATCCCAGGAGTCGTCCCATGTCGCATCCCGTTCTCACCGCCCTTGGCCTCGGCGCCAGCGAATCCGGCACCTATCTCGGCAGCGGGGAGTGGTCGAAGACCGCGGATGCGGGGGTGCTGGAGCCGGTCAACCCGAGCACCGGCGAGGTGCTGGGCCGGGTGATGGCCTCCTCGCAGGCCGATTACGACCTGATCGTCGAGCGCGCGCAGGCGGCGTTCAAGGTGTGGCGCACGACCCCGGCGCCGCGTCGCGGCGAGGCGATCCGCCTGTGCGCCGAGGCGCTGCGCAGGCACAAGGACGCGCTGGGTTCGCTGGTGGCGCTGGAAATGGGCAAGTCCAAGCCCGAGGGCGACGGCGAGGTGCAGGAGATGATCGACATCGGCGAATTCGCTGTCGGTCTGTCGCGCCAGCTCTACGGCCTGACCATGCACAGCGAACGCCCCGGCCACCGCATGTACGAGCAGTGGCACCCGATCGGCCTGGTCGGCATCATCAGTGCGTTCAACTTCCCGGTGGCGGTGTGGGCCTGGAACAGCTTCATCGCCGCGGTGTGCGGCGACATCTCGATCTGGAAGCCCTCGCCGAAGACCCCGCTCTCGGCCATCGCCTCGATGAAGATCTGCAACGAGGCGCTGAGGGAAGGCGGCTTCCCCGACATCTTCTTCCTGTTCAACGACGCCGGCAGCGACATCGCCCAGCAGTTCGTCGACGACAGGCGCGTCGGCCTGATCAGCTTCACCGGCTCCACCCGCGTCGGCCGCATGGTCGGCGAGCGCGTGGCGCGGCGCATGGGCCGCTCGCTGCTGGAACTGGGCGGCAACAACGCGATCATCGTCGACCCCACGGCCGACCTGAAGCTGGCCATCCCGGCGATCGTGTTCGGCGCGGTCGGCACCGCCGGCCAGCGCTGCACCACCACGCGCCGCCTGCTGGTGCACGAAAGCCTGTACGACGAGGTGCTGGGCAAGCTGGTCGCCGCCTACAAGCAGGTGGAAGGCAAGATCGGCGACCCCACCGATTCGAAGAACCTCATGGGCCCGCTCAACAGCAGCGACGCCGTGGACGCCTTCCTCGACGCCATCGCCAAGGCCAAGGCCGCCGGCGGCACGGTGGAGACCGGCGGCACCGCGATCGAAGGCAAGGGCTTCTTCGTGCGCCCGGCCATCGTGACCGGGCTCACCAACGACGCCGAGATCGTGCAGCACGAGACCTTCGCGCCGATCCTCTACGTCATGAAGTATTCGACGCTGGATGAAGCCATCGACATGCAGAACGCCGTGCCGCAGGGCCTGTCCTCGTCGATCTTCACCACCAACCTCAAGGCGGCGGAGGCCTTCCTGAGCGCGGCCGGCAGCGACTGCGGCATCGCCAACGTCAACATCGGCACCTCGGGTGCCGAGATCGGCGGTGCGTTCGGAGGCGAGAAGGACACCGGCGGCGGCCGCGAGTCGGGCTCCGATGCGTGGAAGGCGTACATGCGTCGCCAGACCAACACGATCAACTACTCCGAAGCGCTGCCGCTGGCACAGGGCATCAAGTTCGACCTGTAAGCGCCGCCCGGTCGATCCGGCCCGCCGACGCACGCCGCAAGCGGTGCGTCGCCATGACCGGGACGGCCGCCGCACCCCGCCCGAACACTCCCGCCCCGTCCGCCCCGCCCCACGTTCCGGAGAATCGCCATGAGCCTGCAGCCAGCACCGCAGAGCAACACCAAGGCCCTGCTGTCCCTGATCGCCGGCATCCTCGGCTGGACCCTGCTGCCGTTCCTCGGCAGCGTGGGCGCGATCGTGCTGGGGCATATGGCGCGCGCCGACATCCGACGCAGCGCCGGCCAACAGGTCGGCGACGGCTTCGCGATCGCCGGGCTGGTGCTGGGCTGGCTGTCGGTGATCCTCTGGCTGCTGGGCGTGATCCTCGCCATCGTGTTCTTCGGCGGGCTGGTCGCGGCGCTGGCGGCGCTCGGCGTGATGGCGGGCTGATCCGGGTGTACGCCCTCACCCGCCCCTTCCTGTTCCACCTGGACGCCGAGCGCGCGCACGGGCTCGGGCTGTCGATGCTGGAGGCGGCCTACCGCACCGGCACCACGCCGCTGGTCGCGTCGCGGTTCAAACCCTTTCCGGTGAAGGTGCTGGGCCTGACCTTCCCCAACCCGGTCGGCCTGGCCGCGGGCATGGACAAGAACGGCGCGCACATCGACGCGCTGTTCGCGCTGGGTTTCGGCTTCGTCGAGGTGGGCACGGTCACGCCGAGGCCGCAGGAAGGCAATCCCAAGCCGCGCATGTTCCGTCTGCCGGAGCATCAGGCGGTGATCAACCGCCTGGGCTTCAACAACGACGGCGTGGACGCGCTGGTGCGCAATGTCGAGAAGGCGCGGCGCAAGGGTGGCGGCATCCTCGGCATCAACATCGGCAAGAACAAGGACACGCCGAACGAGCAGGCCTCGCTGGACTATCTGATCTGCCTCGAAAAGGTCTATCCGTTGGCCGACTACGTCACCATCAACATCTCTTCGCCCAACACCGCCGGCCTGCGCGAGCTGCAGGAAGAGCAGCAGCTGCGTCGCCTGCTGGGCCATCTGCGCGAGGCGCAGGAGCGGTTGTGGACCAAGCACGGCCGCCGCGTGCCGATGCTGGTGAAGGTGGCGCCGGACCTCACCGACGAGGACATCGACGTCACCGCGCGGGTGCTCGGCGAGATGCAGGTGGACGGCGTGGTGGCCACCAACACCACCGTTTCGCGCGTGGCCGTGCACACGCACCCGCTCGCGAAGGAAACCGGCGGCCTGTCGGGCGAGCCGCTGATGGCCAAATCGACCGCGGTGCTGCGCATGCTGCGCACACGCCTGCCCGAGCAGATCCCGCTGGTGGGCGTGGGCGGCATCCTGTCCGGCGCCGACGCGGTGAAGAAGATGGCCGCGGGCGCCAGCCTGGTGCAGATGTACACCGGGCTTGTCTACCGCGGCCCGGGCCTGATCGGCGACTGCGTGGAGGCCATCCGGCGCCGCAAGGAAGCCCCCAGCCGCGGCAATCTGCCCAGCGAATGAGCATCCGCCGCACCGTCTCCGCCCCGCTGCGCAACACCTTCGGGGTGGCGGCGCAGGCCGGGCTGCTCGTCGAATGCGACGACACGGGCGAGCTGATCGCGCTGCTCACCGGTGAACTGGCCGGCGCCGCACCGCTGGTGCTGGGCGGCGGCAGCAATCTGCTGATCGTCGAAGGCCCCGCGCTCGCGCTGGCGCCCACCGCGCGCGAAGTGCGCGTGCTCGGGCACGGGCAGCTCTCCGGCGATCACGCGCACGCGGGCCCACACCGCATCGTCCGCGCGGATGCCGGCGTGGAGTGGGACCGGTTCGTGCGCTGGACCCTCGCCCAGGGGCTGGCCGGTCTGGAAAACCTGGCGCTGATCCCCGGCACCGTCGGCGCCGCGCCGATCCAGAACATCGGCGCCTATGGCGTGGAAGTGGGCGAACGCATCCACGCGGTCGAAGCCATCGACCGTCGCGACGGCACGCTGCGTCGGTTTTCCGCCGCCGACTGCGCTTTCGCCTACCGCGACAGCCTGTTCAAGCAGGACCTGGACCGCTGGCTGATCGTGGCGGTGGAATTCGCGCTGCCGGCGGCCGACGACATCGCTCCCGACAGCAGCGGCCCCGACAGCCTGCGCCTGGAATACAGCGGCATCCGCGAGGAGCTGGCCGCTATGGGAGTGGGCGACGCTGACGCGGCCACGACCACCGCCAGAATCACCCCGGCCCTGGTCTGCGACGCGGTCACCCGCCTGCGCCGGCGCAAGCTGCCCGACCCGGCGGTCGTCGGCAACGCCGGCAGTTTCTTCAAGAACCCCATCTTGCCCGCAGCCACCGCCGAGGCGCTGCGGCGCGACCATCCCGAGCTGCCGGTGTTTCCCGCCGGCGACGACGCACTGCGCAAGCTGTCCGCGGCCTGGCTGATCGATGCCTGCGGCTGGAAGGGCCGACGCTGGAATGCCGGCAGCGGCGATGCCGGCGTCAGCGAACGTCACGCGCTCGTGCTGGTGAATCACGGCCGCGCCAGCGGTGCGGAGCTGCTGGCCCTGGCGCGCGCCGTGGCGGCCGACGTGGAAGCGCGCTTCGGCATCCGCATCGAACCGGAGCCGCGCCTGGTCGGCGCCACCTGGTGAGCGACACACGCCCGCCCGCCACGCACGATGCGCGCAGGACGCGCACCCCGCACGCGCGCGCCGCCCTGCTGATGCTGGGCAGCACGGCCTTTTTCGCATTGATGACCATCGCCATCCGCCTCGCCTCGGAGTCGCTGCATACCTTCCAGGTGGCGTTCTTCCGCAATGCCTTCGGCCTGCTGGCCGCGCTGCCGCTGCTGCTGCGTCATGGGCCTTCGCTGCTGGTCACCACGCAATGGCCGCGGTACATCGTCCGCTGCGCCATCGGCATCTGTTCGATGTTCGCGGGCTTCTGGGCCATCGGCCATCTGCCGCTGGCGCAGGCGGTGGCGCTGTCCTACTCCACGCCGATCTTCGTCACCATCGCCGCCGTGCTGCTGCTGGGCGAACAGGTGCGCGCACGGCGCTGGGCCGCGGTGGTGCTGGGCTTCGCCGGGGTGATGATCATCGTGCGTCCCGGCAGTGCGGAGTTCACCGCCGGCACCCTCGTGGCGCTGTGCGCGGCGGTGCTGAGCGGCATCGTCTCGATCCAGATCAAGCAGCTGTCGCGCACCGAACCGGCCGACCGCATCGTGCTGCTGACCACCGCGATATGGGTGCCGATGTCGCTGCTGCCGGCGCTGTGGGTCTGGCAGTGGCCGCAGGGCATCGTGTGGGTCTGGGCCGCGGCGGCCGGGCTGCTGGGCACCGGCGGGCACATGCTGTGGACCCGCGCGCTCAAGCTCGGCGATGTCTCCGCGCTCACCCCGATCAGCTTCATGCAGTTGCCCATCGTCGCGCTGTTCGGCTGGCTGCTGTTCTCCGAACGACTCGACGCCTGGACCCTGGGCGGCGCGGGCGTGATCTTCGCCGCCAACGCCTACATCGCGCACCGGGAAGCGCAGCTTGCGCGCCGGGCCGCCACGCATGCGCCGGTCGAGGCCGCCAAGCCGGGCGAGTGAGCCGCCTGCAGTCGTGCCATGCAAGGCCCACCGGTTCCGACGTGGCCCACCCTGCAGGGCGACTGAACATTTCGGGACCGTGTTCGGCGATGCATCATGCGACCGACATCGCATTTCGGTACTGTCGTGCGCGATCGCAGCCGCTGTCGGACGGCATGGGGACGCACGACGCGTGCACCGCCTTCACGGAGCGATCGACACCCGCAAAGGTGACATCCGCAAGGGTCAGCACGCGAGCCGGCCGACGGCCGGCCCGCGACGCGCCTGCGGCCGCCGGCCCCGCCGGCACACAGGCTTCATCGCCAACGCCCCCGGGCCGCGCGCCCAGCCGCGCGTGGTCGCCGGAGGCTTCCACTCATCGACGCAAGGATTCGCAATGACACGCCACATCCGCACCACCACCCTGCTCGCGACCGCCATCGCCACGGTTCTGGTCGCCGCTCCCCTGCATGCAGAAGAAGGCGATTACTCCTTCTGGCAGACGCTCTCCAATCTGGTGTCGCCGCCCAAGGCCGACAACAAGGTCACCGCCGCGCAGCGCACCGGCCTGTACCCGCTGCTCGCCAATCCCAGCGGCTTCGCCGACGGCTTCAGCCCGGGCAAGTACAACGAATGGCAGACCGTCCAGCTCGCGCCCGAGACCGGCGCGGTCTGCGGCAACGGCTCGCCCTTCAAGTTCTTCGTCAACCGCACGCCGGAAACCCGCAACACGATCATCTACATGGAAGGCGGCGGCGCCTGCTGGGACTACGCCAGCTGCACCGGCCAGACCGGCGTGCGCGGCGCGCGCAACCCGAACGGCATCCCCGACGACTACATGAGCCTGCTCAACCCCGGCGCCAGCCTGGTGAGCCCCTTCGTCACCCGGATCAACCCGCTGGACTCGGTGAAGACGCAGAAGTGGAACATGATCTACATCCCCTACTGCACCGGCGACATCTACAGCGGCGACCGCGTCGCGGTCTACAGCGACCCCACCGGCGCGAAGCCGCCGCTGGTCTGGCACCACAACGGCGTGCGCAACGTGCGTGCGGTGGTGGGCTGGCTCAAGGACAACCTGCCCCGGCCCACGCAGATGCTGTCCACCGGCTGCAGCGCGGGCGGCGCCGGCAGCCTCACGCACTACGGCCCGCTGCGCCGCGACATCGCGCCGAACCGCGGCTATCTGATCAACGACTCCGGCCCGATCTTCGACGCACCGGTCGGCGGCAGCCCCGCGCAATATCCGCAGATCCCGCTGCAGGCGCAGATCCGCAATGTCTGGGGCCTGGATGCGGCCAACGGCACGCTGTCCTTCATCGCGACGGCTGCGCCGGGGCTCGACCGCAACCAACTCGGCACGATCTACGGCGCGCTGTCGTCGCGCTACCCCTCGGACCGCCTCGGCCACACCCACTTCTGGAAGGACCTGAACTATTCCTCGTATTCCTACGAGCGGTTTTACCCGGAGATCGCGAGTGCGCCGAACCAGGCCACCAAGGAGGCGCTGATCCACGCGCGCTGGAACGTGGACACCGCACGCCTGCGCGACCGCCTGAACGGCCTGGGCAATTTCGGCGGGTATTTCCCGCAGTACCGGGCGCTCAACGAGAGCCACTGCACCACCATCGTCGACTTCAAGAACGGCGACGTGCAGGAACGCAACCTGCAGCTGAAGAACTTCATCGACAGCGTGCTGGACGGTTCGGGCAACGTGCTGGACGCGTCGGAAACCAGCGACGCGGCCGACCGCGCCAAGCCCTTCAACCTGCTGTACTGGACCGTCGACTCGCTGCTGTAAGCTGGCACGCCGCCGCCCCCGTACCGGGGCGGCGGCTCCGCCCTTCCGTGGCCCCGCGCGCAAGCCCGGGGCCACGAAGGCGACACGCAGACCACGCCCCACAGACCGCCGCCGATGTCCGAACAGCCCGCCAAGACACAGATCAAGCCCGTCCACGCCATCGCCCTCGCCGCCGTCGCGATCCTGCTGGCCACGGCCGCGGTGGTCATGCTCTGGCTGCGCAAGCCGGAGCCCGCGCGCCAGCTCACGCTGGAACCTCCCGCGGAGGGGGTCACCGCCACGACGGGCACGCCCCCCGCAGGGTCGACGGCCGACCTGGAAGCGCGGCCCGAGGTGCAGGCCTACCGCGAACGCCAGCGCTTCGAGCAGCGTATCCGGGCCTTCCTGCAGCAGCCCGACCGGCTGAGCGACGCCGAGCGCGCCGCCACCGCACAGTCGCTGGAGGCGGAGATCGCACGGATGGAAGCCGCGCGTCAGCTCTCCGCCGGTGAGGCCATCCTGCTGCGCATGCATCTGCTCAACGCCTCCGGCGGCGACGATGCCGACCGTCTGCAGCGCGCACAGGCCCTGGCGCAGCAGTACCGCAACGACGCGCAGCGTCGCCAGGCCAGCTTCGAACAGGCCCAGCAGAACGACCCGCGCTTCCGCAGCTACAAGGAGCTCGAGGCGGAGATCGTGGCCGAAGTGCAGGCCATGCAGACCATTCCCGGCGGCATGGACCGCGACGCCTACCTGCGTCAGCGCCTGCAGGAAGCGCGCGAGGCGGCCTATTCCCAGCCTGCGCCCTCCTCGCCCGCATCCGCGCCCACGCCGGCACCCGCGCCGGCACCTGCGCCGGGCGCCGCGTCCGGGGGCTGAGGCCACGCATCATCCGGCGGCCTCGCCATCGGCGGGGCCCTTCACAGGCGCCTGACCAAGCATGCGGTACGGCGTGCGGATGCAGCCAGGCCGCATCCTCGCCTGCGCCCGTGCCATGCCGTGCGATGTGCAGTGCAGCCTGCCGTCTCCGCGGATGCTGTGTTCCGTCGCCCGCGCCCCCGACCTCCGGCACATGCCGGCGGATCGACAATGGCTAGTCTGGGAGGTCGACTCCATCTCTCTCTCCGGACCGCCATGCACACTGCTTCCCGCCCCTCCCTGCGTCCGCACCTGCGCGGCAGCGCACTCGCGCTCGGGCTCGCCACGGCCCTGCTGGCCCAGGCCGTTCCTGCCGGCAAGCCCGCCGCCAAACCCGCCGGCCAGGCCGAGCTCGGCCGCTTCGGCATCGAACTGACCAACCGCGACGTCTCGGTCAAGCCCGGAGACGATTTCGACCGCTACGCCAACGGCACCTGGTTCGACGGCTATCAGTTGAAGGACTACGAGACGCGCTTCGGCTCGTTCAACGAACTGAACGACCGCGCCGAACTGCAGACCCGCGCCATCATCGAAGAACTGCTCACCCGCCCGGGCATCACCGCAGGCAGCGAAGAGCAGAAGATCCGCGACTACTACGCCAGCTACATGGACACCGCCGCACGCGATGCGGCGGGTATCGCGCCACTGCGTCCGCTGCTGCAGCGCATCGCCGGCATCGACTCGATGGCCGCGCTCACCCAGGCCTTCGGCCGCGCCGGCCTTGACGGCACCAGCGCGCCGGTGAGCGGCAGCGTGAGCCTGGACCGCAAAGACCCCAACCGCTACCTCGTCGGCATCGGCGTCGGCGGGCTTGGCCTGCCGGACAAGGACTTCTACCTCAACGAGGAAGCGCGCTTCGTGCAGATCCGCGCGGCCTACCGCAAGCACATCGAGACGATGCTCGGCTTCGCCGGGATCGCCGATGCCGCCGACCGTGCGGAGAAGGTGCTGGCGCTCGAAACCGCGATGGCGCAGCACCACTGGGACCGCGCCGACCGCCGCGACCGCGACAAGACCTACAACCTGCGCAGCTTCGCCGAGCTGCAGCGGGAGTTCCCCGGCTACGACTGGGCCGCGCATTTCGCCGCGCAGGGCTTCGCACAGGCGCCCGAACAGGTCAACGTGAGCATGCCAAGCGCCACCGGACCGGTGCTGAGCGTGGTCAAGGACACCCCTCTGTCCACGTGGCGCGATTACCTGGCCTTCCATGCGGTCCGCAACCACGCGCCGCTGCTCAGCAGCGAGATCGACCAGGCGGCCTTCGCCTTCACCGGCATGGTGCTGCAGGGCCAGAAGGCGCAGCGCGATCAGTGGAAACGCGCGGTGGCTCTGGTCGGCGGCCGCGAAGGCCTGGGCGATCTGGTCGGCAAGCGCTACGTCGCCAGGCACTTCAAGCCCGAAGCCAAGGCCGCCATGGACGATCTGGTGGAAAACCTGCGCAAGGCGCTGCGCCAGAACATCGCCGGCCTGGACTGGATGGGCGATGCGACCAAGGCCGAGGCCAATCGCAAGCTGGAGACCTTCCTCCCCAAGATCGGCTACCCGGACACCTGGCGCGACTATGCCGGGGTCCAGATCGTGCCCGGCGACCTGATGGCCAACGTGCTCGCGCTGCGTACCTATTGGCACCGGGACGAGATCGCACGACTGGGCACCACGCCCGATCGCCGCGAGTGGTTCATGACCCCGCAGACGGTCAACGCCTACTACAACAGCTCCTTCAACGAAATCGTGTTCCCGGCCGCCATCCTGCAGCCGCCGTTCTTCGACGTGAACGCCGATCCCGCGGTCAACTACGGCGCGATCGGCGGCGTGATCGGCCACGAGATGGGTCACGGCTTCGACGACCAGGGCTCGAAGTCCGACTACGCCGGCATCCAGCGCAACTGGTGGACCGACGAGGACCGCGCGCGTTTCGAAGCCCGCACCAACGCGCTGGTGGCGCAGTACAACAGCTATTGCCCGCTGGAAGGCCACTGCATCAACGGCCGCCTGGCGCTGGGCGAGAACATCGGCGACCTCGGCGGCCTGTCGATGGCCTACACCGCCTACCGCCTGAGCCTGAAGGGCAAGGAGGCGCCGGTGATCGACGGTGTGACCGGGGACCAGCGCTTCTTCCTGGCCTGGGCGCAGGTGTGGAAGTCGAAGTACCGCGACGAGGCGATGATCAACCAGGTCAAGGTGGGGCCGCATTCCCCGCCGCGCTTCCGCGTCAACGGCCCGGTGCGCAACCTCGATGCCTGGTACGCCGCCTTCGACGTGAAGCCCGGCGATGCGCTCTACCTGCCGCCGGAAGAGCGTGTGACCATCTGGTAGGACGGCCGGGCTTCCTGCGCATGGCGCCGGTGGCCCGGTCTGTGCCGGACCACCGGCGCACGCAGAACGGCCGCCCGAGGGCGGCCGTTCTGCGTATCGACTCAGGCGGTGGTGCGGGGGCAGCGAACGGCCGCCCGCGCGTCGGGGCGGGTCAGGGGCAGCTGGAAGGCTGCGAGCGCACCAGCATTGCCGCGGGGATCGAGATCAGACCGGGGATGAAGTTCTGCGCGGTCCAGCTGACCGATCGGTTGGTGGTGGAGGTCCCCAGCACGCGTTCGGCGAGCACGGTCTCGACCACCCTGTTGGCGGGAATGTACGGCGTGGTCTTGTCGACGGGAGCGGTGGGGGTCAGATTGCACTTGATGTAAGACCGCACCACGGACGAACCGGCCACACCGGCCGTGGTGATCTTGAAGTCGCCGTCGTAGTGCCGGGTCACCGCACCACCGCTGAAGGTGGCGCAGTTCTGCTGGCTGGGATAGGCGGTGAACACCAGCTGCGCCTTCATGCAGGACGTGCTGTTGTTGGTGACGTTGTAGGTGACGCCGTATTCGGCACCGTAGTTGGCGGTGGAGAACTTGTCGCTGTCGCGGTCGGCCGGGCGCCCGGCCGCATACAGCGACGTGTTGCTCGAGTAGTAGCGCAGCGCCAGCGGGCGCTGGGCGTTGCCGGAGGGCGAGACCGGCGAACCGGAAGGCGGATCGCAGACACCCGACGGCATGGTGACGGGCGAGGTGCTGGGCGCCTTCAACAGATTGGAGGGCGCGGCCAGATACCGGTAACCGAAGGTCTGGCCGGTCGCGGTGAAGGTGACCGGGACGGTACCGATCCACTTGTTGTACTGATAGATGCCCGACGGGCGTCCCCAGCCGGACCAGTTGTAGGTCCCGTCGGTGTTCTGCGACTGACGGTCGGTGCATGGTGTACCGCCGAAGACGTTGGTGCTGCCATCGGTCTTGTAGGTGCTCGGCACATTGCCCCAGGCGTACAGCGACTTGCCCAGGCTGTTGGCGGCGGTGACGGTGGTGATCGTGGCCGGCGCGGCGACCACGCGTGCACGCAGACAGCCGCTGCTGGCCTTGAAGGTGATGCGCGCATCAAGCGATGCGCCGATCGGCGTGCTGCCGCCACGCAGCTGGAAGATTTCGGTGGCCGAGGTGATGGTGCGCGGTGCCGTGGCCGGGTGGTTGATGATCTTCGAGCCGTGCACCGTGCCGACCAGGCTGGGCGGGAAGGCACCGGTCAGCAGCAACCGCTGCACCGCATAGCTCGGGCTGCGGCTCGGGTCCAGGGTGTACCTCGCATCCCCGGTGATGTCGCGCTGCGACACCGCCGCACCGTAGGCGGTGTAGGTGGCGCTGCTGCCGACAGGTTCAAGCACCAGGAAAATGCGATCGACCTGCGCATCGCCACCAGTGGCTCCGCCGAGGATGTGGTGCATGTAGAAGGAGAACTCGCGCATGCCGCCGCTGGGACAGTTGGCATCGAGGGTGGTGACGCCGGTCAGTCGGCGGGTGACTTTTCCGCTGTCGGTCGAATTCATCGCATCCATGCCCAGCAGAAGACCGGCGCGGTTGACGGACTCGGGGTTGTTGCTGACCAGGATGGGCGCACCCTGCATGCCGCCGGGCAGAGGCAGGAGCTGTTGGTAGCTTTGCGCCTGCGCGGCGAACGCGAGACACGCGGTCGAAATCGCGGTGAGCGCGACACAGGGAATACGGGAAGAGCGAATCGGTTCCATCGAAAAGTCTCCACAGGAAAGATGGGCACAACGCAGCCGACCGAATCGAGGACGGTCGCAGTCGGGTTGGGTGGGAAATACCGTCTGGGGGCCGCTCCTTAATGAGGAGCGGAGCAGGCGACCGCTGAAGCGCTGCCCGTTGTAAACGCAGTCCTTGCGGTGCCGCGCACTCTATCGGCGGGATCCCGCAGATGATCTCCGGTTCCGCCTGAAAACGATTTCCACGCGAGGCCATCTCGGGGTTTCGCGGATGTGCATCACAAGTCCCCGATGCCGGCCAGAGGCGTTGGCCGACGCGGGCCCTGTTTGGAGCAGACCGCCGCGCTCCGGGACGACGGTCGGAGACGCTCGCGACGGCCATCTTTCCGCATCGCGAGTCCGGCTCTGCCGGACTCGCGCTCGATGAAGGGGCGGCTGATGTGCTGTGGCCGGTCGCTGCACGATGAGACGGTCGCCGCCGCACCCGGCGCCTGCGTCATCGGTCGGGCGGATTCCGTTCCTCGAACCAGCGCCGCACCTGCTGGTACCAGAAGACCGAGTTCTGCGGTTTCAGCACCCAGTGGTTTTCGTTGGGGTAGTACAGCAGGCGTGTGGGCACGCCGCGGTTCAGGAGCGTCTGGTACAGCTCCAGCCCGTGGTTCACCGGCACGCGCAGGTCGGTCTGGCCGTGCACCACGAGCGTGGGTGTCCTGAAGCGCGCGGCGGCGAGGTGCGGGGAATTGCGTTCCAGCACGCTGCGGTTGTCGCCTTCCCAGAAGCCGCCGAAGCGGCCGGGCTCGGAGGCGAAGTCGGCCGAGTACTGGGTATAGAGGTTGTACACGCCGGCATGCGCGACCAGGGCCTGGAATGGGTGGTCGCGGCCGAGGATCACGCTGGTGAGATAGCCGCCATAGCTGCCGCCGCCGGCCACCATGCGCTCGCGGTCGATCCAGGGCTGCGCCGCGAACCAGTCCGCGGCCGCGATCACGTCGCGATAGGGCTTGTCGGACCATTCCGGGTTGATCGCATCGGCGAACGCCTGGCCGAAGCCCGAGCTGCCGTGGAAGTTCGGCCAGGCGGTCACATAGCCCCAGCTGGAGAACACCAGCGCGTTCCAGCGGAAGGCCATGCCGTCGACGATCGCGTTGTGCGGCCCGCCGTGGATCAGCACGAACAGCGGGTACCGCTTCGACCTGTCGAAACCCGGCGGGTAGTTCACCCACATCTGGACGGGCTGCCCGTCCGCACCGGTGTAGGTCACCGATTCGTAGGTGCCGAGGGCGGTCTCGGCCAGCAGCGCATCGTTGAGGGTCGAAAGCCGGGTGGACGCGCCGGACTTCGGGTCGATGCGCATCAGGGTGGGCGGCTCGACGAAACTCTCGCGCAGGGCGTACAACCGACCGGCGTCGGTGATGGCCAGCGCGCGATGGGAGCGTTCCTTTGTCACCGCCCGCGGCGCCCCCTGCAGCGGCAGCTCGTACACCCGCACGGTGCCCGCGTCGTCGATGCTGCCGTACAGGCGACGCCCGTCGCGCGCCCAGACCAGCCCGGACGCGCTGCGGTCCCAGTCGGTGAACAGCTCGCGCATGCCGCCGCCGCGCCGATCGTGCAGCATCAGCCGACCCTTGTCGGCATAGAAGCCGGGGATGCGCTGCTGCACGAAGGCCAGATGGCGGCCGTCCGGGCTGTACAGCGGGTTGCCGTCGCTGGCCTTGTTGCCCTCGGTCAGGTTGCGCGCCTGCGCGGCCCCGCTGCCGTCCTCGCCGATCGCCACCACGAACACGTCGTGGTCGGTGCGCGCGATGTGCGGGTCGGCATCGGCGACGAAGGCCAGCTCGCGCCCGTCGGGCGAGAGCGCGAAATGGGCCGATGTGCCCTGCACCGCGCCGCGCGGCAACTGACGACCGCAGGGCTGGGTCAAGGCGCTGACCTGCGGCAGCGGCAGGGCCGGCGCTGCGGCGTCGAAGGCCACGGAAAACACGTGGAACTGGCGCTCATCGAGGTACTGGTCCCAGGCCGTCACCGGCCCGTCGTCCCAGACCATGCCGGTCATCTTGCTGTCCTTGCGCTCATCCAGACGCTTGCCCTGCCCGGCCAGCGGCAGGTCGACGAATATGCGCGAGACGAAGGCCAGACGCCGGCCGTCCTCGAACCATTTGATGCTCTGCACGCCGGTGCCGAGGTCCGTGAGCCGGCGCGCCTCGCCGCCGCCGAGCGGCATCACATACAGCTGCGGCGCCTTGTCGGTGCCGCGCTGCGAGACGAAGGCGACATGGCGCCCGTCCGGGCTGATCGCGGGCTCCGCGTCGTTGGCCGGATCGGTGGTGAGCGCGCGTTGGCCGCCGCCGTCGCCGTCCCAGATCCACAGGTCGGTGTAGCCCTTGTCCTCGTCCATGACGAAGCGCGTGACCGGCGCCACCACGGTGCGTCCGTCGCGCGAGACCGACGGCGCGCCGATGCGCTGGATCTGCCAGCTGCGTTCGGCGGTGAACGGGAGTTTGGTCTGCGCCTGGGCTGCCGCATGGGCACCCGCGCAGGCCAGCAGCAGCACAACGATGGCCGCATGACGCATCGAGACTCTCCTGATGAAGGGAAGCGCCCCCGAAATAGGGGCTAGGAGAGCATGCCGGCCATCGGCGGAGACGCGAGTGCGCAAAGTCAGGGGGCGGAGGCCCATGTCAGAATCCAGACAGGTCGAGCGGCGGGCGGGTCGCATTCCTGCGTCCTGCACGCACATGCGGTACGCATCCGCACGGCCTGACCGGACGGCTCCTGCGACGCTCGCATCGAGTCCGTCCGCATATCCCCCGAAACAAGGAGTCTCCGATGTCCAGCCCGATACTGTCCCGTTCCTTCGCGATGCGGATCGCACTCGCGTTCGCATTCGCAGCCGTCTCCATGCTCCCGCATCGCGCCACCGCCCAGTGCGCCGAAGGCTATTCCGGGGAGCCGGTTCTCTATTTCGCAGGCAACACCTTCCAGCAGACCGGCTCTCGCTTCGGCCTCACCGATTGGCGCGTCCGCCCGGGAATCGACCAACCCGGATTCATGATCTACGGCCCCTACGATCCGCGCTTCGGAGTGGGCTTGCACCGCGCCGCGTTCGTCCTGCAGGTCGACGACAACACGACCTCGCCCCGCCCGATCATCGCATCGCTGCAGATCTACACCCGCAAGGGCAACCGCATCCTTGCGCGGCGCGACATCAATCGACGCGATTTCCTTGCGACGAACACATGGCAGCCCTTCTTCCTCTATTTCGAAAACCCGTGCGGCGAAGAGCTGGAGACCGCCATCTACTGGTACGGCAACGCCCAGCTCGTTTTCGGCCAGGTCCAGGTCGTCAAACTCTGAGCCGCAGGGTGTGAGCCGGAATGGGCGGCCTCCGCCGCATTCATTCCGACGCATGCGCCGGCGGCCACGGAGCGCAGCGTTCACAGCCCACGAAAAACCCCGCCTCGCGGCGGGGTTTTTCGTGTCGCAGATGACGTTCGAACGGGACGGGCCGGATCAGAAATCCATGCCGCCCATGCCGCCCATGCCACCCATGCCGCCGCCCATGCCGGCGCCGGCCTCTTCCTTCTTCGGCGCTTCGGCCACCATGGCTTCAGTGGTGATCATCAGGCCGGCGATCGACGCGGCGTTCTGCAGCGCGGTGCGGGTGACCTTGGTCGGGTCCAGGATGCCCGCGTCCACCATGTCGACGAACTCGCCGGTGGCGGCGTTGTAGCCGTAGTTGCCCTTGCCTTCCTTCACCTTGTTGACGACCACGGAGGGCTCGTCGCCGGCGTTGGAGACGATCTCGCGCAGCGGGGCTTCCATCGCGCGCAGGGCGATGGCGATACCGTGGTTCTGGTCTTCGTTGATGCCCTTCAGGCCTTCGACCGCGGTCTTGGCGCGGATCAGCGCCACGCCGCCGCCGGGGACGATGCCCTCTTCCACCGCAGCGCGGGTGGCGTGCAACGCATCTTCAACACGCGCTTTCTTTTCCTTCATCTCGATCTCGGTGGAGGCGCCCACCTTGATCACGGCCACGCCGCCGGCCAGCTTGGCGACGCGCTCCTGCAGCTTCTCGCGGTCGTAGTCGGAGCTGGTCTCTTCGATCTGGGCCTTGATCTGCTTGATCCGGGCTTCGATGCCCGAGGTCTCGCCGGCGCCGTCGATGATCGTGGTGTTCTCCTTGGAGACCTGGATCTTCTTGGCGCGGCCGAGATCGGCCACGGTCGCCTTCTCGAGGGTCAGGCCGACTTCCTCGGAGATCACGGTGCCGCCGGTCAGGATGGCCATGTCTTCCAGCATCGCCTTGCGACGGTCGCCGAAGCCCGGAGCCTTGACGGCGCAGACCTTCACGATGCCGCGGATGGTGTTGACCACCAGGGTCGCCAGGGCCTCGCCCTCGACTTCCTCGGCCACGATCAGCAGCGGCTTGCCGGCCTTGGCCACGCCTTCCAGCACGGGCAGCAGGTCACGCACGTTGGAGATCTTCTTGTCGTGCAGCAGGATGTACGGGTCGTCCAGCTCGGCGGACATGGACTGCTGGTTGTTGACGAAGTACGGCGACAGGTAGCCACGGTCGAACTGCATGCCCTCGACCACGTCCAGTTCGTTGTCCAGGCCCGAGCCTTCCTCGACCGTGATCACGCCTTCCTTGCCGACCTTCTTCATCGCGTCGGCGATGATGGTGCCGATCGACTCGTCGGAGTTGGCCGAGATGGTGCCGACCTGGGCGATGGCCTTGTCGTCGGCGGTGGGCTTGCTCATGGCCTTCAGCTCGGCGACGGCGGCGATGACCGCCTTGTCGATGCCGCGCTTGAGGTCCATCGGGTTCATGCCGGCGGCGACCGCCTTCATGCCCTCGCGGATCAGCGCCTGCGCCAGCACGGTGGCGGTGGTGGTGCCGTCACCGGCGATGTCGGAGGTCTTGGAGGCGACTTCCTTCACCATCTGCGCGCCCATGTTCTCGAACTTGTCGGCCAGCTCGATCTCCTTGGCGACGGACACGCCGTCCTTGGTGATCGTGGGGGCGCCGAAGCTCTTCTCGAGCACGACGTTGCGGCCTTTCGGGCCGAGGGTGGCCTTCACGGCGTTGGCGAGGACGTTGACGCCGCGCACCATGCGGGCGCGGGCGTCTTCACCGAAACGAATGTCTTTGGCAGCCATTGCGATAACTCCAGAAAATGTTGGATGTTCGTAGGGCGGGCCTTGGCCCGCCGCTGCGATGTCTTTGTGTGCGTCGTGCGCTGATCGAAGCGGTTTCGATGGGTGCGATCCGCATCGGAGAGGGCGTTACGGCGGGCTTGAGCCCGCCCTGCGCGCGGCTTCGACCCCTGACGGATCAGGCGATCACGGCCAGAACGTCGTCTTCGCGGATGATCTTGTACTCGACGCCGTCCTGCTTGTAGGACGAACCGGCGTACTGGCCGTAGATCACCTTGTCGCCGACCTTGACCTTCGGCGCGCGCACGCTGCCGTTGTCCAGGGGCTTGCCCTCGCCCACCGCCAGCACTTCACCCTTGGTGGGCTTTTCCTTGGCGTTGTCGGGGATCAGGATGCCGCCGGCGGTCTTTTCCTCGGCTTCGATCGGCTTGACGACCAGACGGTCGTGGAGCGGCTTGAGATTCATGTAGACCCTCGCAAGTGGTTGATTGGGTGGAGAAAGGTCGGCGATTTTAGCAGTCTCGACCCGAGAGTGCCAAAACCGTGACGAAAATACGCCCGGCAATGCGGGACGGCAGGGAAGTGGGGCGGCGCAGGCATGCTTTCAAGGGCTCGCCCCCTCGAACCCACCGGGTGCGCGTTCAGCATCCGGTCAGCTGGATCGCGGCGCAGGCCTCATCCCGCCCGTGACCGGCCGCAAGAAACCCGCATCCGTTCCGCCGAATGCTCGACACGGGCCCGCGCGAGTGGTGGGCTGCCGGTGTCGTCGCGCGCTGGATCGCCCTGCGGCGACCAGCCGGCATGGGGCCGGCATCGGGTCCACACCGGCCACGGAGGTCGGCATCGGCCCGTCTTCACACGTACGCATCGAAGGAGTGATCGTCATGTCGCGCTACCGCCCGTCCATGTCCGTACTGCCCTTTCCGACACCTCGCTTTTCCGCACTGTCCGGCGCCGCCCTCGCCTGTGCGTTCGCGCTCGCGTGGGGAGGTCCCGCCCACGCGCGCCAGCTCGGCGATATCAGCGTGGTCAGCGTCGGCCCCTGGGAGCCGCACGACACCGGTGGCTACACCGTCTGCACCGCGCATCTGCGCCGCCCGAGGAGCAACGGCCCCTCGCCCTGGGAGTACCACACCGTCTCCGCGAACACGCCGAACGCCTGCTTTTCGCAGGTCCAGTCGATGTGGGGACAGGGCTGGAGCCACAACCCGAATCCGGGCCGCCCGCTGTGCGCCTGCACGGGCGGATTCCACGGGTACATGACCGTGACCGGCGACAGCGGTGGTCCGCTCGGGGAAGCTCCGCTGTCGGCGGCCGGCGAAGCGCTGTATCACGAAGGCCTGAAGGAACTGCGCGTGCGCTACCGCATCGATGAATTCTCGCGGGAGCACGAGCAGTTGCTGGACGCGATCCGCGCCGAGGAGCCGCCGCAGGAATAAGGACCAGCGGCCGCCCCGCGCCCGCGGGGTGGCCGTTGTGGCGCATGCGAAACACCCGCGCCACTTGCGCGCGCGGCACGGGTCGGCACGGGACTCAGGAGATGTGGAAGATCTCGCGGCGCAGCTTGCCGTCGACGCGGCGGATCGAACGCCAGTTGGAGTTGTCGTTGAGCGTGATCCAGCGCCGCTCCTCGCTGCGGTAGAACCAGTCCTTGTCGTTCTGGAAATAGATCTGCAGGTCGGGGGCTTCGAGGATGTTGAGGATCTCGTTGCTGTGCGAGCGGATCTCGTCGAAGTCGGTGGTGGCGCGCTGGCCCATCTCGCTGTAGAGCGAATTCAGCGCCAGCAGGTCGTCGTTGACCGCCTTGTCCATCGCCTTGACCTTCAGCCCGATGCGCGCGGCCTCGTCGAGCATGATCGGGTAGCCGTGCGAGGGGTATTTGGAGTTGAGGGTCTCGGCGATCTCGAGGATCTGCGCCTCATCGTCCAGGTGATAGGACAGCAGCTCCTTGCACAGCATGATGCTGAGGCTGTCGGCGCGGTCCACGGCGCCGATCACCAGCGGGTGCACATACTGGAACAGCGACTGGTACGGGTTCAGATGCGCGTCGCGGTTCTCCGAATTCCAGCGGCGGATCACCCTGCTGAGTTCGTCCAGACTCACGCGCACGCGGTCGTTGTCGCGGTCCAGCGGCGAGAGGTCATGGGTCAGCGAGGTGTCGACCGCGCTCAGGTAGGCCATCGGCCCCATGTGGATCTCGTCGGTGCCGAGCGCGAGCATGGTGGCGGCCGAGGAGCACTCCAGCGGCGCCAGCAGGCGCACGTGCGCGGCGTACTGGCGGATCAGGTTCATCAGCCGCAGCGAGGCTTGACCATTGCCGCCGTCGGACTTCACGAACAGATAGATCAGGTCGTGCTTGCCCAGGCGCTCCAGCAGCGCGTAGGCCGCGACCACGTCGCTGTGGCAGATCGACCCGCGTGGCGAGTTCCAGTAGGCCAGCACCGGCGCGCCGAGACGCTCGGAAATGCGGGTGAGCAGGCCCTGGGTCTTCTTGAACAGGACCGGCGGCTGCTTGATCTGGGGCTTGGTGGCGTCTTCCGTGGAGGTCATGGTGTGATCGCAGGCGAAGGGAGTCGTTGACGATGTCATCCCGCCGCGGCGTCAGCGGTCAGGAGCGGCCCGCGAGCATAGCGCAGACGTGCGCGCATGCGCGCACATGCGGCGCCTGCGATGGGCGCGAAGGACGTCGGGGAGAAACCGCAGAAAATGCCGGGAGAACGATCCGGCCGGCCACTGCCGGACCCGGGCACGCTCAGTCGAGCGGATGCGCTTCGTGCTCGGCTGCATGTTCGGCCGGGTGCTCGGCAGCCAGTTCAGCGCCGCGCCTGGCGGCGTCTTCCAGTGCCTCGACGATGCGCCGTTCGGTCGCGTCGAGATCCGGTACCAGCGCGACGTCGTAGTTGAACACCACGCGCGCGCGGACGACGTCGGGCAGGGTTTCGCCGTACTGGGTGTCGGCGATCATGTTGTCGCGGCTCACCGTCACCAGGCGGGGGAAGCCCTGGGCCACAAGCGCGAAATACGAGAACGAGGGGTCGCCGCCCAGTGCCTTGAGCACCACCACCTTGCTGCCGACGCCCGGTCTGTCGGGCGCCGCGCCGCTGAGGCTCGCGAACGCGATCAGCGGCAAACGCCAACCGCGCCAGCGGATGCGACCGAGCAGCCAGTCCGGCGCGTGTTCGATCGGGTCCGGTTCGCCGTAGGACAGCACCTCGACCGTGGCGGCGTTGGGCAGCAGCAGCGGATGGCCGGCCACCTGGATGAGGACCCCGCGGACTTCGTTGACGATGCTGGTGTTCATGATCGGTGTCGGCTCTTCTGGTGGCCGCATCAATGCGGCCAGTGCTGGGCGATGCGCGCGGCGAGTTCGGGGGCGGCGCCGACGGGCACCCCGCGGCTGCGCAGCTGGGCACAGGCGACGCCGTCGTAACAGTCTTCCGGCGACTGGGCGACCACCAGGGCTCCGCCGGCCGCGAGCGATGCGGCCCGGTCGACCAGACCCGGCTCGCTGCCGCTGAGGAAGACAAGGGCGCCGTCGTCCAGCGTTTCCAGCGTGTCGTAGAGGCTTTCGGGGCCGGCGAACGCGACGTCGAAACGCAGGCCGCCGCCGTCACGGCGCAGGCCAACACCCTCGGGCAGGAAGTGGATCCTGCCGGGCAGCAGCGGCTGATCGGGCCCGGCCAGCGAGACCGGCAGCGCAGCCGCGCGTTCCATCTGGGTGACCAGGCGGTCATAGCGGCCACCCTGCAACTGAAGGCGGACCACGACCGGAATGGGGAAATGAGCGGGAAGCCCGGCGAGCAGCTGGCGGACCGGGTCCGGGCCGCCAAGGCCGGCCTCCACCAGCACGACCGCAGCGACCGGCGAGGCCGACGGCGTCGCGATGGACGGCACCTGATAGTCGGGAAGCGGCGGCGGCATGACCGAAGCGTATGCAGGCGAATCGACCCGCGTGGATTCGAGGTCCACATGGATCGGGTCGGGTTCCGGCACCGCCGCGGCCGACGCGACGGGCATGATTGGCTCGGCGATGTCGTCGTAAGCGCGCAGCGGAGGCTTCTCGGCGGACGCTTCAGACTCAGGGTTGCCGTCGTCATCCGACGGCTCGATGTCGACCAGCGACAGGCCCGAAATGCGCTGTTCGAGATCGCTCAGGTCATGACGCGGCGCGGAGGCTGGAGGCGGTGGCGCCTGCAGCGGAGCGGCATCGTCGTCGGCGAGACTGAGCGAGGAAAAATCCGGCAGGCCGACCGACGCGCCGACACCGGGCGGTGCCGACGCGGTCGGCGCGGAGGGCGCGGCGGCGGGAGACTCGGCGCGCGGGAAGTCGAAGTCGTGGAGAGACTCGCCTGCCGAGTAGGACGCCTCCGCGGGGGCATCGGGCTGGATCGGCTCCAGCAGAGCGGGGTCGAATCCCAGGTCCTGCAACAGGGACGGATCGAAACCGGGAGAGTCGTCCTCGTCGACCGTGCCATTGTCGGCGGGACTCGACGCACGCATGGCCTGCTCGAAGGCGCGCAACTCGTCTTCGTTGAGTTCGCCGGCATCGATCTCCTCGGCGAAGTCGGCACCCGCATCAAGGTCCAGGCCGGCACCGCCATTCAGGGACAGGTCGTCCTCGGCGCCTTCACGCGCCATCGGCTCCAGCGACAGTCCGGAGCGTCCGATGTCGGCGGCCATGTCGGGCGCGGGGGAAGCGGCTCCGCTGGACAGCGTCTCGAGAAAGAAGGCGTCGTCGTCGAGCGAAAGTCTCGACGGCCCCGGGGCTGGCGACGGTGTGCCGGATGGATCACCCGCATGCGCGAAGGCAGAGGCGTCGCGCTCCTGGCGCAGTTCGTCTGTGGGCACACTGCCCGCCCTGCCCTCCGCCTCGCGGGTGAAGGGGGCGATGTCGAGCCCCGCGGCATGCCGGGACGCCGGCGTGGGCGGTTGCCCCGGGGTCGGCAGCATGTCGGTTTCCGGCTCGGCGCCGGGCGGCAACACATCGCTGTGGCGATGCAGCTTGGCGGACAGATGCCGCACCCAGCGTGCCGCGTCCCAGCCGGCCCGCTGCGCGGCGATGTCGGCCTCGTCGAAGATCACGGTGAGCCCGGGCGAGGACAACACCTCGTCCAGTGCATCCACCGCGGCCTCGATGCCGGGCTCGAGCGCCACCAGAACGGCCTGTGGGCGATGCGCCAGCAGGCCAGCCTTGTCCAGTCCGGACGGGTCGACGATCGCGACCAGTTCGGCACCCGCCTGGCGAAGCGCGTCGGCCAGGTTGTCGGCGGCCTTGCCCGGTCGGGCCAGCACCACCACCCGGGGCGTGGTCTCAGCCATGCGCCTGCACCGATTCCAGCAGGGCGAAGACGTTGCGCATGAGCTCGTTCTCCTGATACGGCTTGCCGAGATAGCGGTCCACGCCGATGTCCAGCGCACGCTGGCGATGTTTGTCGCCCGTACGCGAGGTGATCATGATGATCGGCACCCTGGCCAGTCGAGGCTCCGCCTTCATCGCCGTGGCCAGCTCGTAGCCGTCCATGCGCGGCATCTCGATGTCCAGCAGCATGAGGTCGGGCACGCGGTCGGCCATGCGCTCCAGCGCATCCAGGCCGTCCTTCGCGGTCATGACCTCGAAGTTGTTGCGCTCCAGCACGCGGCCGGTGACCTTGCGCATGGTGATGGAGTCGTCGACCACCATCACCAGCGGCACCGCACGTGCCTCTGCCGGGGCCTGGGCTTCCTGCGCGGCCTGGCCCAGCGCGGCCAGTTCGGCCTGCTCGGCGGCGATCGCGGCCTGGCGGCGCACCAGCGGCGCGACGTCCAGGATGACCACGACCGAGCCGTCGCCCATCACCGTCGCACCGAAGATGCCGGGGATGGACGCGACCTGCGGGCCGATCGGCTTCACCACGATTTCGCGGTTGCCGATGATCTGGTCCACGGTCACCGCCGCGTGCAGATCGCCGGAGCGGGTCAGCAGGACCGGCATCTGCAGCTGGCCCTCCGCCTTGGCCGGCGCCTGGCCGATCAGCTTGCCTAGGTCGTGCAGCTCGTACTCGTCGCTGCCGTAACGGTAGGTCAGGCCTTCGCGGTCCAGTTCTTCGCGCGGGATGCGGCCGACGCCGCGGACCGAAGCGATCGGCACGGCGAACATGGTCTCGCCGATGCGCACGAACGCCGCCTGGGTCACCGCGAGCGTCTGCGGCAGGCGCAGGGTGAAGGTGGTGCCCACGCCCTTGTCGGACTGGATGTCGAGCGTGCCGCCGAGTTGGCGCACTTCGCTGGCCACCACGTCCATGCCCACGCCGCGGCCGGCGAGCCGGCTGACTTCGCTGGCGGTGGAGAAGCCGGGCTGCAGGATCATCGCGTCGAGCTGGGCGCTGGACACCACGGCATCGGCGCGCATCAGGCCGCGGGCGATCGCGCGCTCGCGGATCGCCTCGCGATCCAGGCCGCGACCGTCGTCGGAGATCTGCAGCACCACTTCCGAGCCTTCCTTGCGGATCGCGATGCGCACCGTGCCTTCGCCCGGCTTGCCGATCGCGGTGCGCTGGTCGGGCTTCTCGAAGCCGTGCGCGACCGAGTTGCGCAGCATGTGCTCCAGCGGCGCGGTCATGCGCTCGAGCACGTTGCGGTCGAGTTCGCCCTGGGCACCGTCGAGCTTGAGCTGGACCTGCTTGCCGGTCTCGGAGGCGGCCTGGCGCAGCACGCGACGCAGACGCGGCACCACCGTGTCGAACGGCAGCATGCGGGTCCGCATCAGACCTTCCTGCAGCTCCGAGCTCACGCGCGACTGCTGCAGGAGCAGGGTTTCGTACTGCTGGGTCAGATCGTCGAGCGTGGACTGCAGGCTGGTCAGGTCGGTCGCGGTCTCGGCCAGCGCACGCGAGAGCTGCTGCACGGTCGAGAAGCGGTCGAGCTCCAGCGGGTCGAAGTTGTCGTCCCGCACCTCGCCCTCGCGCTGGTAGCGGGCGATGATCTGGGCTTCGGTCTCGATTTCCAGACGACGCAGCTGGTCGCGCAGACGGATGTTGGTCTGCTCCATTTCCGCGGTGGCGGTGCGGAACGCGCCCAGCTGCTGTTCGAGGCGCGAACGGTAGATCGCGACCTCACCGGCGTAGTTCACCAGGCGGTCGAGCAGGTCGGCGCGGACACGCACCTGTTCCTGATTGCCGCGCAGGGCCACGTCGTCGTCGAAGGGCTGCGCAGCCTCCACCGGGGCGGACAGCGGCGCGAGCATGGACGGACGCTCGCTCTCCACCGGCCGCGCCGGCATGCTGGCAACCGCCGCGGCTTCGGCCGCCACGGCCTCGGCTTCCGGCACTTCGGGCACGGGTGTATCGGTCGCATCCGTGGTCTCGGCCGCACCAGCCTCGACGCGCTCTGCCGTGGGCTCTGCGGCGAACGCCGGTGCTTCTTCGATGGCCTCCGCCGCCGTCGGCGACATGGTCTCGGCGACCTGCGGCTCGGCTTGGGCGACGGGCGCCGGCACGTACGGACGCCCTTCGACGCGGGCCTCGAATTCGGCGATCAGCACGGACGGCATGCCGACGGCACGACCGGCACCCACGCGGGTGACCATCGCATGGAGACGGTCGAAACCGCGCTCCAGCAGCGGCACATCGCCGCCGCCGAAGACGGTGCGCTGTTCCGCCACCGCTTCCAGCAGCGACTCCATCGTATGACCGAGCTCGCCCACCGGCATGATGCCGGCCATGCGTGCGCCGCCCTTGAGCGTATGCAGATCGCGCTGCAGGCCGACCACCGACTCGCGGTCTTCGCCCATCTCGCGCAGGCGGACCAGCAGCTTGTCGGAGTGGTCCAGCAGGTCCTGGGCCTCCTCGACGAAGATCTCGACCAGCTCTTCGTCCAGCTCGCTCAGATCCAGCGGGACATCCGGGTCCTCGTTGAAGGCCAGCAGCGGTTCGGCGGCCGGCGACGCGGCCTCGACGGATGCCGGAGGCAGCTCGGACATGTCGACGAAGGCGGGGAGTTCTTCCGCCGGCATCGTGGCCGCGTCGGCGAAGGCGGCCTCGTCGGAAACGATCTGGTCGAAACCGGCGATCTCGACACCGGCCTCTTCGACACCCGCCTCGTCGACGCCGGGCACCGCCATGTCGGCGGGCACTTCGTCGACGACGACATCGTCGATGACGGGCTGAGCGGCTGCAGCCAGTTGCTCGGCCTCTTCTTGAGCCCGGCGCTCCGCCTCGGCACGTTCGGATTCGAGCAGAGCCGCTTCGAGCCGGTCCAGCTCGGCACGCTCGGCGGCCTCGCGCTCTGCAGCCACGGCCGCAAGGCGCTCGGTTTCGGCACGCTCGGCCTCGAGACGTTCTGCTTCCAAACGTTCGGCTTCGAGGCGTTCGGCTTCGAGGCGCTCCGCTTCAAGGCGCTCTGCTTCAAGGCGCTCTGCTTCAAGGCGTTCGGCTTCGAGACGTTCGGCTTCGAGACGTTCGGCTTCGAGGCGCTCTGCCTCAAGACGTTCTGCTTCGAGACGTTCGGCTTCAAGACGCTCAGCTTCGACGCGTTCCGCCTCACGACGCTCGGCTTCACGGCGTTCGACTTCGAGACGTTCGGCTTCACGGCGCTGGGCTTCGACGCGCTCGGCTTCAAGGCGTTCGGCCTCAAGACGCTCGGCTTCGACGCGCTCGGCTTCGAGGCGCTGAGCTTCTTGACGCTCGACCTCGCGACGCTCGGCGTCCAGACGTTCCGATTCCAGACGCTCGGCTTCCAGATGCCTGGCGGCCTGTGCGAAGGGGTCCTCTTCTTCGGCAGCGCCTGCGGCGGTGTCCTCGGTGGACATCGACTCGGCCAGCATGCGGCTGAGGTCGATCTCCGGATCTCCGTCGAAATCGATCAGATCCAGACCTGTGTCCGCAGGGACCGAGGATGGTGGCACCTGGGTCTGCTGTGCGGGAGCGGGAATGCCGTCGAAGCCGGCGAAGGCGCTCATGTCCAGGTCGGTGAGCTCGAGCGAGTCGAGCGGATCCGCGCCGGTCTGCGGGCCGATCGCTTCCGGCTCCAGCGGCATCTGCGGCTTGAGATCGGGCAGGCTGTCGCGCAGGTCGACCAGACGCGCGGTGAGCACCGTGCAGTCCGGCACCACGCCATCGGGCGAAGACAGGGCCTCCAGCGTGCTGCGCACGCGCGTGGCGAGATCGGCGATGGCCTCGACCCCCGCGGCATCGGCATCGGCGCCGGACAGCAGCAGGCGGCGGACATACCCTTCCGCGGGTGTGAGCGCGTCGGTGATCGACGGTACTTCGGTCATCGCGAAGGCGCCGTTCATCGTGTGGATGGCGCGCACCAGGCCATCGTCCGCAGGCGACGGAGCGACGCGGGCGACCGCAAGCCACTGGTCGATGCGCAGCAGATGCCCGTCGACCTCGGCCTGCAGGATGTCCAGGAGCAGAGGATCGACGCTGAACGCCGCGCCGGATGCGGAGATGGAAGGCGCAGGCTGGGCTGGCGGTTCGTCTGCCTGCGGCACTGCCTCGACGACGGACTCGGACAGCAGCGCAGGCCCTGCCATGATCTCTTCACCGTCGGCGATGCGGTCGGCGAGCGCTTCGATTCCAGCCAGGTTGGCGGTGACCACGCCGCCGCCGCTGAGCGCGGCGTGCAGCTGCGGCAACACCTCCGCGGCCAGTCCGGTCATCGACAGCACTGCGGGCGACGGTCCACGCAAACCGTCGCGGACGCGGTTCAGCATGTTCTCGATCTTCCAGCTGAACTCGCCGAGCACCTTGGCGCCGACCAGACGTCCGCTGCCCTTCAGGGTGTGGAACACGCGGCGGACGGGGTACATCCGCTCCAGGTTCTCGGGCTCGGCCCGCCATGCGGGCAGCAGCTCGCCGAGATTGGCGATTTCTTCGGCGAATTCCTCCAGGAAGATTTCGCGGATCTCATCGTCGATATCGTCGCTGGTGGCATCGAAACCGGACGCCGCAACGACAGGAGAAGCGGGAGCCGGCGCGGGAGCCGCGAGTGCGGCCCGGGCGGCTTCGGCATCCATCCGATCCTGCGCCGCGCACTCGGCCGCGAGACGCTCGGCTTCGAGACGCTCGGCTTCGAGACGCTCGGACTCCAGACGTTGTGCGTGCGCGCGCTCGGAGGCGGCACGCTCTGCTTCGAGGCGCTCTGCTTCGAGGCGCTCTGCTTCGAGGCGCTCTGCTTCGAAGCGTTCCGCTTCGAGGCGCTCGGCCTCGAGACGTTCGGTCTCTAGACGCGCGGCTTCGCGGCGTTCTGCTTCGGCCTGCTCGGCATCGGCCCGCTCTGCGTCGGCTTGCATCGCGGCAAGCCGCTCCGCCTCCGCCTGCTCGGCCTGCTGCCGCTCCGCCTCGGCACGCTCGGTTTCTGCCTGCAGCAGCCAAGCCTGTTCTTCCGCCTGCTCGGCCGCGATGCGCTGGGCTTCGGCACGCTCGGCCTCTGCTCGCTCGGCTTCCGCGCGTTCGGCGGCCACACGCTCCGCTTCCGCAGCCGCGCGCGCTTGTTCCGCACGCGCCTGAGCAGCGCGCTGTTCGGCCTCGCGACGTTCTGCCTCGGCCCGCTCCTGCTCCGCGCGTTCGGCGGCCGCCTGGGCTTGTGCTTCGCGTACGGCGGCATCGGCCATGGCCGCAGCCTGGAGATCGATCGAAGCAGCCTTGTCGGCCTGCGCCCCCCCACCGTCGCGCACGGGAATCGGCCAGTAGCCGAGGGCCTCCAGACTGTTGCGGGCGATGTCGAGAATGTCGTCGCGGTTGGCCCGCTGTTCGCCGAGCGCTTCGAGGTAGTACTCGATGCTGGCCAGGGCGTCGGCCACCGTGTCGAGCTGACGGCTGTTGGGGATGCGTCGGCGGCCGAGCAGTTCGGTTTCGGTATAGGCGCGGGCTGCATCCAGGTAGGACGCGGGCTGCGGCAATTCGAGAATGCGCAGCGCGCCGGACACGTCTTCCAGCAGCTTCGGCACCGGCTCCAGTTCCTGATGGTTCCAGGCGGTTTCCACGAAGGCGACGAAGGCCTGCCGGGCCGACGCGAAATTGGTGATGGCCTCGCGAAGCAGCACGTCCAGCACCTTGCGTGCTTCGGACGCGGGCAGATCGTCGGCATCGCCGCTGTCGTCGCCGCTGGCCAGGCGCTCCACCTGCGCGTCGAGCGAGGCATCCACGTACAGCAGGGCGCCGGCGATCTCCAGCAGGGCGCCTTCGTCGGCGGCACGGCGGCCGTCCACGATCTCGGCCATCTCGTCGCGCTGCTGCTGCACGAGGCTGCGTGCCAGGCCCAGACCGAGCATGCCGAGGGTGTCGGACACGCGGGTGAGGGCATCGACCTGGGGCTGCAGGCTGTCGGTGTCGCTGCGGCCGGTGCGCAGATAGAGATCGAGCGCGTCCTTGACGCGCAGCAGGTCTTCCTTCACGGCGGCCGACACGGTGTCCAGCAGCGCCCGGTTGCGACCTGCGACGCTGCCGCGGGCGTGATCGAGTTCGGATTCGGTGGGCTTCAGCGCGTCGAGGTCGAACACCTCGCGCAGTTTGCCCAAGGCCGGATGCGCACTGTCGCTGTGCGCGACGTGATACAGAAGCTGGCGGGTGGGTTCGAGCGTACCGTCGGCGCGCGGAGTGCCGAAGCCGTCGTTCTCGAACGGGCGGCGCGCCTCGCGCTCGACGCTGGAAAACGCCTGACGCAGCCCGGCATTCGCGGCGAGTGCCTTGTCCTGCAGCGCTGCGGCCACCATCGAGGCCACCCACAGCATGCGCCGCTGAGGCTCTTCGGGTGTGCGCGCAAGCAGGGATTCGACTGCGAAATGCAGACCGTCGGTGTCCGCGGGAGCGCCATGCTCCGGCCATGCCTGCAACGCTTCGCGGAGGCGCACGAGGAACGGCGTGGCTTCGGCAAGACGGGCGGAGGCGGGTTGCGCGGCGACCTGGGGCAGCGACGCCGGCAGCACGCGGTCGAGATCGGGGTTGAACAGAACGCTTTCGTTGAGGCCCACCTCACCGCGCGCGGCGCGCAGTTCGTTGAGCACGGGCAGCAGGACGATGGAGATTTCCTTGTGCCCGCTCTGCAGCCGCTCCAGATAGTCGGGCAGCAGCACCACACCGCGCAGCAGCGCGGAACAGGCGCCTTCCAGATCGTCCACCCTGCCCTGTTCCAGGGCTTCGGACAGACGCTCCATTTCCTCGGCCACCATCGCCGGCGCATAGAGCTCGACCATGCGCAGCGTGCCCTGCACCTGATGCAGGAACCCCGCGCAGACCCGCATGCGACTGGTGTCGGACGGATCGTCGACGAAGCCCTCGATCTCCATCCGCGCCAGGCGCAGGGTCTCGTCCAGTTCCGGTTTGACCCAGCCCAGCGCGCTGTATTCGATCGCCTGATGCAATGCGCTCATCGACTTCCCCCGGACGCGCGCACGCGCCCCGCAGTACGACCGCGGTCGGCGGCGACACGCATCCCGGGCATCCTCGCCCGTGCCACGACGCTCCTGCGATCGTTCGAGATGACCATTCTTCTACGTCTCCGCGTCCCGGACCGATCAGGCCGGCAGCTTGAAGTCGGCGACCGAGCGGCGCAGATCCGCCGCCAGCTGTGCCAGGTTTCCGATCGATTCGGCGGTCTGGTTCGCACCCTGCGAGGTCTGCGCGGTGATCGACTGGATCGTGGTCATCGTTTCGGTGATGTCGTTCGCGGCCACGGTCTGCTGCTGCGCCGCGCGGGAGATGCCCTGAATCAGGCCCGCGAGGGTGTTCGACACCGTTTCGATCTCGCCCAGCGCGGTACCCGCGTCCTCGGCCAGTCGCGCACCGGCGACCACTTCGGAGGTCGTCTGTTCCATCGAGCTCACCGCTTCGTTGGTGTCGGCCTGAATGGTCTGCACCAGCGCTTCGATTCGCTTGGTCGCGTTCGAGGTGCGTTCGGCGAGTCGCTGCACTTCGTCGGCCACCACCGCGAAGCCGCGGCCCGCTTCACCGGCCGAGGCCGCCTGGATCGCCGCGTTCAGCGCCAGGATGTTGGTCTGTTCGGAAATGTCGTTGATCAGTTCCACGATCGAGCCGATTTCCTGCGAGCTTTCGCCCAGGCGCTTGATTCGCTTCGAGGTTTCCTGGATCTGGCCGCGGATCGAGTCCATGCCCACGATCGTCTGGCGCACCACGCCGGCGCCCTTGGTGGCGATTTCCACCGAGCGCTGCGCCACGTCCGCCGATTCGGAGGAGTTGCGCGACACCTGGCCGATCGAGGTCGCGATTTCATTGATGCGGTTGGTGGCGCTGTTGATCTGCTGGGCCTGGTATTCGGCGGCTTCGGCCAGATGCGTCGCGGTCGCCTGGGTTTCCTGGGCGCTGGAGGCGACCTGCACCGAGGTTTCGGTGATCGTCTGCACCAGGGTGCGCAGCTGTTCGACCGCGAAGTTGATCGAGTCGGCGATCGCGCCGGTCATGTCCTCGGTCACCGTCGCCTTCACCGTGAGATCGCCTTCCGCGAGCGAACCCATTTCGTCCAGCAGGCGCATGATGGCCTCCTGGTTTCGGTTGTTCAGCTCGGTCGACTTCTCGTAGCGTTCGCGCTGCGCCTTGTTCAGGCTGTACACCAGCAGGAAGAGCGACAGCGCGGCGAGGATGCCGGAGATGATGCTCACCCAGATGTTGCCGAGCACGCTGCCCTTGCCGGCGGTGCCGAAGGCGGTGAAGGCGTTGAACAGGTCCTCGCTCTCGGCCAGCAGCTTGGTGGAGTTGGCGGTGAGCTCGCTGGCCGCGGTCTGCGCGCGGAACAGGCTCTGGGACGAGGCCAGGATCGCGTCGAGATCCTGCTTCATTTCCGCCCACTGCGCATTGGCCTGGTTCAGCGCGGCCAGCGCGGCGGGGTTGGTGAGCTTCTGGATGTTCATCGCCTCGTCGCCCTTGCTCAGGCCGTTGAGCACCTGGGCGAACACGCCGGCGTCGCGGCTGAGGGCTTCGCCGGCGAGCGCCGCGCCCGCGCCACCGGCGCGGATTTCGGCGATGCGGCGGGCCATCGAGGCGGAGAGCACGATCTGGCGGAGGGCGATGTAGAGCTGGGTCGACTGGGCGCCGCTGGTCGACATCGCGCGCACCACTTCGTCGAGCTGCTGCTGCAGCTGCGGCACGCGGTCGTTGAAGCGCTTGGCCTTGTCGGCCAGGGCCACCACCGCGGCCTCCGAGTCGATGATCTGCTCGGCGTTCTTGTTCATCGGGTCCCAGGTCGCGCTGACCGTGGCGATCGGCGCGGACACCTCGATGGCGGTGCCGAAGTTGTCGCTCAGCGACTTGACGTCCTCGGCGATCTCGCTGCGCGTGGCCTTGAAGGCCGCGAACGCGCTGGCCTGGCCTTCGACCGCCTCTCGGCCGAGGTTGGCGAGCTTCTGCGAATTCACCTGCAGGTTCGATGCCGCGGTGTTGGCGCCGCCGAAACGCGCGGTCTTGAACAGCGCGTAGCCGGTGTTCAGCGCGAACACCGCCAGCGACAGGACCAGCAACCACAGCCACAGAGAGGTCTTCTGGCCGCGGCCGCCGCCGGAAAGGGTATCCATCACTGTGCTCATGTCTCGCCTCGGTCTTTGTAAGTAACGTGTTGCGTCGAAAGGAAGGAAGGAGCCGCGTTCGTGGACACTTCGCCCGTGGCGACAGTGTTTTGCGAACCAGTACTCTTTGAAGCCGTGCGCATGGAACGGGCGCGGCCGGAGGGCGCGCGGACGGCGCCGTAGCCCGCGGAACCCGCGTGCTCGAAACCGGCGGACGTCGGGCCGGCGCTCAAGCCGCGGCCTGCCTGAATTCGGGGGTGCGTACCAGACGCTCGAAGCTGAAGACGCCCCACAGTTCGTCCTGCAGCCTGTACACGCGCTCGACGAATCCGCCGTAGCGCCCTTCGGCGAGTTGCGCCGCGAGGGCACGGGCAGCGTCGTCGTCGGCGTCCGGAGTGAGCAGCTGCTCGTCCAGCCGCTGCTCGTCGAGGAAGACGCGCTGACCGTACAGCTCGTCGATCGTCACCGCCACGTCGCCACCCGGCTGACGCAGCACGATGACCTTCTGGTGGCCTTCATGCAGCACGCTGCGGGCGCCTTCGAGGAACTGCCTGAAGTCGACCACCGGCAGCA
>ERZ1066122.144-NODE-144-length-79631-cov-14.234216_pt1 | contig 79631 bp, 74 predicted proteins | sample MGYA00382769_ERZ1066122 | MGnify/ENA primary metagenome ERZ1066122 (study PRJEB33369, sample SAMEA5778352) | biofilm metagenome | biome: Industrial cooling water; feature: Water cooling tower basin; material: Biofilm | place: United Arab Emirates | collected... | reverse complement strand
ACCGGCGACCTCCTGCTCCCAAAGCAGGCGCGATACCGGGCTACGCTACGCCCCGCACATCACCAACCGCCTTGCAGCGGGCGGGTATGTTATCCGACTCGGCTTCCCGGGTCAACTGGGGACGGAAAAAAAGTTCCCTGCTCCAGCATGGCGAGCAACGCGCGAAACGCGCGTCCCCGGTGACTGACACGGGCCTTGGCCTCGCCTGACACCGACGCAAAGCTCGCGTTCAGGTCGGCGGACAGGAAGTACGGATCGTATCCGAAACCGCCGGTGCCGACGGGTTCGGTCAGGATACACCCCAGCGTCTCTCCACACGCCCACACTTCGGAGGCCTGCGTGGTTTGCGCGTCATGCACAGCCCCCCCCACCGCATAGGCAGCAAGGCACACATAGCGCGCGCCACGCTGCTCGGCGCGCACCGCCCCCGCCGCCGCCAGAGCCTGCAGCAGATGCGCGTTGTTGGCCGCGTCCAGCGCGCCACCGCTGAGATCGCCGCGCCCACACCAGCGCTTGCTGTACACCCCCGGGGCCCCACCCAGCGCGTCCACGCACAGCCCGGAGTCGTCGGCAAACACCGGGTACGGCACCCGTGCCGCGTAATAGCGCGCCTTGGCCCGCGCATTGGCCTCGAAGCTGTCGTGCACTTCGATCTGCTCCTCGGCCACGTCATACACCACGCCGGCCTCATCGAGCGTGAGCGGCGACCAGCCATGCGCACGCAGCAACGGCAGCAGTTCGCGCAGCTTGCCGCTGCTGCGTGTGGCCAGCACGCAGGTCCGAAGTGGCGCACTCATGCGCGCAACCGCTCAGCCGGCACGCACGGCGCTCAGCGTCTGATCCAGGACACGCGCCTGCGCCGCCGACAGCGACTCGATGCCGCGCACCGCCAGGCCAAGCAGTGCATCGAGTTCGTCGCGGGCAAAGGTGCCATGCTCGCCCGTGCCCTGCACTTCCACGAAGCGCCCTTCACTGCTCATGACGACGTTCATGTCCACACCGGCGCGCACGTCCTCCTCGTAGTCGAGATCGAGTCGTGGTTCGCCATCGATGACGCCGACACTCACCGCCGCCACGCGGCGACGGACGGGGGACACCGGCAGATGTCCCTGCTGCACCATCCATGCGAAGGCGTCCACCACCGCCACACTGGCTCCCGTAATGGCCGCCGTGCGCGTGCCGCCATCGGCCTGCAGCACATCGCAGTCCACCTTGATGGTGAACTCCCCGAAGCGGAAGTCGTCGAGCATGGCCCGCACACTGCGACCAATCAGGCGCTGGATTTCCTGCGTGCGTCCTCCCACCGACGAGCGCTCGCGCGATACACGGGTCTTCGTGGCGCGCGGCAGCATGGCGTATTCCGCCGTCACCCAGCCCTCGCCGCTGCCCTTCTTCCAGCCCGGCACCCCCTGCTCCACCGAGGCCGCGCACAGCACGCGCGTCTTGCCGAAACTCACCAGACACGAGCCTTCCGCGTAGGGCACCGCCCCGCGCTCCAGTGTGACCGGCCTGAGGTCCGCGGCGCTGCGTGCGTCACGCGCGGACGACGAACGTCCGGCACTGCCGGACAAGGAATCTGCTGCAGAATCAGCCACGAAGTTTCTCGATGATGGAGGTGGTGGACTGTCCGGGAACGAGCGGCACCACCACGACACGGCCGCCGCGCGCGCGCACGACATCCGCGCCCACGATGGTGTCGGGTGAGTAGTCGCCGCCCTTCACGATGACGTCAGGCGCGAGCGCCTGCACGAGCGCCTGCGGCGTGTCGTCTTCAAACACCACGACGGCATCGACGGCCTCGAGACCCGCAAGCACCGCCGCCCGTTCCGCCGTATTGCGCACCGGCCGCGTGGGGCCCTTGAGACGCTGCACCGACGCATCGCTGTTGAGACCAACCACCAGTGCCGCACCCTCACGCCGCGCGCGATCCAGCACTTCGATGTGACCGGGGTGCAGCAGGTCGAACACGCCGTTGGTGAATACGAGAGGGGATGGCGCGGCCGCACGCCATGCGATGGCCGCCTCCCAGCTCATGACCTTGTCCACGGGACGACGTGGCCCTGTCGTGGCCACGTCTACCACTGCGACTGCACTCCCTCGACGATGTCGTTCATGAGGCTTTCGAGCGCATTGCGCAGACCATTGCGTTCGCCGCCCTCGGCATACTGGCCTTCGCGCGACATGCTGCCCTTCTTGAAGAGATTGCGCCCCGAGGCGCTCTCCACGATCTCGATATCGAGCGTGAGCTGAAGGCGACGCCGATTGGACGTGGTCTGCCGCGGATCGGCCGCTGCACCGGCGGGCAGATCGACTTCGTACTTGGTGATGGCGCCGCGCACCACCAGATCGGCGCGCGACTCGGGCGCCTCACGCAGATTGAGGCGATCGCGCATGACGTTGCGCAATTGCTCGAACACTTCGCGTTGCAGCTCCGGCGCGGCCGTCTGATTGTCGAAGGGCTGAATGGCCACGGTCTTGAGATGCCGCGGCAATCCGCCACCACCGGAAAACCGATAGCAGGCCGTGAGAGCGCCGACCGCCGCAACCGCCACGGACACCTGCATGACCTGGCCCAGCCAGCGCCGACGCGACCAGGTCACGTCACGCCCCCGGCCATGCGCATCAAGGCCGTCGCCAGATTGCTTCATCAAAACCCTCGACCGTGGAAGAATCGGTCACGGCAATGGCGAGTCGCCGCTTGCCGCGCTCGTGGACATACTGCACCTGCGCTGTACCGCGCTCCCCGCGGGTGCGGGTGAGCCACTCGATGACCTTGCCATCCTCGACCCGATCGACACGCGTGAGATGGCGGCCGGCGAACGCCAGACGCCAGGCGCGCCCATCGGCCGCCGAGGCATCCTGCCCACGCAGACTGCCAAGGTCTGCCCGCAAAGTATCGCCATCGACCCGGGCAACGGTATCACGTGTGGCCGGCACCGCCAGACGCCCCAGCGACGCCCACAGCAGCGGTACCGGCGGCAGCATGCGCTTGACGAGGTCGATGCCCGGCACCGTCAGCGTATCGCCGATGAGAATGGCGTAGCCGCCGGCCATGCCATTGCGCAGGAAAAAATCGAGCCGCGCCCGCTCGGGCCCCAGCACGCGCACCGCCCCGTCACCATTGGCCTCGAAGGTTTCGTCCTTGTAGGTCCAGGTGAAGCGCAGCACCGTGGGTGTGGCCGGCAGCGTTGTGGGCGGCAGCATGGCCACCGTGGGCGCGCCGGCGAGCGGACGCGCGGCGGGTGATGCACACGCGGACGCGAGCAGCATTGCCGCAACCGGCAGAACGCCGCCACGAGCAACACTGCGCGCAACGCGTGGGAACGATGGCCTCACGGAACGCGGACCTGCAGCATGAGATCTCCTTGCACGATGCGATCCATCACCTCGAAGCCGTCGATGACGCGGCCAAACACGGTGTAGGCGCCATCGAGATGCGGTTGTGACGCATGGCAGAGGTAGTACTGGCTGCCCCCCGTGTCGGGGCCGGCCGTGGCGAGCCCGAGACAGCCGCGCTCGTGACGCAGACGCGTCCAGCTCTCGCGCAGTGTGAAGCCGGCGCTGCCACCCGACCCATCGCCGTTCACGTCGCCGTCCTGCACGACGAAATTGGGTACCACGCGATGGAAGATGGAGTTCCGATAGGTTCCATTCTGCGCCAGGCGTGTGAAGGCTTCCACGACCAGCGGCGCCTCCCGTGATGCCAGCTCGAGCGTGATACGGCCATGTTCCGTTTCGATGTGCGCCACGGGGCGTGGTGCGCCCGGCCGCAGGTAGCGGGCGGCGAGGGCTTCATAGTCCGCCATGGGCCGCTCGACCGCGGCGGTGCTGCGTGGCGGGCGCGGGGTTGTGTCCCGGATTCCGAGGCGCGCCCGCGCCGCGCGCTGCACCCGCACATCGCTGTCCTGCAGGAGCCGCTGAGCCAGGGTGGAGTCTTCCGGACGCATGGCGTTGCGCTCCCGCCCCTGCATGGCGGCCACGCGTACGCGCCAGTCGCCGTGCCCGGCCCATTCGGCTTCAATGCCGCTGAACACGTCCACTCCAAGTCGCCGCGCCTGCGGGAGCAGTGTGCGGCGCGTGATCAATTGCGTGTCGGCTGCCCAGGCACGGGTCCATCGTGACACATCGCGCTGCGCGACGTCGGCAAAGCCTTCGGCCGCGGCAACACGCACGTTGGGAGCGCTATCGGCAAAACGCGCGATCACCTGTTCCGCCAGGGCATCACCATGCGTCGCGGCACTGCGCACCGCATTGACGCGCACCCGTTCGCTCGGGTCGGTGAGCAGCACGCGCAGCGCCTCGATGGCCGGAGCAGAGAGTGAGTCACCCACCTGTGTGCGGGCCAGCGCGCGGGCCACATGCTGCCGCACCTCCTCGTCGGGATGCGCGCGCTGCGCAAGCAGCGCCCGCACGCCGCCCGGCAGGCGATTGCGCGCGATGACATACGCGGCGGCGCGCACCACCTCAGGCGCGCTGTCCTGCAGCCAGGGCGCAACGAGTGCAACCGGTGCCGGACGCAACTTGGCAGCGGCCAGGAGCAGCGCTGCGCGCACCGGCGCGGCCCGCTGCGCCGCCGTGCTCAGCTCCCGCGGCCGCAGCACGCCCTCGCCCAGCGCCAACGCAATCACCGGTCGCGCCGGCTCACCGATTTCACCGAGTGACCACGCGGCCTCGCGCGCCACCGGGTCGGGGGCACCGCCCACTGCCCGTGCGAGCGCAAGCACGCCCACCGTGTCGCGCCCAATGCCCATGGCATAGGCGGCGTTGGCGGCAATGCTCGTGTCGCCATCGAGCAGCATGCGGCGCAGGGCCGGATAGCGCGCGGTGATGCGCACCTGACCAATGGCCAGCGCCGTGCGGGCCCGACGGTCAGGCGACGGGTCCAGCAGCAAGCTGTCCACCAGCATGGTGTCCGCACGGCGCTGGTCCACCAGACGCAGCAGCGCTGCATCACGGCGCTGGGCCTCGCTGGAGTAGCCGGTTTCCGATGTCGCGTTGCGGCCGGCACCGCTGGACGCGCAGGCCGCAAGGAGCACGAGCGAGCCACACAGGATGCCACGGGTCAGCCACGCGCGCCGTGCGGACGTCATGATCAACAGCATGGGGAATTCACGGGGGTCAGGTGGGAATGGGCGTCGAGGAGGTCGTGGCAAGCGCGTGCTCGAGCCAGGCCCGCACTTCGGTGGGGAGACTGGACGGTCGCCCGCTGGCATTGAGACAGACCAGCGACGTACTGGCGGTGACGAGCACGGCGCCGCTGTCGGCGTGCACGATGCGGTAGCCAAACGTCATGCCGCGCGATCCCACATGCGTGAGCGTGGTGAACACCTGCACCGGGTCATCGTACCGCGCACTCCCACGGAAGCGCAGGGCGGCCTCGGAGACAGCCAGCATCACGCCATCGCGTTCGAGCTCGGCATAGGAACGGCCCGCCGCACGAATGAAATCGGTGCGGCCGATTTCACACCAGACGAGATAATTGGCGTGGTACACCACGCCCATCTGGTCGGTCTCGGCGTAGCGCACGCGCAGCGTGGAACAGGTCTCGAGGCTCATGCAGGGAAGATGGGGCCATTTGTGGCGGCGCGGCAGACAGGTTAGCCTACGGACCGTGCTTCCCACTCCCTGTCATGTCGTCGGTGACGTCCACCTGGGCGTCGCCAGCCGCGAATCGGAACTGGCGCTTCTGGCCTTTCTCCGCCGGGTCCCGTCTGCCGGCGGCAGCCTGGTGATCATGGGCGACCTGTTCGACTTCTGGTTCGCCTGGCGCCATGCCATGCCGCGCGTGGGGTTCCGCACGCTGGCCGCGCTGGCCGACCTGCACGAAGCGGGCGTTCCGGTGCTGTGGATCGGAGGCAATCATGACTGCTGGGGCGGCGACGCGCTGATGGCGGAAACCGGGGCCAACTACACCCTCGCGCCATGGGACGGCCGGATTGGCCCCTGGCCGACCCACCTCGCGCACGGTGACGGGCTGCGGGAGAAGGAGGATGCCCCGTATCGGCGGCTGCGCACGGTCCTGCGACATCCGTGGTCCATTGCCGCGTACAGCTGGCTGCATCCCAATCTGGCCACTCGCATTGCCATGGCGAGCTCCAAGACCAGTCGCAAGGGACGGGCGCGGGATGGCGGCGCGGGACTCATGGCCGTGGCCACTGCGCAATTGTCTGCGCCCGATGGCCCGAGGCTGGTGATGCACGGGCACTCGCATGTGCCCACGCTGGTGAAGGCCGGGCGTGGCGTCTACGCCAATGCCGGCGCCTGGTATCTGGATCAGCAGTTCGTGCGCATTGAGAACGAACGCATTGGCCGATATCGCTGGAACACGGGCGCCGAGCCCGAGTTGCTGCAGGAACTCAGACGGCCCGGCTCAGAAGCGGATTGAGGCCACGAACCACGGGCCATTCGCCGCCGGCACGGCGGAGAGTTGGACCGGCATGTCGAAGAGCTGCGCCGAGACAAAGGCGTCGGCACCGCTGAAGAGATGATTGAAGGCCACGACGGCCAACCAGTCCTCGAGATGCAATCGGCGGGTGCGAATGAGATCGGCCGTGTACTTGCCGGGCGCGCGCGCCACGGCGCGCACCGTGTCACCAGCCGGCGTGAAGTTGGTGGGCAATGAGTCGGTGCGATACGCCTTGGCCTCACGCAAATCGGCATTGACGCGCCGCAGCATGACGAGGGCGGTGAGTTCGACACTCGCGAACAAGGCGCCCGACGTTCCGCGATCGAGACGCGACTGCCCGAGTCCCGGCAGCGCCAGCGAGTACAGAAAGGCGCGCTTGGGTGTGAGCGGCGCCTTGCCAAGCAGCGCAGAGGCCGACGACGGTCGGGCGCCCACGGCCGCCGGTTGCGGCTGGGTGGCCGGCGGCGCGACGCGCGTGGAGTCCGCGCGCCCCTGCGCAAACGCGGACGCAGGCGCGATACAGACCAGAGCCGCCAGCAGGACACCCCTGCTGCTGCGCTCCAGCCAGGGGCGCATCAGGGCATGCGTCACGCGGCGGGCAACGCGGCCACGAGTTCGATCTCCACGCTCACGTTGCGCGGCAGCCCTGCCACGGCCACGGTGGAGCGCGCCGGACGCGCGTCACCAAACACGCGCGCATACACGGCATTCATGGCCGAGAAGTCGTCCATGGTGCGGAGAAAGACCGTTGTCTTGACGACATCGGCAAAGCCGCAGCCCGCCGCCTGCAACACGGCAGCAAGATTGGCGAGCACCTGCTCGGTCTGCGCCGCGACATCGCCGTCCACCACTTCCATGGTGTCGGGATGCAGGGGAATCTGCCCGGCCGTGAAAAGGAAACCGTTGGCCTTCACAGCCTGCGCATAGGGCCCAATGGCCTTGGGCGCGTGATCGGTGTGCAGCGACTCGATGGACATGCGTGCGCGGGAAGATGGTGACGCGAGGAGGGCCGTCAGGCCGACAGCCCAAAAAAGCGACGCGTATTGTGCAGGGTCAATGCCGCCAGCTCTTCGGCGGTGCGGCCCCGCACGGACGCCAGATGCGCGATGGTGCGTGGTACCCACGCCGACTCGTTGCGTTTCCCGCGATGGGGCACGGGCGCCAGATACGGAGCGTCGGACTCGACGAGCAGGCGATCATCGGGCACGTCGCGCAGGAGATCGAGGTCGGTCCAGTTGCGGAAGGTCACGATGCCGCTGAACGACACGTACCAGCCAACCTCGAGGGCCTGCCGCGCCAGCTCGCGCGATCCGGTGTAGCAGTGCAGCACGCCACACACCGACGCCGCGGCCGCGTCACGCAGCATGTCGGCGGTGTCGGCTTCGGCATCACGGGTGTGCAGCACCACGGGCCGCCGCAGCTCGGCGGCCAGCTGCAGCTGCGCCGTGAGTGTGCGTCGCTGCACCTCGCGCGGGGAAAAATCGTAGTGGTAGTCGAGCCCACACTCCCCCACGGCGACGGCCCCCTGCGCCACTGCTTCGCGAACAAACGCCGGGTGCCGCTCCGTGTCCCAGGTGGCCGCGTCGTGCGGATGCACACCGGCGGTGAACCATACCAGACCGGGATGTCGCAGGGCGATGCCGGCGGCGCGTGCGGCGGCGGCTTCGGATTCACCGATACAGACAAGGGCCCGCGCCCCATTGGCGCGAGCCCGATCGATGACGGCGTCCACATCGTCCGTGAACGCCTCGCTGGCCAGGTGCACGTGGCTGTCGGCATAGGCCGCCACGTGCACCTCGGGATGCTTGCTCATGTCTCAGCCGATGCGCCGGGGCGCGTCAGCGCGCAGCGAGGCGCTCCGAGCGACCGCTGGGAGCCGCCGGCTCGTTGCCCTTGCGCATGGCCTGCATGGTGCGGTCCTCGGCCTCACGCGGATACTTGGACTCGATCCAGAGCAGGATGGGACCGGCCACGTAGATGGACGAGAAGGTGGCCACGAACACGCCGAACGCCATGACCCAGGCAAACGGGCGGATGACCTCACCGGCGATGAACAGCAGCGCCAGCGTGGCCGCCAGCGTGGTGGCGTGCGTCATGACCGAGCGCGGCAGGGTCTCGTTGATGGAGCGGTCGAGAATGCGCGCGAGCCCTTCGCCCTTGTGCGGCTTGCGGAGATTCTCGCGCACACGGTCGAAGATGATGATGGTGTCGTTGGCCGAGTAGCCGAGCAGTGTGAGGATGGCCGCCACGATGGTCAGCGACACCTCGAGGTTCATCAGCTTGATGAACGCGATGGTGACGAAAATGTCGTGAGCCGTGGCCAGCACGGCCGCCGCGCCAAAACGCCAGTCAAAGCGGATGGCGAGATAGACCAGCGTGAAGAGCGAGGCGATGAGCATCGCCATGGCCGCGCCCGTCCGCAACTCTGCGCCCACCTTGGGGCCGACGGCCTCGGTGCGCACGATGGTCACCGCACCGGCACCATACTTGGCATCGAGCGCGGTCTGGATTTCCTTGGCCACGCCTTCGGCGCCACCGGCCTGTGCCTCCACCTGCGTTTCGCTGCGGGCGCGGATGGTGTACTCGGTGTTGGAGCCGTACTGCTGGATTTCGGCGCCGGTGATGCCGGCGGCATCGAGCGTGTTGCGCACGTCGGCCACGTCAGGCGCCTGCTTGAACTGCACCTGCATGAGCGTGCCGCCGGTGAACTCGATGCTGTAGTTCACCCCGCCGGTGATGCCGAAGGTGACCAGGCCCGCCAGGATGAAGGCGATGGTGAGGCCGGCCGAAAGGCGCCAGTGCTTGACGAACTCGTACTTGGTGTTGTGGAAGATGCGCAGCATGACGGCCTCAGATGCTCAGCGTCTGGGTTCCGCGCGAGCGGTTGAGCCAGATCAGGAAGAAGGTCTTGGTGACGAAGATGGCCGTGAACAACGACGCCACGAGGCCGGCAATGAGCGTGACCGCGAAGCCGCGCACCGGGCCCGTGCCGTACTGGTAGAGCACCATGCCGGAGAGAATGGTGGCCGCCGAGGTGTCGACAATGGCGCTGAGCGCGTGCTGGAAGCCTTCGTCGATGGCAAGACGCACGGACTTGCCGTGATCGAGCTCTTCGCGAATGCGCTCGAAGATGAGCACGTTGGCGTCGACCGCGATACCGATGGAAAGCACGAAGCCGGCGAGGCCGGGCAGCGTGAGCACGGCATTGAAGCCCGCGAGCGTGGCCAGCGTGTACACCAGGTAGAGCGTGAGACCCGCCACGGCCAGCAGCCCCGCGAAGCGGTAGTACCCCACCATGATCACGATCACGAGGCCCATCGCCACGCCAAGGGCGACAATGCCCTTGTTGATGGAGTCGGCGCCGAGGCTGGCACCGATCTGCCGCGTCTCCATGACCTTGAGCGGCACCGGCAGGGCACCGGCACGCAGTACCAGCGCGAGGTCCTGCGCCGCCTGCAGCGTGCCGCCACCGAGCGTGATCTGACCGTTGCGGCCGATGGCGCTCTGCAGCGTGGGCGCCGTGACGACACGCTGGTCAAGCACGATGGCCATGTTGTCACCCACGTGCTTGCCGGTTTCCACCTTGAAGCGGCGCGCGCCTTCGTTGTTGAGCGTGAACTGCACCACGTTGCCTTCCACCGGATCGGTGGACGGGCGCGCGTCGGTCAGCGCCTCACCGGTGATGATGGGCCGCGAATCGAGCACATAAAGCGTGCGGAAACGCTCGGTGCCGGTGGCCAGCGAATCAACGCCCCAACGCATGACCTTGCCCGGCGGCATGGCCGCCTGCATGGCGGGCAGCTCGAGCGCCTGACTCATGGCGAGGTAGGCGCGCTCGGGCACGATGTACTGTCCGGGAATCTGACCGGGCTGGATGTTGCTGCTGAACAACCCGCCAGCCGCCGGCGTGGCGGGTGCCGCAGCCGTGCTGTCCGTCGTGCCAGCCACAGCCTTGCTGCTGTCGGCCGCGCTGTCGGACTTCTGCGTCAGCAGGCTGCCAACCGTGGTGGGCTTGGCCGAGTCGCCACTGACGGCGGCGGCGGCATCGATGCTCAGGCCGTTGGCGCGCGCGATTTCGTCGAAACGCGGCAGCACCTTTTCGAGGGCCTGGGTCTTGTCGGTGATCTGGAACTCGAGGAACGCGGACTTCTGCACCACGTCCTGCGCGCGCTCGGCATCATCGATACCAGGCAGTTCGACGACGATGCGATCGGTGCCCACCTTCTGCACGACCGGCTCGGCCACGCCGAATTCGTCGATACGCTGACGCACCACCTTGATGGCGCGATCGAGCGCTTCGCTCTTGTCGGCAACCGTCTGCTTGGATTCGTCGATCTCGAGCGCCAGGGACATGCCGCCCTGCAGGTCGAGGCCACGCTTGAGCGGGACGCGCGTGACCGTGTCGTACACGAACACGCCGTTGCGCTTGACGCGCTCGACAACGGTGCGCGGGAACAGGGCCCAGATGGAGGCCGCGAGGAGTCCCACGATGAGCAGGATGCGGTACTTCAGGTTTGCCATCGATGCCGGTGGCCAGGGGGAATGTCAGCGCGCCGGAATGGAGAGGCGCCGGAACCTATCGGCGCCAGAAGCGCCAAGCCCCCAAACTTACAGGGGTTACCCGACGGACGGTAGTTCGTCGGCGGGGCATTCGCCGCCGCAGCCTGCTCAGGGCGTGGCCGAGCGGACCGCTGTCTCTGCCAGGCAGGCACGTGCCTGCGCTTCGTCCCGGGTCAACTGGGCCTTGAGGGCGTCCAGGCCGGCAAAGGTCTGCACCCCGCGCAGCCGGGCCACGAAGTCCAGCCGGATATGCGCCCCATACCAGTCGGCCGAGGCATCGAACACATGTGTTTCGATGCGGCGCTGGCGGTCGCCCACCGTGGGGCGCGGCCCCAGGTTGAGCATGCCGCCGAAGCTGCCCTCGGGGAGCTGCGCCCGCACGGCATACACGCCATCGGGCGGCAGCAGCTTGCGCTCGGAGATGGGCGCGAGATTGAGCGTGGGGTAGCCGATGGTCCGGCCGCGCCGGTCGCCCTGCACCACCGTTCCGCTGAGGCTGAAGGGCCGCCCCAGGCCGGCGGCCGCCCGATCGAGATCACCGCCGGCCACCGCACGGCGGATGGCAGTGGAACTGATGGCATGCCCGTCCGCCGTGTGCACCGCGGGCAGCACCGACACGGCAAAACCACGGCTCCGGCCCAACGCCTTCAGCACCTCAATGTCGCCAAGCCGTCCGCGGCCGAACCCGTGATCGTGGCCCACCAGCAGTTCACGCAGCGCGAAGCGTCCGCGCAACACGTCATCCACAAAGGCTTCGGCCTCGAGCGCAGCCAGCGCGGGTGTGAACGGCAACACGGCCACGTAGGACACGCCGGACTGGGCCAGCATCTCGAGCTTCTCTTCGTGCAGCGTGAGCAGCGGCGGCGCCGCGGCCGGATTCACCACCTCGAGCGGATGCGGCTCAAAGGTCAGCACGACACTGGGCAATCCGCGGCGCTCGGCGTGCTCCACCAGCGTGCGCAGCACGTCCTGATGCCCGCGGTGCACGCCGTCAAAGGTGCCGACGGTGATGACGGCCCCGTCGGGGAGCGGCAGCCCGCTCAGCTCACCGCGCGGGTCGGACGCGGCCGTGTTCATCTCGACTCCTGCACGTCAGGCTCGTCGCCGTCCGCGGGCAGCACAACGCGCGGCTGCCAGCGATCATTGACGCGCTCGGCGATGGCGCGGACCTCGCGGCCCTGCATGAGCACGGCCTTCGCTCCGGCCTGCGTTGCAGATACCGCCCGGCCAAAACGCAGTGCCTCGAGTCCTTCGGCCGTGAGCGGTTCACGCGCGAGTTCCGGCAACAGGCGCGGTTCGGCCGGCTGCAACGCCACCTGCCCATCGGCAATGCTGCCGGGTTCCAGCGCGTCCCAGGCCACGGCCTCGGTGACAAACGCCGCGCCGCTCTGCACACGCCGCAGTGTCGCGCAGTGCGCGGCGCTGCCGAGCGCGCGTCCAAGGTCGCGGGCCAGCGCGCGAATGTAGGTGCCACCGCCGCAGGCAATGCGCACGTGGAGTTGCCGGGTGGTGTCACTGTCATTCGAAGCACCGAGCCAGGTCCATCCATGCACAACAACGGGCACCGGCGGGAGCTCCACGTCACGACCGCGCCGAGCCAAATCGTAGGCCCGCGCGCCATCGACATGTTTGGCGGAGAAGGCCGGCGGCACTTGTTGAATGCTCCCGGTGAGTGTGGCCTCCGCAGCCAGGCGAACGGGGTGCAGCGGGTCGCGCAGCACAGACGCCTCGGGCGGCGCAGCCTCGCGCGTGATCTGGCCCGTGGCATCGTCGGTGTCGGTTTCCCAACCGAACTGCACGGTGGCCTCATAGACCTTGGGTTCGCCGTGCACATACGGCAGCAGCCGCGTGGCCGGCCCCACCGCCACCACCAGCAGGCCGGTGGCAAACGGGTCGAGCGTGCCGGCGTGTCCGACGCGGCGAGTGCGCGCCGCCCGCCGGACCCGCGCCACCACATCATGCGACGAAGGACCCGCGGGCTTGTCCACCAGCAGCAGACCGCCTGCGCTCACTCGCCCCCGTCGGCCTGCTGCTCCCGTTCGGTGCGGATCTGGGCCAGCAGTTGTTCAATGCGCGAGGCGCGCGCCACGCTTTCGTCGGCCCGGAAGTGAATTTCCGGAGCCGAACGCAGACGCAGGGATTTGCCAAGCCGCGAGCGGAGGTGTGTGGCCACACTGGCCAGGCCCTCCACCGTGCTCTGCTTGTCCGCTTCATCACCCATGAGGCTGACGAAGACGGTGGCATGCCGAAGGTCGCGCGTCACATCCACCGCTGTCACGGTGACAAACGCGCGGATCCGTGGGTCCTTGGCGCCTTCCGACAGGAAGGTCGCCACCTCTTCACGAATCGCTTCGGCGACGCGGTCAGGACGCCGCGGTTCGCCCATGTCCAGCCCTCCTCAGGCCTTGTTGGCCTGGTCGAGGGTACGGGCCACTTCCTCTGTGCGGTAGCACTCGAACATGTCACCGACCTTGACGTCGTTGAAGTTCTCGATGCCGATACCGCACTCGTACCCTTCCTTGACCTCGTTGACGTCATCCTTGAAGCGGCGGAGCGACGCGATACCGCCGTCGTAGATCTCGATGCCGTCGCGAATGACGCGCACGCGTCCCTTGCGATTGATGATGCCCGAGCGGACGATGCAGCCGGCGATGGTGCCGACACGCGCGACCTTGAAGGTCTCGCGCACTTCGGCCTCACCGAAGACCACTTCACGCTCCTCGGGACGCAGCATGCCCTCGAGCGCGGCCTTCACGTCGGCCACGGCCTCGTAGATGATGCGGTACAGCTTGATGTCCACGCCCTCGCGCTCGGCCGCATTGCGCGCGTTGTTGTCCGGGCGCACGTGGAAGCCGATGATGATGGCGCCGGCCGCCTTGGCGAGCAGAATGTCGCTTTCGGCAATGGCACCAACGGCGCGGTGGATGATCTCCACCTGCACTTCCTCGTTGGAGAGCTGCTGCAGCGCGTCGGCGAGCGCTTCCGCCGGACCGCCCTGGTCGGCCTTGATGACGAGCCGCAGCTGGCGCTTCTGGCCAGCCGACGCCTGCGACATGAAGTCTTCGAGCGACACCCCCCCGCGGGTGGTGCGACGGCTCTTGGCCTCACGATCGAGACGCTCGCGACGCTGCGCGATTTCGCGCGCGGCCGTGGCGTCATCCACCACCAGCAGCTGGTCACCGGCCATGGGCACGCCGGTCAGACCGAGGATCTGCACCGGAATGGCCGGACCGGCTTCCTTGACCTGCTTGCCACGCTCGTCGAGCATGGCGCGCACACGACCCGAGTGAATGCCGCAGATGTAGTCGTCACCCACGCGCAGCGTGCCGTTCTGCACGAGCACGGTGGCCACGGGACCCTTGCCCTGGTCGAGCTGGGCTTCCACCACCGAGCCGACGGCGCGGCGCGAGGGATTGGCCTTGAGTTCGAGAATGTCGCTCTGCAGCAGGATCTGATCGAGCAGATCGCTGACGCCCGTGCCCTTCTTGGCCGAGATCTCCGAGTGCAGCACCGTGCCGCCGAAGTCCTCGAGAATGACATCATGCTGCAACAGGTCCTGCTTGACCTTTTCCACGTTGGCCGTGGGCAGATCGACCTTGTTGATGGCGATGATGATGGGCACGCCGGCGCTCTTGGCGTGCGAAATGGCCTCGATGGTCTGCGGCATGACCTGGTCGTCGGCCGCAATGACGATGACGACGATGTCGGTGACCTGCGCACCACGGGCACGCATGGCCGTGAAGGCCTCGTGACCCGGCGTGTCGAGGAAGGTGATGGTGCGCTTGCCCGCCACCTCCACGTGGTAGGCACCGATGTGCTGTGTAATGCCACCCGCTTCACCCGCGACCACATTGGCCTTGCGGATGTAGTCGAGCAGCGAGGTCTTGCCGTGGTCGACGTGACCCATGATGGTGACCACGGGCGGACGCGGCCGCAGATCCTCGACGTTGTCCTCTTCGTGCTGATCCGGCACATCGGCGGCGTAGTCGCTTTCCTTGACGGCCTGGAAGCCGAATTCGCCGGCAATGAGTTCGATCTGGTCGAAGTCGAGGCGCTGGTTGATGGTGACCATCAGCCCCAGCGACTTGAAGGCAAAGCCCACGATCTGCGTGGCGGAGACGCCGAGAATCTGCGCGAGTTCGGAGACCGTGATGAACTCGTTCACGCGCACGGTCTTGCGCTCACGCTCAGCGGCCGCCTGGCGCTGCTCCTCCGCCTCGGCGCGCATTTCGGCGCCAAAGCGACGACCCGAGCGGCCACGCTGTGGCGCGCCGCGCAGGGCGGTCATGGTCTTGGAGATGTTGGCGGACACCGCTTCCTGGTCCACCGCGCCCCGCTTGTTCTTCTTGCCGCGGCGCTGCTGCTGGTTGCCACCGGCCTGCGAGGCACCCGAAGGGCCGCCACCCTGGCCGCCACCCTGTCCACCCTGCTGGCCACCCTGACCCCCGCCCTGTCCGGGCCGGCGATCATCGCGGCGCTGTCCCTGCTGCAAACCGCCACCCGGAGCCGCGGAGGCCACGGGGCGGGCGGAACCGAAGTTGGGCGACGCGCTGGCGACCGGGCGCAGACGCGGTGCACCAGGCACAACGGGGCGCGGACGGGGACGGTCGGCGGGCAGATCGGGAGCGGGCTCCGTCGCGGCGGGAGGCGCCGGAGGAACAGCGGCAGCCGGGGCAGCAGGAGCCGTTGCCGCGGGAGCCGGAGGAACCGCTGCAGCCGCAGGAGCCGGCGGAACAGCGGCAGCCTGAACGCCAGAAGCCTCCGCGGCGGGAGCCTTGACCGCAGGAGCCGCAGGAGCCGCAGGAGCCGGGGGAACAGCGGCCGCCGGAACGGCCGGCGGTACGGCAGCAGCCGGAACGGCGGCAGCCCGAACGGCAGCAGCCTCCGCGGCGGGAGCCTCCGCGGCGGGAGCCTTGGCAGCAGGAGCCGACGGAGCCGACGGAGCCGACGAAACGGCGGGTGCAGGTGCGGGTGCGGCGACAGGAGCCGGAGCAACAGGAGCGACCGGCGCTTCCTGCGCTGGGGCTTCCGCCTTGGGGGCTTCCGGCGTGGCAGCTGCTGGCTTTGTGGCTGCCGCTTCTGGCTGCGCCGCTACAGCGACTTCTGCCTTTGAGGCTGCCGCTGTTTGCTGTTCTGCAGCAGCCGGCTGTTCAACCACTTCCGGCATGTCCGCCGCACGCCGGCGACGTACCACGGGCGCGGGCGCCGGCGTTTCCGCCTCGGCGACCGGAGCGGCCTCAGCCGCCGCCTTGCGACGGCGCGTCGGCGCCGCGGGCGCAGGCGCGGCCTTCTCGGCGCGCACGCGCTTCTCGCGCTCCCACCGGGCGCGGATACGGGATACCTGGTCGTCGGTCAGCAGCGACATATGGCTGCGAACCGGCACGTCCATCTGGCGCAGCAGTGCGATCACCTCGTCCGCCGAGATGCCGAACTCACCCGCCATGTCATGCACACGAAGCTTGCTCAACCCGTCTCCTCCTACCGCGAAACGCGCGTCGCGTCGCCCGCCGGGAGTGCCCCGGCTACGGCGCCACGGATCCCGCGCGCCAGCCCCTGATCAACGATCCCGATCGCCGCGGTCGTTTCTCGACCCACAGCGCCGCCCAACTCGGCCGCACTCGGCCACTCCACCATCTCCACCCGCCGGGCCCGCAGGACCGGCACCACCTTCTCGAGCGAGTGGCGCGAGACATCCTGCGCCACGATCGCCAGCACCACGTTGTCCTTCTGCGCGGCCAACCGCACCTGCTCGGTACCGATCACCACCAGCCGGCCTCGCGCACCCAGCCCGACGAGACCCAACACCTTGCGGCGTGTTGCCTCATCGAGAACAGGAGCGCGCGGCGGCTCGTCACTCACGCGCCCTGACCCGCCTCATCGTCTTCGGTGGTCAGCTCATCGATGATGGCCATGATGCGATCGGCCTCTTCCGGCGCGATGCCGGGCAGTCGCAGCAGGTCATCCCGATCGAGATCGAGAATGTCGTTGAGCGTGCGATAGCCCGCGTCGGCCAGCACGGCCACCGTGGCCGTCTCCAGGCCCTCGATCTCGTTGAGCGGCACATCGGCGTCCTCCTGCTCCTCGGGCAGCGGCGCGAAGAGCGGACCTTCCCCGCCCTTCTCGAGCCACTCGCGGCTGGAGTAGAGGTCGATCTTCCATCCCGTCAGTTCGGACGCGAGGCGCACGTTCTGGCCATTGCGGCCGATGGCCAGCGAAAGCTGGTCCTCGTCCACCACGGCCTGAATGGTGCGCGACGCCGCGTCACTGAACACGCGGGCCACACGCGCCGGCGCCAGCGCCAGCTTGGCGAAGCGCTCGGGGTCGGGCGACCAGGGCACGATATCGATGCGCTCGCCGCCCAGTTCGTTGACCACGGCCTGTACCCGCGCGCCCTTGAGGCCCACGCAAGCGCCCACCGGATCGATGGACTCGTCACGCGAGGTGACGGCGATCTTGGTGCGGCTGCCCACTTCGCGGGCCGCCGCCTTGATCTCCACGATGCCCTGCTGGATTTCCGGGACTTCGAGCTTGAAGAGCGCCTGCACGAAGAGCGCGTCGGAGCGGCTCAGAATGAGCCGCGGTCCCTTGGGCGTGTCTTCGACGCGCTTGAGCACCGCGCGCACCGGCTCACCCTGATGGTAGTGCTCGCGGTGGTTCTGCTCGCGATACGGAATGATGGCTTCCGCCTCGCGGAACTTGTTGAGCATGACCACCAGCTTGCCGCGTTCGATCTGCTGAATTTCGCCGGAGAGCAGGTCACCCACGCGCCCCGCGAACTCGTCGCGGATGCGCGAACGCTCGCCTTCACGGACGCGCTGAATGATGCGCTGCTTGGCCGCCTGCACCGCCGTGCGGCCGAATTCCATGAAGTCGACCTGGGTTTCCATGACGTCACCGACCTGGAACTCCGGATCCTCGAACCGCGCCTCCTCGAGCAGAATTTCGCGCGACGCGTCCGTGACCTCTTCCACCACCGTCTTCAGCAGCACAATGCGAATTTCGCCCTTGGCGTCGTCGATTTCGACTTCTGCCTGGACGTTGGCCCCGTGCTTCTTGGCCAGGGCGGCATGAATGCCGTCCTGGAGAAGCCCGTGCAGCTCCTCTTTCGTGATCTGCTTGAGATTCGCGAGCTCACGTAAGGCTGTGAGGATTTCCGCCGATCCGGCCATCCGTCTCCCCTATCGTTTCCAGTGGAACGCGAGACGTGCCTGGGTCACGTCACGCAAAGGGACCTGGACTTCCCGGCCCTTCGTGTCACGCACCAGCGCCACCTCCGCGCCGTCCTCGCCGTCCACGGCGAGGATCTCGACTTCCTGCTTGCCCCCTGCCAACACGGCACTCGTGACGGTGGCGCGCCGGCCCACGAAGCGCCGCCAGTCGGCCACATGGCGCAACGGGCGATCCGCTCCGGGTGACGACACCTCCAACACGTACTGCTCCGACACCAACGCGTCGGCCTCGAGCCGCGCTTCCAGCGCACGCGAGGCCGTCGTACAATCCGCGATCGTGACCGTGCCACCGTCCCGCCGGTCGATTCGCACCTCCAGCACCGGCCGGGAGCGTGAGCCCCCGCGGCGGAGTTCGACCAGGTCGAAGCCCAGGCTGTCAAGTTCTTGTGTGACAATGGGTTCGAGCGACGTTACCACGATGCACCACCAAACTTCAGGAGAACAAAAAAGTGTGGGGGCCATCCCCACACTTCAGACACCCGCGCGGGGCGGGCGAGGAGTACTCGGAAGTTGCTGCTCAGATTCGCAAGCTATGGGGCGGACGGGACAAGGTCAAGCCGACCGAAGGGCCACCAGGCCCAGCAAACGCCCCGCATCGCCGCCGCGGTGGCTGAAATAGCGCGCCTGATGGCAGCGCGTGCACCCCTCGTCCACGGTGATGGCCCGTACCCCGAGTGCCCGGGCCTGCTCCAGCAGTGTCGCGCGCACATCGAGGCAGCCCTTGCCGGCCGCGGGCCGCCCGGTCACGGCCTCCAGCACCTCCGGCCCCACTTCATAACAGCGTCCACATATGGACGGGCCCAAATGCACCCGACAGTCCGCCGCGGCAAAACCACGCTGCGCCAATTCGGCCAGCCCCACGCGGAGAATGCCCGCCGCCGTGCCCCGCCAGCCGGCGTGCAGCACCGCCACCGCCCCACCCGGATGCACCACCACCACGGGCGTACAGTCGGCCACCGTGACCGCCAGCGCCGTGCCGGGCGTGGTGGTGACATGCCCATCCACACCCCGCAGCCTTAGCCAGCCGCGCCAGCCGCCACCGTGGCTGGCCACCTCGGCGCCATGCACCTGATGGGCGCTGGCCAGCCGTTCAATGCCCAGCGCCTGGAAATCCGCCTGCAGCGCGTCCCAGCGGGCCATCACCTCCGCCACCGGTTCGTTCGAGGACAGCCCGAACGAGCCGGCCGCCCGCGTGGTGGTCCAGCCCAGCACGCCCTCCGGCAGGTCGGGCACCGGTTCGCACAGGCTGAGCACGGGACCGAGCGGCAACCCGGTCGTGGCCGGGCCACCGGTTGCGTTGCCAGCGTTCCCAGCGGCGTTCACAGCGGCGTTACCGGGCACTCAACTCCACCCGCCGGATGCGCGCCCCGAGCGCACCCAGACGCGACTCGATGCGTTCGTAGCCGCGCTCGATCTGCTGCGCATTGTTGATGACGCTGGTGCCGTCGGCGCAGAGCGCCGCCAGCAGCATGGCCATGCCGGCGCGAATGTCGGGCGACTCCACCGTGCTGCCACGCAGGCGTGTGGGGCCGGACACGATGGCGCGGTGCGGATCGCAGAGCACGATGCGCGCGCCCATGTTCACGAGCTTGTCCGTGAAGTAGAGCCGCGACTCGAACATCTTCTCGTGAAAAAGAATCATGCCTTCGCACTGCGTGGCCGTGACGATGGCAATGGACATGGTGTCCGCCGGAAACGCCGGCCAGGGCTGGTCCTCCAGCTTGGACACATGGCCGCCAAGATCGCTCTGAATGACCCGCGACTGCTCGGCCGGCACGATGAGGTCGTCGCCGTCCACCTGACACACGATGCCCAGACGCTCGAAGCCCATGAGCGTGCTGCGCAGATGCTCGATGCCGGCCTTCTCAATGCGCAGCGTGGAGCGTGTCACCGCAGCGAGGCCGATGAACGAACCCACTTCAATGTGATCGGGGCCGATGGCATGTGTGGCACCGCCCAGCGGCAGACCGCCCTCGATGGTGTACACGTTCGAGCCGATGCCCTCGATGCGCGCGCCCAATGCCACGAGGAAGTGCGCAAGATCCTGCACATGCGGCTCACTGGCGGCGTTGCGCAGCACCGTGCGCCCCTTGGCCGCCACTGCCGCCACGAGGGCGTTCTCGGTGGCGGTGACGCTGGGCTCATCGAGAAACACGTCCGCGCCCACGAGGCCCGTGGTGTCAAAGCGGAACCGCTCGCCCAGCTCGTAGGTGGCCCCCAGCGCCTGCAGCACATGGAAGTGCGTGTCGAGCCGTCGCCGTCCGATCACGTCACCACCGGGCGGTGAGAGCGTGACGGTGCCGCAGCGGGCCAGCAGCGGCGCCGCCAGCAGAATGGACGCCCGAATGCGTGCGCACATGGCCGGATCGAGATCGGCCGCGCGCACGTCCTGCGCGTGAATGTGGAGCGAATTGTCGCCGTTCCACTCGCAGCGGGCCCCGGTGGTGCGCACCAGCTCCACCAGCGTTTCGATGTCGCGGATGCGCGGCACGTTGTGCAGCTGCACCGGTTGATCGGTGAGCAGGGCGGCGGCCACAATGGGCAGCGCGGCGTTCTTGTTGCCGGCCGGGCGGATGCTGCCACTGAGCCGGTGACCCCCTTCGACGACGAACTGGACGGCGGACATTGCGTGGATGGCTGGTCGCGGAATGTGAGAGCGGAACGGTCGCACGCCGGGGGTCCCGCGTGCGCCGAGCGAAGCATAACACGGCCTGCGCCATGGACACGAGCCGCTGTGAGCCTTAGATCACGGGATATGCTGCTCGCCGACGCACTTCTGCGGCACCTGCCGCTGCCGTTGCTGCAGGCCCTGTCCGTGCCCGATACCATCGTGGCCCGCACCATCCCCGACCGCGGGGTGCTGGAGTGGACCACGGGTCTCCTCCAGATCCTCGTGCTGCTGCTGGGGGTAGGGGCGCTGATCACCCTCATTCTGCTGCTGCGCGCCCTGCGGGACGCCGTGCAGGGCATGAACAAGACGCTGGCCAAGCTCACCACGGACACCGCACCCATTCTGGCCAATGCCAATGCCATGGTGGGTGACGCCCGGGAAATGGTGGCCATGGTCCGACGCGACGTGGAGCAGGTCACCGACGCGGCCGCCGCCATCTCCGACGAGCTGCTGCATGCCGCCGAATCCGCGGCGCAGCGGGTGGACGAGGTCAACGCAGTGCTCGACGTGCTGCAGGATGAGCTCGAGGGCAGCGCCATCTCGGCGGTGGCCACGTTGCGCGGCGCGCAGGCGGGAGCCAGGGCCTTTGCCGCAGAACTCAGCGGCAAGAAGAAGCGTCGCCGGCACACGCTGCCCGATGCGCCGCGATCGGACGCTCCGCGGTCGGACGTGCCACGGTCCGCCGCGCCGATGCCGCGGCGCCGCGACGCCGTCGACTGAACACGCAACTCATGTCCGTGCGCGGGTGCTGGCCGGTGTGGGCAGCGTTGCTGCTCGTGGTGCTCTGCCCCACCGACGCCTGGGCCTGGACACCGGGCACCCATGTGTTCCTGGGTGACGCGGTACTGTCCAATCTGGCGCTGCTGCCCGGCCACATTGCCGATCTGCTGCGCAGTTTTCCCGCCGACTTTCTCTATGGGTCGATTGCGGCCGATACGAGCATCGCCAAGAAGTACGCGGAGGTGGGACGACACTGTCATGCCTGGCATGTCGGCCTCGAAATTCACGACGAAGCCGAACCGCCGGCGCTCAAGGCCTTCGCGCTCGGCTATCTCTCGCATCTCGCCGCCGATGTGGTGGCCCACAACTTCTATGTGCCGCGGCAGCTGGCCGTGACCTCGAGCACGACGGCGCTGGGTCACAGCTACTGGGAAAGTCGCATTGACACCCACATCGGCGATCCCTGGCCCAGACGGGCGCGTGAGCTGCTCTCGCTCGACCACTCCCGTGCCGACCAGCACCTCGATCGCATTCTGAGCCCCACGCTCTTCGGCACGCCCACCAATCGCCGCATCTTCCGCGGCATGGTGTATGTGACGGACACGGAGTCCTGGCAGCGCATCTTCCAGCTCGTCTCCGAAAACAGCCGCTGGGACTTGAGTGACGCCGACGTGGCGCGCTATCTCTCGCGCTCATTCGACTACATCGTGGACCTGCTCTGCCACTGGGATCAGAGCGAAGCCTATCGCTACGATCCGTCGGGCGAGCTGCCCCTGCGTGAAGCCAAGAAGGTGCGGCGTCAGGCGCGTCGTCAGGGCGGCGACATGCGGGCGGCCCTCGAGGCGGATCGCATGTTCGGCATGCCGGCCACGCCGCTGCGCCACGCGGCCGACCTGCCGTCCCCGCTCTTCATCCCGCGCGAGCTGCGAGCAGCTGGTTGACCTTCTTGGGGTCGGCTGCGCCCTTGGATTTTTTCATCACCAGTCCCACCAGCACGCCCTGCAGCTTGCGTTCCCCACCCACAAAGCGGGCGGCCTCGGTGGGATTCTCGGCCAGCACCTCGTCAATCCACGCCACGAGCGCGCTGTCGTCACGCACCTGCAAGACGCCCTCGCGTTCGGCCAGCACGCGCGGCTCGATGTCCTCCTGCTCCAGCAATGTAAAGAGCTGACGCGCGGCCGTGTTGGAGACATCACCCGCAGCCTCCAGCCGAATGAGCGCGCCAAGTCGCGCGAGCGACACGGGATGGGCATCGAGTGCGCGGCCGCTGGCGTTCACGGAGGCCAGCACCGGCCCCAGCAGCCAGTTGGCGGCGCGCCGGGCATCACCGCTTTCCTTCACCAGAATCTCGAAGCGGTCGGCAAGCAGGCGTGATGCGAGCAACTGCTCGATGTCCACCTCGGGCAAACCATAGTCGCGCGCAAAGCGCGTGCGCCGCGCCTCGGGCAACTCCGGAAGGGCGTCACGCTGCGCCTGACGCTCCGCCTCCGTCACACGAAGTGGTGGCAGATCGGGGTCTGGGAAGTAGCGGTAGTCGTGACTGCCTTCCTTGCTGCGCGCCGGGCGCACCACGTTGCGCTTGTCGTCGTACAGCATGGTTTGCTGCTCGATGTGCCCGCCTGAGGTGAGCACCGCCACCTGACGCGCGAACTCGATCTCCACCGCGCGTTCAATGGCCGAGAAGGAGTTGAGATTCTTGATCTCGGTCTTCGTGCCAAGGGCAGACGTTCCGACGGGGCGTATGGAAATGTTCACGTCCACACGCAGCGACCCTTCTTCCATGTTGGCGTCGGAGACATCGGCATACTCGAGGATCTGCCGCAAGCGCCGCGCGTAGGCCGCCGCCTCGGCCGCACTGCGGATATCCGGCTCGGACACGATTTCCACCAGCGGCGTGCCCGCACGATTGAGATCGATGGCCGAGGCCTGCGGGAATCGATCGTGCACCGACTTGCCCGCGTCCTCCTCCATGTGCACGCGGTGCACCCGGATGACCCGCGGTGACCCGTCAGCCTGGCGACCGATCACCACCTGGCCGCTGGTGGCCAGCGGTCGGTCGAACTGCGAGATCTGGTAGCCCTTGGGGAGATCAGGGTAGAAGTAATTCTTGCGCGCGAAGATGGACTCGTCGTGCACCGTGCACTCAAGCGCCAGCGAAGCGCGCACCGCCAGGGCCACCGCGTGATCGTTGATGACCGGCAGCGCGCCCGGCAATCCCAGACACACCGGGCAGGTGTTGACGTTGGGGGCTTCACCAAACGACGTGGCGCAGCCGCAGAAAATCTTGCTGCGCGTGCGCAACTGGCAGTGCACTTCGAGACCGATGACCAGTTCCCAGTCCTGGCCGGCGGCTGACGTGTGCGGCGTGCTCATTGCTGCGCCTCGCTGCCAAGGGAGCGTTCGAGGGCCGCCGCCGCCTGAATCATGCGTGCTTCCGCAAAGGCCGGGGCGAGAAACTGTCCGCCCACCGGCATGCCGCGCACACGACCAATGGGCTGCGACATGGCGGGAATTCCGGCAAGGTTGGCCGTGACCGTGTAGATGTCGCTCAGGTACATCGCGTAGGGATCGGACACTTCCCCGAGGCGAAAGGCGGGGGTGGGCGCCGTTGGTGTGAACAGCAGATCCACACCACTCGCGAAGACGGCGCGGAACTCCTGCGCGATCACGGCGCGCACGGCCTGCGCGCGCTTGTAGTAGGCGTCGTAGTAGCCGGCGCTCAGCACGTACGTGCCGAGCAGAATGCGGCGCTTGACCTCGGCCCCGAATCCGCGCGAACGCGTGCGCTCGTACATCGGCCCAAGGTCTTCCGCGGCGGCGCGCTGACCAAAGCGAACGCCATCATAGCGGGCCAGATTGCTCGAGGCCTCGGCCGGCGCGATGATGTAGTACACCGGAATGGCGAGGTCCGTGCTGGGCAGTGAGACCTCGCGCACTTCAGCGCCAAGGCTCCGCAGATGATCGAGCGCACGGCGGCAGCGCGCGGCAATGTCCGCGTCGAGCGAATCGGGGAAGTATTCGCGTGGCACCCCCACCACCAAACCGGCCAGCGGCGACGCGCCACTGATTGACTCGCGCGTGGGCACGAGCGAAGACACCGGCACATCGGCACTGGTGGCATCGAAGCGGTCGTGTCCCGCAATGATCTCGAGGCCGAGCGCCGCCTCCGCCACGGTGCTGCCGAACACACCGACGTTGTCGAGCGACGACGCATAGGCCACGAGCCCGTAGCGGCTCACGCGTCCGTAGGTTGGCTTGATGCCCACGATGCCACAGAACGCCGCAGGCTGCCGCACCGAACCGCCAGTTTCCGAACCAAGCGCCACACGCACCACACCGGCCGCCACCGCGGCCGCCGAGCCGCCGGAGCTGCCGCCCGGCACCCGCGTCGGATCGAGCGGATTGCGCACGGGACCATAGGCGCTGTTCTCGTTGGACGAGCCCATGGCAAATTCATCCATGTTGGTCTTGCCGATCACCACCGCGCCGGCTTCACGCAGACGCCGCACGGCCGTGGCCTCGAAGGGGCTGACATACCCTTCGAGCATGCGCGAGCCGCAGGTGGTGGGCAGCCTCAACGTGGCGAGGTTGTCCTTGATGGCCACGGGCACGCCGGCCAGAGGCCCATCGGGCGCGGCGGTTCGTGCGTCGCGGTCAATGGCCAGAAAGGCATTGAGTCCCTCGGGGCCTGCCTGCACGCGGTCGTAGGCGGCCCAGGCGGCATCCACGCTGTGCGCATGCAGCGCGCTCAGTCCGCTGTCCCGGCTCATGCGTCGCGCTCCGACGATGCGCCGAGCGCGCCATGCGTGGCCAGGCGTGGCACCAGAAAGAATCCGTCGCGCATGGCGGGGGCGAAGGCCTCTCGCTCACGTGCGAGCTGGTCGGGTGGCAGCGCATCATCGCGGCGCTTGGGGTGGCCCTGGGAATCTCCCGCGCTCGCGGCAGGCTGCCGCCAGTCGCCGATGGTGTCCGGCACGTGGACCTGCTGCAGCACATCCATGTGGCCGAGAATGCCGTTGAGCTGATCAACGAGCGGCGGCAGCTCGGCCTCATCGAGGCCCAGACGCGCCAGTCGTGCCACATGACGCACGTCTTCGGGGGTAACCGACATCACTCCCACCCTCGTTCAAGTTTGGCCTGCGCGAGCACGAGCGTCTTGCGCCCGATCTCCTCGTCATCGAAATCGATGCGCACCTTGGTGTCGCGCCCGCTGCCCGTGATTTCAGCGATGGTGCCGCTGCCGAACTTGGCGTGCTTCACCCGTTCACCGGCCCGCAACATGGGCTGATCCTGCGACTCGTCTTCCGGCGCATTGTCCACTGCGCGGCGATTGGGCGTGCTGAAGTTGCCCGTCCTGGCAGCGCCGAAGCCCGCCCCCTGACCTGTGTTCGTGCGTGTGCCATAGCCCGACGACCCGTAGCCGGACGAGCCAAAGCCGGACGAGCCTGATGAACCGCCGCTGCGGCCCGCACCACCGCTCGTGCCAAAGCCGCTGCTGCGGCTGGCCCCACCATACGAGCCGAAACTGCTGCCGGCCCCGCGCCCTTCGGCGCGGGCACGTGCCGTGCGACCACGCTCGGCCAGCGACGGCGTGATGACCTTGAGAAAGCGCGATGGCATGGAGAACATGAGCTCCCCATTGCGACGGCGCTGCTCGGCGCAGGTGAGGTAGAGCTTCTCCTCGGCGCGCGTGATGCCCACGTAGAACAGGCGGCGTTCCTCCTCGAGCTGCGAGGGGTCTTCGGCCGCACGCGCCAGCGGGAAGAGTCCGTCCTCGAGTCCGCAGACGAACACCACCGGGAACTCGAGGCCCTTGGCGTTGTGCATGGTCATGCACACCACGGCATCGGCCGACGGATCGAGCTTGTCGACTCCGGCCACCAGCGTGGAGGACTGCAGGAAGTGGTCGAGCGGCGTGAGCCCCACTTCCCCGCCCTCGTCGGCCACGACTTCCGCCGCGCCGGCAATGAGTTCACGCACGTTGTCGATGCGCTCGAGTCCTTCGGGCCCCTCGGCCTTGAGATGATCGGCGTAGCGAATGGCCTGCACGAGATCGCGCAGCAGTTCATCCACCGCGGCATCCACTGCCGCCGTGCGCAACCGCTGCACGAGCGTGGTGAACTCGTTCAGGGCCGTGCGCGCGGCCGGACGCAGTGTGGCCAGCACATCGGTGCGGGTGGCGATGTCCAGCAGGGGCCGCGCCTCGGCCGCGGCCCGATCGGCCAGCAGCGCCAGGGTGGCTTCACCGAGGCCACGCTTGGGCACGTTGACCGCGCGGCGGAAGGCTTCGTCATCGGCGGGGTTGGCCACCAGCTTGAGGTAGGCCACGAGATCGCGGATCTCGCGGCGATCGTAGAAGCGCACCGCGCCCACGAGGCGATACGGGATGTTGCGACGGCGAAAGCTGTCTTCGACCGCTCGGGACTGGGCGTTGGTCCGGTAGAGCACCGCACAGTCGCGATAGCCGAGATCGGAGCGGGCGCGCCGCGCCATGATGGTCTCGGCAATGAAGTCCGCCTCGTCCCGTTCATCGAGCGCCTCGATGAGCGTGACGGGTTCACCGGCCGGCCGCGTGGCGCGCAGCGTCTTGCCCCGCCGTTCGGTGTTCTCGGCGATGACCACATTGGCCAGTGCCAGCACGTTGGGCGTGCTGCGGTAGTTCTCCTCGAGGCGCACGATGCGCGCACCGGGAAAGTCGCGCTCGAAGTCGAGGATGTTGCGGATGTCGGCGCCACGCCAGCCGTAGATGGACTGGTCGTCGTCACCCACCACCATCACGTTGCGATGCGCGCCGCCGATGAGTTGCACGAAGCGATACTGCGCCGCGTTGGTGTCCTGATACTCGTCCACCAGCACATAGCGGAAGCGCTGCTGGTAGTGGCTGCGCAGACGCTCGTCGGTTTCGAGGGCGCGCACGGGCAGCACGAGCAGATCGTCGAAGGTGACGGCATTGGCCTGTTGCAGTGCCGTTTCGAGATCGGTGTACACGCCGGCCACGGCGGTGCTGAAGGTGTCGCGGGCCGTGCGCGCGTATTCACTGGGCGAGACGAGGGCGTTCTTGGCGCTGGAGATGGCGCTGAGCACGGCCTTGGGTGCGAACTGCGTGGGGCTCAGGCGCCGCTTCTCCATCACACGCTTGACGGCCCCGATGGTGTCGTCCTCGTCGTAGATGGTGAAGTTCTGCTCGCGACCCACGAGGGGCGCCACGCCACGCAGCATGCGCGCACCGAGGGCGTGGAAGGTGCCGCACCACATGCCCTTGGGCTCATGGCCCAGATGCCTGGCGATGCGCTCGCGCATTTCGCCGGCGGCCTTGTTGGTGAATGTGACGGCGAGGATTTCGTGCGGCGCCACATTGCGCGCGCCAATCAGGCGCGCGATGCGGGTGGTGAGCACACGCGTCTTGCCCGAGCCGGCGCCGGCCAGCACAAGAGCCGGTCCGTCGTCGTGGAAGACCGCCTCACGCTGCCCCGGATTGAGGCCGCGTGTAATGTGGTCGAGGTCGAGAGCGGGTGCCGCTGGTGGCACCACGTCAAACAGGCTACCGGTCCATCCCGTGGTCATCCACGCAAGATAATGTCGAAGGCCGCGCCGCGGTCGGTGTCGGCCAGCACCAATTGCCCACCGTGATGCTCTTCGACGATGCGCCGGGCCAGTGAGAGCCCGATGCCCCAGCCCCGGTCCTTGGTACTGAAGCCGGCGTCAAAGATGCGGCGCCTGAGTTGCCGCGGCACGCCGGGACCGTCGTCCTGCACGCGGATGCGCACACCCTCCGGCTCGGCACGCGCGGAGATGACCACCTCGCCGCTCTTGCCGCCCAGCGCGTCCATGGCGTTCTTGACCAGCACTTCCAGCACCCACTCCAGCAGCACCGTGTCCCCCGGCACCGAAACCGCCTCGGCGGGATGCTCGCCGCGGATGCGCACGGTGCGCGCGAGCGTCGGTGCCCGCAGCGCGAAGTACTCGGCAATGCGGTCCACCAGCGCGTTGCAGTCCACATCATCGCGCCGTGGCGGGCGACCGATGCGCTCGAAGCGATGCGACACACGTTCGAGACGCTGCACATCCTGCTGCATGGCGCGCACGGCCTTGGTTGGCGTGGCCCCGGTGACCGAGTCCTCGAGCAGTTCGAGCCAGCCGGCCATGGCGGAGAGTGGCGTGCCCAACTGATGCGCGGCCTCACGGGCCATGCCGGCCCACACTTTTTCGCGCTCGGCGCGGCCACGCTCGACCAGGGCGTAGATGCCAAACCCCACCAGCAGCACGATGCCCACGGCCTGCAGCGCGGGAATGGTACGCAGGCCGGACACGACCTGGCTGTCGCCCAGGTGCACGGCGCCGATGGCCGGCTCCACGATGGCCGGATTGCGCTTGTCGAGCTGCGCCACGAAGGCCCGCATGGCCGCCGTGTCGCGCGTGATGTCCTCCGGCACGTTGGCACTGGCCGTGACCCGGCCGCTGGGGTCGGTCACCACTATGGGCAGGCCCGACTCACGAATGGCACGCGAGAGGTCAAAGAGTGCCACGGTGGGATCGGCCGTGGCACTCGTGTCCTGCAGCGCCTCGTAGATGCGCGCGTACATGCGCGCCTGCACCGCCGCCTCACGCCGCAGGGAGGTCACCACCTGCTGCGTGTAGAGCACGTACCACGCGAGCAAACCCAGCACCCCGATGACAATGACGATCACCGGCCATCGACGGCGTCGCAGGCGACTCATGGGTGCTGGATTGGAGGGGGGAGTGCGAGGGCGGGCGTGAACGGGAAGCTGCAGAAACTACAGCGTGGCCCGTCCGAAGTACGGCTGCAGCGCGGCCGGCAGGCGTACCGTGCCGTCGGGCTGCTGGTGATGCTCGATGATGCTGGCGATGATGCGCGAGAAGGCGAGCGCGGAGCCATTGAGCGTGTGCACGAACCGCGGCTTCTCACCGGCCGCCGGACGATAGCGGATGTTGGCCCGCCGCGCCTGGAAGTCGGTGAAGACAGAGCAGCTCGACACCTCGAGCCACTTGCCCACCGCCGGTGCGAACACTTCGAGGTCGTAGGTCATTGCGCTGGAGAAGCCGGTGTCGCCGGCTGCGAGCAGCACGCGGCGATAGGGCAGCTCGAGACGTTCGAGCATCGTCTCCGCCTCACGCGTGAGGCGCTCGAGTTCGTCGCGCGATGTTTCGGGCGTCGTGTAGCGCACCAGTTCCACCTTGTCGAACTGGTGCACACGCAGCAAACCGCGGGTGTCCTTGCCCGCAGACCCGGCCTCACGACGGAAGCAGGGGCTGTAGGCACAGAGGCCGCGCGGCAGATCGGACGCCTCGAGAATCTCGTCGCGATACAGGTTGGTGACGGGGACTTCGGCCGTCGGGATGAGGAACATGCCCTCTTCGTTGAGGGCGTACATGTCGTCCTCGAACTTGGGCAACTGCCCGGTGCCCGTCATGGTGGCGCGATTGACCACCACCGGCACCCACACTTCCTCGTAGCCGTGCTCACCCGTGTGCACGTCGAGCATCATGTTCATGAGCGCGCGCACGAGTTTGGCGCCCGCACCGCGATACACGATGAAGCCCGAGCCGGCCACCTTGGCGCCACGCGGCAGGTCGAGGATGCCGAGTTCCGCGCCCTTGTCCCAGTGCGGCACCAGCGAGGCGCCGTCCTCGCGCGGCGTGCCCCAGGTGGACACGACCCGGTTGTGGCTCTCGTCGCCCTCCGGCACCTCGGGCAGCGTGATGTTCGGCAACTCGTACAGCAGCTGCTGCACCGCCTCTTCGGCCGCGCTGCGCCGCGCTTCGAGCGCAGCAATGGACTCGCCCACGGCACGGCCAGCCGCAATCAGCTCGCTGGCGTCTTCGCCAGCCTTGCGGCGCTGTGCGACCTCCTGCGTGATGCGATTGCGCTGGGCCTGCTGCGCCTCGACCTCGGTGATGGCCGCGCGGCGCTCCTTCTCAAGGGCTTCCGCGCGGTCGAGCACCGGCGCGAGTTCCTCGAGCTTGCCGCGGCGGCGCATGCCTTCACGCAGATGATCGAGCTGATCGCGCAGCAGTCGGATGTCGTGCATGATGTACGGGGTTACGCGGTCAGAGTATGGACCGGAGTGGCGATCAGTTCCGGGGCAGGCCTTCGGTCAGCGCCCGATAGCCGCAATTGCGATTGGTGAGCGAACGCACGACGATTCGGCGTTCAGCCACGATGATGCTGTCCACCACCAGCTTGGCGTAGAGCGGATCGCCGAGAAAGCAGCCGCCGCCCTGCACCTGCACGAGCACCGTTTCGCCGACGCCCACCGCCAGCGAGGTATCGGGACGGAATCCCGTCGTGGGAGCGCGCTCGAGGGCCGAGAAGGAGGCGTCGCTGGTGCGGAGGCCCAGCGACGGCGCACCGGCCGGCGGCAGCGGAACCACCACGCGCACCGGCACCAGCGACACGCGATTGTTTGCCGTGAGGTCAAAGGCCATGTCGAAGTTCACGGCGCCGTTGGAAAGGATCTGCGGGCGCTCGAGCGACTCGGTGGTGAAGCGATAGGCTGCCGGCAAGGCGGGCGAGGTGCCCGACATGGCGTACACGGAGTACGTGCGGATCACGTTCTCCGTGGTGGCCGGCGAGAGCAGGCTGTTGTCATCACCACAGGCGCCCAGTGCGCTGAGTGTGACAGAGGCCACCAGAAATGACAGGGCGCGCCGAGCGAGGCGGGGCGCGCCGAAGGCGAAACTGGACAACTGGATCCCCATGGGAATTCTCGAGAGTGAACCGGGTGGTTCAACGTTGTGGACGATACCCCCCAACTCCTGTCGGGGCAAGCGCTTCGGCCGTCCGGACCGTCGCTTGACTTCACCAGCCGCGTGCGGCAGCGTTCCGCCATGCCCACCATTCGCGATCTTGTCACCGCCCTGCGTCGCCGCGACGGGGTGGACGCCGCCATCGTGCTGGGTCGCGATGGCCTGCTGATCGACGGGGCCAGCTCGGCCCCCCTCGATCCCGAGGGCCTGGCGGTTCATGTTCCGCCCCTCGTGCACGCCGCGCAGGAGCTCGGGGTGTTCGCACAGCGCGGCACCCTCGGACTGACCGTGCTGGAGTTCGACCGCGGCCCCATCGTGGTGGCCCCCCTCTCCAGCGATGCGTACCTGCTGGTGGCCCTGCAACCCTCCGCCAATCTGGCCGCCCTGCTCTTCGAGCTGCGTCGCCATCGTTCGCAGATTTCCGCCCTCGTCTGACGGCGATGGCCACCATCCTCGTGGTGGAAGACGAGCCGCACATCGGCCGCATCATTCGAACCCGCCTCGAGCAGGAGGGTTTCCACGTCGAGGTGGCGGAAACCGGAGCCGAGGCGCTGGACCGTCTGGCCCTGATGCCCGAGACGGCCTTGATCGTCCTCGATCTGATGCTGCCGGTGCTTTCGGGCGTGCAGGTGCTGCATGCGGTGCGTCACGATCCCCGGCTGCATCGGATCCCCTGCATTGTGCTCACTGCCGCCGGACAGGACGAGCAGCTGCGTGAAGTCGAAGCGCTCGGCGTGTTCGACATCATGACCAAGCCGTTCAGTCCCCGTCGTCTGGCGGCCCGTGTTCAGGAATGCCTCGCCGAGGCCATTCCCGCCCCTTCTCTCTCCGAATGACAAACGTGACGCGTTGGAACGTGGTGCTGGCCGGTGGCATAGGCTCGCGCTTCTGGCCGCTCTCCACTCCCGAGCGGCCCAAGCAGCTGCTGCCGCTGGTCACCGATCAGCCCATGCTGCGCGATACGCTGGACAGGCTGCGTGACTCGGCCCCACCGGAGCGCACGCTGGTGCTCACCAATGCCTCGCTGCGTGATGCGGTGCTGGCGCTGGAGCCGTCGCTGCCCGCGGAGAATGTGATTGCCGAGCCGCGTCCCGCGGGGACCTGTGCGGCGCTGGCCTGGGCCGCGCGCTGCATCGCCGCCCGCAGCGGTCCCGAGGCCGTCATGGTGTGCACACACGCCGACTGGGCCATTGGCGATGTGGCGGCGTTCAGTGCCACGCTCGATCGCGCGGCGCAGCTGGCGGCGAGCCGGCAGGCCCTGGTGACGGTGGGCATCGTGCCCTCGCGTCCCGATCCGGGATTCGGCTACATCCAGCCCGGCGATGACGTGGGCGACGGGGCGCGACGGGTGGCGCGCTTTGCCGAGAAGCCCGATCGTGCCACGGCCGAGCGCATGCTGGCCGAGGGCTATCTGTGGAACTCGGGGATCTTTGCGTGGCGTGTGGGCGATCTGCTCGATCAAATCCGCGATCTCACGCCCGAGGTGCAACCGGCACTCGAGGCCGCCGGCGACGACCTCGCGACGTTCTTTGCGCAGGTGCAGTCAATCGCCATTGATGTGGGGGTGCTGGAACGCAGCCAGCGCGTGCTGGTGTTGCCCGGGCAGTTCGGCTGGGACGATGTGGGCACCTGGGCGGCGCTGCATCGGGTGCGCCGCAAGGATGCACACGACAATGCGCTGCACGGTGCGGTGTTTGCACTCAAGGCGGCGGGCAATGTGGTGCACGCGGAGGACACGCAGGTGGTGCTCTACGGGGTGCAGGATCTGGTGGTGGTCGCGCGTCATGGCCTGACCATGGTGACGACGCGCGAGCAGGCGGCCGATCTCAAGACGCTGCTGGACGCGCTGCCGCCCGGCGTGCGTGGAGCCTGACATGACGGCGCTCCTGCTTGTTGACGACGAGGTGGCCCGCGGGTTCGAGCCCTTTGCCACCTCACGTCCGGGCGGCGAGCTGCGCGTGGGGGCCTTGCTGCTGCGCGAGCGCTGGATGGCGGTGCTGGGGGTGCAGGCCGAGGCCGTGGCGTTTGTGAGCGCGGCGCACCTGCAGGGGTTTGCCGAGTTCGATGCGGCGCCGTTCTGTCCGGATATGTCGGCGTGGCTTCGTGAGACCGACGCCGATGACGTGTGGGTGGTGAACACGCGGGCCATTCCCATGCTGGACGTGGCGCGGCCAGCTTCGGCGACGGCGACGGTGCTGCACGTTGGGGGTCGCGTAGCGGCTGTCCGTCTGTCGGCGGCGGACGCGGCCGGGCACGAGATCGCACTGCGCGCCGGCAGGTGGCCGTTTGCCGAATCCCCGGCGTCCCGCGCGCAAGAAATCGATGGCGTGTGGCTCGACGCGGTGTGGGACATCGTGCGGCATCTGGTGACGCTGCTGCAGCGGGACATTCCGCATCTGGCAGCGCAGGCTGAGGCCACGCGGCTGGAGCCGTCACAGGCCAGCATCGTGGTGAGCGGTCCGCATGCGGTGTGGGTGGAGGACGAGGTTGTGGTGGAGCCCATGGCCTACTTCGACACCTCGGCTGGGCCGGTGCTGCTCAGGCGCGGCACACGGGTGCAGGCGTTCACGCGCATGGTTGGGCCGTGCTATGTGGGTGCCCACTGCACGCTGTCAACCGATCGCATTGCCGCCAGCGCGATTGGTGAGCACTGCCGCGTGCACGGTGAGCTGTCCACGTCGGTGCTGATCGGACACAGCAACAAGAGTCACGACGGCTTTGTGGGGCACTCGGTGCTGGGGCGCTGGGTCAACCTCGGTGCCGGCACCATCACCAGCAATCTCAAGAACACCTATGGCCCCGTGGCCCTGTGGACGCCGTCCGGTGCGCGGGATACGTGCATGCAGTTTCTTGGCACCTGCTTCGGGGATCACGCCAAGACGGGCATTGGTTTGTGCCTGACGACGGGTTGCGTGATTGGCACGGGCGCCAACGTGTTCGAACACATGCCGCCCAAGGCCGTGGCGCCCTTTGCCTGGGGCAGCACGCCGCCCTACGGCACACATGCCGTGGACAAGTTCCTCGATACGGCCGCGCGCATGATGGCGCGTCGTGAGGTGGTGTTGAGTGCGGAGCAGCGCGCGTGGTGGGCCACGGTGCACGCGTATGCGGCGGCTGATGCGCGCTGGCCGCGGAGCTGAGTTGCCGAGTCGCAGGTGCGGCCTGGCGTCTCAGATGAGTTCATGAGCAGCACCCATGGCGCCAGGCGGTCACCGCTCCAGGTGACGGTGTTGGGCTCAGGCAGTCGCGGCAACGCGCTGCTGGTGGATGGGAGCGCGGGTACGGTGCTCATCGACGCCGGTTATGGTCCGCGGGCGCTGCAGCAGCGGCTGCACGCCGTGGGCCGGCGGCACGAGGAGATACAGGGCCTGCTGCTGACTCATGAGCATGTGGATCATGCCAGTGGCGCCCCGGCGGTGAGCGCGAAGTGGGGCGTGACGGTGCACGCGACACCACGCACACTGGCGGCGCTGGATACGCTGCCGGATGGAGCACCGATGCACCGGGCGGCGCTGGCCGAACAGGGCGCGAGTGTGGTAGCCGGATTCGAAGTCACGCACTGCGCCGTGCCGCATGATGCCGCGGACTGCCGCGCCCTGCGACTCACGGATGTGGCAAGCGGCGCGAGCATGGCCGTGGTGCTGGACTGCGGCGCGGTGACAAACACGCTGGCGGGTTTTCTGCGCGACGCCGACCTGCTGGTCGTGGAATCCAATCACGACCGTGAGATGCTGGCCAACGGGCCGTATCCGCGTGTGCTCAAGCAGCGCATTCGCGGAGGACGTGGGCATCTGTCGAACGCCGAGACGGCCGAGCTGCTGGCGGCCTGCGCGCACAAGGGACTGCAGGGAGTGCTGCTGGCGCATTTGAGCGAGACGAACAATACGGCGGGGCATGCGGTCGAGGCGGCGCGGGGCGCGCTCAGCAAAGCCGGCTGGCGGAAGGAATTGCTTTGGGCGTGCGCGCAGCGGGAGGCGACGCCGGCGGTTGGGGTGCGGGGGATGGGAGGGGGGCAGTTGTCGTTGTTCTGATATGGCGGGGTGCCGGCAGCGAACTGCAGTTGGGGCTTACGCCATCCACTGCAGTGAGCCGTGCGCCGTGGGTGGTGAGTGTGGGTGGTGCGGCGGCGGGATCGCGCAATCCGCAACTCTGGGTGCGTCTTGAGTCGTGAGTTGTGAGTACCCCAAAAAGAAAACGGGCGCTCCATCGGAGCGCCCGTCCACCTTCCAACTCACTACTGACGACTCAAAACTCCGAGCCGCAGTTCAGTACATGCCGCCCATGCCCGGGCCGCCAGCCGGCGCGGCCGGCTTGTCTTCCTTCTTCTCGACGATGAGCGCTTCGGTCGTGAGCAGCAGACCGGCGATCGAGGCCGAGTTCTGGAGGGCCGTGCGGGTGACCTTGGTCGGGTCGATGACACCGGCCTGCACGAGGTCTTCGTACGTGTCGGTGAGGGCGTTGTAGCCGAAGCTCGTCTCCTTGGCCGTGCGGATCTTCTCGATCACGATCGAGCCTTCACCACCGGCGTTCTGGACGATCATGCGGAGCGGCTCTTCGATGGCGCGACGGATGATGTCGACACCGATCTGCTCGTCGCGGTCGGCCAGCTTGATGTCCTTGAGCACGTGCTGCGAGCGCACCAGCGCCACACCACCGCCCGGGACGATGCCTTCCTCGACGGCCGCACGCGTGGCGTGCAGGGCGTCTTCGACGCGCGCCTTCTTCTCCTTCATCTCGGCTTCGGTCGCGGCGCCGACGTTGATGACGGCCACACCACCGGCGAGCTTGGCGAGACGCTCCTGGAGCTTCTCACGATCGTAGTCCGACGTGCTCTTCTCGATGGCGGCGCGGATTTCCTTCACGCGGCCCTCGATGTCCTTCTGCTCGCCGGCGCCGTCGATGATCGTCGTGTTGTCCTTGTCGATCACGATGCGCTTGGCCGAACCGAGGTCCGTGAGGACCGCGTTCTCGAGCTTGAAGCCGACTTCGTCGGAGATGACCTGACCCTTGGTCAGCGTGGCGATGTCCTGCAGCATGGCCTTGCGGCGGTCACCGAAGCCCGGGGCCTTCACGGCGCAGATGCGCAGCGTGCCACGCAGCTTGTTGACGACGAGCGTGGCGAGCGCCTCACCCTCGACGTCTTCGGCGATGATGAGCAGGGGCTTGCCGAGCTGCGCCACCTTCTCGAGGACCGGGAGCAGGTCCTTCATGGCCGAGATCTTCTTGTCGTGGATCAGGATGAGGGCGTTCTCGAGGACCGCCTCCATCTTCTCCGGATCCGTGACGAAGTACGGCGAGAGGTAGCCGCGGTCGAACTGCATGCCGTCCACGGTCTCGAGCGTCGTCTCGAGGCCCTTGGCCTCTTCGACGGTGATCACGCCGTCCTTGCCGACCTTCTCCATCGCTTCCGCGATGAGGTTGCCGATCTCGGGGTCGTTGTTGGCCGAGATGGTGCCGACCTGCGCGATTTCCTTCTTGCCGCTGGTGGGCACGGAGATCTTCTTGAGCTCCTCGACGATGGCGGCGACAGCCTTCTCGATGCCGCGCTTGAGCGCCATCGGGTTGGAGCCGGCCGTCACGTTCTTGAGGCCTTCACGGAAGATCGCCTGGGCGAGCACGGTCGCGGTGGTGGTGCCGTCGCCGGCCAGATCGGACGTCTTGGTCGCGACTTCCTTCACCATCTGCGCGCCCATGTTCTCGATGGGATCGGCGAGCTCGATTTCCTTGGCGACGGTGACGCCGTCCTTGGTGACCGTGGGGGCGCCGAACTTCTTGTCGATGACGACGTTGCGACCCTTCGGGCCGAGCGTGACCTTCACCGCTTCGGCGAGCTGATCGACGCCGCGCTTGAGAGCCGCGCGTGCGTCAACGTTGAAATGCAGTTCCTTGGCTGCCATGGTTGCTGAATTCGGTTAGGGGGCGGTTCAGTTGAGCACGGCGAGGATATCGGACTCGCGCAGGATGAGGAGCGCCTCACCCTCGATCGTCACCTCGGTGCCGCTGTACTTCCCGTAGAGCACCTTGTCGCCGACCTTCACGTCCATCGGCACACGGGCTTCCTTCTCGAAACGACCCGGGCCCACGGCGACGATGGTGCCCTGCTGGGGCTTTTCCTTCGCGGTGTCGGGGATGTACAGCCCACCGCGCATCTGCTCCGCCTCTTCGGACGGCTTCACAACAACGCGATCGGCCAGAGGCGCGACCTTCTGGTTGGCCATGAGTGCTAGTCTCCTGCGATGTGTCAGGGGATCAGTCTGGATTATCGGACTGGCATTAGCACTCGCATGGGTTGAGTGCTAACACGCAAAAGCTACCCAAGGCCGGGACGGCCGTCAAGGGGCTCACCTGCGTGCCAAGTCGTTTATTTGCAACAATTTACGCATCTGCCAACACGACAGCGCCCCTGCTAAGACTGCAGGGTATGCCATCCATACCTGTCAGCCTGGCAGGGTTTCAGACACGTTCGCCTCCTCGAGCGAACCACTCTGCAGACTCCGCGCCACGCCATCGGGGCCGCGAATCACCACCGCGCCGTCGGCCGTGATGCCCTCCACCACGCCTGGCGATGGAGAGCGCACCACCCGCCCCACCATGCGGTCGCGGCGCGCCCAGGCCGCACACTCGGCTTCACCCAACGGTCCCGCCATCGCCGCGGCGCGGCGCAGCGCCGGCACCACGGCCTGCAGCAGCGCATCGCGGCTCACATCGGCGCGCACGGTTGCTGTTCGCAGCGGCGGAGCGCCCTGCAGCGAAGTGCCCTGCGGCGGAGCGCCCTGTGGCGGAGCGCCCTGTGGCGGAGCGCCCTGTGGAGGAGCGCCCTGCGCGCCCGCGGTCCCCTGCCCGTTCTCCACCTGGCGCCGATTGATGCCCACCCCGATGGCCACCCATTCCGGCACACCGTCGCGCCAGCGCGCCTCGATGAGGATGCCGCCCAACTTGCCGCTGGCCAGCCAGAGATCATTGGGCCACTTGAGCTGCACCGGCCCCTCACGCGCGCTGTCCACCAAGGCATCCAGCGCCTCGGCCAGATGAAGCCCCACACGCAGCGCCAGCACGTCGAGCGCCCGGGCATCACGGGGCCGCTCGATGAAAGTGCACCAGAGACCAGCGTCCGGCGCCGACAGCCAGTGCTTGCCGCTGCGCCCCCGCCCCTGCTCCTGCGACGCAGCCAGCACCAGCGTGCCTGCCGGCGCCCCGTCGGCCGCGATGGCATGCGCCACATCCATGGTGGACGTCACGCGCACATGGTAGTCGAGTCGCGCGAGCCCGAGAGACGCGGTGAGTTCCGGCGCTGGCGCAGCCGCACGCGCCGCGTCATCGGCGTGCAGACGATCAGGCACCGCGCGTGGCCAGTGTGTAGAACACCACCGCCGCAAGCGCCACGCGATACCACGCAAACACTCCAAACGAGTGCTTGCTCACATAGCGCAGCAGCACCGTGATGGCCAGCCAGCTGCTCACCGCTGCTGCCGCCACACCGGCCAGAAGCGGCGCACTGAACCCCTCGCTTCGCAGCGCCTCGGGCGCCTCGAAGATCACCGCCGCCAGCGTGATGGGCATGCTCATGAGAAAACTGAAGCGCGCTGCACTCGGCCGGTCGAGGCCGAGAAATCGCCCCGCGGTGATGGTGGAACCGCTACGGGAAACACCCGGAACCAGCGCCAGCACCTGCGCAAATCCCACCACGATCGCATCGCGCATGGTGATCTCGTCGAGCATGCGCGCCCGCACGGCCCAGCGGTCCACCGCCCAGAGCAGCACGCCCAGCACCACCAGCGTGGTGCCGATGATGTACGGCGAACGAAAGGTGGTCTTGGCGAGATCGTTGAGCACGAGGCCGCCCACACCGGCCGGTATGGTGGCCACGATGAGATAGATGAGCCGACGATCGTGCGTCGTGACCACACGCCGCGTGCGCAGCAGCCGCAACGCCGAGTGGGTCATCTCCACCCATTCGGCGCGGAAGTACCAGCCCAGCGCCAGCAACGTGCCGAAATGCAGTGCGACGTCGAACGACAGACCCGGGTCCTGCCAGCCCAGCAGATAGGGCGTGAGCGCGAGATGCGCGGAACTGGAGACGGGCAGCAGTTCCGTGAGGCCCTGCACGAGCCCCAGCACAATGGCCTGAAACAGTGTCACGGGACGGCGATGGAAGGCACGATCGCGGGCACGAAGGGCGGTGTGCGCATGGGACTGGTATCGACGGTGGCGAGCGTGCGCTCGTACAGGGCCTCGTACTGTGCCACGATGGCCTCCTCACTGAAGCGCGTGCGGGCGTCGCTGGCAGCGGCGGTGCTGACACGCTGCCATTCACTGGGGTTGCGCAACAGGGCCACGGCCGACGCCGCGGCGCCTTCCACGTCCCCCACCGGATGCAGGTAACCGGTTACGCCGTGCTGCACCACCTCGGGCAGGCCGCCCGCATCGTAACCGATGACGGGCACACCGCTGGCCATGGCCTCGAGCGCAGAGAGTCCGAACGACTCCTTGTCCGACATGAGCAGAAAGCAATCCGCACCCGCCAGCAGCGGCGCAATGGCGTCGATCTTGCCAAGGAACATCACGGCGTCGGCCACGCCACGCTGCCGCGCCTCATCCTCCGCCTCCACCCGCTCCGGTCCGTCACCCACCATGACCAGCACCGACGGCACTTCGGCCTGCACGCGCGCGAAGGTGGCCACCACATCACGCACCCGCTTGACCGGCCGGAAGTTGGAGATGTGCATGAGCACCTTCCGCCCGCGAATCACGTCGGCCGGGATGGGAAACGCATGACGCGTGCGGTCGTAGAGCGTGGGGTCAACGAAGTTGGGAATGACTTCCACGTTGCAGCCCACGCAGCCGAAGGCACGATAGGTCTCGTCGCGCAGATACTGCGACACGGCCGTGACGGCGTGGGACTTCTCGATGGAGAACTTGGTGATGGTGTGGAAGGAGCGCTCCTGCCCCACGATGGTGATGTCCGTGCCGTGCAACGTGGTCACCACCTTCACATCCCGGCCCTCTTCGCGCAGCATGGCCCGCGCAATCCAGGCGCTGGTGGCATGCGGAATGGCGTAGTGGCAATGCAGGATGTCGAGCTGGTGATCGCGCACCACCTCGTGCATGCGCACGGCCAGCGCGAGGTCATAGGGCGGATACTCGAACAAGGGATAGCGCCCCACATCCACCTCGTGGAACCACACCCGCGGCAGGAAGCTTGGCAAACGGAACGGCTGCCGATAGGTGATGAAGTGCACCTCGTGGCCACGCGCGGCCAGCGCGATGCCCAGCTCCGTGGCGAGCGCGCCCGATCCACCATAGGTGGGATAGCAGGTGATGCCGATTCTCATGCGACCGAGACTCCTTCGGTAGGTACCGACTGCCACCAGCGCATGGCCTGCTGCATGGCATCCGGCGCGAGCGGATTGAGCGACGTCACCTGCGCGGCGGGCAACTGATGCCGGAACCAGGTGCGCTGGCGCTTCGCGTACTGCCGCGTTTCGATGATGACCCGCTCAATGGCGGCGGCGCGCGACATGCGGCCTTCCACCGCCTCGCGCAGCACCGCATAGCCGCTGGCCTTCCAGGCCGGCGCATCGTGAGCCGTGGTCGTCATCAGTCGCGTGATCTCCTCTTCCCAGCCCGCCTGCAGCATGTGGTGCACGCGCTGTTCGATGCGCGTGGCCAGTATCGGGCCGGGGTCCACCACAAGATAGCGGGCCCGGATCGAAGACGTTCGCGGGGCCCCGGTATCAGACGGCCGCAGACTGTCGCTGAGTCGGCGTCCGCTGAGCAGCGCGGTTTCGATGGCCCGCAGACGCTGGGTCCGGCCCAACGGAGCGCGGGCCGGATCGAGCCGTGTGCACCAGCGCTCGAGTTCCGGCATGCTCAGCGCATCAAGAAACGGGGCCAGCGCGGCGCGTCGGTCGACATCGAGGGCGGGCACCTCGTCCAGCGGTTCCACGAGGGCGCGCACATAGAGCCCCGTGCCTCCCACGATCAGCGGAGCACGCCCCGTGGCTTCGGCATCACGCATCCAAACGTGCGCACTCTCCGCCCAGCGATGCGCCGAGTAGCGTTCGGCGGGATCGGCCACATCGATGCCGTAGTGCGGCACGAGCGCACGTTCGGCCGCCGTGGGTTTGGCGGTGCCGACATCGAAGCCGCGATATACCTGACGGGAATCGGCCGAGATGATGGCCAGCCCGAGCTGCTGCGCGAGATGCATGGCCACGGCGCTCTTGCCCGCCGCCGTGGGGCCGACAATGCAGGACAGCATCATGCGTGCAACCCTAGGCCCGACCGAAGCGGCGGTCGAGTTCGTCCCAGGTCAGGCGCACAATGGTGGCGCGGCCATGCACGTCGTGCGCCGGCAGGCGCGTTTCCGCCAGCGCGATGTACAGCGCACGCATTTCCCCGGGCGAAAGCGCATCGCCCGCCTTGATGGCCGCCTTGCAGGCGACGGTGGCCGCCAGACGCTCATGACGCGCGTGCGCACTGGCATGGCGATCTCCCACGAGCGAGGCGAGGGTGTCGCGCAGGCAGCGCTCGGCGTCGAAGCGCGGATGCGGCATGGGCACGGACTGCACCAGCACCGTGTGCCCGCCAAAGGGTTCAGCCTCGAAGCCAAGCCGCGCGAAGAGATCCTGATTGGCCTCAAAGGCCTCGAGCTCACGCGGCGCGAGGTGCAGCGTGAGGGGAAACAGGAGACGCTGCGACGGGGCATCACCACGCTCGAACACACCGAGGAACTCCTCGTACAACACCCGCTCATGCGCCGAATGCTGATCGATGAGCACGACCCCTTCGTCGTGTTCGAACATGAGATACATGCGACGCAGCTGCATGAGCGGCGGCACGCTGACCGGCGCCTGTGCTGTGTCGTGCGCCTCGGCCCCGGCCGGCAGATCCTCCCAGGGCGCGGGCGCCGGCGCGGGCATGCCGTCCTGAACCGTCTGTCCAGCCGGTGTTCCGTCGACCATGGACAGGTCGGGCCGTGACCCGTCGGATATGGGCACGGTATCGAGGCCCGGGCCAACGGGCAGGGTGTCACGCGGCGCAAACAGGCCATCGAGTGTGGCAGCGATGCGCAGTGCCGAGGGCTGCAGTTCCGCGCCTGGTGGCGTGCTGAAGCGGCCGAGGCCACCCGACATGCCGGACGACAGCCCAGCCTGCAGGGAGGGCGGTGGTGCCCAGGTGCGCCATCCGCCCACGTCGGCGGCCGCGTCGAAGAGTCCGAGCGCACGACGCACCGCGGCTTCCACGGCACGCTCGATGGGCCAGCGATCGCGAAAGCGCACCTCGGCCTTGGCGGGGTGCACATTCACGTCCACATCGGCGCCGGGCAGATGCAACTGCAGCACCAATGATGGGCGCACACCACCGGGCAGCGTGGACTTGTAGGCCGCCTCTGCGGCGCGCACGAGCCCCGGGTCACGAATGAGACGGCCGTTCACGATGAGCAGAATGCGTCGACTGGCCGTGCCCACATCGGCGGGACGTTCGGCGAGCCCACTCACCTGCACCGGACCCTGCACATCATTGACGTCTACAAATCGTTCGAGCTCGCGCGCGCCCCAGAGGACGGCGAGCCGCTCACGCAACGTCCCCACGGCCGGCAGGTCGAGCACCCGCTTGCCATCGTGTGTGACGAGGAAGTGCACATCGCGGCGCAGCGTGGCGATGCCGTGCATGGTGTCGAGCACGGCGCGCCATTCCGACCGCGCACCACGCAGGAATTTCTGACGTGCCGGCGTGTTGTAGAACAGGCGCTGCACGGTGACGGTGGTGCCCTGTCGCCGCGCCGACTCGCCCGCCTCCACCACCGCGCCGCCCATGACGCGCAACCGTGTGCCGGCACCGTCGGCCGCTGCGGTTTCTATGGTGAGATCGGAGACCGAGGCAATGGCGGGCAGCGCCTCGCCGCGAAAGCCGAAGCTGCGCACACCCACCAGCTGCTCGGCCGACACGATCTTGCTGGTGGCATGCCGCGACAGTGCAAGGCGCGCGTCGTCGGCGTCCATGCCACTGCCGTCGTCGGCAATGCGAATGAGACTGCGGCCACCCTCCTCGATGCTGACATCGATGGTGGTGGCGCCGGCATCCATGGCGTTCTCCACCAGTTCCTTGACCACCGACGCCGGACGTTCGACCACTTCGCCGGCGGCGATCTGGTCGGCAACGCTACTGGGCAGGATGGCGATGCGTGGCATGCTCAAAACTAGTTGAAGCCCACAAGACGAGCCTGCGGCAACCACCCCGTGCGGCCATCGGCATGGCGCACCTGCACCCACTCGCCGCGCACGGCGTCCATGCGCACCACATCGCCCGTGCCCGCGCCACCAACCGGCGTGGCATTGGCCAGCGGCGCCGAACGCAGCATGTCGGGACGCTGCACCACCGCGAGGTCATCGCTGCGCAGTGCATCGGCCTGGATGTGCGCATAGCTCATGCCTGCTGCGGCGACAACGAGGAGCGCAAGCGCCGGAGCTCGTGATGGTGGATGTGATGGTGGATGTGCCGGTGGATGTGAGCCGGTCTCGTTCGGCGCTGTGCGCCGACGTCGCAGCACCACGAAGAGCCACGCCCACCCCATCAACCACAGTCCGCTCGCCGCAAGCACGAGCAGATTCACCGGCACCATGGGCACATCGGCCAATCCGCTGCGCGCGGTGGGCGGCAGCAGCAGCAGACGTTCCTGCACATCGGCGGCCATGGGGTCGATGCGTGCGGCGCGCTGCCAGGCCAGCACGGCGGACACGGTATCACCAGCCGCCCAGGCCGCCGTCCCCCAGTTGACCAGAAGGTCGGTGTCACGCGGCCTTGCCGCACTGGCACGCGCCCACTGCTCGGCAGCACGCGCATAGCGCCGACCCTCATACGCCGCGCGCGCCTCCCGTTCGAGCAGGGTGAGATCCGCGCCCGACATGCCGGACACCGTGGCGGCCGAAGGCTGCGCGCGCGAAGCCGGTGACGACGGTGCCACAACCGGCACGGGCTGCGCGACGCTGAGCCAGAGGCCCACACCGAGCGCAGCGCGGCCACGTCCATTGAGTCCGCGGGCGGTTGCGGCAGCCGCGGCGGCTGCCCCACCGCGTCGACGCCAACGCATCCAGCGCCGGCCCTGCCCCGCTGCCACCGCCTCGGCATCGATGCGGGCAGCGATGGCCTGCGCGCCAGACTCGGAAATGTCGTTGGCGTTCGCGGTGGTGGTGGTGGCGGTACCGGGAGCAACGGCGGATGCGGGCTGCGCGTCACCTGTTCCGCCATAGCCCAGGAGGGCGGCACGATCCAACCACGCGAGCAAGTCCTGCGTCGTGGCACGTGTGACGCCGTGACGGCGCAGTGCGCGCTCGAACACCCGTCGCTCGCCAAGCTGCGTCTCCTCGAGTTGCAGACGCGCCTGCACGGTGCGCAGCAGTTCACGACGCAGCCGACGCGCCGTGGCCGCCGGACTCTGTGGTTCGGGCTCCGGCGCACGCTCGGCCCGAGCGACCTCCGGCACCTGGCCCGCTCGCGTGCTGCGTCGCGTGAGCAGCACAAGAGCCAGTACCAGCAGGGGTGCGCCAATCCACGCCGCCGCAATCAGCACCTGCCACGTGGGCTGGCCCAGCACATCCCATGTGGGCGAGGCATTGCGCCAGTTGCGCAGTGCCAACTGCGGATTGTCCTCACCGGCCCCCTCGCCACCCGGCACCGCATTGCCGGCGGCAATGCTGATGTCCGCCGCCGGGCTCTCGGCCCATGCGTACTCGGCACGATAGGGATCGAAGTAGGCGTAACGCAGCACGGGCAGCAGCACCGGACCGGAGCGGACCGGCGTGACGAGATAGTCGAACTCCTTGACGCCACGCACGCGCGCACCGGTGGAGTCCACACGCACGCGCTCGCTGCCCGCCACCACACCGGCCCAGGAAAGTTCGAGGGCCGGGCGCGGCAGCAACTTCACGTTGCCCACGCCTTCAACGCGGACCGTGAGAACAAAGGGGTCGCCGACGCGCGCTTCCGTGGCATCAACGCGGGTGCTCAGCGTGAGCACACCCACCGCGCCGGTGAAGTCCGCCGGTTTGCCTTCGTCGGGCAATGGTCGGACGACGACGGACGCACTCTCCGCGCGCACGACGTACGACTCTTCGCGGCTGAAGTAGCTGGAAGACTGCGGCAGACTGTAGGTGAGCTGCGGCGAGGGAATGCGCAGCGGTCCCGGCGCAACAGGAAACAGCGCCCGCTGAAACACATGGGCCTCGAACACGGCGCCCGCGTAGGATTGCGGGGCCACGCGGCGTGGCGTGCCCAATTCATAGGCCAGAAGTCCACGCAGTTCAGGCGGCAGAAACTCCGGATTGCGCCGCAGCCGACTGCGTGCCTGCTCGCTGAGCAGCACGGCCACCTGATAGGTGATCTGCTGACCGACATACACGGTGTCGGGATACGCCGCAGCGTGAAAGTCGATGGGGCGTGTGGGGTTCACCCGCACGTCACCAAGCACCGCGGTGGGTGAGGGCTGTGCCCAGGACACCGCAGCCATGGTGGAGAGCAGCAGCAGGCCACGCACCACACGCCTCATCACGTCCAGCACCTGTGTCACCAGTCCTTCCCACCGGGCGGCGTGCGCCCCTGACGCTGCTTGCGTCCCTGCACATCGCGCTCTTCGCGGGCCGCGCTGTTGAGCAGGGCCTCGGCCTGTCGCTGATCCAGTCCGGCATCATCCTGCGGATCGGTGGGCGACTGATTGCCGCTGCCGCCGCCGCCACCACCGCCGCCACTCTGTGGCGGGTTCCGGCGCAGCGACAGTTCGTAGTTCCACTTGGCGTCGGCATGACCCGGGTTGTCGGTCAGCGCATCGCGGTAGGCCAATCGTGCGGCGGCCAGGAAACGCTCGGCTTCGTTGCCGGGGGCCGCGCGGCCAAGCAGCAGTGAAGCCAGGCCGGCGTTGAAGCGGGCACGGAACTGGGGTTCACCACTGGTCTGAATACGGACGGCTTCGAGTCGCTCACTGGCTTCGTTGAGTGAGTCGCGGGCGATGAGGGCGGTGCCGAGGTTGTAGGCGGTGCGCTGGGTGGTGTCGCCTTCGGCGATCAGGTTGCGGTAGGCGGCGATGGCTTCGTCGACGCGGCCCTCGGCGAAGAGGGTGGCCGGGTCGGGGGGGCGGGTGCAGGAGAGGAGGGTGAGGAGGAGAGCTAGCTGGGAGGATCGGAGGATGGGAGGATTGGAGACTGCGGTTTTGGTCGGGGTTTTTGTCGCGGTCTTGGTCGGGGTCGGGGTCTTGGTCGGGGTTTGGGTCGGGGTCGGGGTCTGAGGGCGACGTGAACGGGGCACGAGGCGCCAAGTGTCCCAGAGCAGCAGCAGCAAGGCGGGGGTGAGCACCCAAAGAAAGCGCGGCACGTGGTCTTCGCGCGAGCTCACTTCGCGGCGGGCTGTGCGCAGCGCGCGCAGGGCGCCACGAATGCGCGAGGCCTTGTCGGAGGCTTCGGCGGGCACGAAGGTGCCGTTGGAGGCGCGGGCCACCTGCTCGAGCAGCGTGGGTGAGTAGCGGGTGACCACCACATTGCCTTCGTCATCCGTCTTCTGACGCACCACCGATCCATCACGCACGGGAATCGTGCTGCCTTCCTCGGTGCCGAAGCCCACGGTGACCACACTGACGCCCTTGCTGCCCGCCTCCTGCGCCACGCGCTCCACTTCACCCGGATCGTCGAAGGACTCGCCGTCACTCATCAGCACCAACGCACGGTCGGCGCTGCCGTCGCTGGCCAGCAGCACCTCGGTGCCCTGGGCAATGGCGCGTGAGAGCGACGATCCCGCCTGCCCCACCACGCTGGGATCGAGATTGTCGAGGAAGAGTTCGAGCGCGCCGTCGTCGTTGGTGAGTGGCGTAAGGATGTAGCTGCGCCCGGCAAAGGCAATGAGCGCGATGCGATCGGCCTGCGACATGGCGCGCAGACGCCGCACTTCCTGCTTCATGCGCTCGAGCCGCGAGGGGCGCTCGTCCTGCGCCATCATGGAGAGCGAGGCATCGAGCACCAGAGCCATGTCGATGCCGCGCGAGCTCACGGGTCCGCGCGCGAGGCCCCATCGCGGACCGGACAGCGCGACGCCAATGAGCAGCGCCGCGAGCACCAGACGCCAGGTGCGCCGCCGCTCGGGCATGGGGTCCACGCTCACCAGACGGGGCAGCGCAGTGGACTCGGCAAATCGTGCGAGACGCGCTGCATGACGACGGGACTGCAGCCGACGCGCCCACCACACCGCCAGCGGCAGCAGCAGGGCCAGCACCAGCAGCCACGGCGCGTCAAATCGAAGCGGCGGCAGATTGCTCATGGCATGTCACTCATGGCAGAATCCCGCGCCGCGCGCGCAGCCAGAGTTCGGCCAGCAACACGAGGGTGCCAAAGAGCAGCGGCCAGCGATACTGCTCGGTGTAACGAATGTAGGCCTTGGCTTCCACCGACGAGCGTTCGAGCCGGTCGATCTGTTCGTAGATGGTTTGCAGCGCCGCGGCATCACGCGCCCGGAAGTACTTGCCACCCGTGGAGGTAGCGATCTCGGTGAGCAGGGGCTCGTCGATTTTCACGGGCCGATTCTCGTAGCGCAGTCCAAACAAACCACGTCCCACCGGCACGGCGGCCATGCCCTCGGTGCCCACGCCGATGGTGTAAATGCGAATGCCAAAGGCGCCCGCCGCCTGCGCCGCCGTGCGCGGATCGATGGAACCGCGATTGTTCTCGCCATCCGTCAGCAGCACCATGACACGTGAGCGCCCCGGCGAGTTGCGCAGCCGGTTGGCCGCGGTGGCAATAGCGGTGCCGATGGCGGTACCATCCTCGAGCTGGCCGATCTGCAGATTGTCGATGGCCGCCAGCACCACCGGATAGTCGGTGGTGAGTGGCACCTGTGTGAGCGCCTCTCCCGAGAAGGCCACCAGTCCCACACGATCGCTGGTGCGACCCATGACAAAGCGCTTGACCTTGTCCTTGGCCACCTCCATGCGATTCTGCGGCTGGAAGTCCTCGGCCAGCATGGAGCTGCTGATGTCCACGGTCATGACGATGTCGATGCCGTCGCTGTTCACGCGCTCCGCACGTGCGCCCGAACGCGGCTGCGCGACCGCGAGCACCACACCGGTGAGCGCGAGCGCGCGCAGCCACGGAATCCAGCGCGCCCCGCGCAGCACGGGGCGCGGACCGCGCGCCAGCACCGCGGCGCGCGAGAACGAAATGGTGGCCTGACCCGATTCGCGGCGTCGCAGCACCCACAACCACAGCCAGAGCAGTGGCAGCAGCAACAGGGCCTCGGGATGCGCGAGGTTGATGCCCGCCACCGTGATGAGACCACTGCGCGCCGCCCACCAGTCGGCCAATGGCAGCGCAGCAAACCAGTCCATGAGTCCGTCCATCAGGGCACACCCGCCGGCGGACCGCGACGATCCTTGCGCGCGGACACCGACGCGCGGCGCGCCGCCTCTTCGGCGGCCCGGCGTTCGGCATCAGCGGCCTGCGCCGCGGCATCGGCAGCAGCACGCGCGGCCTCGCGCGTGGCGCGCTCGCTGGCCTCGATGTGCTCGACAATGGCGCGGGCCTCGTGCGCCAACTCCCGTGCACGCTCTGCGCTCACCGGATGGGCCGCAAACTTGATGATGTCCACGTCGGCCAGCAGCGAGTACAAGCGGTCGTGTGGCACATGCGGATTGGGCGCCACGGCTTCCAGCACCTCACCGCTGGTGAGCGCCAGATGCGCCGCCGGTACACGTGCCTCGAGATACCAGCGCAGCACATCAACCGCGAGCGCCGTCCAACGCCCGGTTTCCCCGGCGTCGGCCAGACTGAGGCGGTCCAGGCGATCGAATTCGTGCAACGCCCGCGCGTAGGGATCGAGCGGCAGCGCAGCAGGCGCCGCCACTCTGGTTCGCTTGCGGCGTCGCCAGAGCCAGGCCAGCAGCGCCAGTGCCGCCAGCACGAGCAGGGCCGGCCACCAGCGCTCCCACCACGGCACTTCACGCAGGTAGAGATCACGCGCCGGCTTGGGTACGTGCAGCGTGCTGTCGCCCGGCAGCACACTGCGCACGAACACACGCGCGTCGCTGAGCGGCACACGCAGACTGCTGCTGCCCACACGCACGGTGACATCGGCGAGGCCAATGGGCACCCGCCCCACATCCCAGGCGGACAGCGTGTACTCGGCCCGCTCCCGGCGTGTGCCGAGCTTGGTGCCTTCGTCCACGATGCGCAGTGGCGCGCGCATGTTGACCACGGCCGTGCTGTCCTTGATCTGCGGCCACTCCACGGTGGCACCGGCCGGTACGGCCACGGTGACCACGAAGACGAAGGGGTCACCCACCTCCACCGTATCGGGCCTGAGCGCTGTGCCGGCCTGAATGCGCGGCGGCTGCACACGCAACGCGGTGTTCATGGCCGCCCCTCGCCATTCCACCCATAGCGCGAGGCGGCGTCACCCAGCGTACCGCGCGGGCCCGTGCGCACGGCGCCATGCGGCCGGCGCGAGCGCGCGCGGAAAAAGGCCAGCAGCGCGTCCACGTAGCCGTGCTCGGTGTGCACGATGATCTCGTCGAGACCAAGGCGACCAAACAGACGACGGCGTGCTTCCTCGGCATCAGCCACACGTTTGGCAAAGGCCGCGCGCACGAGCGGATGCGAGGTGTCGACCTCGACGATTTCCCCGGTCTCGGGATCTTCGAGGCGCGCCGGCCCGATGTCGGGCAGATGACGCTCTGCCGGATCTTCGAGGGTGATGGCAATGACGTCGTGTCGCTGCGCAAGACGCGCCAGCGGCTTTTCGGCGTCTTCGGTGAGGAAGTCCGACGCCAGAAACACCACCGAGCGATGCGGCAGGAGACGCATGAGCCGATCGACCGCCGCCGCCATGGACGTGCCGCGTCCCGTGGGCGTTACCGTGAGCAGATCACGTATGAGGCGGAGCGCGTGCTTGCGGCCCTTGCGCGCCGGCAGCGCATGCTCCACCTGATCGGTGAAGAGCATGAGCCCCACCCGATCGTTGTTGCGCACGGCGGCCAGCGACAGCACACCCGCCAGTTCCACCGCGAGATCGTGCTTGAAGCGCGCGCGGGTGCCGAAGCGCGCCGAGCCCGAGAGGTCGATGGCAAGCATGACCGTGAGCTCGCGCTCCTCGACGTAGCGCTTGACGAAGGGCTTGCCCATGCGCGCCGACACGTTCCAGTCGATCGAGCGCACTTCATCGCCGGGTTGATACTCGCGCACCTCGGCGAACTCCATGCCCTGCCCCTTGAACAGCGAGCGATACTCTCCGGCAAAGCGCGAATCCACCAGGCGACGCGTGCGCACCTCGATGCGTCGGACCTGGCGCAGCACCTCCGCCGGAGCAATCGCCGTCAGGCTCACGGCGCCTCGACGACCGCCAGCAGGCGCGAAACGATGGTATCGCTGGTCACACCCTCGGCGTCGGCTTCGAACGAGGTGAGCACACGGTGCCGCAACACATCGGGCGCGATGCTCTTGACGTCGTCGGGCGTGACAAAGGCGCGGCCGCGCAGAAACGCATGCGCGCGCGCGGCCTGACCGAGGGCGATGGTGGCGCGCGGCGAGGCGCCGAACTCGATGAGCGGCCGCAGGTCGGGCGCGCCCATTTCCTCGGGATGGCGAGTGGCGTGCACCAGTTCCACGATGTAGTCCACGATGCGCTCGTCCATGTACAGCTCACTGATGCGACGACGCGCTTCGAGAATGGCTTCGGGTGAGGCCACCGGGGCGATGGACACCTGATCGCCGCCGGCCATGCGACGCAGGATCTCCTTTTCTTCGGCGCGTGTGGGATAGCCCACGCGCAGCTTCATCATGAAGCGGTCCACCTGCGCTTCGGGCAGCGGGTAGGTGCCCTCCTGCTCGATGGGATTCTGCGTGGCCAGCACGAGGAAGGGCTCGGCCAGGCGGTAGGTGGTGCCACCGATGGTGACCTGCTTTTCCTGCATGGCCTCGAGCAGTGCCGCCTGCACCTTGGCTGGCGCACGATTGATTTCGTCGGCGAGGATGATGTTGGCGAAGATGGGGCCGTGCTTGACGCGGAACTCGCCCGTGGGCTGATCGAAGATCTGCGTGCCCACCACGTCGGCGGGCAGCAGGTCGGGCGTGAACTGAATGCGCTGGAAGGTGGTGCGCACGGTTTCCGCGAGCGTGCGCACGGTGAGCGTCTTGGCGAGACCGGGCACGCCTTCGAGCAGCACGTGGCCGCCGGTGAGCAGGCTGATGAGCAGCCGCTCCACCATGTATTCCTGTCCGACAATGCGGCGCGCCACTTCGCGCAGAACGCCCTGCACCAGGGCCGCGTCCTGCGAGGCGGCAACACTTGGAGTGACGTGTGAGGTCACGTGTGCTGTACTCCCAGCCGATTCGTCAGCTGTGCTAACAGAGGTGAATCCCGAGGTGCATCCCGATGTGAACGTCAGTCTGACGCGCCGCGGTCTCCGGCATGTGCCTGCGAGACTCTGCCAGCATACCCGACAGACGGGTCCGTTGCTCCAACACTGTCCAACCCGATCACGCGGGCGAGTGGTCACCCATTCGAGTCACCCTCTCGGGTTACCCGTGCGGGCTCCCCTCGAGTCACCCGGACGCGATCAGCGCCTCCAGAATATCCTGCTCGGCGCGCGTCAGTGCCCGGGCGGCACCGGAGGGGAGGTTGCCGAGCTTCACGGGGCCGAAGCGCGTGCGCACGAGGCGTTCGACCTCGAGGCCAAGGGCATCGCAGAGCCGCCGCACTTCGTGGGTGCGGCCTTCGGCGATGGTGAGCTCGAAGGCCCAGCGGCGATTGCCGAGTGGGGCGGCGGTGACGTCGCGCGGATGGACCATGCCGTCTTCCAACTCCACGCCGCGCCGTGCTTCACGCGCCGCCGACACGGCGTCGCCGCGCACGGTGGCCACGTAGGTGCGCTCCACTTCACGGCTCGGATGCGTGAGCGCATGCGCGGCCGTGCCGTCGGTGGTGAGCAGGATGACCCCTTCCGTCATGAAGTCGAGCCGCCCCACGTACACGAGTCCAGGCGCGTCCTCGACGAGATCAAACACCGTGCGCCGCCCTTCGGGGTCCTTGCGCGTGGTCATGACGGCGGCGGGCTTGTGCAGCACGATCCAGCGATGCGCGGCCACGACCGTCTTGACCGGCTTCCCGTCGAGGGTGATCTGGTCGCGGCGCGGGTCCACCACCTGCCCCACGGTGGCCACAATGCCGTTGACCTGCACCCGGCCCTCGGCCACGGCCTGATCGGCTTCGCGTCGGCTCACGACACCAGCGCGCGCGAGGGCGCGCTGCACCCGCATGGGGCCCTCGTTGCGCGCAGCCGTGGTGCCACCGCTGCGCGAGAGCTCCTGTCCGGCAGGCACACGCTTGGGCCGCGGCTTGGCCGGGGGCCTGCCTGCGGATGCCGTGGCCGAATCTCCCGCCGACCGTCGTGTGGTATCGCGCGGGCCAATGGCCTTGTCGGTGCTGCGAGCGGCACCCGGCTTCCCGGCACCCGGCTTCCCGGCACCCGATCTACCGGCGCTCGGTTTGCCGGCACCCGGTTTGCCGGAGCCCGGTTTGCCGGAGCCCGGTTTACCGGCACCCGGTTTTCCGGAGCCCGGCCGGCCAGAGCCCGGCCGGCCAGAGCCTGGCCGGCCGTCACTCCCGGAGCGACGCGCGGGCGTCACTCCGGTACGACCGTGGCGTTTCCGGCGCCGCGCAGGGCGATGGCCAGTTCGTCGGCGCGCGGCAGTTCCTCGAGATGGCGCAGCGCAAACTGCTCGAGGAATTGGGAGGTGGTGCCGTAGAGCAGCGGGCGGCCGATGCCTTCACTGCGGCCCACGATGTCAATGAGGCCGCGCTCATGCAGCGACTTGAGCACCGAGCCCACGGCGACGCCGCGGATTTCCTCGATTTCCGCACGGCCGATGGGCTGACGATAGGCCACGATGGCCAGCGTCTCGAGCGCAGCGGCCGAGAGCTTTTGGGGACGCACGGCCACCTGGGCGCGCTCGATGGCTTCGGCAAACTCGGCGCGCGTGAGGATCTGCCAGCCGCCACCCTGCTCCACCAGTTCGACCGCGTGCCCATCCACGTCGTAGTGCTCGCGCAGCTCGTCGAGCGCCGCGCTCACGGCCGCGGGGCTCGACTCGGGGTCGAGCGCCGCGAGCGTTTCGAGCGGAATGGGGCGTGGGGCAGCGAAGAGCGCTGCTTCAAGCAGCTTCGCTAATGGCGTCACGACGGATCTCCACAGAGGCAAAGGCGCGGGACTGCGCAATGCGCAGCTCACCGAGCTTCGCCATTTCGAGCAGGGCCAGCAGCACGGACAGAATCTGCCAGGGTTCGGCGTCGCGGGCGACGAGGTCCGACCAGCGGCAGGCGCGGCGCATGGCCAGCACGGCACGCACCGTGCCCATGGCCCCGGCCACGTCGAGCGCCCGCGGCACGACTTCGTGCAGCGTGGGCTCCTTGGTGACGCGCAGCACCCGATCGACGGCCGCGAGCAGCTCGCCAAGCGAGAGCGAGAGCGGCGCATTGAGCGGCGTGATGTCGGCGGCCACCGGCACGAAGCGGCGCGGGAACTGATGCCGGCGCTCTTCGCCGCGGCGCTCGAGCAGGTCCACCACTTCACGCATCTGCTGATACTCGAGCAGGCGGCGCACGAGTTCAGCGCGCGGATCTTCCCAGGCGTCCTCGCCATCGGCGCGCGGCAGCAGCATCTGCGCCTTGATGCGCAGAAGGCGCGCGGCCATCTCGAGATAGTCCGCCGCTTCATCGAGCCCGAGGGAGCTGATGCGCGCGAGGAACTGCTCGGCGATGCGGGCGATGGGGATGTCGTAGATGTCCACCTGCTCGTCGCGAATGAGCGACAGCAGCAGATCGAGCGGGCCGGTGAACTGGCTCAGCTCGATGACAAACGACGGGGTGTTGGCCTCGACGGAACGGAAGTTCGGTGCAGTCACGCGATCACACGCCGAAGGGGTTGGGCAACAGGAACGGAATGTAGAACTGCTGGGCGAGGCGTCCGAGAATGAACGCCGGGGCCATCCAGAGGTTCACGATGGGCCGTCCGAAGGACAGCAGAGCGAACAGCAGCAACAGTCCGATGCCACCCAGGCGCTGATACTGCAGCGACCACTGGGGCGGCAGGAGATACTTGAAGACGTGGGACCCGTCGAGTGGCGGAATCGGGATGAGATTGAACGCTACCAGCACGAGATTGATGATGATACCCTGCGCGAACATGAGCTGCAGGATGCCAAGCGGCCGGACGAGGCCGGGGACCTGCTGCCCGATGATGCCGACGAGCACGACCAGCGGCACGAGGGCGAAGGCGATGACCAGGTTGGTGGCCACGCCGGCCAGCGAGACAATGATGTCCCCCCGCTTGTACTGCCGATAGTTGCGTGGGTTCACCGGTACCGGCTTGGCGCCACCGAAGATGGGCCCACCCATCCAGGCCAGCAGGGCCGGCAGGAGGAGGGTCATGAAGGGGTCGATGTGCTTGATCGGATTCCAGGTGAGCCGCCCCAGCTGGTAGGCCGTGAGGTCGCCCTGCCGGTAGGCCGCATAGCCGTGCGCGTACTCGTGGGCGACCATCGAGAACAGCAGCACGGGGAATACGAGGGCGAGTTGCTGGACGAGGGTCACCGCGAGGCCGAGCTGGATAGGAGCGCGAGCGGGGAGGCGCCGAGAGGGCGCGAACCGGGACGCGAATGCAAGCAAATCGAGAGGGGAAGTCTAGCGATCGGACCGGGGCATGTCAAAAGTATTCCACACGTCGGGTTATCCACATTTTCCATCGGCGGCGGGCGCAGCGACCGGGAGTTGGCCGGCCATCGACGCGCGGGAGGTAAGTGCCGCAGGGATGGTGGCTTGACCGGCGCGGCGGGATGTTCTACGTTTCCCAGTCTGTTCCGCCGTGGCCGGATTCCATCCGGGTGCCGGGTGGGTTCCACGTCACTGATCAACGGGTTCTGAGGAGTTTTACGTGCCGAATATCCAGTCCTCCAAGAAGGACTTGCGCAAGTCGCGTGCGGCTGCCGTGCGCAACCGCGCTCAGCGTTCGGCGCTGCGTACTGCCGTGAAGAAGGCGAAGGCGGCGGGTGCGGCGAGCGACGATCGTCTCACGGCCGTGTCGCTGCTCGATCGTGCGGCGCGCAAGGGCCTCATTCACAAGAATGCGGCGGCTCGTCAGAAGAGCAAGCTGGCCAAGGCAGCCAACGCCGCCTCGGCGGCGTAAGCCAGTCGGTCAGCAACGCACGAGGGGCCGGACTCATCGCGAGTCCGGCCCCTTTGTCGTTTGCGATCTCTCGCTCGCAACAAGTGCGAGTGCAGGAGCCAGACCGTCAACAGCTCATGCCGTCAGAACGCCGCGAGCTCTCCGCCACAGCGTTCGCAGTACCACTCGGTGGGCAGGTTCATGGTGCCGCACTCGGTGCAGCGCAGCGTCTTCTGCGGCTCGGCGCTAGTGGCCGTAGGCAGCGCATCGGGCACCGAGCCCGTGGACATGGCGCCCACCGCCGGGTTGCCGCCCGAGGGATTGATGACCGAGCGCAGGAAGGCCAGGTCATCAAAGCCGGCTGACGGCGCGCTGGCTGAAGGAGCGCCGGCGGACGGCGCGGACGTGGGCGGCGTGGCGGTCCGCGTGGTGGGATCGACGCTCGGCACATCGACTTCCACCTCGATGCCCTCGAGAGAGTTCACGAAGGTGGCGTCGGGCGCGTCGCCGCTGTCGGAGAACATGGACAGGGCATCGTCGAACTCGTTGTCCACCCGCGCGTCCACCACCGGCGGGATGTCCGACACGAGATGCGTGACCACGTCATGTGCGCGCGGCGTGTGGCGATCGATACGCTCGGCGGCTTCGAAGATGGCCTCCACCTCGAGCCCCGCCTCGGCTTCTTCAACAGGCGCCTCGACCGCCGGCAGGTTGAACTGACTGCCGAGGTCAACGAGCTGGTGCTCCGGCGTGGGCTCCGGCACGAACTCCTGTGCAGGCGCCGCAGCAGCCTCGACTACCTCCTCGACCACCGCCTCGACCTCAACCGCAACCTCAACCGCAGTAACTGCCCCTCCGGCTTCCGGCGCCGCGGCTTCTGGCGTCAAGGCTTCCGGCTCAACGGCTGTCGCAGTTTGCTGTTCGATTCTGGCACTCGCCAGCAGCGTCCTCACCTCATCAAACTGCGTGAGCAAGGCCGAACGCTCCGACCCGAGCGTCTCCATCTTGCCCTCCACCTCGATGCGCACCGCCTCCCAGCGCTCGCTGTCGAACTCGCCGACCATGTTGCGCAGCATCGCCTCTGCCCGCTCGTCCTCCAGCGTGTTCAGCTGCGCATCCAGCGCATCGAGCTGACGCTCGAGATCGTTGCCGAGCGTGGCCAGCGCGTCCACATGCGACTGCAGCTGATCCACGACCTGCGTGCGACGCGCCTGGTAGTCGGCATGCACGCGCTCGTACACGCGCACCGGGGTTTCCGTCCGCTTGGCCTCGAGGGCGGCGAGCCAGTCATCATAGCGTTGCCGCTCGGCGACCAAGGCGCGGACTTCTTCGATGGACACGACGTGAAACTCCGTGACAGGGGACGGGGAAGGACCTAGGAGGGAAGCTCTCGCGAAGGACGCAGTGAAGCAAGCGCAGCCGCTTCACCCGGCGGCAGCGGCACCGCACCGCCGAGCAGCGTGGCCACCAGCAGAATGCGCGCGGCCTGCTCCACACTCTCGAGTCGCAGCACGGCGTCGTTCAGCGAATGCCCCACGGCGGTGACACCGTGATTGGCGAGCAGAAAGACTTCGTGATCTGGCGCACACTGCGCGATGGCATCGGCCAGTGCCTGCGTGCCGGGCCGCGCATACGGCACCAGCGCCACCGGCCCCACCACCACCGGCAGCTCCGGCAGCACATCGGCCGGCAAACCGCGTCCCGCGGCCGCGAACCCGGTGGCCGCCGGCGGATGCGCATGTACCACCGCCTGCACATCGGGCCGCGCCGCATAGAGCGCCACGTGCATCCTGAGTTCCGACGAGGCGCGCAGGGCTCGGTCACGGCCCACCCCCGCCGGCAGCGCCGCGTCCCCATCACGCGGGGCGCGCCACGACGTCGCATCGTGATGTTCGGTGCCATCGGCGTATCCGCCATCAGCGTGCACCCGGAGCACCTGCCCCGCCCCGATGCGCGCCTTGTCCACGCCGCTCGCGGTCACCAGCAGACTGCCATCGGCGAGACGCAGCGACAGGTTGCCCTCGGCGCCGGCCAGCAGCCCGCCGGCATGCAAACGACGACAGGCAGCGGCGAGTTGCTCGGCCGCTGCCTGCAGCGATTCGGGGCTCAGGCCCTGACCCATGTCAGCTGTGCACCACGCGCAGGCCGTGCGTCACGACTGCCCTCAGGCCGCCGTGTACACCACGCGGCCACCCACAATCGTGTAGCGCGCCTGCCCCGTGAAGGTGTGGCCGCCGTAGGGCGTGTTGCGGCCCTTGGACTTGAACTGCGTGGGGTCGCAGGTCCACACCTTGTTGGGGTCGAACACGGTCACGTCGGCAATGCCGCCACGAGCCAGCGAGCCGCCAGGCAGACGGAAGATCTTGGCCTGCTTGCAGCTCATCGCGTCCACCAGCTGCGAGAGATTGATGAGGCCGCGGTGCAGCAGGTAGGTGGTGTTCACACCGAGCGCGGTTTCGAGGCCCACGATGCCGTTGGGCGCATCGGCGAACTCGCGCTCCTTCTCGTCGTAGTGATGCGGCGCGTGATCGGTGACGAGCAGGTCGATGGTGCCATCGGCCACACCCTGCTGCAGCGCCTCCACGTCTTCGGCGGTGCGCAGCGGCGGATTCATCTTCGCGTTGGTGTTGTAGCCATCCACCGCGTCTTCGGTGAGCGAGATGTGGTGCGAACACACCTCGGCCGTGACGTTGATGCCGCGCTCCTTGCCCCAGCGCACCAGCTCCACCGAACCCTTCGTGCTCAGGTGGCAGAGATGGATGTGGCCACCCGTGCGCTTGGCAAGGAGAATGTCGCGAATGACGTAGATCTCCTCGGCCTCGGCAGGAATGCCCTTGAGACCGAGCTTGGCGCTCATGATGCCCTCGTTCATGCTGCCGCCACGCGCGAGCGTCATGTCTTCGCAGTGCTCGGCGATGGGCACGTTGAAGGCGCGCGCATACTCGAGCGCGGTGCGCATGAGCTGCGCACTCTCCACCGGCTTGCCGTCGTCGCTGAAGGCCACGGCGCCCGCGCCCACCATCTCGGCAATCTCCGCCAGCGTCTCGCCCTTCTGCCCCACCGAAATGGCGCCATAGGGATAGACCCGCGCATAGCCCGCCGCCTCACCCTGCCGCTTCACAAAGCCCACCACCGCCTGGTTGTCGGTGACGGGCTTGGTGTTGGGCATGGCACACACGGCCGTGATGCCGCCGGCCACGGCGCTGTGCGCTCCGCTGGCCACGGTCTCCACGTCTTCGCGGCCCGGCTCGCGCAGATGCACATGCACGTCGATGAAGCCCGGCGCCACCACGAGGCCGGTGGCATCGAGCACCTCGGCGCCGTCGGGCGTGCCCAGCAACCCGCCGCAGGCTTCGACGACACCGTTCCGCAGCAACACATCGCCCACGGCGTCGAGACCCTGCGACGGGTCGACAATGCGACCGCCCTTGATGAGCAGATCACGGGTTCCGATCGGGTGCGCCATCTATGCGTTTCCTTTCTTGGCCGCTTCGGCCAGTTCAGGCTTGCCACCGGCAAGCAGGTAGAGCACCGCCATGCGCACGGCCACCCCGTTGGTGACCTGGTCGAGGATGACCGAGTGCGGGCCATCCGCCACGTCGCTGTCGATTTCGACGCCGCGATTCATGGGCCCGGGGTGCAGAATGAGCAGATCCTTGGGCGCGCGTTCGAGACGCGCCGAGGTGACGCCGAAGACGCGGTTGTATTCGCGCAGCGACGGGATGTAGCCGGCCTGCATGCGCTCGAGCTGCAGACGCAGGATGTTCAGCGCATCGGCCCAGGCAATGGCGTCTTCGATACGATCGATGACGGTGACGCCCATGTCCTCGATGGCATTGGGCAGCAGCGAGCGCGGCCCGCACACCGCCACTTCGGCGCCCAGCTTGATGAGGCCCCAGATGTTGGAGCGCGCCACGCGCGAGTGCAGCACGTCGCCCACGATGCAGATGCGCCTGCCCTTGAGCGAACCGAAGCGGTCACGCAGCGTGAGCATGTCGAGCAGCCCCTGCGTGGGATGCTCGTGTGTGCCGTCGCCGGCGTTGATGACGTTGGACTCGATGCGCTCGGCGAGAAAGCGGGCCGCCCCCGACGCGCTGTGCCGGATGACGACCATGTCGATCTTCATGGCCTCGAGATTGCGCGCCGTGTCGACCAGCGTCTCGCCCTTGCTCACACTCGAGCCGGCGCTGGCCACGTTCACCGTGTCCGCGCTCAGACGCTTCTCCGCAAACTCGAAGGAAATGCGTGTGCGCGTGGAGGCTTCGAAGAACAGATTGACGATGGTGGCGCCACGCAGCGTGGGCACCTTCTTGATGGCGCGCTCGGAGATTTCGCGGAACGGGCCGGCGGTATCGAGGATGAGTTCGATCTGCGCCGCCGAGAGCGGCGCGAGGCCCAGCAGGTCCTTGCCAAGGGGACCGGGCATGCGCTCAGTGCTCCCCGTCGTTGGACCCCACCACCACCTGATCCTTGCCGTCGAGCTCCTCGACCATCACGTCCACGCGCTGGCCGGGCGCGACATCGATGCGTCGGCCCACGATGTCGGCGTGAATGGGCAGTTCGCGTCCGCCGCGGTCCACCAGCACCGCCAGCGCAATGCGCGCGGGGCGGCCGAAGTCGGCCAGTTCGTCGAGGGCCGCGCGCACGGTGCGGCCGGTGTAGAGCACGTCGTCGACGATGACCACACGCTTGCCGTCGAGGGTCCAGGGCAATTTGGTGAGCCCGACCACGGGGCGCGGCCCGACGGTTTGCAGGTCGTCGCGATAGAGCGTGATGTCGAGCGCGCCGCTGGCGACTTCCACGCCTTCCTGAGCGGCGATGATGCGCACGATGCGGTCGGCCAGTTGCACGCCGCGGCGCTGGATGCCGACGATGACGAGATCGTCGGTGCCGGCGTTCAATTCAACGATCTGGTCCGCCATGCGGCGCAGGGTGCGATCAACCGCGCGCGCATCGAGGACGGTGGTGGCAGATGTGGGCATGCGCCAAAACTAACCACCTGCCACCGGAGTTTCTTGTGAAGTGTCGCGCTTACCACTCGTGGTGCGAGCGGCTGCCTTCCGGCGGCATGGGCCGCGGGGGGAACATGCCGTTCAGCGGCGAGAGGTGACGGGCGGCGGTGCGGGCCGCGCGCAGGCGGGCCTTGTCCACGGGCGGCACGTACTCGGTGGCCGCATACATGGCGATGTCGGCCGCGGCCTCCATGGTGGCCTGGGCAAAGCCCTGCGACCACTCGGGGCCGTAGGGATGGCTGTCGGCGCGCTCCTCCACGCCCCGGCCAAAGGCCACACACTTGTCGGCCGCCTCACGCAGGGAGCGGCTGGCGGCCAGGTGGGCCACCACCACGTGGTAACCGTCGCGACGGCCCATGTGGTAGGCGGGCGACTGGTCGGCGTCATGCAGCGGCGCCTCCACCACCCCGGACGCGATGCCGGTCAACATCACACACAGCTGCGAGAAGTAGCTGCGAATGGGATCGACCGCGGGTTCGTCGAGAATGGGGGACATGGACCGTTCCGGCTTCAGGTTCAGCGCCAGACCACCCCCTCGGCGGCCCGGCATGCGTGATCCTGAGCAAGCGGCGTGCCGCGGGTGTCAACCGATGGCTGACACGGGCTTTGAGAGGGAAAACGGACCGTGTGGCCCTGTGGGCCTTATGGTCGAGCTCGCCAGACGTTGCGGCCCGCCAGCAGCACTGCGGCCTTGGCGCCACAGCGGCGCCGGCACCACGCCGGCCCTTCGTCAGACGGCGTAGAGGTGCAGATCGGTGCCCACGAAGTCGGCCATGGCCTTGGTGGTGTCCCAGTCCGGATGGCGCAGTGTCACATATCCGTCCGACAGCAGGGTGCTCTTCCAGTCGCGGCGCGGGCTGCCCAGGGGCAGCAGATCGATGGCGCAGATGGCGTCGCCCAGACGGGCCTTGATGCGGTCGAGGCCCTCGATGCGCTGGATGCGCCCCTGCCCGTGCGCGCGCTTGGTGATGCAGGCCGCGTGGTACTTGCGCTCGATATGCAGCGAGAAGGTGCCGAACAGCTCCGCCTCGGCCCAGCCCGCGAAGAGATCCACGTCGCTCGCAAAATTCATGAGGTCCACCGTGCGGGCCCCGGGTGGACGGGCGGCGATTTCGCCAAACACCACTTCCCCGTCGGCCTTGCGGTACCACTCCATGTGCGTGAAGCCGGTGTCGTAGCCCAGCACCTTGATGACCTGCTCGCCCATGGCGCGGCCCTCGGCCACCCAGGGGTCGTCCACGAGGCGATAGCTCAGCGTCTGCGGCGAGATCCACTCGTTGGTGCGCGCAATGAGCGGCCGTGGCCGATAGTAGCCGATGTGGAAGTATTCGATGCGGCCACGCGCGCAGATGGTGTCGTAGGTGAATTCCTCGCCGTCGATGAACTCTTCCACGTCGACCACGGCAATGTGGCCGAGCTGCGCGATGGCCTTGTCGACTTCGTGCGCGTCGTCGCAGCGGAAGGTGTCCTGCGAACCTGCACCGGCAATGGGTTTGATGATGAGCGGATAGCCCACCTGCTCCGCTGCCTCGCGCACCTCGGTGGCCGTGCGCGCCACGACGTGATGCGGGACACGCACACCACCCGCAGCGAGTGCCTGCTTCATGAGGTCCTTGTCGCGAAAGCGCAGCGCCTGCTCGTACGACTGCCCCGGCACCCCCAGCGCCTCACGAATGAGCGCGGCCACCTCTACCCCCGGCTCCCACAGGCAGCATACGCGGTCGAGCGTGCGTGTGCCCAGCCAGCGCTGCAACTGCGGAATGGCCGCCGCGGGATTGGTGAAGAGCTCCGGCAGCTGCAGATAACCACTCAGGTGACGACGCGCGAGCTCGGGCAGCTCGTGTTCCGGCCCATTGGACACACCCAGCACGGTGGCGCCCTGCACCGACAGGCCGCGCGTGAAGAGCGGCATCTCGCCGGGATAGCCCGGCGTGATCATGAGCACGGTGCGGGGAGCGACGTTGGTCATGGCAGCGACAGTGTGAGACGTGGCCTGCGCGAGGGGGCTGATCAAGCGGACTATCCGGCAGGACTATTCAGGAGTATTCAGGACTATCCAAGATGCACGCGCACGGTGGAGATCACACGACGCAGTGCGTCGGCCACCACCTGGGTGTCGGGATGCCGCAACATGACAAAGCCCTCGCCCTCGTAGCTGCCGCTTGGCACCTGACCCAGGCTCGGAATGTGCGCGTCGCAAATGAGATGACCCAGTTCGCGCTGCACGAGGTCGAGCCCGTCGATGCCCGCCACGCGGCCCTGCCCCTGCCCGCGCAAATAAGCCGTGCCCACGGCGTACTGCCGCGGCGGCGCGTTGAATTGGCCGTCGATCATGAGCGTCATCCAGGCCCGCACGAAGTCAAAGTCGTGCGCGCGCGAGATCATGGTGGTCATCTGCGCACCGGGCGGACGCGCCGCGATTTCGCTGATGGCCAGAGTGCCGTCGGGGCGGCGGAACCACTCGCAGTGCGACACGCCGGTGGTCATGCCCAGCGCCTTGAGCGCACGGTCGCCCACGTGGCGAATGTCGTCGTAGGCCGGATCGTCGTGCTCACTCGGTAGCAAGACCGTCCATTGTATCCACGGGTTCTCGAGCACTTCGAGCGGCGTGGGGGCATACCGCGTGACGGAGTGCCAGAGCGGTGTGCCATTCAACGTGACGGTTTCGAGCGAGTGCTCCACGCCGCGCAGGAACTCCTCGGCCAGCATGGGGTCGTGGGGCGAAGGCGCATGGCGCTGCATGGCGCGCTGCAGCGCCTCGTCACTTTCCAGTCGTTCGGTGGCGCGTGCCCCGGCGCCGGCGGGTGGCTTGACCACGATGGGATAGCCCACCTCGCGCACGAACGCCTGGGCGTCCTGCAGTGAATGCAGCACACGATGCCGCGCCACGGGAATGCCCGCTGCGCGCAGCACGGTTTTCATCTGCGCCTTGTCGCGGAAGTTGGCGGCGGCGCTGGACGGCAGGCCGGGAATGCCGAGACGTTCGCGCACCCGGGCCAGCGGCCCCTGGGCCTGCTCGAAGGCGGCAAAGCAGCGCGCAATGGCGCCGTGTCGCTGCGCGAGCGACTGCACCGCCCATTCGAGCTGCGCGGTGTCGGTGACATCGTCCACACGCCAGTGGCCGGCGAGACGCTGGGCCATCGACGGTGCCAGCGCCTCGAGCGGTTCCTGCGCAACGACACAGAGGCGCACGTGATGCAACGACAACGCCGCCTCGATCATCTCCGAGGCGGCGGGCGAAAAACGGGGCGCCACGAAAATCACGTTCATGGCGCCCCCGATGTGCAGCAGGTGATGTCGAGCAGGTGAGAAACGACGTGCCTGACTACGAACTTACTGGCAAACCCAGGGTGCGCCATCGATGCGCGCGGTGGCCTTGACGCCGGTGGCCGAATCGGCGGCCGTGACGGTCACCGGGTTGTTCTCGGCGTCGTCCATGCGGTTGGTGGTGCACTGCACCGTCTTGCGGTAGGTGAACTCACCCTTGTCCGACGCATCGGCCATGCCGAAGTCCTGAGTGCCGTTGGCGCCCGGCGCGCGGGTACCGGTGAGCTTGATGCGTGCACCGGCGGGCCAGTTCTTTCCCTTGATCGTGAGGCGCGCGCCCTGCGGGGTGCGCTCGCCCTCGGCATTGACGGCCGGCTTGGGCTGGCCCACAAAGGCGCCGGCGGCCGTGGCCGAGGCGGTGATGGCCGAGACGATCAACGCCGGTACCAGCAGGCGGCGCGTGAAGTGCTGCATCTGTGCTCCTCCGAGTTGGTGACGCGCGGCGGGACGAAATCCCCGTCGGCGCGTGGTTTCGTACCGGGGAAAATGCGTTTTGTGCCCCCGTCGCGCAATCAGTGCGTCCGGTCACATTCCGCGGGAGGGTATACGGGCCGGGGTGGAGTGCGGCCGGATGGTGCCCTGCCGTGTGTCTGGTGGGGCGGATCGGTGGCCAGGCGTTGACTAGCGCTCCAGACGGAAGTCCGGGTCGATGCGCGGCCGCGCCGGGGCATTGGCCACGAACCAGCCGGTGAGATACATCCAGCGCGTCATGCGCGTGAGCTTGCCGTAGTCGATGCGCTCAGGCTTGTCGCGCGGCGTGTGGTAGTCGGGGTGCAGGTTGCTGGTGTACATGACGCTGGGCACCTCGAGGCGGGCATAGGGCACGTGATCACTGCGGAAGTACCAGCCCTCGGGGTGCGTGGGCCGGTCCCAGAGCGAGTCGAGGGCAAAGCGGCCGGTGAGCGCATTGGCGCGCAGCGCATGCTCCACGAGATCGGTGGAGTTGCGATGCGGCGGCTGCACGCCCAGCAGGCTGGCACTGTCGGGACTGTTGCGGCCCATCATCTCGCCGTTGAGTACGGCCACAATGTTGGTGAGTGGCACCACGGGGTGCTGGGCGTGGTAGCGTGACCCCAGCAGCCCGCGCTCCTCGGCGCCATGATACACAAACAACACCGAGCGCTTGGGCTTCTGCGCCATGAAGGCGCGTGCCGAGGCCAGGAGGGCCACACTGCCGGTGGCGTTGTCATCGGCGCCGGCCCAGACCGAGTCGCCGTCCATGACATAGCGCACGCCGTCGTGGTCCTGATGCGCGGAGTACAGCACATACTCGTTGCGCAGCACGGGGTCGGTACCGCGAATGACACCCACGATATTCACGCTGGGTGTTTCGAACTGCTCGAGGCGCAGCTGAATGCTGCCCTGTGGCGCATTGCGTAGTAGCTGCGCGCGACTGCTGCGCACGAGAAACGCGGGCGGTGTGCCGTTGACTGGCGTGGTGACATTCAGCACGGGCGGCAGCGGCGCAAGATAGCGCGGCTGACCGGCAAAGCGTGGCGCAGCGTCGTTGACGTCGTAGGTGCCGCGCAGACGCAGACTGGCCAGGCCGTCAAAGGCCGCGTTGGTTATGCTGTCGGCCACGAGAATGAGCGCGAGGGCGCCGCGGCGGGCGAAGCGCTGCTGCGTGGCGGCAAGGGCGGCATTGGCATAGCGCACGTCCTCGCTGTTGACGGTGGTGCGAATGGACGCGCGGTTGGGCGTGATGACGGGCACCGCCACCACGCGGCCCTGCACATTCACCGTGCTGTCGTTGGCATTGTCCAGCCAGAGCACGGGGCCGGACACATCCAGCCCACGATTGCCCAGCGGAATGAAATCACGCCACACGGCCAGTGTGTCGTTGTTCAGTCGTGCGAAGCTGGACACGGTGGACACGCGGGTGCGTGTCATGTTGAACCACTGGTAGTAGGTGCCGTCCTGCCCCATGGGCGTGACGCCGATTTCGCGCAACCGGTCGACAATCCATGCCGAGGCGCGCAATTCGTCGGGTGTGCCGGCCTCGCGGCCGCGCATCGCGTCACCGGCCAGCGCATAGAGTTCGCGCTTGATGTCGGCTTCGCGGATGCGATTGAGCGCGGCGGGCAGGCTTTGTGATGCGGCCGGTTTCGCGGTGGACTTGGCCGCCGTGTTTTGCGCGGCAAGCGACGGCGTGTTGGCGAGGGCGGCGGCCAGCAGGGTGACTGCGAGCCTGAGGGTACGGCGACGGGTTGCTGCGTGGGAGGGGCGCATGCCCCATTCTACGACGGGATTGGCTAACTTGCTGGTATGTCGCACGCTGCCATTCTGGATGTCACCACCGCGACCTTTGACGACGTCGTGGTACAGCAGTCGCACACGGTGCCGGTGCTGGTGGATTTCTGGGCCACCTGGTGCGGCCCCTGCCGGGCGCTGGGCCCCGTACTGGAGCACCTGGCCGAGGAGTACTCCGGCGGCTTTGTACTGGCCAAGGTGGACACCGACCGTGAGCAGGCCCTGGCCGCACGGTTTCAGATCCGCAGCATTCCCACCGTGTCGCTGTACGTGGGTGGCAAGCCGGTGGCCGGTTTCCCGGGGGCCCTGCCCGAAGGGCAGATCCGCAAGTTTCTGGCGCAGCATGGTGTGCATCCCAAGCGCGAAGCGCGCGAGTGGTCGGCCGACCCGGCCACGCGGGTGAGCGAGCTGCGTGCGGCGGTGGCCGAGTCGCCCACGCGGGGCGACCTGCAACTGACGCTGGCCGAGGCGCTGCTGGCGGTGGAGCAGGACGCGGAGGCGCTGCGGGTGCTGGAGGGTTTGCCGGCCGAGCTGTATGGCGAAGCGGCGGCGCAGCGGCTCAGGGCCCGCATTGCGTTGCGCGCGCGGGTGGCGCATGCGCTGGACCTTTCGGCACTGGCGGCGCGGGTGGAGCAGACGCCGGAGGATGCCGAGGCGGCGGTGTTGCTGGGCGCGCGCCTCGCACTCGGCGGTGAGGCGGCGCGCGCGGTGGATGTGCTGCTGGAGGCCGTGCGGGCGCAGAAGGGCGGCGAGGCGACCAGCGGGCGGGAAGCGCTGGTGGAGGTGCTGCAGCTCGTGGACGACGAGGAGTTGGTGCGTGGGGCGAGGCGGCGAATGGCGGCGGTGTTGTTCTAGGCCAAGGGCCTTGGCCACAGCAAACGGTCAGACTGCCACGCACCATCGTTGACGAGATCAAGATAGGGCTGGCGATTGAATTGTTTGATGCTGCCGACCTCGAGTCTTCGCGCAATGGGGAGTACCAGCACCGCGGCGGCTCCACCGACCATGAGACTGTGGGCACCGGACATCGCGCCCGATCCGGTGACCCAGGTGTCTTCAATCAACACGATGCGGCGCCCTTCCACCTCTAAAGGCTCTGATGCAAAGAGCGATGGGTTTATCGCATTCCTCGACTTCTTCTGCCCGGGGACAGCGCGCAACAGCGGCTTGAGTGGCGGGAGATACGAGCTCACCAGACTCACACTTTTCCAGAGCCGCTGATCTTCAACGAGTATGCCGCGTGTGGAAGGCGTAACGCACATGGCATCAATTGCACCACCGAGCGCGTGTTCTATCGGCTTGGTGAAGGCGAGCATGGCTGAGAACAGCGCTGCAGCAAGCAAGTACATGTCATCCGGACTCGCTCCCTTGTATCGCTGCATTCGACCGTACCATGTCCCAGGGTCTGGTGCCATTGAGATGGGCACCACGCGCTTGAGAAGGCCGAAAGGGACGCCGGACTTATGAAGCTGTAGGCACCCGAAACACTGCGCATACGTCGGATCCTTCGACCCGAAACAATAGGGACAGACCATCGGATGGCCGATGGTCGGTACGGCCTTCGCTTCGTTCTGCACCACCTGAATCGCGTCGTCGATAGACGCGTAGGGGTGCGCGCCACTCACGCGATCTGGAAGGCTTGCGGCGTGTATGCCGGATCCATGCGGTTGACCAAGTCATCGGTGTCGGACAGCACGTACGCCTTGGCCCCATCGATTCCTTGGTCCACCATGGCTTGCGCCCACTCATGTTGATCAACGAGCGAGCGGAGGAGAAACACCGTTCGCCCGTGCTGCAACGCGGACCGCGCCTGCATACGCGCACCGGACGTCGCAGACGCCTCAACCACTACCGTTGCCACACTGAGGCCGGACATGGTGACATTGCGCTGCGGAAAACTCGACTGCGTGGGGGGAGACGCCGGGAGGAACTGCGACACGAGCGCCCCACCCTCATTGACGATGCGACGAGCGAGGAAGGTGTTGGCCTTGGGATAGGTGCGCTGCAAGCCGGTGCCGACTACCGCGATGGTACGGGCCCCGACATCGAGAGCCGCCGTGTGCGCGGCCGTGTCGATGCCGGCTGCCAAGCCGGATACAATCACCAGTCCACGACGCCCCAACTCTTTTGCCAACTTGGTGGCCCGACGGAGACCGGCATCAGTCGCCTGGCGCGTACCGACAATGGACACGCCCGTCAGTTCCATCAGGCCGGCGTTGCCCTCGACAAACAGTAGCGGCGGACGATTGTGCACCGTTCTGAGAAGCGAAGGATACTCCTCATCGAGCACCGTCCATGCGGCGTACGGCAGATCGTCCCAACTGTCCACTTCACGTAAGGCGCGCTCGATGAGTGGATCGGGATTCGACTCAAAGAGAGCTGCCTGCGCCGCCGAACTGCGGTAGCTGTGTGCCAAGATCGCGATGGCGCTACCCGCGTGCTCCACCATGGCCGCGAGATGCGCCTTCGGTACGCCGCCTCCCAACAACAACGCGACGAGGGCTACACGCTCGTCGTGGAGGTTGCCGGGTTGCAGTGCGAGATCAGACATCTCCAAAAACATGCGGCACAGCTCTGGGTGGCGTGAGTACCGAATACACACCGAAGCTACCTAATTCTGCCCCAAGACCGCAAGTAGACCCTGCGTGTAGGAGGTGCCAATTTCGAGCGCTCTCACCATTTCGAATGCCACAAAAGAACAACCCCGCGGCGGCCGAACTTGGCCACCGCGGGGATACAAACGATAGCGGATGGGGGGGGATTCGAACCCCCGAGACGCGTTAACGCCAACACGCTTTCCAGGCGTGCGCCTTAAACCACTCGGCCACCCATCCAGGAAGTGCAACGCGCCGCCGCGGTAGGCCACGGCGGCGCGCTGCGCAACGGAAACTGCGACTGCAACTTCAAGCGGACAGGGTGAGATTCGAACTCACGATACCGTTGCCGGTATGCCGGTTTTCGAGACCGGTGCCTTCAACCACTCGGCCACCTGTCCAACGTGGCGCGGTGCAACACGGTCAAGCATTGCGGTGCGCCCTCCACAGCGTGGAACAACCGCCGCAGAGCCTCAATAGCTAATCGACTGAGCAGTGGGGATCAAGGGCTGGCATCTCCCGACGGGGCTGACTGGCGAACGTCTCTGGTCTGCGAGGTGGGACCCGGCGGCAGGGTGGCCGCCACGCCGTCCGGGGAGCAGTTTGCGCGCATGAGCACACCTTCCTCCCCCGCCCTTCCCCCGGGCGTACGACGCGTCCTGGTCGCCGGCAACGGCGGCCCCGCCATTGCCGCTCGCATCCGGGCCGCCCGACCCGATCTCGAGGTCCGGGATGCGGCTCCGGCCGACGTGACGGCTGAGGATCTGGCCTGGGCTGATGCGCTGGTGGCGTTCCGCGTGCCGCCAGTCTGCCGGCCATCAGGCCACTCTGGCAGCGTGCAGGCGCAGTTGGGCAGCGTACGCTGGGTGCAAAGCACCGGCGCCGGGGTGGACCCCTGGCTGGAGGCCGGCCTGCTGCCCGACAACGTGCTGCTCACGCGCTCGTCGGAATCGTTCGGGCCCATGATCGCGGAGTGGGTGGTCTCGCGCATTTTTGCCATTCAGCTGCAGCTGCTGCCGCTGGCCGATGCGCAGCGCCGCGGGCAGTGGGCGCCGCGCGACATTCCGCGCGTGGCCGGCACGCACGCGGTGCTGCTGGGTACGGGAGACATTGGCCGCGCAGTAGCCACGGTACTTAGCGGCCTTGGGGTGCGCGTGAGCGGGGTGTCGCGCAGCGGGCAGTCGGGTCACCCGGCGTTCAGCGCGATGCACCGCGTGGAGGCGCTGGCCGAGGTGGTGCACGATGCGGACTGGCTGGTGGTGAGCACGCCCGATACGCCGGCCACGCGCGGCCTCGTGTCCCGCGAGGTACTGAGCCGCTGCCGCGGCGCGGTGCTGCTCAATGCCGGCCGCGGCGCGGTGGTGGAGGAAACGGCCATCCCCGAAGCGCTCAACGCAGGCAGGCTGCGCGGCGCGGCGCTGGATGTGTTTGTGGAAGAGCCGCTGCCGGCGTCGTCGCCCCTATGGAGCGATTCGCGGGTGCTGGTGTCGCCGCATATCTCGGGGCTGACGACGGCGGAGGGCGCGGCGGGAGCGTTTCTGGAGAACCTGGCGGCGATTGAGAGAGGGCAAGTGCCGACGTGGGCGGTGGACAGGGCGCGGGGCTACTAAGGACGGCAAACTGCGATAGCGGTGGGGGGCGGCTGCCGAGACTGCGAAACGGCAAACTGCGATAACCGTGGCTCGGAAGCCGTGGCTCGGAAGCCGTGGCTCGGAAGCCGTAGGACAGCAGCCTCACCGCGAAGTGCTTTGGCGGTTTGGGTATGGGTCGGGCCGGATGCAAACCAATGGCCGCGAGTCCGTCGTTGGAGCTAACGAATCCTTGATTGAGTTGTGCGCCTGTAACGGGAAATCGTAATACTGGCGCGCGCGATTTCCCCTGCGATCCTCTTGCACAATCGGTGTCCGACGCGCCGTGAGCAGTTTCTCACCGAAATGGATCAGGTGATTCCATGGGCGACAGTAGAGGCGCGGGTTGATCCGCACTTTCCGAAGGCGGGACGCGGCCTGCGCCCGCGGCCGATGATGACAATGTTGCGGATCCACTTTCTGCAGCCGTGGTTGAACCTGTCGGATCCGCAGACGGAAGACTTGCACCACGAGCCGGAGTCGACGCGCCGCTTTGCCCGCATCGACCTGCTGCACGACACCGTGCCCGAAGAGACGGCAATCTGCAAGTTCCGCCATCTGCTGGAGGCGCACCGGCTGACCGCGCGGATGTTCGACGCGGTGAAGGCGCTGCTCAAGGCGCGGAAGCTTTTGCCGAAGGCCGGCACCACCGCCGACGCCGCGACGGCGGACATCACGCCGCTGCCGCACTTGCTGATCGGCCAGGAAAAAGCGCTGCACGGCGACAAGGCGTACTACAAGGCCGACGACAAGTTGCTATGTGAGCTCAGCGGCCACCGGTTCTTGGTCAAGCGGCACCGTCTGGTGCCGAAAGGCACGTAGTGTCGGCGCGTGGGCCGGTCGCGGCCGATTTCGCCCTGGACCGAGTGAGTTGCGAGTGGTGAACGCAGTCTCATCAGCACCTCTCTTCGCTCGCTCACGCGCAACGTTACCACACCGCTCGCAAATTCAACCTGATCAGAGTTACCCTAAAGATCCGTCAGATGCCGACCGAGCAACGCTGGTAGCTCCCGCGTGGCGACTTCCGTTCGTCCCCCAAAGACTTGTCGAAGCAAATCATCGGCGCGGATTCGATCCGGCTGCTCCGGCGAGGTCAGCTGCTGCTCTGCGATGTACGCCCATACGCGATTGGCGATTTCGTACCGCGGCAATGGTTCCTCTCCCACGATGTTGGCGAGGGTCTCACTTGGTCTGAAGCGCGGTTGCTCTAAACGCCCGCCCGACGTACGCGCGGCACTGCCGGTTGGCAGAGGTGACGCAGGCTCCAGAGGATCCGCATCAGGCTGTACCTCCGACACGAGCGTCAGCTGCGTGCCCATGCCTTGAGTCGCCTGACGCTCGTCAAACGCAGCGAAGATCCGCTTCACGTCACTCGCCTGCACCTTCAGCGACGTGGTCAGCCACACACGACGCTCAAGGCTGTACATCCAGTCGACGCCCGGCGAAAGCCGCTCGAGAATGCCACCGGCGGCCATTGGCAAATACACCTCGAGTGCGCCACCCACCGCGCGCTTATCGTCGCCCCGTCCCAGCGGAAACACGATGCGCTCGACGTTGACACGGGTGCCAGTCAACTCGGCCGCGTTGACATCCGACGGCACCCACAACCCGTCGCCTACCCCGGCACCCGCGATGCTGCGTGCCAGCGTAAGCGCCGATTGCGGCCGCAGGTTGGGATTGTTGTGTAGTGCGTGCCGGAAGACATAGGTGAGCTGCTCAGCGGGGCGGCCGTCGAGCACCAACAACGGCAGCTCCGGCGCGCGGCGCAGATCCAGTGTCTCGGCATCGGTTCGGCCGAGCAGCGGCACGTCCCCGGTCAGCAGCTCCCACAGCATGAGCGCGAGCGAATAGATGTCGGCGCGCGTGGTGGCGGTGGCCGAATCGATGAACTGCTCGGGAGACATGTACAGCGCGGTACCGGCATGGGTGGTGGTGACGCTGGGGTCACTCGCCATGCGCGCAATGCCGAAATCAGCCAGCTTCGCGGTGCCGAGGTCGTCGCGATCCACCACCAGCACATTGTGCGGCTTGACATCACGATGAACGATGGCAGGCAACTGCGCGTGGGCTTCCTCGAGTCCACGGGCCAGTGCGAAGGCCAAGCGCAATGCCTGCACACGCGTCGGGCGGCCGGCCCCCATGATGGCCATGAGGGTGTGCGGCACCCACTCGAAGTAGAGCACCGTTGCGCCATCCGACAGGTACAGCTCGGGAATGGACGCGCACTCCTCGTGATCGAGCAGGCGACGAATGTGCTGTCCCTTGAGCAGTTCGCCGCAGCGAATTTCGCTATCAACGTAATGTCGGCACCGTTCCCCTTCGCGTTCGTCGGGCGGGACGGGAATGATCTTGCAGGCGACCGTGCCGAGCGTTGCGTGCTCTGCCTTGAAGATCTGCGAGTGGAACATGCCGTACCCAATGCGCTCACATCGTTGCAGCTTGCCGCTCAACAACGTGCTCACGAGCGGACCTCGCCGGCGCCCGGATCATCAGGCCCGCCGAGCAGCTGCCACGCATCCGCGAGACTGCTCTGCGCCAAGAAGGCGACGCGCAGCGCGGTCAGTTCGATGAGGGCCGCGCAGGTGAGCGGAGCGAGCCGCATCGCCACATCATCACTCGTGTCCACACTCGCATGGAACACCGCACTGCGGATGCGATAGAGCGTCCACCCCGCATCGTGCGAGTCCTGATCGCGCCATTTCCCGGGGGCGCGGGCCGCCTCCGACAGGCGAGCCAGGCGCTTGAGAATCTCCTGCGCCTGAACCGCCGTGAGATCCTCGTCGCTGAACCAGTCGGCCAGCCGATCGTGCGAAAGGCGCTGAAAGAGCCGCAGATGCTCCGCCCACGCCACGAGGCGTGGCGCTGCCCAACCGAAGTCCTTGCCAATGCCCTCGGCCTTACGCTTCGCATACGCGAGCGTCTCCACCACCGCATCCTCGGCGCGGGCGGCTTTACGCTCGGCCCCGGGGACGGTGCTTTCGAAGGCCCGCCAGAGTACGAAAAAGTCGTCGAAGACTTCATCCAGGTACTCGGGGACTATCCGGAAACGCTCCCGCACGCGCGTCACACGGCGCACGAGGGAGGTTGGGACAACGACCTGGGAGGTGGGCTTTTCTCTCATGTCTCTTGTGGCGGCACTGTTGGACATTGATCGGACGCCCCATGGTCGCACGCGGAGCCGCCTCACGCAACCGTGCGGCACCACGCGCGAAATGCTGCCGATTGCGACAGTGCGATGGGTGGTCTTTCGGCGGCGTGACAGAGGGGCCTGCACCGCTGTCTGTGGCCAAGAAGCACGTCAAATGCTGCGACCCGCGCAACCGATGAAAACGGGGCCGTCGCACGTTCCAGCTCCGCCCAGCGGCCGGGTGGGCGATTGCGCGCACCAACTTCATTGTCGCAGTTCGCGTTGTCCACGTCTGGGGTGCAGTTGCCCCCGCGGTCGGCAACAAAGGATCGTCACCACCTCCGTAGCGTGCCCGTACCCCGCGGTGCCATTATCGCTGTGCCCCGCAATGTCCTGTGTGGCAGTGCCCCGCCTGTATGCCTCCGCGCCGCCCGGGCAATGTGCCGTCCAACACCACAGCGGTAAGGACGGACATTACGTGCCGGCCTACTCGAACAATCGCGCCTCCGTGAGGGCGAAGCAGGCAGGTTTCTTCCGCTTTTCGATTGTGCCCTCCTGCATGAGACGCTGCAGCCATTGCCTTGCCTGTGCCGGCGATACCCCAAGCGCCACGGCGATCTCTTTCTCCTTGCGTGGCACGGCGAGATACTCCCGCACGATGGCACGCACCACCGCGAACAACTGGTCCGCTGCTGTGGCGCTCGCGGCTTGCGGCGTCTCGCGGACCATGGCCACGGGTGACCTAGGCACGGGTAACGAAGGTTCGGGTGGCGAAGACACGGCCAGGACTTGCGGCTCACCGGCAAACAGCGCGAGCAGTTCGTGCGTAGAAGTAGGGTTAGGCCAGGGGCGCGCGCCCTTTGCGGTGAGCGCATCGAGTGCCGCCGATGGATCACCGGTCGATCGTACATACACGGGACAGAAGTGCAGCTTCGAGAGTTGCTCAACGGCTCCCGCCCATGTCCCACCACGCTCGAGATCTGCATTCACTACCAGCGCACAGTCCGCGAGCGCGTAGATCAGCTTGTTTCGCTGCATCGCATGGCCCACGTTGAATCCGCTCCCCGGATCGAATGGCGAGGCAAGCACTTGCCTCCCGTCCATGATTGCGCCGCGATAGTCCCGATTCACCGCCGCCTTCTCGAGGCTGTCGGCGAGCATGGCGACCCCCAGCCCGCCCGCGTTCACCGCGCCTCGCACGGCTGCTTGATCCACGCCGCGGGCACCGCCGGATATGACGGCCTTTCCGGTCTCGGCCACCTGTGCACCCACCTGCTCGGTGTACGCGATCAGTTCATCGGTCACCTCGCGAGACCCCACGACGGCCAACCCACCCACCTCGAGCAACGGCGCATCCCCGCAACCGTACAACACTGGCGGTGCAGCCTCGCGCAAACGCGCCTTGAGACGCCGAGGATAGGCCGCATCGGCGCGGCTGACGACCCAGATTGCGCGGCTCTGCCATCGCTCGATCGCCTGGCTGAGCTGGAAGCCGCGGCCAAGGAGCCGTTCGAGTCGTGAGGGGTCTAGGACGTGCGCGCACTCCCGTGACAGCTCCCCGGAACCGCTGGCCATCAGGTCGGCGGGCTGCCGCTGTATCGACCGGAGATGCTGCGCCAAGCGCCGGTATTCGGCCGGAGACAGCAGTTCCACCGCCCCGCTCTTGCGACCCGTGAGCAGGGGGGCGGTGAGCAGCAGGATGGCCTGCGTATTCGGGGAGAGGCTGCCGTTCACTCGCCCTGACCAGCCTGCGCCAATACCAACGGAATCACGGCTCCACTGCCGTGGCGGCGGAGCAGATGCGCGGCGACCGTGAGTGTCCATCGCGAATCGACGATGTCATCTACCAGCAGCACCGGCCCCGCTGGGACGGTGGCCGTCATGATCTCGAGTGACCCGTCGATGTTGCGCGCCTGCTGAGTGCTGTTGGCCATGGACTTCTGTTCGGGGCGATCGTCGGTCTTCGAGAGTACCGGCACGAATGGCAGCCCGAGCGCGGCGGCCAATCGCGTCGCGAAATCGGGAACCAGTTCGGGCGCACGGCGAGACGGGATGCAGGTGACCCACGTGGGCGCGGGCTGCGGCCCCCACTCACGCAGGAGCGACACGCACGCCGCGACGAGCTCGTCCGCGAAACGCCGATCCTGATATTTACCTGTCCGAACGAGCTCCCCCCAGCCCCCATCACCCCACCGGCACAATGCTCGCCCTTCGGACGCCTGCTCCGACTCGGCGATCGGCCCGCGGACATCGAGGGTGGGGAGCCCACCCACAGGCCACTTTTTCCGGGGTTCGATGCCCAGCGCAATGTTGCGAAGAAAGCGCACCGCATCGCGTACCGTGACCGGTGACGGCTGTTCGGGGAGCGGCGGCAGTGTCGGAGCGGAATCGACGTCCTTTCCCCCATCGAGCGCGTCCAACAGGAACTGCATGTGTCGGCCGAAGGGGAGAGCGACGTACTCCTGCATCTCTTCCGCTTCCTTTCGACGCAGCGCCGTCAGCCGTTCCGCACGCTCCCAAAAGCCCTTGCTCAGCGGAGCGGCCGTCAGCTGCCACTTCTTTCCGTCCTTCACCACCGGCGGAGGCGACTCCAGCGACAGCATCGTCATGGTCTGCTGAATACGACCTTTCTTGACGTTGACACGACTCAGCAGTTCGTCGATCGACACTCCACTCGGCTCCTGCTCCAGCACGTCGAGTATCGACTCGACCTCAGGAACGGTCGGAAAGGCGCTCCGGATGAACCAGTCGCCGATGCCCGCATCTTCGTTGCCGCTCAGCAGCACACCGTAGGCGCTCTCCAGTGCCCGTCCAGCACGACCGACCTGCTGGTAGTAGGCCACGACGGAGCCCGGCATCTGGAAGTGGATGACGAAGGAGAGATCCGGCTTGTCGTAGCCCATGCCAAGCGCGGTCGTAGCGACCAACGCCTTCACGCGATTCTGCATCAGGTCATTCTCGAGCTGCGGACGCAGATCGCCCGACTGCCCCGTGTACGCCTCGACGGCCATGCCCCGGGATTGCAGCCACGCTGCGACTTCGTGCGCATCCTGAATCGTCAGCGTATAGATGATGCCACTGCCCTCCAGCTGCGACAGTCGATCGGCGAGCCACGCCAGTCGCTCCGCTCGACCCGGCAACACGATCGTCTGCAAGGTCAAGGATGGTCGATGCAGGTCGCCGCGCACGACCGCAAGGTTCGGCCCGAGCACGGTCTCCAGGTCCGACATCACGCGATTATTGGCCGTGGCGGTGGTGGCGAGGACGCGAACGTTCGGCGGAAGCTGCCGGATGATGCGCTCGAGCATCCGGTAATGCGGGCGGAAATCATGCCCCCAGTCTGAAATACAATGCGCCTCATCCACCACCACGAGCGAGATGCGGTCGGCGATGCTGCTCAGCACCCTGGTCCGGAAGTCGGCGTTGCCGAAGCGCTCGGGGGAGATCAGGAGAATATCCACGTCATCCCGTTTCAGATGTGCTTCGACCTCGGGCCACTCCTCTTCATTGTCGGAGTTGATGGCGAAGGCGCGCACGCCCATGCGCTCGGCCGCATCGATCTGGTTGCGCATGAGGCCGAGCAGTGGAGACACGAGAATGGCGGGACCGTGACCGACTTCCCGGAGCAGCTTGGTGGCGATGAAGTAGACGAAGCTCTTCCCCCAGCCGGTCTTCTGCACCACGAGCAGTCGCCCGCGGCCTTCGACGACATGACGAATGGCGTCTTCCTGCCCGTCGCGAAATGCGGCGTCTGCGCGACCACTGCCGATGCGGAGCAGTTCCGTTGCGCGTTCAAGATCGAAGCGGGGTGTCGCCAGCGAAGTACTCTCCACGCGTCCTCCGATGTGATGGATGGGGGGCGCTCGACGTGCGGTGGGTCGAGCCGCGAACACGTAGCTTCGCCTGACCCTCGGACAGTCCTCTGGCGCTCCTGGCGCTTTCGGCGAAGGGGCGGCGCTGCTATCCCCGAAACACCTGCGTACGGTGCCACTCGAGATAGGGCCGATGCGCCGGAAGCACTAGGCGCAACGTTGGCGGGGTATCCTCGGCCAAGCTAATCTGCCGGTACGCGTCGGGGGGTAGGGCAGCGCTGAGCATCCCCGTTCCATCGTCGTCGAAGGTCAGGAACCCCTGGTCGAACAGCGCGTCGAGATGCACGGCGAGGAGCAGTCCGTTGTGGGGGTCCAATCGCTCCGCATCGGTACTCTCGGCCCACGGCTTGGCGTGGCTCGCCCGCAGCAGCTCGGGCACCGCGAGGCCGGTAACCGCGCAGCGGCCGCCCCAGAGGGCCAGCTGGGCCTCGCGATAGAGATCCTGGCCCACGCGGCGACGCACCTGTGCGATGGCCTCGGTGACGAGTGGGTCGGCGGGGGCGGTGCCTTCCCCGTTCAGGTCAACGCCCGCGTCGGGGGGCACCACCGAGGGTTCGGGGCGCACTAGGGCCAGCGCCGCGCCCACCTCCTGCTCCCACCGTGCGAGCCGCGCACCGGCACTGGACTGGCGCCCCAACCACGTGCGGCGCAGCAGCCGGAACATGGCGTGGGGCGTGCCGGTCGGGACGTATCCAGCGGCGCCGGGCGGTAGCTGCGGTGCTTCGGCTGTCTCTATCTGCTCGGTGGCCTGCAGCGCTGCCAGCTGCTCGGCGAGCGGCAGCGCCAATAGCGCCTGCTCCTCGTCAAGCGGGCACACCCATGCCACGCCCTGCGCCCCGCTTGCGCGCAGCCGCCACCAACCGGTGTCGATCTCGGGCTCGAGGTCGAAGCCGCTCTCCACGGCAGCACGGCGCTGAAGCACGCTAAGGGGGGCCGGGCGGTATGTCTCGCTGTTCGCTTCGTTCATGAGAGACCGCTGCAGCTAGCCAAAGAGCCGATCCCACGCCTCGAGCACGAGGCGACGGGTGCGGTACTCGCCGAACTCCCGCTCCTCATTGTTCTTGAGCACTCGGAAGGACTCCGAGGGCCAGTCGGGGCCCATTACGTCTGCGGGATCGAGGATGTAGCGGAGTTCGTCACGTTTAAGGCCGTAGGCGTTCGCATACCACGCGTCAAGTTCCGCGCGGAGAATCGCACGAGCGTCAGGATCCCACTTGAAGGGAGGGCCAGGGTGCCCAAGGTCACGCGCCCACTGCTTTAAGTCATCGGCGGTGTATGTCAACTGAAGGACACGGAACGACACAAAGTCCTCGTCTTCAGCGCTGTATCCACCAGGCGGCAGAACGGGCAGTTGCTTTAGGTAACCGTAGGTGAGGTGAGTTCCACCGACTTTGGTGCGCGCGACGTAATCCAGTACTAACGCGTTGAGATTGCCAAGGAGACAGGCATGTGCTCTCGCACCCTTGTCGGCCGCGAAGAGCAACGGGATCGTATGACCAACAGCGACGCGTGGCATCACCGAGGCGATAACAGTCCTGATCTTCTCAACGCCAGTAATGTCACGCCATCCCACTACCCATTCGAAATTCCAGTTGCGAGCAGCAAGCGCTTTCTCGACGTGTACTGAGTCAACCCAGTATCGTGGCAGAGCAAGCGCGTCGTGACGACTCTTCTCCGTCGCCGTTAGCTCTCGCGAATCATGCCCTAGCTCGCCATCACCTTTGGCCGCGTATGTCGCCCATCGATGATCGAATTGGTGGACCATCTTTGCCTCGTACAGAGGCAGGGTATCGGCAGTTGGATACTCAAGGAATTTCTCGCTATCGCTGGCCATATGAATCATGGTCATAAACGAGATCTTCCAAGGATTACCCAAACTACTCTCTTGCGACTCGTCGAGCAAAACGGCCACGCGACGCTGAATTTTCTTTGTTAGTTCAGCGTCCTCACTGCTGCGAAAGATCGGACATGTGCGCGTGTTTGGGTTGATCTGCCGAAAGTCGTCTGCCGTAAGGTTGAAATGCCGGCGCACATCAAAGACCTGCGCCGGTTGGCGAGCAAAGAAGCTGTAGACTGCCGCTTCGCGTTGTGGAGCCCCAGCAATACTGGCGAGGCAAAACCTGAACGCGTGATGGACGGACGGGAAGACAAACTCCTCGTTCTCGTAGGCTGCGAGGCGAACAACTCTTCCGCCAACTACAAGCTCCTCGAAGAACCTCTTAGGGAAACTCTGATCAGGTAGGAATCGTAGGCTGTGTGGAAAAGTTATGCGTC
>ERZ1066122.143-NODE-143-length-80309-cov-10.353926_pt1 | contig 80309 bp, 69 predicted proteins | sample MGYA00382769_ERZ1066122 | MGnify/ENA primary metagenome ERZ1066122 (study PRJEB33369, sample SAMEA5778352) | biofilm metagenome | biome: Industrial cooling water; feature: Water cooling tower basin; material: Biofilm | place: United Arab Emirates | collected... | reverse complement strand
GCGGCCAGCACCGCGCCGCCGGCCACGGCCAGCGCCAGCCAGCGGAGCGCCGGCCGCGCCGCGCCGCCGGCTGCCGGCGGCACGGGCCGGGCCTGATGCCCGGTCCGGCCTTCGGCTTCCGCCCAGCCGACGCCCGAATCCTCGACCAGGGTGACCAGCCGGCCGCTGTCGAGCGCCACCCGCCGGCGCAGCGCCGGATGGGCGCTCTCGGGATCGAGCGTCGCGCGGGTGCCCCGCATCCCCTGCGGAGCCGGGCCCGGGCGATCGCCGCCGTCCGGGGTTCCGTAGAGATGCGGCAATTCTGTCTCGGTCATGGCGCGGAAACGCGCCGACATCGGAGTATGTTCATGACGGACCAAGCGACCTACGCGGATTTCGAGCGCATCGACATCCGGATCGGCACCATCGTCGACGCCCAGCCCTTCCCGGAAGCGCGCAAGCCGGCGCTGAAGCTGCAGATCGATTTCGGGCCGGAGATCGGCCGGCGCGCGTCCAGCGCGCAGATCACGCGCCACTACACGCCCGAAACGCTGATCGGGCGGCAAGTGCTGGCGGTGGTGAACTTCCCGCCGCGCCAGATCGGCCCGATGCAGTCCCAGGTGCTGACGCTGGGCGTCCCGGATGCGGCCGGCGAAGTTGTGCTGATCGGCCCGGACCAGCCGGTGCCGGATGGCGGGCGGTTGTTCTGAGCCGACTTCCAACCTAAGCAGTCCGGTCAAGCAGACAGGGCGAAGGGGCGGGTGTGGCAAGCGTCGCGGCAACGGAAGCGGAAGAACTGAGCACCAGCGACGTGCGCCTGGTGATCGCCGCTTCCTCCCTCGGCACCGTGTTCGAGTGGTATGATTTCTTCATCTACGGAACGCTGGCGACCATCATCGGCCGGACCTTCTTTCCGGCCGACAGCGAAGTGGCGCAGCTGCTCCTCGCGCTGGCCGGCTTCGCGGTCGGCTTCGGCGTCCGTCCGCTCGGTGCCGTGCTGTTCGGCCATCTGGGCGACAAGCTTGGCCGCAAATACACGTTCCTCGTCACCATCACGCTGATGGGGCTGGCGACCGCGGCCGTCGGGCTGGTGCCGTCGGCGGCCAGCATCGGCATCGCGGCGCCCGCAATCCTGCTCGTCCTCCGCGTGATCCAGGGGCTGGCCCTTGGCGGCGAATATGGCGGCGCGGCAATCTACGTCGCCGAACATGCCTCGGCCGAGAAGCGGGGCTTCTACACGAGCTTCATCCAGGGCTCCGTCGCCGGCGGCTTCATCCTGTCCCTGGTGGTCGTGCTCGCGACGGAGGCCGCTTTGGGCGAAGCGGCCTGGAATGCCTGGGGCTGGCGCATTCCGTTCCTTTTCTCGCTGCTGCTGCTCGCAATCTCCCTGTGGATGCGGCTGAAGCTGTCTGAAAGCCCGGTGTTCCGCGCGATGAAGGAAGCCGGCGAGATCGCCCGCAATCCGCTCAAGGAAACCTTCACCTATCCGGGCAATGGCCGCCGGCTGTTCGTCGCGCTGTTCGGCATCGCCGCGGGCCTGACCGTGATCTGGTACACGGCGATGTTCCAGGTCCTCTATTTCCTTCAGAACGCGATGAAGCTCGCGCCGTCGACCGCGCAGACGCTGGTCGGCGTCGGTGCCGGGGCGGGGCTCGTCTGGTTCGTGCTGTTCGGCTGGCTGTCCGACCGGGTCGGCCGCAAGGCGCCGATCGTGACCGGCTATCTGCTGACGCTGGTGCTGCTGTTCCCGCTGTTCGGCATGATGGGCAAGGCCGCCAATCCCGATCTGGCGGAAGCGGCGCGGCGCGCCCCGATCGTCGTCGGCGGGGCGGACTGCCACTATAATCCGTTCGACAAGGTGCAGGACGGCGCCTGCGGCCGGGCGCTCGACATGCTGTCGAAACGCGGCGTGCCCTATTCGATCAACCCGGCGCTCGTCGGCGTGATCATCGGCCATGAACGGATCAGCATCGGCCATTATCCAAGCGAAGCCGAGCTCGATTCGGCGCTCGCCGCGGCTGGCTACGACCTGCGCCAGGTGCAGCCGAGCGGCGGCCGCATCGCCGTGATCCTGCTCGGCATCATCGTGCTGAGCGCGCTTTCGGGGATGACCTATGGACCCGTGGCGGCTCTGCTGTCAGAGCTGTTCCCGGCGCGGATCCGCTACAGTTCGATGTCGATCCCCTATCATATCGGCACCGGCTATTTCGGCGGCTTCCTGCCTTTTGTCAGCCAGTACATCATCGCCAAGACCGGCGATCCCTACTCCGGCCTGTGGTACACTTGGGCCGTGGTGGCGATGGCGACGCTCGTCACGCTTCTCTTCCTCCGCCGCGGCGACACGCAAGAACTCGACCCGGCGGGCCGTTCGCGCTAGCGCGGGCGGCATGCAGCCGCCGGCCCCGCTCCGCCTGCGCCTCGACGGCGCAGCGCTCGTCGCCAATTGGCGCTGGCTGGCGGCGCGCAGCGGCCGCGCTGCCTGTGGCGCCGCCGTCAAGGCCGACGCCTATGGCCTCGGCGCGCGGGAGGTGGTTGCGCGCCTCGCCGCTGCCGGCTGCCGGGATTTGTTCGTCGCCACCTGGGCCGAAGCGGCCGCGCTGCTGCCGCTGCCGCCCGGAACGCGCGTTTCGGTGCTGCACGGCGTCCGCGCCGAGGACATGGCCGCCGCCGCGACCCTGCCCGCCCGGCCGGTGCTGAACTCGCCCGGGCAGGTCCGGCGCTGGCGGGACGCCGGCGGCGGGCCGTGCGACGTGATGATCGACACCGGCATCAACCGGCTGGGCATCGCCCCGGAGGATGCCGGCGCCGGCCTGCTCGCCGGCCTGGAGATCGAGACGCTGATGAGCCACCTCGCTTCGGCGGACGAGGACAAGGCCAGCAATGGCGCGCAGCGGACCCTGCTCCAGACGCTCGCCGCCCGGATTCCGCACCGCCGCCTCAGCCTCGCCAACTCGGCCGGGATCTGTCTCGGGCCCGATTACGCGTTCGACCTCACCCGGCCGGGGCTCGCGCTTTACGGCGGCCTGCCGCGCGGCGAAGCCCATGGCGCGATTGCCCAGGTGGTGTTTCCCGAAGCCGAGATCCTGCAGCGGCGCACTGTCCGCGCCGGCGCGAGCGTCGGCTATAACGGCCTCTGGACCGCCGCGCGGGACACCGAGATCGCGATCCTGAACCTCGGCTATGCCGATGGCTATCTGCGCGGCTTTTCCGGGCGCGGCACCGCGCGCGCGGGGGACGCCGAGCTGCCGGTGCTCGGCCGCGTCTCGATGGACCTGATCGCGATCGACGTGACCGCCGCACCCGCGCTTGGCGAAGGCGATTGGGTGACGATCGACTATGCCCTGCCCGATGCCGCCATCGCCTCCGGCCTCAGCCAATATGAACTGCTGACCGGCCTCGGCTCCCGCTTCGACCGCCACTGGCGCTAGGCCAGTGGCGGCGTCCGATCCGGCCCGGCGCGTGCCCGTCAGAACGTGTGAAACAACTGCAGGGCAAAGCGCCGGCCCAGAATGTCATAGGCACCGATGGCGGCACCAGCCAGCGGGAAGGGCGGATCCGTGTCGAACAGGTTGGTGACGGTGAGTTGCACCCGCGTGTTTTCGACCAGTCGATAGAAAAGGGACGTGTTGAACAGCCATTGCTCGGAAAACTTGATCCGATCGCGGACTTCGACCACGTCGAGCACGTTGATCGCCGCACCACTTTGGTAATTGGCCTGGACGTCCCAGCCGAAATCGCCGCGTGTATAAGCCACGTTGAGCTGGCCCTGCCACCGCGCATTGCCCAGCTCGCCGGCAATCGGATCCGGAACGATCCCGTTGATGTTTGAACTCAACTCGTCGAGGTAGAAGAGCACGCCGTTCACGTCGAACGTCCCGATCTTCTCGATGTCGAAATTATATCCAACTTCGGCTGTCAGGCCGGCGAACCTGATCTGATCGCCGTTGATGAAGCCGGTTCGGACCCCGGGGTTTAGCGGATCGTTCACGACCTGACCGTCGGGCCCTCGCCGGATCCGCTCGCAGAATTGATTGGCCCGCTGGACGTCGGTCGTGTCGAAATCAGTGTTGTCGAAGCAGCCAGTCGCGATTTGGGTTGCGTTGAGATTCGCGATCTGGCCGTCGACGACGATATTGTTCCAGTCGACCTGCGCACGGAAGCCGGGGAGGAAGCTGGGCCGGAACACCACACCAATCGTCCAGGCGTTTGACCTCTCATTCTCTAGATTTGGATCGCCGCTGGTCGATCCAGGGACCGTCGCATCGTTGGCGATCGACTGGAACGTCGCGGGATTGAGGTTGAACTGACGGTAGAAGGCCGCACAATTGGCCCGTCGGGTGTCAGGGCGGGCACCGCCGTTCACATTGCGGACGTCGCACGGATCGGGGACGGTGGTGAAGATGTTAGAGGTCGGCGTGAACAGCTCGGTGATGGCCGGCGCGCGCAATGAGCGGGTGAAGTTGCCGCGAATCTCGAGATCGCGGATCGGGCGGTAGCGACCACCGAGCGTGTAGGTGGTGAAGCCGCCATTGACGGTGTTGTGGACGTACCTGACCTTGCCTTCGAACTCGAGCGTATGGACGAGCGGAACGTCGTTTGTCGGCGAGATCAGCGGCAGCAGCAATTCGCCGAATGCTTCGTTGGTGGTGAAGCTGCCGCGATTGCCGCCGATCGGCACCGCGCGCCCAAGCCCGGCGATCTGGAATTCGTCCGGGCTGAACACGGCGCGCTCGGTCCGGCGCTCATAGCCGGCGACCATGGCGACATCTCCCGCCCAGAGCGAGAAGGGCGCGCCGCTGACATTGACGTTATAGACTTCCTGTTCGACCGTCGATTTCGCGCGTGTCCGGGCGGTCACATAGGCAAGCGCCTCGGGCGAGGGACGACCTTCGCCGAAGAGATTGAGCGGTACGCAGGCCGGATCGGCAACCGGGCGCACCGGCCCCGGGGCGGCATTGCGCGCGGGCGTCGGGTTGCAGATGATCTGGCCGGCTGCATTGGTGGTCACGTTGATCGCATTGACGAAGCGCTGCTGGTTGAGCACGTCCTGACTGAATCTGCCGATCGACCGGCCAAAATTGGCCGTCGCCTCCCAGAAGAAGCGGCGCCCGCCGATGCCGAACTCACCGTTCAGTCCGCCGACGATCCGATACAGCTCGTTCTCGCCGCGCGCGTTGTTGATCACGGTATCGCGGGACGCCCGCGAGAGGCGGAAATCGGTGACGCCCAATGATGCCAGCCGGGCGCGGTCGTCCGGATGCAGGCGCGGGTCACTTGCCGAGAAGATCAGCGGCGCTGCGACTCCACCAAACGCGGTCGCGTTGTAGATCGGCTGATCGACCAGCTCCGTCGAGCTTGCACGGTAATAGGTGCCCTCCACGAACATGCGGACATTATCGACCACTTCATACTCGATCTGACCGTTCAGCGTGTAGCGCTCAAGCGGACTGATCAGGGGCAGTGTCTCGTTCAGGAAGAAGCCGTCACCCCCGCTCGAATTGTTGACGCCGAACGGAATGCCCGGATCGTAGTTGAACAGCCGGCCCTGGTTGTTGAATGCCAGGTTGGTGGTGCCGTCCGGCCCGAGCCCGCGCGGCGCCCCGGTCGGCAGGTTGAAGCCGCCGGTTGCGGGAAAAAGGACACCGCCGCCGGTGAAGGTGCTAAACCGATCGTTGCGAATGAAGACCGCATTGGGGATGCCATCCGCATTGCCGGTGTTGAACGGCGTGCCGAACACGCGTCCGTCATTCTGCGGCGTCCGCCCCGGCGCCACGGCGGTCGCAAGCGGATTCGGCCGCGAAGTGAGGCCGTCCCTGAAGCGTGTGCGCGCCGTCGAGAGGACGCCGCCAGACCGGTCATAGCTGCCGGCCAGCATGATGTTGCCCCGATCGTCGGGGCCGAAGTTCACGCCGGCCAAAGCCTGCAGGGCGTAGCGCTCATTGTCGCCGCGATCGGTGACTCCGATGAGCGGGCGGATTTCAAGCCCCTCGAAGCCGCGCCTCAGGACGATGTTGACCGTGCCCGCAATTGCATCCGAGCCATAGGTCGGCGCGCCGCCGATCGACAGATTCTCGATCCGGTCCACCATGATGGCCGGGATCACGTTCAGATCGACCTGCAGCCCCGGTTGGGTGGGACCGAAGATGGTCGCGGCATTCGACGAGACGAAGCGCCGGCCGTTCACCACGGTCAAGGTGCGGGATGTGCCGAGGCCGAAGCGATTGACGAAGTTTTGGCCGACGCCAAAGCCTGACTGCGAGCCTTCCGCCGTCACGCCGACACCGAAGCCGGGGAGCTCGTTCAGCGCGTCGGCAATGTTGGTGAGACCGCGGCTGGTCAGATAGGCGTCGCTGATCACCAGCGCCGGTTCGAGAGTATCGAGGCCGGCACGCCGGATGCGTGAGCCCGTTACGAGGATCAGTTCGTCCGAATCCACCTCGACCGAGCCGACCCCCACCCCGGTCTTCGCCGGCTGTCGCGCCGCCTGAGGCTCCCGCTCCTGCTCCTGCGCGGCGGCGATCGAGGGCAACGCTGCCAAGGCCACGCCAGCGAGGGCACGGCCGACGATCGACCACTTCGTCATTTTTTTCTCCCTGTTTCGGAGTCCAGCCCCGGACTACGAACAGATAAAGATTATGACATCAGCGAGTCGGCAAGCTTAGATCTGTTTTAGCTTTCTGTTTTTGTAGTTTGCTGACAGTTGTGTGACAGAAACACCACTCTATAGTCCGGACCGGATTTATCCATAAGCGAAAAGTCATTTAGTCCCATACGCTGAATTCGTTTGATCTGATCCAGCGGGTTGCGAGCCATTTTGTGCCGGTCCCGATTGGCAGGCCGGCGTGGCGTGTGCGCGGATCGGGGGTGCCGGTGGCGTCGGTGTTGGCGAAGATGAGGGCATCGCCCGCGCGTCCGGCAACAGTCAGATCGAGCGCATCGAAGCGGGTCTCGCCGCCCGCATAGCCCTGGTTCAGATAGACGAGCACCGTCCAGCGGCGCTGGTTCGCCGCCGCGGCGCCGGGCAGCGTGTCGAGGTGCGGGCGGAATTGCTCGCCGGGGCCGTAGCGGAGCACGGTGAGCGGCTCGCCTGCCGCCGCCACGGTTCCGGTCACGGCGGCAATCCGCAGCAGGATCGCCCGGACGACGAGATCCTCGCGGGCCGGGCCGATCACTGCCGTGCTGCAGCGGCGGACCGGATCCGGCCGGTTGCGGCCGGTCTGCGGATCGGCGACCAGCGCCGGCGCGAGGAACGGCGCGCCGGTGCGAGCAAGATGCGCACATTCGGCCGGGCTGAGCAGCGCCGGAACCCGCCGCACCAGCGGCGCCGCCACCAGCGTCTCCGCGACGGGCACACGCTCGGGTGCGCCGTCCGGGCCGAGTGCCATTGCCTGAAGCAGGGCCTGCTGCGCCGCGGCGACCGGATCGGCAACCGCGGCGCGGGCGAGCAGCGCCGTCGCCCGGGGCCAGTCGGCCGGGCCGCCGCTGCCATTTGCGACCAGCGCGATTTCCATCAGCGCGGCATCGACATGCCCGATCGCCCGTGCCCGGCCGAGCAGCACGCGCGCGGCCGCCAGATCCCGCGGAACGGGATCGCCCGCCAGCATCCAGGTGGCGAGCGTGAACAGCGCGTCGACATTGCCCGCCGCGGCGGCGCGGCGGACGCGATCGACCTGGGCCTCGGGCACGCGCATCGCACTTCCTTCCGAAACAACAAGGGGGCAGGCTTGCGCCCGCCCCCCGCTGCACGTCCGGTTCAACGGCTCAGAAGTTTGCCCTGAACCCGGCATAGATGAAGCGGCCACGCACATCGTAAATGCCGCTGCCTTCGCCGGTTCCGGTCAGGCTGAACGGCGGCTGGCGATTGAAGGCGTTGTCGATGCCCAGATAGGCGTTGAAGCGCCGGCCGACGTCCATCGCGATCCGGAAATCCTGATACCAGACCGAGGGATAGTAGATCCGCGGTCCGTAGTCCGGATTCTCGGGCGGCCGGCCCTGCACGCTGAAGTAATCCTCATAGGTGTTCAGCACCATCTTGCCGATGTAGCGCAGCTGCGAGCCGATGGTGACCTTGCCGACCTTGATGCTGGCGTTGAAGTTGAACGCATCCTGCGGATCGCCTAGCTCGCCGAGGATCCGATTCGCCCGTTCCGGATCGGACGGATCGAGATATTCGTTCCGCTCGAGCATGTGGGTGTAGGTCATGCGCAGGTTGAGCAGGCCGATGCCATCGAGGTTGCGGCGATAGGCCCCGTCCACATCGATGCCCCGGGCGGTAAGCTTCGCATAATTGAGAAGCGTGCTCTGCAGACTGCCTTCGACGATGCGGTATGGGTCCTGGGCGGCGGAGCCGGCGTTGCGCTGGAACAGGCCGCAGAACTGATTGTCCAGATCGGCCGCGTCGTAGCAGGCATTGACGATCTGCTGCGCAGTCGGCGCGGTGATCACGTCGTTGACCGTGATGTCGAAATAATCGACCGCGATCGACAGGCCGGGCACGAAACTCGGCTGGACGACCACCCCGGCGAAGTAGGAGTCGGACGTCTCCTCCCGCAGGTCCGGGTTGCCGCCGCTCAGGATCTCGAGCGACGAATCATAGACATAGTCGAAGGTTGCCGGGATGCCCGCTGCCGCGCAGTTGGCGCCGCGATTGGCGGAGCCGGTGCCGATGTTCCGGGCCGAGCAGGGATCGACGAAGCTCGGCGCGAAATTCTGGCTCTGGTCGGAATAGAGGTCGACCAGATTGGGCGCCCGCACGGCGCGGGCATAGCCGGCCCGGAACCGCACGTCCTGGACGGGCGCGAAGTCGACGCCGAGATTGTACGAATAGACGGTGCCCGTGCGGCCCTTATAGTCGGAGACGCGGCCGGCGGCATTCAGCGACAATTCGTCGATGAACGTGTCCTTGAGCAGCGGCACCCGGATTTCGCCATAGGCTTCCTTCACCTCGAAGGCCGGCGGATCGAAGAGCGGCAGCGCGTTGTAGAAGGTGAGGTTGTTCGCGATGATCTCCCCGGTCTGGAAGAAGTTCGTCTCGCGCCGATATTCGCCGCCGACCGCAAAGCCGATCGGGCCGCCGGGCAGTTCGAACCACGCGCTGGTGTCGCCGCTGACGAATGCGCTCGCGACGAACTGGGTGATCTTGCCCACCGACGTCGTGTCCGCGCGCAGATACTGGCGAGCGGCGGGCGAGATGTTGCCTTCGCCGAACGGGTTGAGCGGGACGCAGGAGGCGACGTCCTCGGCCAGCCGGCCCTGGGCATAGGCGTCGTTCCCGGAGAAGGGGAAGATGGTCGCCGCAGCCGGATCGATCTGGGAGCGGCAGACGATGTTCCCGGTCGCGGGGTCGCGCGCCGAATCCATCGCCAGCACGAAGCGCTGGAGATTGAGATTGTTCTGCACCTGGGTGCGCTCCCGGAACTCGCCGTAGTTGAGCGACACTTCGTACTTCCAGTCGTCATTGAACGTGCCCTGCACGCCGCCGACGATGCGGTACGTCTCGCGCCGGGCCTCTTCCTGACGACCGCCGAAATCGAGCAGGTTGCGGCGCAGCGCCAGGCGGGTCTCGCCGGTCGCCGGATCAAGGCCCGCCGCCGCGCGCACGCTCTGGATGGTGGCGCGGGCCTGATCGGTCAGGAACGGATTGTCGAAGCGGGGCTGCTCGCGCTCGCCGTCGATCGTGCCGCCCTGGAAGAAAGCGGGCGAGCCGAAGCGGCGCGAATCGGTGCGGACGTATTTCGCCTCGATGAACGGCACCAGCGCTTCCGACACTTCGAAATGGCCGAGCAGGTTCACGCTGTAGCGGTCAAGCTTCGGGAAGATGCCGAGCGACTGGCCCTCGCGACCGGTAAAGCCGTTGCCGCCCGAGAAGCTGCCGTTCGGCGCGATGCCGATCCGCTCGCCGGTCTGCGGGACGAGCGAGCCGTCCGGCTGGAACAGCAACGTGCAGGCAAAGGGGCTGCCGGAGGCATCGGTGCCGCATGGCGCCAGCCCGGCGCCGGGCCGGATGTTCAGAAGCCCGCCGTTCGAGATCGTCGTCGAGCGGATGTCGCGCACGAAGATCCGATCGATCACGTCGTCGCTGGTCGCGCTGGCCGGATCGGTATCGACCACGACGAAATTGCCGTTGCGGCGCAGATTCGGCCGCTGCGAGGCGAAGAACGGCTCCTGATGCGCATATTCGCCGTTGATCGCGATGTTGCCGCGTCCGTCGGCGAAATTCGTGCCGGCGGTCACGCTCAGAAAGGCGGCATTGGCATCGCCATAAGTGCTGATGCCGTTCTGGCCGCGCACCTGGATGCCGTCGAAGTCGCGCTTCAGCACGAAGTTCACCACGCCGGCGATCGCGTCCGACCCGTAGACGGCAGAGCTGCCGCCGGTGATCACGTCGACGCGCTCGATCAGGTCGGCCGGGATGGTGTTCACGTCGACCGAGACGGCGTTCGACAGAATGTCGCCGCCGACGTGCCGGCGGTTGTTGACCAGCGTCAGGGTGCGCTGGGTGCCGAGGCCGCGCAGATCGAGCAGGTTCAGGCCGGCCGTGCCGAGAAAGCGGCTGGAGTTGGACTGGCTGAACGTGTTGCGGACGGAAGGCAGATCGTTGAGCAGATCGCCGACCGAGATGTTGCCGGTTTCGAAGATCTCCTCGCCGGTCACGGTGGTGATCGGCACGGTGGATTCGAGGTTCGGCCGGGCGATCCGCGATCCGGTGACCAGAATCACGGCATCGCCGCCGCCGGTCGCGGTCTGGGACCGGTCCTCGGCAATGCCGTCGGCCGAAGCCGGGGGCGTCTGAGGCGCGGGAGCGGTCTGGGCGCGCGCCACGGCGGGCGCGACGAAGGAGGCACTGGCGAGCGCAGTCGCCGCCAGCAAGCGGTAAGCATACATACGGGGACCCTTTGACTTTCGGTCCGCACCAACATGCGGATGGCCGGGAACTGCCCCCGGCCACCCCCGCAATGCAACGGTATTTCAGTGACTTAGATGAAGTCTTACGAATTGGTGACGCGCTGTTGCATTTCTGCAACTGATTGCATTCATTCGCAAACCTGATTTGAACGCGCGACCCGGATCAGCGTTCCACGCACAGCGAGATTCCCATGCCGCCGCCGATGCACAAGGTGGCAAGCCCCTTCTTCGCATCCCGGCGCTGCATCTCGTGGAGCAGAGTGACGAGGATGCGCGCGCCCGAAGCGCCGATCGGGTGCCCGATCGAAATCGCGCCGCCATTGACGTTCACCTTCTCCGGATCCCAGCCGAGTTCCTTGCCGACGGCAAGCGCTTGCGCCGCGAAGGCTTCGTTCGCCTCGATGAGATCGAGCTCGCCGATCGACCAGCCCGCCTTCTCCAGCGCACGCTTGCTGGCCGGCACGGGACCGATCCCCATCACCGCCGGGTCGACGCCGCACGATGCCCAGCTGGCGATCCGCGCCAGCACCGGCGCGCCGCGCCGCTCCGCTTCGTCGCGGGACATCAGCACCAGCGCCGCGGCGCCGTCGTTCAGGCCGGAGGCGTTGCCGGCAGTGACGGTGCCCTCCTTCTTGAACGCGGGCTTCAGCCCGGCGAGGCTGGCGACGACCACACCTTCGCGGATGAACTCGTCGCGCTCGACCACCGTGTCGCCTTTGCGGCCCTTGATGGTGACCGGGGCGATCTCGCCATCGAACCGGCCTTCGGCGCGCGCCCGCTCCGCCTTGTTCTGCGATGCGCAGGCGAACGCATCCTGTTCGTCACGGGTGATCTGGTAGCGTTCGGCCAGGTTCTCGGCCGTGATGCCCATATGATAGCCGTTGAACACGTCGATCAGGCCGTCCTTGATCATCGTGTCGACCAGTTCGACCGCACCCATTTTGGTGCCGCCGCGAAGCTGCTGCGCGTGGGGGGAGAGCGACATATTCTCCTGGCCGCCGGCGACGACCACCCGCGCATCGCCGGTCGCGATCATCTGTGCAGCGGTGGCCACGGCGCGCAGGCCCGATCCGCAGACCTGGTTCAGACCCCAGGCCGGCACTTCCTTCGGCACGCCGGCATTCATCGAGGCCTGCCGTGCCGGGTTCTGCCCCTGCGCGGCCGTCAGCACCTGCCCCAGAATGACTTCGGAGACCTCGTCGGGCGCGACCTGGGCCGCGTGCAGCGCCGCTTCGATCGCGACGCGGCCAAGCTCGTGCGCCGGGGTGGCGGCATAGGCACCGAGGAAGCTGCCGACCGGCGTGCGTTTCGCCGCGGTGATCACGATGTCCTGCATGGGTGTCCTCCTTTGCCTCGCAAGGTTTTGCCGAGCGCCTATCAGCTTATTGTGACCTGCGAAAGCGAAGCGGCGAGCGGGCGCCAGAGCGCGTCGCGCGCCCGCGAGCCGACGATCATGCCGACATGGCCGAGGCCGAGGCTGACCTGCGCGGCCAGGCCGGCCGCGGAAGCGGCGGGGACGATGCGGTCGTTCCGGGAAACGAACTCGCGCGCCGGCACCGCGATCCGGCCGGGCAAGACCGCGACGCCCGCCACCCGCCACAGACCGCGCCCCGGCCGATCCTCGGCCACGAAGTCCTCGAGCAGCTCACGGCCTGCAGCCAGGGTGAGCGGATCGCCGGCGTTCGCCCAGTCCTCCAGCGCGACAAAGGCACGCGCCGCCGAACTGTCCGGATCCATTCGCCCGAACGCTTCGAACTTGGCGACCGTGCGGCCGGGGTCGAGCTGCCAGAACCCCGCCTGCAGCACTTCCATCGGCACCAGGCCGAGCGTCGCGCACGCCGGCTGCGCGGCCGACCAGAGCGCGGCGATGTCGGCTCGCGCGGCCGCGCCGAAACCGCCGAAGCGCCACGGCGCGGCAATCGCGGTGAGGCTGAGCAGCGGGGCGTGCATCGCCGCCGCAATCGCCATCGTGCCGCCAAGGCAATAGCCGACCAGATGCACCGGCGTGCCGAGCGCGGCGAGCAGCGGCAGCAGCAGATCGGCGACATGGCCCGCCACGTCCGGCCCCGCTGCCGCGGCGGACGCGTCGGCCGCCGGCGCGGGCGGTCCCCATTCGACGAGCAGCGGCCGCACGCCTTGCCCGGCCAGCCAGCGCAGCAGCGAATTGTCCGGCGCGAGATCGAGGATGAAGGGCGGATTGATGAGCGACGGCACGAACACGGCGGGCGGCCCCGTGCCGCCATAATCCCGCAGCACCGCACGACCGGCGCGGGCGACGATCGGCAGCGGCGCCGGCCGCGGCAGGCGCGGCGCACGCTGATAGGCAGCGAGGCCGGCGAGCGCCGCTGCGCGCCGCGCCGGCGCATCGGCGGTTTCGCGGCGCAGCATGTCGAGGAACAGCGGCAGCGGCCGGGGCGCGTGTTGTTGCGCCGCACCAAAGTCCGGTGCTAGCCTTTGCCCATCCTCCCGCGAAAGCCCATCCATGGCCAAGAATCCGAACCGTGACGACGGCGTCGTCATCATCAAGAAGTACGCGAACCGCCGCCTCTATAACACCGAGACGTCCAGCTACATCACGCTCGACCATCTGGCGGCGATGGTGCGCGAGGGGCGCGAATTCCAGGTGCTTGACGCCAAGACCGAAGAGGACATCACCCGCAACGTCCTGACCCAGATCATCATGGACGAGGAACAGCGCGGCCAGACCATGCTGCCGGTGAGCTTCCTGCGCCAGCTGATCGCCATGTACGGCGATTCGATGCAGGCGATGGTGCCGCAATATCTGGAAGCCTCGATGGACGCGTTCCGGCGCAATCAGGCGCAGTTCCACAAGGCGATGCAAGGCGCGTTCGCCGGCGGGCCGTTCGCCGAGATCGCGCGCCGCAACATGGAGATGTTCGAAGCGGCGACGACCGCCTTCCAGCCGAAGGGCCGCAGCGACACCGCGGGGGGCAAGGACGCCGAGATTGCGGCGCTGAAGGCGCAGCTGGCCGAGCTGCAGACAAAGATCGACAAGCTGAGCTGAGCCGGGCGCTCAGCGCAGCGCCCAGCTGAAGCGCCGGCGCGTCCCGTCCCGATAGGCGAGCACCAGCTCCAGCGCGCCGCAGCGCGCCAGCGCCGCCGGCGCAAGCGTCGCTTCGATCTTCGCCGCCCAGCCGGCATAGCCGATCGCCGCCTCGGCCGCCGGCCCGCAGGCGGCGAGGGTCGCACCTGCGAAGTTGAGCCCGCCGAGATCGGTGCCGACGCCGACCCGCACCCGCCCGCTGAGCGTCCCTGCCGCCGTCCGCTCCAGCTCGGGCCGCACGCGGTAGCCATCCCGCGCCTGGACCGGCAGGGCCGTCCGCTGCGCGAACCCGTCCTCCCGGGACAGATCCGCCACATATTGGCCGCCCAGCACGACGATGGTGGCGATCGGGGCGAGCGTCAGCCACTGGACCGGCGTCGGCGCCGTCCGCCGCAGCCGGCGCCAGGCGAGCCATGCACCGGTCACGGCAAGGCCGGAGAGGCAGACCCCCATCGCGAACCACAGCAGCTTGGTCGGCAGGCCGCCAAGCGTGCCGAAATGCAGCGGATCGGCGATTTCCGTCGTGTATTGGAGGGCGGTCATGTCGGCGGACCGCTGGACCGCCACCACCCGCGCGTCGACGGGATCGAGCCACACCTCGTTCGCCCGGTCGCGGGCCAGCGGATCGCCGGCCGCGCCTTCCACCACCACCGGCTCGTCAGGCGCAAATGGCAGGCGCAACGTCCGCGGCTCGAGCCCGGGGAAAGCGGAGGTGGCGGCCGCGACATAATCGTCAAGCGGGCGGTAGCGGATGACGGGCCCCTGCCGCTCGGCCCATCCAGCCGGCATGCTCTGATAGGGCACTTCGCTGGGCGTGCCCCGCGCTTCCATCACCAGCTCGGCCAGATACCAGATGCCGGTCACGGCGATCAGCAGCAGGAACCAGCTGACCCAGATGCCGGCCGCCTTGTGGAGATCGCCGATCGCGACGCGGGTGCCGCGATCCGTCCGCAGCCGCGTCGCGGCCTTGCGCCAGCCCCGGATCGTGCGCAGCCCGGAATAGAGCTGGTAGAGGAGAAGGAACGCGAAGGCGGAAACGATCGGCAGCCCGATCACCGACGGCATGAACAGATAACGGTGGAGATCGCGCAGGAAGCGCTGGGCGTTCAGCCAGGGATCGACGCCGGTCACCGCGCCCGAACCGGGATCGATGCGGACGTTGCGGCGGAACTCGGCGGCGTCAACGGTGACGGCGGTCGCCGCATAGCGGCTGCCCGGACCGAGCGCGATCCACCAGATTCCCTGATCGGGGGCGGCCCGGCGGACCGATTGCTTCATGTCTTCCCACGGCGCCCGCTCCGCCGCGGGCGCCACCCGGAAGTCGGCCGAGGCCAGCCAGTCGATCTCGTTCGAAACCGTCGCCAGCGTGCCGGTGACGAGCACCAGGGCGAACAGCGCGCAGAGCTGGAAGCCGAACCAGGAATGGAGATCGAAGGCGCGCCGCTTCGCCGTCGGCCGGCGCGGCCGCGACAGCTGCACCGCTCCCCGCTCCCGCACGAAATCGCCGTCGGCCATCGTCGCTCCGTCAGAAGGCTGCCGAGATCGATCCGAACACGGTTCGCGGCGTGCCGATGTTGACGCGCAGATCCCCGCCGCTGGCCGGGAAATACGCTTCGTCCGTCAGGTTCTTGACGGCCAGCTGCAGGCGGAGGCCGCCTGGCCGCCCGGCAATGCGGACCGGGAGCGTATACCAGAGCGACATGTCCGCCAGCACATAATCGCCAAGGCGCCAGCTGTTCGCATCGTCGCCGAACCGGTCCGAGCTGTAAAAGGCGCCGCCGCCGATGCCGACGCCGCGCAGCGCACCGGCCGACCATTCATAGGACACCCACAGATTGGCGGTGTGGTCGGCGACATTGGTTGGCCGGTTGCCGGCATCGGGGCCGGTCACGATCTCGGCATCGGTATAGGCGTAGCCGGCATAGACATTCATGCCCTCGATCGGCTGGCCGGTCAGCGACAGCTCGACGCCCTGGGAGCGCTGGCCATCGGTCAGCACCGGCAACCCGTTGACGATGGTCACGACGTTCGTCTTCTCGATGCGGTAGATGGCGGCGGTGGCGAGGGCGCGGCCGCCGAACAGCTCCAGCTTGCCGCCCGCTTCATACTGCCTCGCCCGTTCCGGATCGAACGGCACGTTCGCGCCCGTTTCGGCGTCGACGACCGTGTTCGGAAGGAAGGAGCGCGCGTAGCTGGCGAACAGGGATGCCTGGCCGAGCTCATAATTGACGGCCAGCTGCGGCGAGACGGCCGAACTGCTTGCCAGCGGGCCGCTGCCGTCGCTGTCGATGGTGTCGAAGCGCAGACCGCCGAGCACCGACAGCCGGTCGGTCAGGTCGATATAGTCGTTCACGAAGACGCCCAGCGTCTCTTCGTCCTCGACCAAAGGGGTGCGGCCCGCGATCGAGAGGCTGGTCGGCAGGCCGCCATAATTCGGCGCGCGAATGTTGAACAGCGGGCCGCGGCCGCCGGCCGCCACCGGGATGCCGTTGGTCGCCGGCGTGGTGATGAAGAAGCGGGTCTGCTCCCGCTTCCGGTAATCGGCGCCGATCGCCACGCGGTGGCCCAGGCGGCCGGTCTCGAACGCGCCGTTCACGACGCCGTTCAGATAGACGACTTCCGGCTTGCGGCGCTGGGTGCCGTCCGTCCGGCGCGACAGGAAGACGAGATCGCTCGGATCGTCGAACACCGGTTGCGGCGTCGCCGCGCCGGTCAGGAAGCCGTCGGCGCTGATCGGGGCGCCCGCGTTGAAGATCAGTTCCGCGATCGGCCGCGCCTGGATGTCGTCGGCAACGCTGTTTTCGTAGGCGGCGCTCACCCGCAGCGACCAGCGGTCGCCGAGCCGCTGGCGGAGCCCGGCTTCGAAGAAATGAAAGTCGCTTTCGAGCGATTCGAACGCCTCGCCGAAGCGCCGGCTGCGCGGAATGTCGATCAGCCGGTTGACGATCTGCCGGCCGGTGGGCGTCGCGACGGTGATCGTGCCGCGATCGAGCGGGCGGGCTTCGTTGCGGTATTCGTAGCCGAACTGGAGGACGGTGCCGGGGCCGACCGTCCAGTCGGCGGACAGCGCGATCGCGTCCCGCTTGATCGTCACCAGATCGCGGAACGAGTTGGCGTCCTGGGTGGACGCGACGACCCGCAGGTTGAGGCTGTCGGAGAGCGGCTGGGAGACATCGACCAGCAGCAGCAGATCGTCGAAGGATCCGTAGCGCGCCTCGGCCGCGTAGCGGGCCTCGGCCAGCGGCCGCTTGGTGACGATGTCGACGAGCCCGCCCGGCTCCACCTGGCCGTAAGTGATCGAGGCCGGGCCCCGCACGATCTGGATCCGCTCGATGTTCGTCACATTCTCGCGGAAGATGGTGTCGCGGCGAAAGCCGTTGCGGAACACGGCGTTGCGCCGGAAGCCGCGGATCAGGAAATCGTCGTTGGTGCCGCCAAAGCCGTCGCCCGCGGCGATGCCGGGCGTGTTGCGCAGGGCCTCGCCGAGATCGGTGATCTTCTGGTCGAGGATCAGCTGCTCCGGGATGACATCGACGATGCGGGGAAGCTCGAGCTGATCGAGCTCGAAGCCGGTGATCGCCGCCGTCTCGTCGATGCGGTAGCGGCTCTGGGCCGTACCGGTCACGACAATGTCGGCGCCCGCCGGGCCGTCCGCGGGCGCGACCGGCGCGGATCCATCGGCGGCGGACGCCGGCGCCGCGGCCCCGCCGGTTGCAAGCGCAAGCGCGACGACAGACGAACAGAACCGGCGCATGGTCTCACCCCTTAACCGCTATTGCAAAGCATTCTCGTTTGCAGGGCGGCTACGAACCCGTCCGGGTGGTGTCAAGCGCTATTCGACGGTGACGCTTTTCGCGAGGTTGCGGGGCTGATCGACATCCGTTCCCTTCACCACCGCGACATGATAGGCGAGCAGCTGGACCGGCACCGCATAGACGATCGGCGCGATCAGCGGGTGGACCTGCGGCATTTCGATCGTCGCGATCGCGCCTTCGCCGGCCTGGGCGAGGCCCGCCGCATCGGAAATCAGCACCACTTTGCCGCCGCGCGCCTGCACTTCCTGCATGTTCGAGACGGTCTTGTCGAACAGCGGCCCGGACGGCGCGATCACGATCACCGGCACGCTTTCGTCGATGAGCGCGATCGGCCCGTGCTTCATTTCCCCGGCGGCATAGCCTTCGGCATGGATGTAGCTGATTTCCTTGAGCTTCAGCGCGCCTTCGAGCGCCAGCGGGTAATCCGGGCCGCGGCCGAGATAAAGCACGTCGCGCGCCCCGGCGATGGTGTGGGCCATCGCCTCTATGTCGGCATCATGGGCAAGCGCCGCGTTCATCGCCGCCGGCACTTCGGCGAGATGGCGGACGATCTCCGCTTCCTCGTCAGCGGCGAGCCGCCCGCGGGCGCGGGCAAGATTGACGGCAAGCGCCGCCATCACGGCGAGCTGGCACGTAAAGGCCTTGGTGGACGCGACGCCGATCTCCGGCCCGGCATGGGTCGGCATCAGCAGGTCCACTTCGCGCGCCATCGACGATGTCGGCACGTTGATGATGCCGGCGGTCGTCACCCCTTCCGCCTTCATGTGCCGCAGGGCGGCCAGAGTGTCGGCCGTCTCGCCGGACTGGCTGATCACCAGGCCGAGCGTGTTCGGCCCCAGCACCGGCTGGCGGTAGCGGAACTCCGACGCGACATCGACTTCGACCGGCACGCGCGCAAACTGCTCGATCCAGTATTTGCCGATCGCGCCCACATAGGAGGCCGTCCCGCAGGCGACGATCGCCACCCGCTCGATCCCGGCGAGATCGAACCCCATGTCCGGCAGCGCCACCCGCGATTCGAGCGTGCGCAGATAGGAGCCGAGTGTCTGCGCAACGACGACCGGCTGCTCGTAAATCTCCTTCTGCATGAAGTGGCGGTGATTGCCCTTGTCGATCATCGCGCCGGTCAGCCCGGACAGGGTGACGGGCCGTTCGACCGGCCGGTTCTCGGCGTCGAAGATGCGGACGCCGTCGCGGCGGACGACGGCCCAGTCGCCTTCGTCCAGATACGCGATCTTCTGGGTGAGCGGTGCGAGCGCGAGTGCGTCGGAACCGAGATAATTCTCGCCTGCGCCATAGCCGACGACGAGCGGCGCGCCGAGCCGGGCGCCGATGATCAGATCGGGATCCGAGCGGAACATGATGGCCAGCGCGAAGGCGCCGTGGAGGCGCGGCAGCACTGCCTTCACCGCCTCCTCGGGCGCGGCGCCGCGCTCGAGCTCGCGGGCGACGAGATGGCCGACCACTTCCGTGTCGGTCTGGCTGGTGAAGGTGCGGCCTTCGCCGATCAGCTCGTCACGAAGCGGCTTGAAATTCTCGATGATGCCGTTGTGGACCAGCACCACGTCGCCAACGATGTGGGGATGGGCATTGTCTTCGGTCGGCGCGCCGTGGGTCGCCCAGCGGGTGTGGGCGATGCCGGCGGTGCCGGGAAGCGGCGCCTGCGCAAGCCGGGCGGCCAGGTTCGCGAGCTTGCCTTCCGCCCGACGGCGTTCGAGCCGGCCGTCATGCGCGGTCGCCACCCCGGCGGAATCATAGCCGCGATATTCGAGCCGCTTCAGCCCGTCGATCAGCCGTTCGGCGACCGCGTCCGTACCAATGATGCCGATGATGCCGCACATGGAAAATCGCTTTCGGTTACAGGGTGTAGGGAACGCGAATGCCGGGAAGCGCCGCCGGGAAATCGCGCGTGTTGCGGGTGACGAGAATCACCCCATGGACCTGGGCCGTGGCGAGGATCAGCGCGTCGAGCAGCTTCATCCGCGTCCGGCTGCGCAGGTCGGCCGCGGCCGCGGCGATGCGGCCATCGACCTCGACGACCTCGAAGGGCGCGATCAGGTCCCGCACCACCTCGCGCGTCTCGACCGGCTCGGCGGCCAGCACCTCCGTCCAGGTGATGCGGCTGATCCGGTGCCGCTGGTAGCGCCGCAATTCCTGGCGGGCCTGCGGCCGTTCGCGCAGCCAGTCGACCACGATGTTGGTGTCGAAGATCGGATCGGACACGGGGCGTCAGACCCCGCCGCGATCGTCGCGGATGCGGTGCTGATAGGCGATGCCGTCGCCGATCTCGGCTCGCTCCCGCCAATAGCCGAAGCCGCGTTCGATCCAGTCATTGCCGGCGCGGCCGCGCAGATAGAGCCTGACCGCTTCCCGCACCTCCGCCGCCCGTGACCGCTTGTTCCGCCGGGCAAGCGCATCGAGCCGCTCCAGATCGTCGTCGGGAAGGTCTATCAGCGTGCGCACGGGCGCGGCCGATATCAGCCGGTGATATCATAGGCAAGCGCCTTGCGCCGCGCCCGGCAGACGGGCGCCTGCTGAACACCCTTGCAAATGCGAACGGCTCTCATTAGCGAGCCGATCGAAAGGATCAGAAATGCTCATCACTCTCGCGGCGGCGGCCGCGGCGGCCGGCGCTGCCGCCGCCGAGGCGCCCGAACTTGCCGAAATCGTCGTCACTGCGGACCGGGCTGGCAGCTTCGGCGCCGATCTGGTCCAGGTCGGCACGTTTCGCGGCGCCCGGCTGATCGACGTGCCGCTGACCGTGAACGTGGTGCCGCAGGAATTGCTGCGCGCCCAGGCCGCGACCGGCCTCTATGATGCGCTGCGCAACACCGCCGGCGTCAGCCGCGCCCAGCTGAACGGCGCCACCTACGACAACATCGCCATTCGCGGCATTCTGGTCGAGAATCGCACCAGCTACCGGCTGAACGGCATGCTGCCGGTGGTGAACCTGGTTGACCTGCCGATCGAGAACAAGGACCGGGTCGAGGTGCTGAAGGGAGTCGGGGCGCTCTATTACGGCTTCGCGCCGCCCTCCGGCATCGTCAACCTGGTCACCAAGCGTGCCGACCGCAGCATCGCCGAGTTCACCGCCACGGTGAACGAATATGGCGGCGCCAGCCTTGCCGCCGATGTCGGCGGGCGGATCGGCGACCGTGTCGGGCTGCGGTTCAACGGTTCGGCGGGCCTGGTCGAGCCGGGCATCGACCGCTTCAGCGGCGAGCGCTTCGTCGCCGCGGTCGCCGCCGATGTCGAGCTGACCGAGACGCTCCGCATCTTCGTCGATGTCGAGCATGTCGCGAAGGACGTGACCGAGCCGGCAGCGCTGACGCTGCTGCCCGCGGCACAGGGGCGCGTGCCGGCCGAGATTCCCAGTCCGCGCAGCAATTTCGGGGGCGAGAATCTGCGCTACGACGCGACTGCCACCAACTGGCTGGCGCGGGCGGACTGGCGCGTCTCCCGCCAGGCGGCGCTCACGCTCGAATATGGCGAGGCGCGGACCGAGCGGGACCGTGATTATTCCCAGCTCGAGGCCTATGGCGGGCCGGACGGCGCCGGCGTGCTGCGCATCTTCCCGACCGAGGACCAGCGCTACCGCAACCGCAACGCGCGCGCCGAGCTCGCCGCCGCCTTCGACACCGGCCCGGTGACCCACAATCTGATCGCGGGCGGCACTGTCAACTGGCGCTTCCAGAACGGCCGCGCGGGCCGCTATCTGAACCCGGCAACCGGGCTGCCGACGCTCGGCTCGATCACCGTGCCGCAAAGCTTCGTTTCGCCGCGCGACGTGGCGCCGCCGCCGGTCGCCGCCTTTGTGAGCGCGCCGCTCCACATCCGCGATGCCGGCCTTTATCTGACCGACCGGGCAAGCTGGGGGCCGTTCGATCTCCTGGCGGGTGTGCGCTATTCCAATTATCGGAACGCGACGACGCCCGCCTTTCTGGACGGCGCCGCGCGCCCGGCCGCGCGACGCTTCGAGGTGGAGCGCTGGACGCCGTCGGTCGGCCTCATCTTCAAGCCAAGCCGGCGGCTGTCGGTCTACGGCACCTATATCGAGGGGCTGGAGGAAGGCGGCACCGCGCCCGCCAACACCGTCAACGCGTTCGACGTGCTGCCGCCGGCGGTCACCCGGCAATATGAGGCGGGCGTGAAGGCGGAATTGTTCGCCGGCGCGATCCTCCAGCTCGCGGGCTTCCGGGTGGAGCGCAACTCGGCCTTCACCGATCCCGTCGACAATGTCTTCAAGCTGGCCGGCCGGGCCCGCTATCAGGGGATCGAAGCCAATCTGACCGGGGAGATCGGGCCGCGCCTGTCGGTCTATGCATCCGGCCAGTATCTCGATGCGGAAATCCGCCGTTCGGCCCAGGCGGATCTGGTCGGCCGGGTCCCGGAGAACACGCCGGAATGGACCGGCAGCCTGTTCGCCGAGTATCGGCCGCTCGACGATCTCGGTCTGGGCGGGGGCGTCTTCTATGTGTCCGAACGCGCCGTCGACAATCCCAACTCCGCCTTTGTCGATGGCTACACCCTGCTGTCGGCTTCGGCACGCTACACGTTCCGCCAGATCGGCCGCAACGGACTGACGCTGCAGCTCAATGCCGACAATCTCACCAACAAGCGCTACTGGTCGGCCGCCGGCAACAATCTGCTCGGCGTCGGCCTGCCGCGCCAGGTGAAGCTCACGGCCCGGGTGGCGCTGTGAGCGGCCGGCGCCTCCTCGTCCAGGTCCATCTCTGGCTCGGGCTGGTGCTTGGCCTGTTATGGGCCCTGCAGGGGCTGACCGGCGCATTGCTCGTCTTCCACCGCGAGCTCGACCGGCCGGCCGGGGCGGTGGCCGCCGGGCCGATGGCGCCGATCGACCGCATCCTGGCCGGTGCCGAATCCGCGGCCGGCGCTCCCGTCACTATGCTGAGCGTCGCCGATGCCCGCGGCGATCTCCTCCATGCCAGCTACCGCGCCGCCGATGGCACGCGCCGCGTCCTCAGGATCGAGGCGGCGACGGGACGGATCGTCGCCGACCGGGCGGGGGATGGCGGCTGGCGCTGGATCTACCTGCTCCACGAAGAGCTGCGGCTGGAGGATACGGGGCTGGGGATCGTCGGCACGTCGGGTCTGTTCCTCGCAAGTGCTGCGCTGACCGGGCTGTGGCTCGGCTGGCCGCGCCGGGGCAGCTGGCGCGCCGCCTTCCGCCCCGCACTGTGGCGGACGGCGCGGCAGCGGCTTTATGGTTGGCACCGAATGGCCGGGCTGCTCGTCACCGCGGCGCTCGTCCTGCTGCCGCTGTCCGGTGCCGCCATGGCCTTTGGCAGCACGCTGCGCCCGTTCCTCGCCCGCCATGCCGGCTTCGAGCTGCCGCCGCGGCCGGCGCCGGGGCTGCCGGCGCAGATGATCGCCCCCGCCGCGGCGACCGCGCTCGCCCGCGCCCGCTTTCCCGACGCGAGCTTCGTCCGGCTGACGATGCCGAGCGCGAAAGCACCAGTCTATGTCGTCCGGCTGCGCCAGCCCGGCGAGACCCGCGCCTGGTCCGGCACCTCGTCCGTCACCGTGGCGGCAAACGGGCGCATCGTCCACGTGCTCGACGCGCTGCGGGCGCCGCTGGCGAACCGGCTGTACGATGCCGCTTTCCCGATCCACAATGGCGAGATTGCCGGGCTGCCCGGCCGGGTGCTGGTGCTGCTCGCCGGGCTGGCGCTGCCCGCGCTCTATGTGACCGGGCTGCTTGCCTGGGCGCGCAAGCGGCGTGCGCGGCGGCTCAACCTTCCCGCTTCCGCCGCGCCATCTGTTCCCGGAACCGCGCCGCCCAGCCCGGCTTGACCGCCTGCGCGCCGCGGGCCAGGGCCAGGTCGCCGGCCGCCACGTCCCGGGTCACCACCGATCCGGCACCGACAATCGCGCCCTCGCCGATCCGCACCGGCGCGACCAGCGCGCTGTTCGATCCGATAAAGGCATCGGCGCCGATCTCGGTGCGGTGCTTGAAGAAGCCGTCATAGTTGCAGGTGATCGTCCCCGCCCCGATGTTCGCACCGGGACCGATCTCGGCATCGCCCAGATAGGTCAGATGATTGGCCTTCGCGCCGGCACCGAGCTTCGCCTTCTTCACTTCGACGAAATTGCCGATCTTGGCACCGGTGCCGAGTTCGGCGCCGGGCCGCAGCCGGGCGAACGGGCCGACCTCGGCGCCGACGCCGACATGCGCGCCTTCGAGATGGCTGAACGCGCGGATCACGGCCCGGTCGGCCACCGTCACCCCGGGACCGAACACCACATTCGGTTCGATCACCACATCGCGGCCCAGCGCCGTGTCGTGGCTGAACCACACCGTCTCCGGCGCGATCAGCGTCGCGCCCGCCGCCATCGCGGCGGCACGCCGGCCCTGCTGCCAGGCCGCTTCGAGCGCCGCCAGCTCGCCGCGGCTGTTGACCCCGGCCACTTCGCCGGCCGCCGTTTCGATCACGGCCGAGACGCGGCCGTCCTCGGCGGCGCGCATCACGATGTCGGGCAGATAGTATTCACCGGCGGCATTGTCGTTGCCGACGCGCGCGAGCAGCGCGAACAGGTCGCGCGCGCGGACCGCCATCAGCCCGGAATTGCACAGCGTCTCGGCCCGTTCGGCAGGCGTCGCATCCTTCGCTTCGACCATGCGACGGATCCGGCCCTCGGAATCGGCGATCACCCGCCCATAGGCGCCGGGATCGGCCGGGCGAAAGCCGAGCACGACGGCGGCCGGCGCGTCCGGCGCCTCGAGCCGCGCGACCAGCCGGGCCATCGTCTCGGCGCTGACCAGCGGCACGTCGCCATAGAGGATGAGGACGGTGCCGTCGAAGCCGGCAAGCGCGGCTTCCGCCTGCTGAACGGCGTGGCCGGTGCCGAGCTGAGGCTCCTGCACCGCCAGCGCGACCGGCCGGCCGGCAAGCGCCCGTTCGAGCTGGTCGCGGCCGCTGCCGACAACGACCACGGTTCGCTCCGGGGCCAGCGAATCGAGGCTTGCCAGCAGGTGGAGCAGCATCGGCCGGCCGGCGATCGGATGCAGGACCTTGTGGAGATCGGAGCGCATGCGCGTGCCCTTGCCGGCGGCGAGGACGATGGCGGCGAGCGGCTGGGCGCCGGGTTTCGGAAGGTCGGTCACGCCGCTGCGCTTGCCATGCCGGCCCTCGACCGGGCAAGGGCCGGGGCATGGCGCCCGCGTTCGACATTGTCGGCTTCGATCTCGACGGCACGCTGCTCGACACGAGCGCGACGCTCACCCGCGCGGTCAACGCCGCGCTTGCCCATGGCGGGCGGCCGCCGCTCCATATCGACGAAGTGAAGCCGATGATCGGCGGCGGCGCCCGCAAGATGCTGGAGCATGGGCTGCGCGCCACCGGCCCGGTCGACGACGCCGAATTTGCGACGCTCTACCAGGTGCTGCTCGATGTCTATGGCGCCGATCTCGCCGCCGGGACCATTCCCTATCCGGGCATGATCGACGCCCTCGACGCGCTTGCCGCGACGGGGTCCCGGCTCGCCGTCGTCACCAACAAATTCGAGCGGTTCGCCGTCGGCCTGCTCGCCGATCTCGGCCTGCTCGACCGGTTCGCGACGGTGATCGGCGGCGATACCCTCGGCCGCGGCCAGGCCAAGCCAAGCCCGGCGCCGATCCTGGCGATGATCCGCCGTCTGGGCGGCGGCCGCGCGGTGTTCGTCGGCGATTCGGTCTATGACGTGCTTGCCGCCCGCGACGCCGGCATTCCCAGCATCGCGGTCAGCTTCGGCTTCCTGCTCCAGCCGGTCGACGCGCTCGGCGCCGACGCGGTGATCGATCATTATGCCGAGCTGCTCCCGGCGCTCGACCGGCTCGCGGCGCGCGCGGCGGTGGCCGGCTGATGGACCGGATCCTCCTTGCCGTCCTGCTCGAGCTGGGCGGGCTGGTCGCCTTTGCGGCCCTCGGCGCGCCGCCGGCCGTGCTGGCGGCAAGCCTCCTGGTCGGCGTTGCGCTGCTGTTCGTGCTGTGGCCGGCCGAGCGGCGGGAGGAGCCGCCGGCGCCGGCCGCCGATCCCCCCGGCCCCGCGATCGACGACATCGTCGATGCGCTTGCCGATCCGCTGCTGGTGGTCGCCGATGCGCGGATCGAAGCCGCAAACGCGGCCGCCCGCCGGCTGCTCGGCCAGCACATCGTCGGTGAGGATGCCCGGGTGGCGATCCGCCATCCGGCGGCCGCCGAGCGGCTGCTCGCCCGCATCGACCAGTCCGATGCCGGCCCGATCGACCTGATCGGCCTGGGCGGTCGCGACACCCGCTGGCAGATGACGGTCTCCACGCTGCCAGGGGGCCGCCGCCTCGTTCATCTCGTTGACCGCAGCGCCGGCCACGCCGCCGAGAAGATGCGGGTCGATTTCGTCGCCAATGCCAGCCACGAGCTGCGCACGCCGCTTTCGGCGATCCTCGGCTATGTCGAGACGCTGGACGACGAAAAGGCGGGCGGCGACACCGCGGTGCGCAAGCGGTTCCTGAAGATCATTCATGATGAGGCGCAGCGGATGCAGCGCCTGGTCGAGGATCTGATGTCGCTGTCCCGCATCGAGGCCGAGAAATATCGGGTGCCCGACACGTCGGTGGACATGGGCGCGCTGATCAAGGAAGTGCATGGCGTGATCCGCACCGGCCGCGCCGAACGCGGGCGGGATCTGATGATCGACATCGACGAAAGCCTGCCGTTCGTGGCGGGCGACCGGGCGCAGCTGTCCCAGCTGATCCACAATCTCGTCAACAACGCGATGAAATATGGCCGCCCCGGCACGCCGGTGACGGTGCGGCTGAGCCGCGGCCCGGGATCGATGGTCCGCCTGACCGTCGAGGACGAAGGCGAGGGCATCGCCCCCGAGCATCTGCCGCGCCTCACCGAACGCTTCTACCGGGTCGATTCAAGCCGCAGCCGTGCGCTGGGCGGCACCGGCCTCGGCCTCGCCATCGTCAAGCACATCATCGAGCGCCATCGCGGGCGGTTGGACATCCAGTCGACGGTCGGCAAGGGCACGACCGTGACTGCGCTGCTGCCGCCGGCGCCGATCCCGCTCGCCATGTCATCAAACAGTAACGCCGGTGTAACAGGGAGCGCCTGAATCGCTGCTAGCCGCCGAGGCTGGGGGGAGACGGCCCGGTCAAGGACCAAGGCCGCGTTCCGGTTCAAAGGATGGGGCTTCGCGCATGATCTTCAGGAAAGCGTTGCTGGCTGCGTCCGTGGTGGCGCTGCCGCTGGCCGGCTGCAACGATGCGGCGGACGGCGGAGGCAGCGGCGCGCGCGAGCAGATCCGCGTGGTCGGCAGCTCGACCGTCTATCCGTTCACGACCGCGGTCGCCGAACAATTCGTCCGCAAATATCCCCAGTTCCAGTCGCCGATCGTCGAATCGACCGGCACTGGCGCCGGCATGAAGCTGTTCTGCGCCGGCGTCGGCGCCGCCCATCCGGACATCGAGAATGCGTCGCGCCGGATGAAGCCCTCCGAATATGAGGAATGCGTGCGCAATGGCGTGCGCGACGTCGTCGAAATGCAGATCGGCGTCGACGGCCTGGCCTTCGCCCAGGCGAAGAGCGGCCCGGCGCTGGCACTGACCGAGCAGGACATTTACGAAGCGATCGCCGCCTCACCCTATGGCAAGCCGCAGACCGCAAAGACCTGGGCGGACGTGAACCCGGCGCTGCCGCCGGTGCCGATCAAGGTCTATGGCCCGTCCTCGACGTCGGGCACGCGGGACTCGCTTGTCGAGCTGGTGCTGAAGCCCGGCTGCGAGACCGATGCCGCCACCAAGGCCCTGAAGGACAGCGCGCCGGAGCAGTTCGAATCGATCTGCTCGCGACTGCGCGAGGATGGCGGATATGTTGATTCGGGCGAGAACGACAATCTGATCGTCCAGAAGCTGACCGTGAACCCGACGGCGGTCGGCGCCTTCGGCTACAGCTTTCTCGAGGAGAATCTCGACAAGCTGAAGGGCGTGCCGATCCAGGGCGTGATGCCGTCCTACAAGTCGATACAGGACGGCAGCTATCCGGGCGCGCGGCCGCTGTTCCTTTATCTGAAGAAGGCGCATCTGGGCGCTGTGCCGGGTCTGCGGGAATTCATCGCCGAATATTCGCGCGCATGGCAGCCGCGCGGCTATCTGACGCGCCGCGACCTGATCCCCGCGCCCGATCCGATCCGCGCCGCCGCCGACCGTGCCGCAAGCGAGCTGGTCCCGCTCGATCCGGCCCAGTTGAAGTAACGTGTCGCCGGTTTCCGCTCTCGTCATCGTCTGCGGACTCGGACTGGTCGGCTGGGCGGCCGGCCGCGCCAAGGCGCGGCTGCACCTGCAGGCGGGGACTGCACGGCCGCATTCGCTGCCGGCCTATCACGGCTGGTATGTCGCGATCTGGACGATCCTGCCGCCGGCGCTTTTCCTGGTCGCGTGGGGCGCGCTCGCGCCGGGCCTCATCACCGACGCCGTGCTGCGGACGCCGCCGGCCGCCGAATTGCCGACGGCGGCGATCGACCGCGCCGGTATCTTGAGCGAGGCACGGCGGATCGGCACCGAAGGCCAGGCGACGGCCTTCAATCCGCTGTCGGCGCGACTGGCGCCGGAATATGCCGCCGCCACCCACCGCTACAATCTCTACGGCGCCGCACTGGCGCTGGTGCTCGCCTTTGCCGGCGGCGCCTTTGCCTTCACCCGCGTCCGCCCCGATTTCCGCGCCCGGACGCGCGTGGAACGGCTGGCGATGGGCGGGCTGCTGTTCGCGTCGCTGATCGCGATCCTGACCACGATCGGCATCGTCGCCTCGCTGCTGTTCGAGTCGATCCGCTTCTTCGGCATGGTCTCGCCAATCGGTTTCCTGTTCGGGACCGGCTGGAGCCCGCAGCAGGTGGCGTTCAGCGATCCGGACGCGATCTTCGGCGCGGTGCCGCTGTTCTGGGGCACGATCTTCATCGGCGCGATCATTGCGATGATCGTCGCGATCCCGCTCGGCCTGATGAGCGCCATCTACCTGACCCAATATGCCGCGCCCCGGGTGCGGGCGTGGATGAAGCCGGTGCTCGAGATCCTCGCCGGCGTGCCGACCGTCGTCTACGGCTATTTCGCGGCGCTGACCGTCGCGCCGGCGGTCCGCGATTTCGCGGCGAGCATCGGCATCGTCAGTGCAACGTCCGAAAGCGCGCTGGCCGCCGGCCTGGTGATGGGCGTGATGATCATCCCGTTCGTGTCGTCGATGGCGGACGATTCGATCGCGGCGGTTCCGAACGCGATGCGGGACGGTTCGCTCGCCATGGGCGCCACCTCGTCGGAGACGATCCGGCGCGTGCTGCTGCCCGCGGCGCTGCCCGGCGTCGTCGGCGGCGTGCTCCTCGCGGTCAGCCGGGCGATCGGCGAGACCATGATCGTGGTCATGGCCGCGGGCCTGACCGCCAACCTGACCGCCAATCCCTTTGCCAGCGTCACGACGGTGACGGTGCAGATCGTCCAGCTGCTGACCGGCGATCAGGAATTCGACAGCCCGAAGACGCTTGCCGCCTTTGCGCTCGGCCTGGTCCTGTTCGTCGTCACCCTGCTTCTCAACATCGTCGCGCTCCGCGTCGTCAAACGGTATCGCGAGGCCTATGAGTGACATTCCCCAGGTCGAGCTGATGCGGATGCCGGCGGACGCTGCGCCACGGCGGCCGACGGACTGGAAGACGGAATCGATGCAGCGCCGCATCCGCCGCCGCTACGCCGCGGAACGGCGCTTCCGGTTGCTTGGCCTGGCAGCCGTGCTGCTGTCGGCGGCGTTCCTGGCCTTCCTGCTGATCGCGATGCTGGCGCAGGGCTGGCGCGGCTTCACCCGCACCGAGATCCGGATCGAGGTCGATTTCCCGGCGATGGCCCTGCCGCTGACTCCGGCTGCGCTGCGCGGCGGCGATGCCGACCGGCTGCTCGCCGCGGCCGGTCTCGAGGAAGCGACCATCATCGCGGCCGAACGGACGCTCGGGCCCGGCGGCGACCGGCTGCTGTCCGAAGCGGCGTGGCTGACGATGCGCGAGGCGATCCGCGACGATCCGTCGATCCTCGGCCGCCGCGCGGTGCTTTGGCTGCCCGCGGCCGATCCGATCGACGTTGCCGCCAAACATGCCGGCGATCCCCGTTCCGAGGCCGCCTATGCGCGGCTGCGGGACGCCGGATTGGTGCGCACCGGCTTCAACTCGACTTTCCTGCGCGATGCCGACGCGACCGATCCGGCGATGGTCGGCATCTGGGGCGCGCTCAAGGGATCGCTGCTGACCATGCTGGTCACGCTCGCGCTCGCTTTCCCGATCGGCGTCCTCTCCGCGATCTATCTGGAGGAATATGCGCCCCGGAACCGCTGGACCGACTTGATCGAGGTGTCGATCAACAATCTGGCGGCCGTCCCGTCGATCATCTTCGGCCTCCTCGGGCTCGCGATCTTCCTCAACACCTGGAACCTGCCGCGCTCGGCGCCGCTGGTCGGCGGGCTGACGCTTGCGCTGATGACGATGCCCGTGATCGTCATCGCCGGGCGCAACGCGATCAAGTCGGTCCCGCCGTCGATCCGCGATGCGGCGCTGGGCATCGGCGCCAGCCGCATCCAGGTCGTCTTCCATCACGTGCTGCCGCTTGCCCTGCCGGGCATCCTGACCGGCACCATCATCGGCATGGCGCGCGCGCTGGGCGAGACGGCGCCGCTCCTGATGATCGGCATGCGCGCGTTCATCGCGTCGCCGCCCGGCGGCCTCACCGATCCGGCGACGGTGCTGCCGGTCCAGATCTTCCTGTGGTCGGACGAGGTCGGCCGCGGCTTTGTCGAGAAGACCTCTGCAGCGATCCTGGTGCTGCTCGCGTTCCTTCTCGCGATGAACGCGATCGCCATCTATCTGCGCAACCGTTTCGAACAACGCTGGTGAGGGAATGACCGACAACAGTCTCAACGAGCTCGCCGCCCACCAGCGTGCCCAGACTCCGCGCCCGAAGATGACGGCGCGCGGCGTCAGCGTGTTCTACGGCCAGAAGCAGGCGATCAAGAACGTGTCGATCGACGTCGACATGGACAATGTGACCGCGTTCATCGGCCCGTCGGGCTGCGGCAAATCGACGTTCCTGCGCACGCTGAACCGGATGAACGACACCATCGGCAATGCGCGGGTGGACGGCGAGATCCGGCTCGACGGGGAGAATATCTACGCGCCGGAGATGGACGTGGTGCAGCTGCGCGCGCGCGTCGGCATGGTGTTCCAGAAGCCGAACCCCTTCCCCAAGTCCATCTACGAGAATGTCGCCTATGGCCCGCGCATCCATGGGCTGGCCGGCGGCAAGGCGGAACTTGACGGGATCGTCGAAAAGTCGCTGCGCCGCGCCGGCCTGTGGGAGGAAGTGAAGGACCGGCTGAGCGACAGCGGCACCGCGCTGTCGGGCGGCCAGCAGCAGCGGCTGTGCATCGCCCGGGCGATCGCCGTCGACCCCGAAGTCATCCTGATGGACGAGCCGGCCTCCGCGCTCGATCCGATCGCCACCGCCAAGATCGAGGAGCTGATCCACGAGCTGCGCGGCCGCTACGCGATCGTGATCGTCACCCACAACATGCAGCAGGCAGCCCGCGTTTCGCAACGCACCGCCTTCTTTCATCTGGGCGAGTTGATCGAATACGGGGTAACGTCGGAACTGTTCACCAATCCTCGGCAGGAGCGGACCAAGGATTACATCACCGGACGCTATGGCTGAGGAGCCTGAGGGATGCAGGAACACACGGTCAAAGCCTTTGACGACGACATCGTCCGCCTGCGCGGCCTGATTGCCGAAATGGGCGGCCGCGCCGAGTCCGCGATCGAGCGGGCGATGGTCGCGCTCACCCAGCATGATCTGGACGCGGCGAGCACCATCGTGGCCGAAGACAAACGGATCGACGAGCTGGAAGTCGCGGTCGAGACGCTCGCGGTCCAGATCATCGCGCTGCGCGCCCCGCTTGCCGACGATCTTCGCGAAGTCGTCGCCGCGCTGAAGATCGCGGCCGTGATCGAGCGGATTGGCGACTATGCGAAGAACATCGCCAAGCGGGTGCCGCTGATCGGCCGGCACCACCAGATCGAGGCATTGTCGGTGCTGCCGGCCATGGCGCAGCTGGCCAGCGAGATGCTGCACGACGTGCTCGACGCCTTTGCGGCGCGCGACTGGGAAGCGGCCGTCGAAGTGAACCAGCGCGACCGGGCGGTCGACGATTTCTACAACAGCGTCTTCCGGACGCTGCTGACCTTCATGATGGAAAATCCGGCGACGATCGGCGAGGCGGCCCATCTGCTGTTCGTGGCCAAGAATCTCGAGCGGATCGGCGACCATGCGACCAATGTCGCCGAGATGGTGTATTTCGCGGCGCAGGGGAAGCACATGGCCGAACGCGACCGCAACGACGATCTGGCGGAGGTCTGACCAATGGCGCGCGCGAAGATGTTGCTGGTGGAGGACGATGCGGCGCTCGCCGAGCTGCTCGTCTGGCATTTCCAGCGCGAGGATTTCGAGATCCGGCAGACCGCGGACGGCGAGGAAGCCCTGCTGATCGCGCAGGAGAACACGCCCGATCTGGTGCTGCTCGACTGGATGATCGAAGGCCTGTCGGGCATCGAGGTGTGCCGCCGGCTGCGGCGGATGCCCGAGACGCAGAATGTGCCGATCATCATGCTCACCGCGCGGGGCGAGGAGGAGGACCGCGTGCGCGGCCTCGAAACCGGCGCCGACGACTATGTGACTAAGCCCTTCTCCCCGCGCGAGCTGGTCGCGCGGGTGGGCGCGGTGCTGCGGCGGGTGCGGCCGGCGCTGGCGGGCGAGCAGCTCAGCTACGCCGATCTCGAGATGGATACGGTCGGCCACAAGGTGCGCCGGGGCGGCAAGCTGGTCGCGCTCGGCCCGACCGAGTTCCGCCTGCTCAAGCATTTCCTGGAGCATCCGGGCTGGGTGTTCTCGCGCGAGCGGCTGCTCGACAGCGTCTGGGGTCATGACGCGGACATCGAGCCGCGGACCGTCGACGTGCACATCCGCCGCCTCCGCCAGGCGATCAATGCCGGCGGCCGGCCGGATATCATCCGCACCGTGCGCAGCGCCGGCTACGCGCTCGACGCCGACGGGAAGCTGTGACGGCGCCGCCGGCCGCGGTCGCTGCCGGCCGGTGGCGCTGAAGCGCATCATCGACGGCATCGCCGCTGCCATGGCGGCGGAGCGGGACCGTGGCCGGGTCGCCGACTATATTCCTGCGCTCGGCCGCGTCGATCCGGCGCGCTTCGGCATCGCCGTCGCCACCGCCGACGGCCAGCTCCATGTCGCCGGCGACGCCGATCTGCCCTTTTCGATCCAGTCCGTCTCCAAGGTCTTCGCCCTGACGCTGGCGCTGAACCGGATCGGCGCCGGGCTGTGGCGGCGGGTGGGGCGCGAGCCGTCCGGCTCGGCGTTCAACTCGATTGTCCAGCTGGAGCGCGAAGCGGGCATTCCGCGCAACCCGTTCATCAATGCCGGCGCGATCGTCGTCTGCGACGTCAATCTGGGTGGCGGCGACGCCGCGGCGGCAGCGGCGGAAATGCTGGCATTCGTCCGCCGCCTGGCCGGCGACGACGCGATCGCGATCGATCCCGAGGTCGCGCGCTCCGAGGCCGAACATGGCTTTCGCAACGCGGCGCTCGCCAACTACATGAAGGCGTTCGGCAACCTCGACCATCCGGTCGAGGCGGCGCTGCAGCTCTATTTCAACCAGTGTGCGCTCGCGATGAGCTGCCGTCAGCTGGCGCTCGCCGGGCGCTATCTGATGGCGGGCGGCGTCGACCCCGCGAGCGGTGCGACCATCGTTCCGCCCGAACGGGCGCGGCGGATCAACGCGCTGATGCTGACCTGCGGCCATTATGACGGATCGGGCGAGTTCGCCTTCCGGGTGGGCATACCGGGCAAATCCGGGGTTGGCGGCGGCATTCTCGCGATCGTCCCTGGCCGGGCCGCAATCGCGGTCTGGTCGCCGGGGCTGAACGAACGGGGCAATTCCCGGCTCGGCAGCCTGGCGCTGGAGCAGCTGGCGGAAGCGACCGGCTGGTCGGTGTTCCGGGGCGAGGCGTCGAGCATGTCCGGCTGAACCGACGGGGAGCCCGGTCACATCCAGCGGCCCGGCTGCTGCAACGTTTCGCCGAGGCGCGGGTTGACCCGGCAGGACGGCGGCCGCGCATGGAATCGATCATCTTGACTGGCTTCCTGGCGAGCCTGGCAGCCGGGCTCTGCACGGGTCTCGGGGCCCTGCCGATCCTGCTGATCGGCCGCCCCGGCGAGCAGCAGCAGGGCGTGCTGCTCGGCTTTGCGGCGGGCGTGATGCTCGCTGCGTCCTTCTTCTCGCTGATCATTCCCGGGCTTGCCCAGGCCGAGGCGCTGGGTGCCGGTCGCTCGGAGGCCGCTGGCACGATCGTCGCTGCAGTGCTGCTCGGCGCCGCCACCCTGTCGCTCCTCAACCGATGGGCCTCGGTCGAAATCGGCGCGATCGGGCCGGCGGATGCGCCCGTCGATCTGGCGCGCCGGATCTGGCTGTTCGTCGCCGCGATCACGCTCCACAACCTGCCCGAAGGGCTGGCGGTGGGCGTGAGCTTTGGCGGCGGCGATGTCGGCAACGGCATGGCAACGGCGATCGGGATCGGCCTCCAGAACATTCCCGAGGGACTGGCCGTCGCCGCCCTGCTGACGACGCTGGGCTATCGCCGCGGCTTTGCGGCGCTGGCCGCGCTCGCATCCGGCCTGGTCGAACCGGTCGGCGGCCTGATCGGCGTCGGCCTCGTCGCCTGGTCGGAACCGCTGCTCCCCTGGGGGCTCGGCTTTGCGGCAGGCGCGATGATCTATGTGGTCGCCGCCGAGATCATCCCCGAGACGCAGCGCCGCCGGCCGAGCCCGCGCGCCACCCATGGCCTGATGATCGGGCTGGTCGCCATGATGTTCCTGGATGTGACGCTCGGCTGATCAGGGGATGGGCGCGTCAGCCAAGACCCAGTGTCAGTCACGCGCATCCTCGGCGGCCACGGCGAGGTCGCGTCGGCGGGCGTGCCAACACCGCTTCGGATCAATCCAGAATGGGTGCTTTTGCATGTGAGTAGTGCGATTTTTTCCACTCCCTTCCCGGATAGTCTCTGCTAAGCATCGCTCAATGCCAAGATACGGGGCGAGCGGCGCCCCCAGAGATGCGCCCTCGCTGAACATGATATGGAAGTTCCATGATAAATCGCGCAACTTTCGACCCAAGTGATCCGAGTTTCCGATTGGAGAATTCGCCCTTTTATTTGATGGCCCATGCTGATTTCAAATATCACGAGGACATGGACAAGGTCCTCCACAAGCATGGCGTGTCGAAGCCGATCTACCGGATCATGACGGTTCTGCGCGAGCGCCAGCCGGCCAGCATCGGACTGCTGGCGCAGGTGGCGCTCACCAAGCGATCGACCGTCAGCCGGATCGTCGACCGGATGGTCGAACAGGGGCTGGTCACCACCGAACCCAATCCGGACGACAATCGCATCACCGAAGTGACACTGACGCCCGCCGGACAGCAGACCCTGCGCAAGCTGACGCCGATCGTCGGACGCCAACTTGACCGTGCGTTCGAAGGCATTAGCAACCGCGACATCGCCCATCTGCTGAAGACGCTCGGCCGCATCAGCCAGAATCTGAGCAAGCTGCCGATCGAATAACGGGCGCGCCGGGGGCGGCGCCGGGCGCAGCGGCCGCGCCTGCGCGATGCCGGCACCCCACGCTCGGTCGCCAGCGCCGGCATGCGAGGTGCCGGGCACGGCGCCCGCGGCACGTCTCGATATTTGCAATTGCAAACTTCATCTGGCATGTCTGCTCGACTGAAAAGGAGAGGGGAATGACTGGCCAGACGCTTCACATGCTTGCCAGCGGACTCGCCCAAGGCTCGATCCGCGCCATCGACCTGACCCAGACCTTGTCGCCGGACACCCCGACGCTGGTGCTGCCGCCGGAGTTTGGCCAGTGCGCTGCTTTCTCGGTCGAAGAGATTAGCCGCTACGATGCGCGCGGGGTCGCCTGGTACTGGAACAACTTCACCGTCGGCGAGCACACCGGCACGCATTTCGACGCCCCGATCCACTGGGTGACCGGCAAGGACCTGCCCGACAACAGCGTCGACACCATTCCGCCTGCCGCGTTCGTGGCGCCGGCCATCGTCATCGACATCGTCGCTCAGTGCGCCGCCGATCCGGACTATCTGTTGACGGTCGCGGACCTCGCGGCCTGGGAAGCGCAGCACGGCCGGATTCCGGCGCGCAGCTGGGTGCTGCTACGGACAGACTGGTCGAAGCGCAGCGTCGAGGACTATGTGAACCGGCGCGAGGACGGGGCCCACACGCCGGGGCCGTCCGCGGAGGCGATCCGCTTCCTCGTCGAGGAGCGGGACGTGCACGGACTGGGCGTCGAGACGATCGGCACCGATGCCGGCCAGGCGCACTTGCTCGAGCCGCCCTACCCCGCCCATGCGCTGCTGCACGGCGCCGGCCGCTACGGCCTGCAATGCCTGACCAACCTCGACCTGCTGCCACCCACCGGTAGCATCGTGCTGGCGAGCCCGCTGAAGATCGCCGGGGGATCGGGCAGCCCGCTGCGGGTGATCGCGCTGGTCGAAGGCTGAGCGGATGGGCGAGCGCTCGTTTGCGGCAGAAGTCGAGCAGCTCCGGATCGGCGCCGGCGAGACGTTTCACGGCGAAGGCATCCTGGCCGTTACCAAGGGCCTGCTCCAGGCCGGCGTCGCCTATGTCGGCGGCTATCAGGGCTCGCCGATCAGCCATTTGATGGACGTGTTTGCGGACGCGAACGCGCTGATGCGCGAGCTGGGCGTCCATTTCGAGGCAAGCGCAAGCGAGGCTTCCGCAGCGGCGATGCTGGCGGCCTCGGTCAATTATCCGCTGCGCGGCGCCGTCGCCTGGAAAAGCGTGGTCGGCACGAACGTCGCCTCCGATGCGCTGTCAAACGTCGCCTCCGGCGGAGTGACCGGCGGCGCCCTGGTGATCGTCGGCGAGGATTATGGCGAAGGCTCCTCGATCATGCAGGAGCGCACCCACGCCTTTGCGATGAAATCGCAGATGTGGCTGCTCGATCCGCGCCCCAATCTCGCGCTGATCGTCGACATGGTGGAACAGGGCTTTGCACTGTCCGAAGCGTCGAACACGCCGGTGATGCTGGAGCTGCGCGTGCGCGCCTGCCACATGACCGGCAGTTTCGTCGCGCGCGACAACCGCCGCCCGCCGATGACCGTGGCCGAGGCCGCCGAGCGGCCCCGCCGCGACGTCGACCGGATCGTGCTGCCGCCTGCCAATTTTCTCCATGAGCACGAGAAGATCGAGAAGCGCTGGCCGGCAGCGACCGAGTTCATCCGCACCCGGCAGCTGAACGAGCGGTTCGGCCCGGCGCAGGACGAGATCGGCATCATCGTCCAGGGGGGCCTGTTCAACACGTTGAACCGCGCGCTCGAGCTGATCGGCCTGTCCGACGTGCACGGCAATGCGGCGCTGCCGGTTTATGTCCTGAACGTCACCTATCCGCTGGTGCCGGAAGAGGTGCGCGATTTCTGCGCGGGCAAACGGGCCGTGCTCGTCATCGAAGAAGGCCAGCCCGAGTTCATCGAGCATGAGCTGAACACGCTGGTCCGGCGCGCCGATCTGCAGACAGCGGTGATCGGCAAGGACGTGCTGCCGCGGGCGGGCGAATATACCGGCCAGGTGATCCGCGACGGGATCGCCCGCTTCCTCGCCCGCTGGGCGCCGGACCGGGCGCCGCCCCCGGCCGAGCCGGCGGCGCCGGCGCTGCCTGCCGCCGCGGTGCCGCAGCGCCCGGCCGGCTTCTGCACCGGCTGCCCGGAACGGCCGATCTTCACCGCCATGAAGCTGGTCCAGCGGGAGATGGGCGAGTTTCACGTCTCCGCCGATATCGGCTGCCATCTCTTCTCGATCCTGCCGCCCTTTCACATCGGCAACACGACGATGGGCTATGGCCTGGGCAGCGCCGGCGCATCCGCATTCCGCCCGCGCGACCGGCGGGCGATCGCGATCATGGGGGATGGCGGATTCTGGCACAACGGGCTCACGTCCGGCATCGGCAACGCCGTCTTCAACAAGGACGACACGCTGACCATCATCGTCGACAACGGCTATTCGGCCGCCACCGGTGGCCAGGACATCCCGTCGTCTCGCGCGCGGAATGCGGCGCGGGCCACCAACAATCCGATCGAGAAGGCGGTGCGCGGGGTCGGCGTCTCCTGGGTTCGCACGCTCACCCGAACCTATGACGTGGCGGGGATGCGCGATGCGATCCGCGATGCGCTCGCCAGCCGCGAGCAGGGGCCGAAAGTGCTCGTCGCCCAGTCCGAATGCCAGCTCAACCGCCAGCGGCGGGTGCGGCCGCAGATCGCAAAGGCGATCAAGGCCGGCGAGCGGGTGGTCCGCGAACGTTTCGGGGTCGATCCCGACACCTGCACCGGGGATCACAGCTGCATCCGCCTCTCGGGCTGCCCGTCCCTCACCATCCGCGCCAATCCCGATCCGCTGCGCGAGGACCCGGTCGCGCATGTCGACAACAGCTGCGTCGGCTGCGGCGTCTGCGGCGAGGTGAGCCATGCCGCCGTCCTCTGCCCGTCCTTCTACAAGGCGCAGATCCTGTTCAACCCGACCCGCTTCGATCGGATGCGAAGCCGGCTGCGGAGCTGGTGGATCGGCCTGATCCAGGCCCGCGAGGCGCGGGCCCGCGCCGCCCGCGCATTCTGAGATCCAGCCGATGGACCGTTCCGGCCGCATCTCGATCGCGATTCTCGGCCTTGGCGGACAAGGCGGCGGCGTGCTGGCCGACTGGATCGTCCAGCTCGGCGAGGCCAACGGCTTCGTGGCCCAGGGCACATCGGTGCCGGGCGTCGCGCAGCGGACCGGCTCGACCGTCTATTATGTCGAGTGGATCCCGGCCGGTCCGCGCGCGCCGATCCTCGCGCTGATGCCGGTGCCGGGCGATGTCGACATCGTCATCGCGTCCGAACTGATGGAGGCCGGCCGCGCGATCCAGCGCGGCTTTGTCGATGCCCGGACCACGCTGATCGCGTCCACCCACCGGATCTATGCGATCGCGGAGAAAAGCGCGCTTGCCGACGGGCGGGCGAGCAGCGCGCGGATCCTGGCGGCCGCCGAGGCGCGGTCCGGACGCTTTGTCGGCTTCGACATGGATGACCTGTCGAGCGCGACCGGAAGCGTGATCAGCGCCGTGCTGTTCGGCGCACTGGCGGGGGCCGATGCGCTGCCGGTGCCGCGCGGCGCCTTCGAAGCGGCAATCCGCGCCGGCGGCAAGGCGGTCGAGGCCAATCTGCGCGGCTTCGCCGCCGGCTTCGACGCCGCCCGCCAGCCGCCGGCGCCGCCCGCCGCGGCCCCGGCAGCGGCGGACGTCGCGTTCGTCCCGCCGCAGCCGACCAGCGCTGCCGGACGTGCGCTCGCCGCCCGCATTGCCGACACGCTTCCGGCACCCGCGCACGGCTTTGCCGCCGAAGGCGTCCGCCGGCTGATGGACTATCAGGACGGGGCCTATGCCGGCCTCTACATCGATCGACTGGCGCGGATCGCCGCGGTCGACGGCACCGGCGGCGCCCTCACGCGCGAGGCCGCCCGGCACCTCGCGCTGTGGATGAGCTATGAGGACACGATCCGGGTGGCGGCGCTCAAGATCCGCGCCAGCCGCATGGCGCGGGTGCGGGAAGAAGTGCGCGCCGAGCCGGATCAGATCATCGCGGTGATCGAATATCTGCATCCGCGCTTCGAAGAGGTGTGCGAGACGCTGCCGGCCGCGATCGGTGCGCGGCTGATCGACAGCCCGGGCTGGCGCCGCCGTCTGGCCCCGCTGTTCGAACGAGGCCGGCATGTCGAGACCACCGGAATCCGGTGGTTCACGCTGATGGCAGTGCTCGCGAGCCTGCGGCGCATCCGCCGCCGCACGCTCAAATATCGGCGCGAACAGGCCCGGATCGAAGCCTGGCTGCAGCGGGTGGTGGCGGCGGCGGCGCGGGACGGCGCGCTGGCGGTGGAGCTGGTCCGCTGCCAGCGGCTGATCAAGGGCTATGGCGACACCCATGCCCGCGGCCTGCACCGGTTCGAACGGATCATGGCCGTTGCCGACGGGCTCGGCGACCGCACCGACGGCGGCGACATCGTCGCCCGGCTGCGCACTGCCGCGCTGGCCGACGAGGCCGGCACTGCCCTTGATGCGGAGCTGGCGCGATTGGGATCGCGCGCGCTCGCCTGACGCCGGTGCGGGGGCGGCCGTTTCGGGCTCCCGCCGTCAGCCGGCCGGAGGCGCGGTTCCGCCCTGAGCCGCGATCCATTCCGCGACCACAGTGTCGAGCACGGTAAGCGGCACCTGGCCCTGCGCAAGGATCAGATCGTGGAAGGCGCGAATGTTGAAGCGCGGACCCAGCGCGGCTTCGGCCTTGCGGCGCAGGTCGACGATGCGCAGCTCGCCCACCTTGTACGCGACCGCGCCGCCGGGCGCGCCGATGTAGCGCTTCAGCTCGGTGTCGATGTTGATGTCGGCAAGCGCGGTGTTGTCGGTGAAGCAAGCGCGCGCCTGTTCATAGCTCCAGCCCATGGCATGGATGCCGGTGTCGACCACCATCCGGCAGGCCCGCCACATCTCGTTCGACAGCGCCCCGAAGCGCTCATAGACGTCGCGATAGACCCCCATTTCATGCCCGATGCGCTCGGCATAGAGCGCCCAGCCCTCGCGGAACGCCACCAGGTCCCGGGAGCGGCGGAAGGCGGGCAGATGCCGCGCCTCCTCGACGATCGCCGAATGGGTGTGGTGCCCCGGTGCCGCTTCGTGGAGGGCCAGAGACGGCAGCTCGTAAAGCGGCCGCTGATCAAGATGGGACGTGTTGACGATGAACCGGCCGGGCAGGCCGGCGGCATAGTCGCCGCCGCCGTAGCGGGCGGTGGTGTAGCCTTCCTCCAGCGCGGCCGGCACCGGCTCGACGGTGAAGGGCTGGCGCGGCAGCAGGCCGAACCAGCGCGGCAGCAGCGCATCGATCCGCTTGGCGGCCGCAGCGGCCTTTTCGAGCAGATCCTCCCGGCTCGTTGCGTAGAAGCGGGGATCGGTGCGCAGCATCCGCTGCCAGTCGGCGAAGCTGCCGGTGAAGCCGGCCTCCTTGATCAGCGCTTCCATCTCGCCGCGGATGCGGCGGATTTCCGCCTGCCCCATCGCGTGGATCGTCTCCGCGTCGAGATCGGTCGTCGTGTAGAAGCGCAGCAGGAAATCGAAATAGGCACGGCCATTGGGCACGGCCGAAATCCCGATCTCCTTGCGCGCAGCGGCACGGTAGGTGCCGTCGATATAGGCGAGGATCGCCTGCTGCGCCGGCCGCACCTGATCACGCAGGATCGCGACCGCGGCCGCGCGCAGCGCCGGCTGGCCGTCGAGCGGGGCGAGCAGCGGATCGGCCTCGATCGGCGTCTCGACCTGGCGGCGCAGCACGTCCACCGCGACGTCGACAACCATGGCCGGCTGCGTCCAGCCGGTCGCGATGCCGCGATCGAGATTGGCGCGCTGCGCGTCGTAATAGGCCGGGATGGCGCGCAGCCGGGCAAGCCACGCCTCGCCGCTGGCCTGATCGGTCACCCGCGCATTCCGCGCTGCGTAGAGGGGAACGTTGTAAAAGCCCTCGTGCGCGACGAACGCGAAGCGGCGCTCGTCGAAATCAATGCCCTCGATGCGCCAGCCGATGATCGCCGCCAGGAAATCCCGGTCTGCCCGGTCGGCCGGCTGCAGCCGGGCGCCGTCGATCGCGGCGAGCTGCGCTGCCAGCCGGGCCAGGCCGGCGCGCCGCTCCGCCATGTCGGCCGGACTTTCCTTCGGCCAGCCGTCCCGCGCCCGCGGGGGATCGGACCGCCCGGCTTCCATCGGGAAGCGGGCTTCGAACTGGGCATAGGCCTCGATCGCGGCGGCGAGCGCCGGATCACGCGGCGCGCTGGCCGCAGGCACCGGCGTGAAGGCGATCGAACTGGGCTGCGCCGCGACAGGCGCCACCGGTGCGGCGGCCAGCGCGACGGCGGCGGCAAGGCGGGCCCGGACCTGGGGCGAGAAGGCGTGGATCATCGAAACCGGGCTCCCAGCTGGGCGATGCCCATCAGCACGGTCGGCATCAGCCGCGCGAACGCATGGTTGCGGACCGCGACGGGCGGCACCGGCAGGACCGGCAGATCGGGGCCTTCGGTGCCCGCCAGCCATGCGCCGAGCGCCTGACCGAGCATCAGGTTGGTGGAAAGTCCGCGGCCGTTGCAGGCCTGGACGGCGATGGCGCCATCGCCCAGATCCGAAAGGATCGGCAGCAGCGACGGGTTGATCCACGCGGTGCCCGGCCAGAGATAGCGGATCTCGACATCGCGGAGGGCGGGATATTGCCAGGCGAGCCGGCGCTGCGCCTCGCGCCGGATCGCCGCATCGCCGCGGATCAGCCAGGAGCCCGGAAACGCGGAGACGAGATGCCCGTGGCCGTCATAGCGGGCCGTGAACACGTAAGGCGTCTTGTCCGTGAAACCGCCGGCCTTGGGAATGATCGCCTTGCGGAGCGCCGGATCCAGCGGCGCCGTCGCGAACTCGACGACCGGCAGCGGCAGAACGGTTCGCGCCAGGGCGGGATGGAGGCGTGCATTGCCGCCATTGGCGGCGAGGACGACGCGCCGGGCGCGGACGGTGCCGCCCGGCGCCGTCGCCACCCACTGATCGCCGTGCCGGGCCAGCGCCGTGACAGGCGATGCGGTGTGGATGCGCGCGCCGCGTGCCAGCGCGGCCGTCGCCAGGCCGCGGACCAAGGCGAGCGGATTGAGGCTGCCGCCCTCTTCGAACCGGACGCCGCCCAGATAGCGCGCGGTGCCGAGCGCGTCGCGAACTTCGTCCGGGCCGATGAAGCGGACGGGATAGCCGCGCGACGCCCATTGCGCCGCAAGGTCGCGCTGGCGATGCGCCGCCGCCTCGTTGTGCGCCGGGGTGATGAACCCGCCGCGCTGCGGATCACAGGCGATGCCCAGCCGCTCGGCGAGCGCGAATGCGGCGGCAGCGGACCCGCCCACGAACCGCGACAACCGTTCCCCGGCCTCGCGGCCGATCGCCTCGGCAATGGACTCGGGCGTGTGGCGGATGAAGTCGGGGGCGATCAGGCCGCCGCTCTGCCCGGTCGCGCCGGCGCCAATCGCGTCGGCCTCCAGCACCACCGTCGCGGTGCCGGCTTCAGCGAGCGCCAGCGCGGTCGACAGGCCGGCAATGCCCGCGCCGATCACCAGCACATCGCAATCGATCGTGTCGACGAGCGGCGGAGTGGCCGGCGGCGGCGCGCTCGTCGCTTCCCAGAGGGAGCCGCGCGGGGCCGGCGCGGAGACGGGCAGGCCAGTCACGGGCGAAGCGTCCGGCCCGGCGGCGTGGCGGGGAACGGCATCGGCAAGGTCTTTCTTCGGATCGGACATGTCAGCCGGCCGTCGCCGCCGCCGGCCGCCCCGCCAGCCGGCGTGCGGCCGCCACGAACAGCAGCACGAACACCAGGGCGACGGGCGTGTTCATGATCATCGGCAGCGACATCTCGTTGTTGCCGACGATCGTGACCGCGATGAAGATCGCGGTCCCTTCCTGCCGCATCAGATGCTCGATGCCGATGGCAACGCTTTCGCGGCGGCGGAAGCGGGCGAGCGTGCACAGCGTCAGCACGGCGGCGAGCGTCAGCGCGTTGATCGCGACGGTGATCCAGAACAGCGCCCCCAGATTCTCGCGCAGGGTCGGCACCTGATCGACCAGGATGAAGCCGAAGGACGTGAAGAGGACGATGGTGGCGGCCAGTTTGATCGGGCCCTTCAGCCGCTGGGCGAGACCCGGCTGCCACGCGCGCAGCGCGAAACCGGCGCCGGCCGGCAGCAGCGTGATCGAGAAGATGTCCCAGATGAACTGGCCAAGCGGGATCCGCACTTCTGCCTCGAGGCCGAGAAAGTGGAGGATCGCGAAATGGGCGTAGAACGGGATCACCAGGACGTAGATGAGACTGAGCAGCAGCGTCAGCGACATCGACAGCGCGAGATCGCCGCGCGCGAGATCGGTGAAGAGATTGGAGAGCATGCCCCCCGGCGTCGTCGCGAGCAGGATGAAGCCGACCGCGAGCGCCGGGGTCGGCGCGACCGTGACGGCCATTGCCAGCCCAATCAGCGGCGGGACGATCATCATGCTGGCAATGCCGAAGAACAAGGTGCGCGGGGCGTGGACGAGCGCCCGGAAATCGCCGGCGGTCAGCGACAGCCCCATCGCCAGCATCACGCACACGAGCGATCCCGGCAGCAGCCAGCCGCCGATGATCGCCATCATCGCATCGTAGCTCATCCGGCGCGCTCGATGCCGAGCGTGCAGGCCCCGTTGCGTCGGATTGCCCGGCACGCGGCGACAGCGTCGGCCATGTCCTCAGCGACGATCCGCGCGGCGATGTTGGCCCGCAGCCAGCCGAACGGCATCAGCAGCCGGCCGCCGCTGCCGTAGAACAGGCCGAGATCGTAGAAATCGCCGGGGGGCAGGCCCTTGGTGCTGCCGGCGGCGAGATAGGCGAGGACGATATCTCCCGCTTCCGGATAGGCCGTCGCATTCTCTTCGGGAATGGCGCCGGGCGCGGTGCCCGGCGGCAGCGTCGATGCCGGCATCGGCACCGAGATTTCCGGCCCGGTCCACATTGCGTGGATCGCCTCGAAGCGGGCGCCGGCGCCGGCGAGAGTCCACAGAAAGTCGGCCGAACGCGGCGCCGCATCGTCGAGCAGCGTGCAGCGAGCGGCGAGGCCGGACACCGGCTCGGTCAGTCGGATCATGCGCATGGCGTGGGACGCTCCTCTCGATCCGGCGCGGCGGCGGCGCTCACGTGCCCGGCTTCAGGTGACGGTTGAAGAACGCGACCATCTTCTCGAACGCGAAGCGGGTCTGGCGAAGATTGTCGCTTGCCCAGGCATGGTTGCCGCCGGGCAGCGTCACCAGCTCGAACGGGACTTCGGCCTCGATCATCCGTTCGGCGGCAGCGATGGTGTCCGAATAGAGGACCACCGGATCGCGGGTTCCGTGGATGATCATCACCGGATCCTTGATCTTGTGGACATGGTAGAGCGCGGACTGGGCCTCGTAGCGGGCCGGCATGTCGGGGCCGTCGGGCGGCCCCATCACCCACATCTGCGACGGATAGGCGTGCCACACATTGGTGGCCGGCGCGCCGGCGATGCCGGCCGCGTAGACGCCGGGCTTCTTGGCGAGCGACATGAGCGTCATCAGCCCGCCATAGCTCGATCCCCAGATGCCGACGCGCGCGGGATCGACATAGCCCTTGGCGACGAGGTGGCGGACCCCGCTTTCCAGATCGTCGATGTCGATCTGGCCGTAGCTGTGGTGCAGCCCCTGATTGTGCTCCCGCCCCTGCCCCCAGCTGCCGCGGACGTTCACGTTCAGCACGATATAGCCCTGGGCGACCAGATACTGATCGAAGAGCGAGGTCGGATGCGCGCGGCGGCCGCCCCACTGATTGCGGACCGAGTCCGAATAGACCGAGCCGACGATCAGCGGATAGCGCTTGCCCGGCTGGTAATTGGCCGGAAGGCTGAGCCGCCCGACCAGCGTCACGCCGTCGACATGGCTCGGAAACTCGACATAGCCGATCCGCGCCCAGGTCTGCCGTGCAAACTCCGGCAGCGGTGACTGGGTGATCCGGCGGGCGGCCGCCGGCCGGTCCGGATCGATCAGCAGCAGCTCCGGCGGCTGATGATCGCTCGAATAAAAGCTCGCGACGTGCCGGAAGCCGGGTCCCCACACGGGATCATGGCTGCCCGGCGCCGGCGGCGACACCCGCTCGACCCGGCCGCCGGCCAGCGGCACCCGGTAGAGCTGCCGCTCGGTCAGATAGCTCTGGTTCGACACGAAATAGATCTGCCGACCGGCGCGATCGACCTCGAAGGATGCGATCTCCCATTTGCCGTCAGTCAGCTGCCGCGGCCGGCCGCCGGCCTGCCGCTGGTGGTAGAGATGAAGATAGCCGTCCCGATCGGTGAGGATGATCAGCCCGTCATCGCCGGGCGCCCAGGCGACCTGCCAGTCGGGCCGGAGATGCTTCGGCTCCGAATGGCGGTAGAACAGCTCGCGCCGGCCGGTCGCCGTCTCCCACATGTAGATCACGTGATCGTTGGCGAGCAGATCGGATTCGCTGACGAACAGGCGGCGGCCGTCCGCCGACAGGCCGTAGCTCCAGACGTGATGCTTCGCCTCCGGCCGCTCGAAGCTGCGCACCGCGCCGCTCGCGAGATCGACGAGGCCGATCGTGTAGCGCGTCACTTCGTCGCCCGGGAAGGCGCGCGCGACGCGGTTGTTCTGGAGGCCGCCGCGGGCGTAGTAATAGATGTCCCGCTCCGGCATCAGCCGGTTGTCGGCCAGGTTGAACGTCAGCGCGCCGCCGCTCCGCGCCCATTCGTAGCTTTCGACATAGACGCGCGGATCGGTCGCATCGCCCGCGAGCAGGCGGGCGGCGCGATCCTCGGCGGCCGCGACCGGGCGGACCCAGAGCAGCCCGCCCAGGGTGACCCGGTTGCGGGTGTCGACCGGATTGCCGCTGATGAAGGCCAGGTGGCGCCCGTCCGGCGACAAGGCGAGCTGGCGGACGGCCTGCTTGTCGGTTTCGACCGCGCGGGCGCGCCCGTCCGGCTCGGCAACGTAAAGGCGGCCGTCGAGCACATAGGCGAAGCGGCCATCATTGCCGAGGAAGACGGCCTGGGAAACGCCGCGCCGTTCGGCCGAGGGATCGACGCCATCGCCATGGCGGGTGAGCCGCCGCTTCTCGCCGGTCGCGGCATCGACCGACCAGATGTCGCGGAAGCTGCTGCCCTGATCGTTCCAGAGGAACAGCAGGCGGCTGCCGTCGGGCGACCAGGCATAGCCTTCGGGAGGCGTGCCGATGATGCTTTGCGGCTGGTAGAGCTGGTCCAGCGAGAGGGTGGTGCCGGCAATCTCGGCGCCGCCATGGACTGGGGCGTGCGGCCAGGGCTGGCGACCGGGCTCGGCAGCGGCCAGCGGAACGCCGCCGATCAGGGCAAGGCCGGCGCACAGCCGGATCAGGTGACGCAACATCCCACTTCTCGCCCTCATTGCGCTCCTTCCTTCCCTGCGCTGCGCCCGGGGATCGGCGCCGGCGCGCTCCTTCTGTCCTGCCGCTGCACAGAGGCGCGCCCGACCGCGCGACCGCGGATCGGACCGGCCTGACCATTGGGCGCCTCGCGGGCGGAACCGGCCGGATCGCCCGCTCGAATGTTCCACGTGTCCCTTCCCCGTCGCCCGGTCGGCCGCGCTGCCCGCGCCGCCGGATCTTTTCTCCGCTTATCGGTGCAGAGATGCGTGAAAATGAGCATTTCTGCACCCAGTGGTCAACCCCCGCGCCGCCGGCACGGGACGCAGGATTTTCTGCCGTTTCCGGTACGATCCTGCAAGCCGTGTTTGTGCCATTCTGTCAGTCATGTCACTGATCCGGAATGGATACATCTTTTGGCAATGTCTTGCGACGCGGCGCCGCGGCCGCTGGCGCCGATCCGGACGGCAGCGCTTGACATTGCGCGGAAAGCCAGCACCGTAACCACATTCACGCGTTTGCGGGATCACGCCGGGCGGGCCCGCGACCACCGGACAACAGGCGTGGGGGAGGATCGAGCATGCGGACGAAGAGATTGCTGACAGCGACGGCGCTGGCGCTGGCGGGCGTCGTGCCTGGGATCGGGGTGGCGGGGGCCGCGCTGGCCGCCCAGAGCGCGCCGACGGCCGGGCCGCCGCGGGGCAGCCGCAGCCATCAGGAGCTGGTGACGCTGTTCACTGCCTTTGCCGACTGGCGGGACGCGCGGCCGGCGAACGGCATCGTCGATTACAGCGCCGCTGCGGTCGAGGAGCGGCGGCGGCGCCTGCGCGCGTTTCAGGCCGAACTGCCGAACTTCGCCGTCGCCAGCTGGGACCGGCACCAGCAGGTCGACTGGCTGGGCGCCCGCGCCAGCATGGATCAGCATGATTTCCTGCTGAACATCACCAAGCCCTGGGCGCGGGACCCGGGCATGTATGTCGATGAGGTCCAGTATCTCGCCTATACCGATCTGCCGCTCAAGGGCGACAAGCTGGCGGCCTTCCGCGAACGGCTGAAGAATGTGCCGGCCTATCTGGCCCAGGCACGGATCAATCTCGACTCGGTCGCGGCCGATTATGCCGATCTGGCCATCCATTCCCTTTCGAACGGCGACGGCGTCGGCCATGGCATGCCCTATCGCGCCGTGGAGCCGGCGGGACTGATCGGCTGGTTCGCCGATCTGCGCGGCCGCGCCGAGACGCAGCAGCCGGAACTGCTGCCGGAAATCCGCGCGGCGGAAGCGGCGATCGCCGGCTTCCGCGACTGGCTGGTCGCCGAACGGCCCCGGATGACGGCCAAGGCCGGCGTCGGCAAGGCCGCCTATGACTGGTTCCTGCGCCAGGTGCGGCTGATGCCCTACACCTCGGACGAGATCGTCGACCTCGCCCAGCGCGAGCTTGAGCGGACCTGGGCGTTCTACGCCTTCGAACGCCACCGGAACCGCAACCTGCCGGAGCTGCAGCTGCCGCGGAGCCAGGAGGAATATGAGACGCAACTGGCGGGCACCGATTCCAAGATCCGCAAATGGCTGGTCGACGAACAGATCATCACCGTGCCCGACTATGTGCCGAAGACCTGGCAGGAAATGGGCTTCAACGCGCCGTGGGTGGTGCGCCCCGGCGGCCCGATGTTCTGGGAGCAGGTCCAGTTCCGCGACGTCGCGCCCGATCACCTTCATGCGACCATCCCCGGCCACCGGTTCGACGGCCATCTGGGACGGCGGGTGACCCATCCGATCCGCAGCCGCGTCAATGATGCCGGGCGCACCGAAGGCTGGGGCTTCTACATCGAAGAAGCCGCGCTGCAGCTTGGCCTGTTCGACGATCGTCCGCGGACGCGCGAGCTCATCTACATCTTCTCGATCTTCCGCGCGGTGCGGACGATCGGCGACGTGAAGATGCAGCGCAATGAAATGAGCGTCGACCAGACGATGCGCTACTGGAAGGAGTGGACGCCGTATCTGGACGACAATGTCGCCCGCGTCGATGCCGGCATCTACATCCGCCGGCCCCCGGGCTACGGCATGACCTATACGGTCGGCATGATGCAGCTGCAGAAGATGCTCGTCGATCGCCGGCGGCAGCTGGGCGACAAATTCGTGCTGCGCGATTTCCACGATTATCTGATGAACACCGGGCGGCTGCCGGTCTCGCTGCTGCGCTACGATCTGACCGGGCATGACGACGAAGTCGCGCGACTCTGGGCGCACACGCCGCTGTCCGCGCTGCCCCGCTGAGCGTCGGCCCGGCCCGGACGGCGGCCGCCGTCCGGGCCGGGATCAGCGCATCGTGCGGATTTCGTCGTCCCGGCCGGTCATCTCCCAGCGGATGAGCGAGATCGGGATCGCCCCGCTGGCGCGAAACTGGTCGTGGAAGGCCTTGATGTCGAACGCATCGCCAAGCTGCATCGCGCGTTCGGCGAGCAGCTTTTCGAGCTCGACCTTGCCCATGTAATAGCCGACGCCATAGCCGGGCTGGCGGAGATAGAGCTCGATGTCGAACTGGGCGACGGCATCGCCCGGGGCCATCCATTTGGGCGTGCGGGCGATCAGGGAGCGGTTGGCTTCCGCCCATGTCCATTCATTGGCGTGCATGCGGATCTCAGGCACCAGCCGGGCGGCGCGCTTCGCCCCCAGGATGTAATCGATCTCGCGCGTCTTCGGCGTCCCATCGAGCAGGCCGGCCTGGAGGATCAGCTCCTCCAGGTAGAAGGCCCACCCTTCCGCACGGATGCCGTTCACGAAGAACAGGCGCCGCTGGCCGCGGATCGGCCGCGTGTCGCGGCTCTGCTGCAGGCTGTCAAAGGCGTGCCCCGGCAGATTGTGCGCGCGCAGCGGCGTGCCGTCCCGAAACTCCGCCTGGAAGAAGAAATGGAGGCGCAGCGGCGGATCGAACAGGCCGGGCTTCGACGGATCGCGTTCGAACGGGAAGACGTAAGGGCCTTCCTCGGGATCGTGCTGCAGATAATCGGGAATGCTCAGCCATTGGCCGTCGCGCAGAAAGGCCAAGAGCCGTTCGTCCTCGGCCCGGCGCTTCGCATCGAACGCCCCGCGCGTCGTGACCGGCTCCGGCATCGGCAGCGCGCGGTTGCGATGCTCCTCGATCTTCAGGAAGGCGATCTGACGCTGATATTCGCGCTCGCCGATCTCCTCGATCGCCCGGCTGTCATAGGGGAAAAGGAGGACGTGGCGGAGGTACCAATCATAATTCTCGCGCCCGATCCCGCCATGCGCCGGCAACGTCGCCTCGATCGATTCGAGCCACTGCTTGAACGCCGCCGCCGCATCCCGCGCGCGCCGCGCCGGCGCCACCAGTTCGGGGTGATGGCGGGCCGCCTGCTCGGCCAGCTCGCCATAGACATTCACTTCCACCTGCTTCTGGACGATCGCCAGCCGCGCAAGATCCCCGCGCGGATCGGTCAGGTTCGCGCGCGCCGCCGCCAGGATCCGCGGAACCGCATCGAGCTTCCGCGCGAAGTCCGCGACCTCGCCGGCCGGCATCGGCAGCCGGGGCAGGTGGAGCGCGCCGTGCATCTTGGGCCCGAAGCCGAGATCGGTGGTGCTGTAGAAGGCCGGATCGCGCAGCCACGGGCGGACCACCCGGTGCTGGAACTCGAAGCCGCGCATCTCGGCCAGCACGAGCATGAAATCGACGCGATAGGGGATCGGCCAGCCGCTGTCGTCGATCGCCGCCAGCCGCGCGAGGAAATCGCGCGCGGTGCGGTGCTGCGCGGCCATGGCGGCCGGGCCGTAATCGGGAACCCCGTCGCGGACCGGCGGCGGCACCGCGGCGCGGAAGGCCGCATAGAGCGCGACCAGATCGCGATAGCCGGCAGGCGCCGCCGGATCGGTCGCCTGCACGGCGGCCGGCGGAGGCGGGGGCGGCGCAGCCGCGGCGGACGCGGGGGCCGACCCCAGGAGCAGCAGTGCAAGCGCCGGTGTCCAGTCCCGCATGTCCGCCTTCTCCTTTGTCAGAGCGCGTTGAAGAAGCTGCCCAGCCGCGCCATCGCCTCGATGATCCGCTCCTTCGATTCCGATCCGAAGCAGATCCGCAGATGCCCTTCGCCGGCGGGCCCGTAGAAGCTGCCGGATTCGACGACGACATGCGCTTCCTCGAGGATCCGGCCGGCGAGCGTCTGCGAATCGAGGCCGGTGCCGGAAATGTCCGGGAAGGCGTAGATCGTGCCTTCCGGCATCGCACAGGTCACGCCCGGCATCTGGTTCAGAGCCTGGACGACGATGTCGCGCTTCACCCGGTCGGTGTCGACGATCGCATGCATCGGCGCTTGCGGCCCCGCCACCGCCGCCAGCGCCCCTTCCTGGACGAACACGTTCACATGGGTGACGTCCGTCATCGTGATGCGCAGCAGCGCCGGCATCAGCGCGCGGTCCGCGGCCAGATAGCCGATCCGCCAGCCATCCATCGAATAGGCCTTTGTGAAGGCGAAGCAGGTGATCGTCCGTTCGCGCATGCCGGGCAGGCTGGCGATGCTGATGTGCTGGGCGCGGTCGTAGGTGATGAACTCGTAGACTTCGTCGGACAGGACCAGCAGGTCATGGGCAATGGCGAGGTCGGCGACGATCTGCAGCTCTTCGCGGGAATAGACGCGCCCGGTCGGGTTGGCCGGGTTGACGAGCACGATCATCCGCGTCGCCGGCCCGATCGCAGCTTCGAGCGGGGCGCGGGTGATCGCAAAACCGGCCGCCTTGTCGAGCCGCGCGGTGACGACACGCCCGCCGGCCAGTTCGGTCTTGCCGATATGCTGCGGATAATAGGGCTCGAGGAGGATGACTTCGTCGCCCGGGTCAATCGCCGCCATGAACGCCGCGAACGAGGCATGGGTGAGCCCGTTGGTCACGAGGATCTCGTCGACGCCGTAATCGAGGCGATTGAAGCTCGCGAGCTTTTCGGCAAGCGCCGCGCGGAGCGACGGCGTGCCGCGGAAATCGCCATAGTGGACGATGCCGGCATCGAGCGCCGCCTTGGCGGCCGCCTTGATGTGCGCTGGCGTGTCGGCATGCGGGCGGCCGAACTCGAGATGGATCAGGTCGACGCCCTGCGCCTCGAGCGCCAGCGCCTGCTCGTACATCCCGAAGCTCTTCTTCGAAGCGGTCGCCAACCGCCGCGCCGGCCACTGCATCGTCCATCTCCCCGAAGCGTCGCGCCGAGGGATATTTCAAGCTTGAAACTTCTGCAAGGCTCGTTACGGTTCGCAGCACCGATTTCGGCAATGAGAGTGGACCGTCATGCGTATCGCCTGCCTGGGCGGCGGCCCCGCCGGCCTCTACTTCGCGATTTCCATGAAGCTGCGCAATCCCGGTCACGAGATCGAGGTGTTCGAGCGGAATCGCCCCGACGACACCTTTGGCTGGGGCGTCGTGTTTTCGGACCAGACGGTCGAAAACCTGCTCGCCAACGATCCGGTGAGCGGCGCGACCATCCGCGATCAGTTCAAACACTGGGACGACATCGAAGTCCATATCGGCGGCGACTGCATCCGATCCACCGGCCATGGCTTCATCGGCATCGGCCGCAAGCGGCTGCTCGCGATCCTTCAGGACCGCGCCCGCGAACTGGGCGTCGTGCTGAACTTCGAGACCGAAGCCTCCCCGGACCTGGCGGCCTGGCAGGATTACGATCTGGTGATCGCCGCGGACGGCGCCAACAGCCGCATCCGCACGGCCTATGAGCCGCATTTCGGCGTCGACATCCAGGTGCGCCGCAACAAATTCTTCTGGTTCGGCACGGCCAAGATCTTCGAGGCCTTCACCTTCGCGTTCGTGCGCACCGAGGCGGGCTGGGTCTGGGCCCATGCCTATCGCTTCGCCGACGACTGTTCGACCTTCATCGTCGAGATGGCGCCGGAGACATGGGCCGGACTGGGCCTCGACGCGATGGACCAGCCGGACGCGATCGCGCTGTGCGAGCGGCTGTTCGCCGACCATCTCGACGGCCATGCGCTGCTGTCCAACGCCCGCCACCTGCCCGGTCCGCAGGCGTGGCTGAACTTCCGCCGGATCGTCTGCAACCGCTGGTGGCACGAGAAGCTGATCCTGCTGGGCGACGCGGCGCACACCGCCCATTTCTCGATCGGATCGGGCACCAAGCTCGCGCTTGAGGACGCGATCAAGCTCGCCGAGGTGCTGAACCGCCCGGGGCTCGACCGCGCCCGCGCGCTCCAGGAGTATCAGGACGAGCGCAACCTGGAAGTGCTGAAGATCCAGAACAGCGCCCGCAACTCGACCGAATGGTTCGAGACGCTGGAACGCTATCTGGGGTTCGAGCCGATCCAGTTTGCCTACTCGCTGCTCACCCGGTCCCAGCGCGTCAGCCACGAGAATCTGCGTCTGCGCGACCGGAGCTGGCTGGAAGGCGTCGAGCGCTGGTTCTTCGCCCGAGCATCCGGCGAGGCCCGGAACGAGCCGGTGCCGCCGATGTTCGCGCCCTACCGGATGCGCGGGCTGACGCTTGCCAACCGCATCGTCGTCTCGCCCATGGCGACCTACAAGGCCGTGGAGGGCACCCCGACCGATTTCCACCTCGTCCATTATGGCGAGCGGGCGAAAGGCGGCGCCGGGTTGGTCTTCACGGAAATGACGTGCGTCGCGCCCGAAGGCCGGATCACGCCCGGCTGCCCGGGCATGTACGCGCCGGAGCATGTCGCGGCATGGCGGCGGATCACCGATTTCGTCCATGCCGAAAGCGGCGCGCGCATCTGCCTGCAGCTCGGCCATTCCGGCGCCAAGGGATCGACCCGCCGCGGCTGGGAAGGCATGGATGCGCCGCTGCCGGCAGACAATTGGCCGTTGCTCGCGGCGGCGGACGTCCCCTGGTCTTCCGCCAACCAGCGGCCGACGCCGATGACGCGGGCGGACATGGACCGGGTGCGCGACCAGTTCGTCGCCGCGACGAAGATGGCGGTCGCCGCCGGCTTCGACATGGTCGAGCTGCATTGCGCCCACGGCTATCTGCTGTCCGGCTTCATCACGCCGCTCCAGAACCGGCGGACGGACGAATATGGCGGCAGCCTGGAGAACCGGCTGCGCTTCCCGCTCGAAGTGTTCCGGGCGATGCGGGCGGCCTGGCCCGACGATCGGCCGATGTCCGTCCGCATCTCGGCGACCGACTGGATGGACGAAGCCGGTGTCACGCCCGACGAAGCGGTGCGGATCGGCCAGGCGTTCGTCGCGGCCGGCGCCGACCTGATCGACGTCTCCGCCGGTCAGACCTGGGCGGAGGCGCGGCCGGTCTACGGCCGGATGTTCCAGACGCCGTTTTCCGACCGCATCCGCAACGACGGCGGCGTCGCCACCATGGCTGTCGGCAACATCTTCGAGGCGGATCATGCCAACTCGATCCTGGCCGCCGGCCGCGCCGATCTGGTCGCGATCGGGCGGCCGCACCTGATCGATCCGATGTGGACGCTCCGCGCCGCAGCCCAGCATGACTATCGCGACGTGCGCGTGCCCGAACCCTATCTGGCCGGCATGGCCCAGCTTGCCCGCAATCTGAAGCGGGCGGCGGAACAGGAAGCCCTGCTGCGGGCATGACCGGACTGGCCGGACACCATGCGCTGGTGACGGGCGGCGGTTCCGGGATCGGCGCCGCCACCGCACGCGCACTGGCGGCGCAGGGCGCGCGCGTGACGATCGTCGGCCGTCGCCGCGACGCGCTGGAGGCGGTGGCGGCGGCGACGCCCGGACTCGCCGTCGCTGTCGCCGACGTGACCTGCCCGGACGCCCTCGCTGCGGCAGTCGCCGCCGCGCGCGCGGCGCACGGCCCGATCTCGATCCTTGTCAACAATGCCGGGATCGCCCGGTCCGCCCCGGTCGCCATGCTGAGCGCGGCCGACTGGCGAGCGACGATGGCGCTCAATCTCGACGCGCCGTTCCACTGCATCCAGGCGGTGCTGCCCGATCTGCGCGCGGCAACCGCCGCCCGGATCGTCAACATCGCGTCGACGGCCGGGCTCAAGGGCTATGGCTATACTGCCGCCTATGTCGCCTCGAAACACGGGGTCATCGGGCTCACCCGCGCGCTTGCCGTCGAGCTGGCCGAGACGCCGATCACCGTCAACGCCGTCTGCCCCGGCTTCACCGATACCGCGATCGTCGCCGAGGCGGCGGCGACGATCAGCGCGCGGACGGGGCGCAGCCCCGAGGCGGCGCGGACCGAGCTCGCCCGCTTCAATCCGCAGAAGCGGCTGGTCCAGCCGGAGGAAGTGGCGGCCGCCATCGTCTGGCTTTGCCAGCCCGAAAGTGCTTCGGTGACCGGCCAGGCGATCGTGGTGGCAGGCGGAGAAGTGATGTGAGAGCGGCAATCCGCGAGAAACATGACGGCGGCTTCGCCGATCGCCGCACGGTGCGGCTCTGGCTGCGCCTGCTGAGCTGCGCGACTGTCGTCGAGAAGCGGCTGAAGCGGCGTTTCGGCGACCATTTCGGATCGACGCTGCCGCGCTTCGATGTGCTCGCCCAGCTCGAGCGCGCGCCGGAAGGGATGACGATGAGCGCGTTGTCCGCCGCGCTGCTCGTCTCGAACGGGAATGTGACCGGCGTCGTGCAGGTGCTTGCCCGCGACGGGCTGGTGACGCTGGCGCCTTCGCCAACCGACGGTCGCGTCGCGATCGTCCGGCTGACCGAGGCCGGGCGGCGCCAGTTCGAACGCCAGGCCGAGGCCCACCATCGCTGGGTCGACGCGATGCTGGCGGACCTGACGCCCGGCGAGATGGAGCAGCTCTACGCGCTGCTCGGCCGGGTCAAGCAATCGATCGCGGCGGACAGAAGCGAGGAGCAGCCATGAACCCGTCAAGCCACGCGCCCCGCCATTTCGGCTGGGCCTTTGCGGACGGAGTTGCGACCGTCACGCTCGACCGGCCGGAGCGGAAGAACCCGCTCACCTTCGACAGCTATGCCGAACTTCGGGACACGTTCCGGGCGCTCGTCTACGCGCCGGAGGTGAAGGCGGTGGTGGTGACCGGCGCCGGCGGCAACTTCAGCTCGGGCGGCGACGTGCACGAGATCATCGGCCCGCTCACCGAAATGGCGATGCCGGAACTGCTCGCCTTCACCCGGATGACCGGCGACCTCGTCAAGGCGATGCGGGCCTGCCCGCAGCCGATCGTCGCCGCGATCGACGGCGTCTGCGTCGGCGCGGGCGCGATCATCGCGATGGCGAGCGACCTGCGCCTGGCGACGCCCGCCGCCAAGACCGCCTTTCTGTTCACCCGCGTGGGGCTCGCCGGCTGCGACATGGGAGCCTGCGCGATCCTGCCGCGGATCATCGGCCAGGGCCGGGCGGCCGAGCTGCTCTACACCGGCCGGGTGATGACGGCGGAGGAAGGCGAACGCTGGGGCTTTCACAACCGGCTGGTGGAGGCGACGGCGCTGCTGGACGAAGCGGCGGCGCTGGCCGCGGAGCTGGCGGCCGGGCCGACCTTCGCGCACGGCATCACCAAGACGCAGCTGGCGACCGAATGGGCAGTCAGCGTCGAGACTGCGATCGAGATGGAGGCGCAGGCCCAGGCGATCTGCATGGCGACGCGCGATTTCCGCCGCGCCTTCGAGGCGTTTGCCGAGAAGCGCCGGCCGGTGTTCGAGGGGAATTGATGGCGGACCGCAGCTTTCTCGACTGGCCGTTCCTGGACGATGGCCACCGCCAGCTGGCCGACCGGCTGGAGGCGTGGTGCGCCGACCATCTGACGGACGCCCACCCCGACGATGTCGACGGCGAGTGCCGCCGGCTGGTCGCCGCGCTCGGCGCCGGCGGCTGGCTGCGCTACTGCGTGCCTGCCCGCTGGGGCGGCATCCATGAGCAGATCGACGTGCGGTCGCTGTCGCTCATCCGCGAAACGCTCGCCCGCCATTCGGGCCTCGCCGATTTCGCCTTCGCGATGCAGGGCCTGGGATCGGGCACGATCACCTTGTTCGGGACCGAGGAGCAGCGCGCCCGCTACCTGCCCGCAGTCGCCGCAGGCGAACGGATCGCCGCCTTCGCGCTGACCGAACCTGAATCCGGCTCCGATGTCGCGGCGATGGCCACCAGCGCGCTGCGGAGCGGCAATGGCTGGGCGGTGAACGGGGCCAAGACCTATATCTCGAACGGCGGGATCGCCGATCATTACGTCCTCTTCGCGCGCACCGGCGAGGCGCCGGGCGCGAAGGGCATATCGGCCTTCATCGTCGATGCCGACACGCCGGGGCTGACGATCGCCGAGCGACTGGAAGTGATCGCGCCCCACCCGCTGGCCACGCTGCGCTTTGCGGATGCCCGCCTGCCCGCCGATGCGTTGCTGGGCGAGCCGGGGCGCGGCTTTCCCCAGGCGATGGCGACGCTCGACATCTTCCGCACGACGGTGGGGGCAGCCGCGCTCGGCTTTGCCCGCCGCGCGCTCGACGAGGCGACCGCGCGGGTGCGGACCCGGGCACTCGGCGCGGGCGTGCTGGCGGACAATCCGGTTGTCCAGTCGATGCTTGCAGACATGGTGCTCGATATCGACACGGCGGCGCTCCTGATCTACCGGGCCGGCTGGCTGCGCGATGTCCGCAGCGCCCGCAACAGCCGGGAAGCGGCGCTTGCCAAGCTGCACGCGACCGAAGCCGCGCAGCGCGTCGTCGACAAGGCGGTGCAGCTGTTCGGCGGCCTGGGCGTGACGGTGGGCGCCGTGGTCGAATCGCTCTACCGCGAGGTGCGGGCGCTGCGGATCTATGAGGGTGCGTCGGAAGTGCAGAGGATCGTTATCGCGCGGCAGCATCTGGCTGAACCATGACGTTCCGCGCCACCTACAAGCTGCGCTTCGGGCACTGCGACCCGGCAGGCATCGCCTATTATCCGCGCCTGCTCGAACTGGTCGATGCGGCGATCGAGGACTGGACCCCCGCCGCGCTCGGGCTCGATCGGCGCCGGATGCATATGGAGCTGGGGCTGGGACTGCCCACCGTCGAGCTCAGGACGCGGTTCGTGGCGCCGTGCCGGATGGGCGAACTGCTCGATTTCGATGTGACGGTGACGCGGGTCGGCACCAGTTCGGTCGATCTCGACGTCGCCGTCACCTGCGGCGGCGCGCCCCGCTTCAGCGCCCAGCTGGTCCAGGTGCTGATCGCCACCGATCGCGCCGCCGCCGTGGCCTGGCCGGCGCCGATGCGCGCCCGACTGGTCGCCGCCCCTCCGGAAAGAGAAACTGCATGAGCGACGTCGAGACCCTTCTTCCCGCGGGCTGGCCGCGGCCGCGCGGCTATGCCCACGGCATGGCGGCGCGGGGCCGGATGGTGTTCACGGCGGGCGTCGTCGGCTGGGACGCCGAGGAGCGTTTCGTCGCAACCGACATTGCCGGCCAGTTCCGCCAGGTGATCGCGAACACGCTCGCCATCCTGGCCGAGGCAGGCGCAGGCCCCGAGCACATCGTTCGGATGACGTGGTACGTCACCAGCCGCGACGCCTATCTGGCCGCGCTGCCGGAGATCGGCGCGGCCTATCGCGCGCTGATCGGCCGCCACTTCCCGGCGATGGCCGTTGTCGAGGTTGCCGCGCTCGTCGAGCGGGAAGCGCTGATCGAAATCGAGACGACAGCGGTCGTGCCGGACTGAACCGCCGGCGCCGGAAAGCGCTTGCATCGGGCGCGACTTTGCGGCTCGATCCGGCCCGCGCCGGAGGGACGACACGTGATCCTGCCCCGTATCGAACAGTCTCATGCCGACGTGGCGGACCATTATGACGAACTGGACGCCATCTACCGCGAGCTGTGGGGCGAACATGTCCATCACGGCCTGTGGCGGACCGGCCGGGAAAGCGCGGCCGAGGCGGTCGCCGCGCTCAGCGACGCCGTCGGCACCCGGCTCGGCTTCGCGCCGGGGGACCGGCTGGTGGACATTGGCTGCGGCTATGGCGGCACCGCCCGCCGGTTCGCCCGCGCCGGCGCGCAGGTGACCGGCTTCACCTTGTCCGCCGCCCAGGCAGCGGCGGCGCCTGCCGCGCCCGGCGTCACGATCCACCGGCGCGACTGGCTGGACAATGGCCTTGCCGCCGGGACGGCGGACGGTGCCTATGCGATCGAAAGCTCTGAACACATGGCCGACAAGCCGGCATTCTTCCGCGAGGCCCGGCGGGTGCTCCGGACCGGCCGGCGGCTGGTGGTCTGCGCCTGGCTGGCGGCCGACCGGCCCCGGGCCTGGGAAGTGCGCCATTTGCTGCAGCCGATCTGCGACGAGGGGCGGCTGCCCTCGATGGGTACGGAAGCCGATTACCGGCAGATGGCGGAAGCGGCGGGGTTTCGGCTGGTCGGGTTCGACGATGTCAGCCACCAGGTCGCGCGGACATGGACGATCTGCCTTGGCCGGTTTCTGCGGGGTCTCGCCACCCGGCCGGCGCTGCGCCGGCGGGTGCTGGCCGCGCGCAACCGGCGCTTCGCGCTCAGCGTGCCGCGGCTCATCGCCGCATATCGGACAGGCGCGATGCGCTACGGCATCTTCACGCTCCGGGTCGGCTGATGCGCCCGATCGAAGAAAACGGCTTTCTCGCGCTGCTGCTGCTCGCGACCGTCCTGTTCCTGGCGGTGATCCTGCCCTTTTCCGGGGCGATCCTGTGGGCAGTCGTCGCGTCGATGCTCTTCCTGCCGCTGAACGACGCGCTGGTCCGCGGGCTCGGCCATCGGCGCAACCTCGCGGCCGGGCTGACGCTGGTCGCCATCGTCGCGACAGTGATCGTGCCCGCGCTGCTGCTCGGGTCCGCGCTGATCGAGGAGATGGGCGGGCTGATCGTCCGCGTGCGCTCGGGCGAGCTCGATCTGGTCGGCGAGCTCGAGCGGCTGCGCGACGCCCAGCCCGCCTGGCTGCGCCAGAGCCTCGGGCTCGACAAGCTGACCAGCGCCCGCGCCGCGCAGGACTGGCTCGCCGGCAATTTCGCGCTCAGCATGCAGTCCCTGCTCAGCCGCGCGCTGGATTTCGGCCAGAGCGCGTTCGGCTATGTCGTGAGCCTGGGCGTCATGCTGTATCTGAGCTTCTTCCTGCTCCGCGACGGACGCCGCATCCTGCGCACCGTGCAGACCGCCGCGCCGCTGCGGCGGGACCAGGGCCGGGCAGTGCTGACCCGGTTCATCACTGTCGTCCGCGCGACGATCAAGGGCAGCCTCGTCGTCGCGGTGGTGCAGGGCACGCTCGGCGGCATCGTGTTCACCATCGTGGGCGTCGAGCCGGCCTTGCTGTGGGGCGTCGCGATGGCGTTCATGTCGCTCCTGCCGGCGATCGGCACCGGGCTGATCTGGGTGCCGGTCGCCATCTATCTGCTCGCGACCGGCGCCGTCTGGTCAGGGCTGTTCGTGGTCTTCTGCGGCCTCTTCGTGATCGGCCTCGTAGACAATCTGCTCCGCCCGATCCTGGTCGGCCGCGAAGCGCGGATGCCGGACTGGCTCGCGTTCCTTTCCACGCTCGGCGGGCTGCAATTGTTCGGGTTCAACGGCTTCATTCTCGGTCCGGCCGCGGCTGCCCTGTTCCTGTCGGTGTGGGAGCTCTATCTGCGCGAACATCCGCGCGCCGTGGTGCCGCCGGCGCCCTGACCGCCCGGCTGGCCGGGCGCGCGATCTCCGCCTAACCTGCCGCGATGCTGCGCCTCGACCAATTCCTTCCCTATCAGCTGTCGGTGACCTCGAACGCGGTCAGCCAGGTGATCGCGCGCACCTACGAAAGCCTCTTCGGCCTGCGCATAGCCGAATGGCGGCTGATCGCCGTGCTGGCCGAAGAGGAAGGGCTGACCCAGCAAGCGCTCGTCGCCCGCACGGAAATGGACAAGATGACCGTCAGCCGCGCGGCCCAGGCGCTTGCGTCACGCGGCCTCGTTTCACGCGTGACGCACGGATCGGACCGGCGCAGCCATGCGCTGGCGCTGAGCGAGGCCGGGCGCGCCCTTTATGCGGAAATCGCTCCGAAGGCGCTGGAAATGGAAGCGCGCCTCCTGGCCGATCTGTCGCCGGATGCGATCGATGGCCTGAAAAAGACGCTCGCCACCCTGAAAGCCGCGACGGCCGCGTTGCGCTGATTGGTAACGATTGTTACTATCAAGCACGAGTCCCTTTCGCTGCCACCGCTGGAGATGCGCAATGACGCCCGACAACCCGATGGGCCTGAACGGTTTCGAATTCGTCGAATTCACCGGGCCCGACCCCGACGCGATGGCGGCGCTGCTGGAGCGCATGGGCTTTGTTGCCGCGCATCGCCATCCGCACCGTGCGGTCACGCGCTACAAGCAGGGCCGGATCAGCCTGCTGATCAACCGGGATCAGGACGGCCAGGCGGCAGCGTTTCGCGCGGCGCATGGGCCGTCCGCGAACGGCATGGCCTTCCGGGTCGCCGACGCAGGCGCGGCGCATGCTCTGGCCCTGGCGCGCGGCGCCCGGGCTGCCGATGCCGCAGCCACCGCGCTCGGGCCCGACGCCCATGCGCTGGAAGGCATTGGCGGCTCCGTCCTCTACCTTGTCGACGGGCCGGTGTGGGATGAGTGGGAGCCCGTGCCCGGCGCCGCCGAGGCCGAGGCAGCCAACACGGTCGGCCTCGACCTGCTCGACCATCTGACCCACAATGTCCGCCGCGGCGAGATGCGGACCTGGTCGAGCTTCTACAGCCGCGTGTTCGGCTTCGAGGAGCAGAAATATTTCGACATCAAGGGCCAGGCGACCGGCCTGTTCAGCCAGGCGATGATCGCGCCCGACCGGCAGATCCGTATCCCGCTGAACGAAAGCCAGGACGAGCACAGCCAGATCGAGGAGTTCATCCGCGAATATAATGGCGAGGGCATCCAGCATCTGGCGCTGACGACGGCCGACATCTACACGACCGTGGAGAAGCTGCGCGAACGGGGCGTGCGGCTGCAGGACACGATCGACACCTATTACGAGCTTGTCGACGCGCGCGTTCCCGGCCATGGCGAGGATCTGGCGCGGCTGCGCCGGAACCGGATCCTGATCGACGGCAGCGCCCAGACCGAGGAAGGCATCCTCCTCCAGATCTTTACCGAGAACATGTTCGGGCCGATCTTCTTCGAGATCATCCAGCGCAAGGGCAATGAGGGCTTCGGCAACGGCAATTTCCAGGCGCTGTTCGAATCGATCGAGCTGGACCAGATTCGCCGTGGCGTGATCAAGGTCGCCGAGCCGGCAGCCGAATAGCGCTGGGGGCGAAGGAGAGCCGAGGCGATGAACATCCAGACCCCCGTGCGGAGCGGCACTGCCCCGGCGATGACCGGCTTCGGCAACCATTTCGCGACCGAAGCGGTGGCGGGCGCGCTTCCGGTCGGGCGGAATTCGCCGCAGCGAGCGCCGTTCGGCCTCTATGCCGAGCAGATGTCCGGCACGGCCTTTACCGCGCCGCGGGCGGAGAACCGGCGCAGCTGGCTCTACCGGCTGCGGCCCTCGGCAATGCATCCGCCCTTCGAACCTTATGGGCCGCCAAGCCGGCTCCGGTCGGGCCCGTTCGACGACGTGGCGCCGAGCCCCAACCGACTGCGCTGGGACCCGCTGCCGCTGCCCGCCGGGCCGACCGACTTCGTCGACGGCCTCGTGACCTACGCCGGCAATGGCGATGTCGGCATGGCGGCCGGGATCGGCATCCACCTCTATGCTGCAACGGCATCGATGGCGGACCGGGTTTTCTCATCGGCCGATGGCGAACTGTTGATCGTGCCGCAGCAGGGGCGGCTGGAGCTGGCGACCGAAATGGGGGTGCTGCCCCTTGCGCCCGGCGAGATCGGCGTCATTCCGCGCGGCCTTCGCTTCCGCGCCGCGCTGCCGGACGGTGCGGCGCGCGGCTATGTCTGCGAGAATTACGGCGCCCTCTTCCGCCTTCCCGATCTTGGCCCGATCGGCGCCAACGGCCTCGCCAACCCGCGCGACTTCGAGACGCCGACCGCCTGGTACGAGGATGAGGACCGGCCGACCGAGCTGCTGCAGAAGTTCGGGGGCCGGCTGTGGCGCTGCACGCTCGACCATTCGCCGCTGGACGTCGTCGCCTGGCACGGCAATCTTGTGCCCTACAAATATGATCTCGCCCGGTTCAACACGATCAACACGGTGAGCTTCGATCATCCCGATCCGTCCATCTTCACAGTGCTGACCAGTCCGAGCGAAATCGCGGGCACCGCCAATTGCGACTTCGTGATCTTCCCGCCGCGCTGGATGGTCGCCGAGGACACGTTCCGCCCCCCCTGGTTCCACCGGAATGTGATGAGCGAGTTCATGGGCCTGATCCACGGCGCCTATGATGCGAAGGAAGGCGGCTTCGCCCCCGGCGGGGCGTCGCTCCACAACTGCATGGCCGGGCACGGACCCGATCTCGCGAGCTGGGAAAAGGCGACCGCTGCCGAGCTGCGCCCGACCAAGATCGACAACACCATGGCCTTCATGTTCGAGAGCCGCTGGCCGATCCGGCCGACGCGCTGGGCCGTGGAGTCGGAGCTGTGCCAGCTCGACTACGATCTGTGCTGGGCCGGCTTTCCGAAAGCGCGGATCGATTGACTTGAGCGGCGCCCCCCGCGCCAGCGCGGCACCGAACCGCCGGACCCGCGCCTCCCGCACGGCTCTCACACGGAGAAAGAGATGAAACTCGCATCGCTGAAGCAGGGCCGCGATGGCCGCCTGGTCGTCGTGTCCCAGGACCTTGCCTGGTATGCGGACGCGGCGCACATCGCGCCGACGCTGCAGGCGGCGCTCGACGACTGGGCACAGGTCGCGCCCCGGCTGGCGCTGCTTGCCACCGACCTCGAGCATGAAGCGATCCCGCGCGAGCGCTTTCACGAGCGTGAAGCCGCAGCCCCGCTGCCGCGCGCCTATCAATGGGCGGACGGATCCGCCTATGTGAACCATGTCGCACTGGTCCGCAAAGCGCGCGGGGCCGAGCTGCCGGACAGTTTCTGGACGGACCCGCTGATGTATCAGGGCGGATCGGACGGTTTCCTCGCGCCGCGCGATCCGATCCCGTTGCGGGACGAAAGCTGGGGCTGCGACATGGAGGGGGAGATTTGCGTGGTGACCGGCGACGTGCCGATGGGCGCGACCCGCGAGGAGTGCCTCGCCGCGATCCGCCTGGTCGGCCTGGTCAACGATGTGTCGCTGCGCAATCTGATCCCGGGCGAACTGGCCAAGGGCTTCGGCTTCTTCCAGTCGAAGCCCGCTTCCGCGCTGTCGCCGGTCCTCGTCACGCCCGATGCGCTGGGCGACTGGTGGCGCGACGGGAAGCTGCACCGCCCGCTGCTGGTGGAGCTGAACGGCACGCCGTTCGGCCGGGCCGATGCGGGCACGGACATGACCTTCGATTTCGGCACGCTGATCGCCCATGCGGCGAAGACGCGGCCGCTCGCGGCCGGCTCGATCATCGGATCGGGCACGGTTTCCAACCGCGATCCGGACGGCGGCCCCGGCAGGCCGGTGGCGGACGGCGGCCTCGGCTATAGCTGCATCGCCGAAATCCGCATGATCGAGACGATTGCGCATGGCGCGCCGCGCACGCCCTTTCTGCGCCCTGGCGACCGCGTCCGGATCGACATGCAGGACGACCATCACCACAGCATCTTCGGCGCGATCGAGCAGGAAGTCGTGCCGGCGTGAGCGGCGACCGGCTGACGGCGACACCGCCGGACGTGCCGTTGTGTGCGCTGGCGGACCTTCCCGATCCGGGTGCCCGCAATCTGGTGCTGGAAATCGGCAGCCGGCGCTTCCACGGCTTTCTGGTCCGCCGCGGCGACGCGGTGACCGGCTTTGTCGACCGCTGCCCGCATCAGGGCCTGCCGCTTGCCCGGACGCTCGATGCCTATCTGACGCCGGACGGGGCGCTGATCGCCTGCAGCTGGCACGGCGCGCTGTTCCGCCCGGATGACGGCCACTGCGTCGGCGGACCTTGCGCAGGCGCCGCGCTGACCGCCTGGCCGGTCGCCGTCCGCGACGGCATCGTCCGCACCGCCTGAGCGGCGCCGCTCAGCCCCAGCGCGCCAGCACCTCCTCGGCCGCGGCGGCGACGGCCGGGCGGATCTGCGGCGTCGCGCCGGCGAAGCGGGGTGCCGGCGCGGGCTGGGTCACGCCCTGCGCCACGACGTGACTGCCCCGGGCGACATTGTGGGGGTGGCCGGGCGCTTCGCCCAGGCTCAGCACCGGCGTCACGCACGCGTCGGTGTCGGCGAAATGCGCGGCCCACTCATCGCGCGGTCGGCTCCGGAAGCGGGCGGCGATCGCGTCCGCGAGCGCCGGCCAGCGCGCCTGATCGAATTGCGGCCAATCGGCCGGATCGAGCTCCAGACCGGCCAGGAACGCCGCGAAGAATTGCGGCTCGAGGCAGCCGACCGCGACGAATCGTCCGTCCGCGCAGGGATAGCAGCGGTAAAAGGGCATCGCGCCATCGAGCAGATTGGCTTCGCGCCGGTCCTGCCAGCGCCCGCTGGCAAGGAAGGCGTGGAACATGGCGAGGAGATTGATGGTGCCGTCCGTCATCGCGGCGTCGACGACCGTGCCGGCGCCGCCGCGGCGCGCGCCGACAAGGCCGGCGAGCACGCCGGCGACGAGAAACATCGCGCCACCGCCATAATCGCCGACAAGGTTGAGCGGCGGCGGCGGCGGCGCATCGGCCGGACCGATCGCGTGCAGCGCGCCGGTCAGGGCGATGTAGTTGAGATCATGGCCGGCGCGCGCCGCAAACGGGCCGGTCTGGCCCCATCCGGTCATGCGGCCATAAACGAGCGCCGGGTTGCGCCCGCAAACGACATCCGGGCCAAGTCCGAGCCGCTCCATCACGCCGGGCCGGAAACCCTCGATCAGCGCATCCGCCCGGTCGAGCAGAGCCAGCGCGGCGTCCCGCCCGGCCGGCGTCTTCAGATCGACGGCGACCAGCGTGCGGCCGCGGTCGAGCACCGGTGCGCCGGGATCCTGCGCGCCGGGCCGCGTCAGGCGCACGATATCGGCGCCCATATCGGCCAGGATCATGCCGGCGAGCGGCACCGGGCCAATCCCTTCGAACTCGACGATACGAACGCCGGCAAGCGGCCCGGTGCTGGTCATGGCCGGGGGATCGAACAGCCGTGCGCGGCCGTCAAGCGGCCGGGCCGGGATCGCGGTCCCGCTCCGCCGCGGCCTCGGCCTCTTTCCGGGCGCGGCGCTCGGCACGGCGGCGTTCCTTCGCCTCGCGCTCCTCCTGCTTCCGGATCTCGCGCCCGCGATTGCGGTCGGCTTCGTCCTGGCTCGTCGTCATCCAGTCGACGCCCTGGCCGACCGCCTTGACCGGCAAGGTCACGACATCGACCGCGGTGCGCGCGAGGCAGCCTCCAAGGGCCAGCGGCAGGCTCAGGACGGTCATCGCGCGGCGCATGGATTGGGCTCCCTCTCGAACGGCAGCCCGCCCTGCATCACGCCGGCTTCACCCCGGCTGAACGGCCGGGCGGGCCGGAGGCAGCAGCGGCTTGCCAGGCCCGCCAAACATGCCGAAACAGAGGCATCGCGACAATCGAGGATCCATCATGCGCCGATTTGCCCTCGCTCTTGTTCTGGCCGCGGCCACGCCTGCTGCAGCGGCACCGCCCGACGATCTCGCCCGGCTGATCGACGAGCATTGGGCCTGGTATCTGCAGGCGAACCCCGAGCAGGCGACCACGCTCGGCGAGCGCCGCTACGACGATCGCCTGTCCGACCTGAGCCTCGCGGAAGCGGATCGGCAGGCAGCGGAGGCGCGCCGCTTCCTCGATCGGCTCCAGGCGATCCCGGACGCCGGCCTGAGCCCTGCCGACCGCATCAACAAAGGCGTGCTCGCCCGGCTGCTGACCGAGCAGATCGAAGCCAATGGCTTTGGCCAGAGGCAGATGCTCTTCACCACCTTTTATGGCTGGCACCAGGCCTTTGCCGGGCTCGCCGACAACATGCCGTTCCGCACCAAGGCGGACTATGAAAGCTATCTGACCCGGCTCGCCGCCTATCCGCGGCTGAATGCGGAGGCGATCGCGATCACCCGCCAGGCGGTGGCCGACGGCTATGTCCAGCCGTGCGCGGCGATGGCGGGCTATGAGAAGGCGATCATCGGCACCGTCGCCGAGGATCCGGCCAAGTCCCGCTTCTACGCGCCCCTCACCCGCGCCCGGCCAGCCGACGTCAGCGAAGCGGATTGGGCCGCGCTCCAGGCACGCGCGCGCAGTCTCATCGCCGACACCGTCAATCCGGAGTATCGCCGCTTCCACGATTTCTACACGAGCGAATATGCGCCGCGCTGCCGCAACACAGTCGGCGCCTCGGCGATGCCGGACGGCACGCGCTGGTATGCCTGGCGCGCCCGGGTGATGACGACCACCGACAAGACGCCGGACGAGATCCATGCGATCGGCCTTGCCGAAGTCGCGCGCATCCGCGCCGAGATGATCGAGGTCGCCCGCAAGGCGGGGTTCCCGAGCCGCGAAGCCTTTATCGCGGAGCTGCGCAGCAATCCGAAATACTATGCCCGCACGCCGGACGAGCTGCTTGCGGCGGCCGCCTATCAGGCGAAGCGGATCGACGGGCTGCTCCCGCGCTGGTTCGGGCGCCTGCCCCGCCTCCCCTATGGCGTGAAGCCGATCCCGGCGGAGATCGCGGAAGGGACCACGACCGCCTATTACAGCTCCGGCGCGCCGGCGGCCGGCCTGTCCGGCACCTATTACGTCAACACCTCCAAACTGCCGCAGCGGCCGCTCTGGGAATTGCCGGCGCTCACCGCCCATGAAGCGGTTCCCGGCCACCATTTCCAGATCGCCCTGCAGCAGGAGCTGGAGCTGCCCGAATTCCGCAAGCACCAGGCAAGCTTCACCGCCTTCGTCGAAGGCTGGGCGCTCTATACCGAGCGGCTCGGCATCGAGATGGGACTGTACGAGACGCCGGAAGCCCATATGGGGCGGCTCAGCTACGAGATGTGGCGGGCCTGCCGGCTGGTCGTGGACACCGGCCTCCACGCAAAGGGCTGGAGCAAGGCCCAGGCGGTCGCCTTCATGCGCGACAACACCGCCCTCACCGAGGCCAATATCGAAGCCGAAGTGAACCGATACATCAGCTGGCCGGCCCAGGCGCTCGGCTACAAGATGGGCGAGATCAAGATCCGCGAGCTGCGCGCCCGCGCCGAGGCAGCGCTTGGCCCCCGCTTCGACATTCGCCGCTTCCACGACGCCGTGCTCGGCCAGGGCGCGGTCCCGCTCGACATCCTCGAAGCGCAGATCGACGGCTGGATCGCGGCGGAGCGCGCCCGCAGCTAGAGCCTTGCCGGACGGGTGAACGCCTGGCGCGCGTTCACCGCACCCGCACCTCCGTCCCTGGCCGGCAGAGCGGCGCTCAGGCCGCCTTGGCGCGGGCCGCCCGCTTGCGCTCGTGCGGATCGAGGTGGCGCTTGCGCAGCCGGATGCTCTTGGGCGTCACTTCGACGAGCTCGTCATCGTCGATATAGGCGATCGCCTGCTCGAGCGTCAGGCGCCGCGGCGGGGTCAGCCGGATCGCGTCGTCCTTGCCGGACGCACGGAAATTGGTCAGCTGCTTGGACTTGAGCGGATTGACCTCGAGGTCCTCGGGCTTCGCGTTCTCGCCGATGATCATGCCCTCGTAGATCGGCTCTCCGGGATCGATCATCAGCACGCCGCGATCCTCGAGCGAGTTGAGCGCATAGGCCACCGCCTCGCCGGTCGCGTTGGAGATGAGGACGCCGTTCTTGCGGCCTTCGATCACGCCCTTGTACGGCCCGTATTTCTCGAACAGCCGGTTCATGATGCCGGTGCCGCGCGTGTCCGACAGGAACTCGCCATGATAGCCGATCAGCCCGCGCGACGGCGCCGAGAATGTGATCCGGGTCTTGCCGCCGCCCGACGGGCGCATGTCGGTGAGCTCGGCCTTGCGGATCGACATCTTCTCGACCACGGTGCCCGAATATTCGTCGTCGACATCGATTACGACCGTCTCGTACGGCTCCTCGCGGCCGCCCGGGCCGTCCTGGAACAACACGCGGGGCCGGCCGATCGACAGCTCGAAGCCTTCGCGCCGCATGGTCTCGATCAGCACGCCAAGCTGCAATTCGCCGCGGCCGGCAACTTCGAAGCTGTCCTTGTCCTCGGCCTCGGTGACGCGGATGGCGACGTTCGATTCTGCCTCGCGGAACAGGCGGTCGCGGATCATGCGGCTGGTGACTTTCGAGCCTTCGCGACCGGCCATCGGCGAGTCGTTCACGGCGAAGCGCATGCTGAGCGTCGGCGGATCGATCGGCTGCGCCTTGATCGGAACCGTCACCTGCGGATCGGCGATCGTGTTGGCGACGGTCGCCGTCGTCAGCCCGGCAATCGAAATGATGTCGCCCGCGCGGGCTTCCTCGACCGGGACCCGCTCAAGGCCGCGAAACGCGAGCAGCTTCGAGGCCCGCCCGCTTTCGATCACATGGCCGTCGCCGTCCAGCGCATGGATCGGCGCGTTGACGCGGATGGTGCCGGTCGCGACCCGGCCCGTCAGGATGCGGCCGAGGAAATTGTCACGGTCAAGCAGGGTCACGAGAAAGCTGAACGGCGCTTCGGCATCGACGACCGGCGGCGGCACGTGCGCGACGATCTTTTCGAACAGCGGCTCAAGCGTGCCTTCCCGCGCCTCCGGATCGTCCGATGCATAGCCGTTGCGGCCCGACGCGTAGAGCACCGGGAAATCGAGCTGCTCGTCCGTCGCCTCGAGAGTCACGAACAGGTCGAACACTTCGTCCAGGACTTCCTGGACGCGGGCGTCGGAACGGTCGATCTTGTTCACGACGACGATCGGCTTCAGGCCGAGCGCCAGCGCCTTGCCGGTCACGAACTTCGTCTGCGGCATCGCCCCTTCCGAGGAGTCGACCAGCAGGATCACGCCGTCCACCATCGACAGGATGCGCTCCACTTCGCCCCCGAAATCGGCGTGGCCGGGCGTGTCGACGATGTTGATCCGGGTGCCGCGCCAATCGACCGACGTGCACTTTGCGAGGATGGTGATCCCGCGCTCCTTTTCGAGGTCGTTCGAATCCATCGCGCGCTCTTCGATCCGCTGATTGTCGCGGAACGTCCCGGACTGGCGGAACAGCTGGTCGACGAGCGTGGTCTTGCCATGATCGACGTGCGCGATGATGGCCACGTTGCGGAGGCTCATGAAATGTCCTGGCTGGAGCGGAGGTTCGGCGCGCGCATAGCGCAAATGCCGCACTGCGGAAAGGCCCGATGCGCGGGCGCTCAGCCGGCGAATTGCAGCGCGATCAGGGCCGCCGCGAGCACCGCCGCCGCGGCGATGCGCCGGGCACCGAACCCCTCTTTCAGCCAATAGGCGCCGAACAGCGCCGCGAAGACCACGGCCGTTTCGCGCAGCGCCGAGACCTTCGCGACTTCCATCAGCGCCATGGCCCACAGCGCCGCGCCGAAGGAAAGGATCGACAGCGCGCCGGCAAAGCCCGCCGTCCGCCACTGGGCGGCGACCGACCGGAGGAATGCGCGACGGCGGCGGGCAAGCGCCGTCAGGGTGATGCCCACCCAATCGAGCAGGAACAGCCAGACGATATAGTCGAACGCATTCGGGCCGCCGCGCACGCCGCGCGCGTCCGCCGCATTGTAAAGCGCAACGCCCACGGCTGTCCCTGCCGCCCAGAGCAAGGCGCGCGCATCCGGATGGCGGCGCAGCGACACGCCGCGCGGCGGCAGCGCGAAGACGATGATCGCAGCGGTCGCGGCGATGAGCGCTGCCCAGCCGGCCGGGCTCAGTTGTTCCCCGAGCACGATCCAGGCGCTGATCGCGGTCAACAGCGGCGCCAGCCCCCGCATCACCGGAAAGACGAGCGACAGATCGCCGCGGCTCATCGCCTGGACAAGGCAGAGCTGGTAGAACAGGTGCGCAGGCAACGCCCAGGCCAGCGCCGCCACGGTCGACGGATCGGGCGCGCCGACCACCAGCAGCGCGGGCAGCGTCAGCACCGCCGCCGTCGAGGACAGCACCGCGCGGGCAACCAGGATGTCGCGACCGAGCTTGACCGCGGTGTTGACGAGCGCGAGCGTGACAGCCGAAATCAGCCCGAGCGCGATCGCCAGCCCGTCTCCCGCCATCGCGCCCCTCCCACGCCGTGCCTAGCGACGATGCCGCGCCCGCGACAGCGGGAACCGCAGCCGAACCGGGTGAATCGAATAGGTTCCATCGCTTCGTCGCATTTCCGGCAGCCGTCGCGCGCAAGCCGCTTGTCCGCGGCGCGGCCGCGCGGCAGAGGCCAGGCATCGTCGGGTGTCGGATTGTCCATGTTCGAGTTTGCCGCGTTCACTTATGGCCTGCTCGCAAGCTTCGTGCTGGCCAGCTTCCGCAACAATCGCCGCGCCGCCAGGCCCGATCCGCAGCTGTTGACGCTGTGCGGCTGGGGCCTGCTCGCCTTTTCCCTGACCCTGTCGCTCGGCCTGTCGGCCTGGGCAGCGACCGCGGCGGTGAGCGGCGCGCCCGTCTGACCGCAACCCCGGCTCGTGCCGGGCGTTCAGCCGGGCATGATCCACCGTCTCATGCCTGTCCTCCTCGCCGTCGCGCTCACGGCCTGCGGCAGCGGCTCCGACCAAGCCGAGCGCAATGCCGATCTGCTCGAAGGCGCGGCCGAACAGAGCACCGATGCCGCCGCCCGCGTGCTCGAGAACGCCGCCGACGAGATCCGCGACAACCCGACGGCGCTGCCGCCCGCGGATCCGCGCTCGGAGGTGCAGGATGCGATGCGGCGCGCCGGCAACGCGCAGGCCGAGGCGCTGCCCGCACCCGGCGACGCGGACACGGAGGGCACGGCGCCGCGCTGACCCCGTCGCTTGCCGAAAGCCGCTTGAACCCGCAGGGCCGCGGCCTAATCTTCGCCGGGCAAGGGGCAGGAGACGAGACGCACATGGCGACCACCACCACCGCGGTTCAGGAAAGTGGCTTCACCCTGACCCCACCGGAACCCGTTTCCCCCGTTGCGCCGGAGCAGGCGGCCGGCCTGGTGCCGCTTGAGGACAAGCAAAAGACCGAGCTGGAAGCGCGCGTCGATGCGTTCGTCGCCGATCTGATCGCGCAGGACGTGAACTCGCCGGAGTTCGGCAAGCGGGTCGTTTCGATCACGGCGCTCGGGCAGAAGGAAATCCGGGCCGCGGCCGGGGAAAGCAACCGCTTTCTCGATCGCCCTGTCCGCGCGATGGACCAGGAATCGGGCGTGGGGTCGGACCTGGCCGAGCTGCGGCGGACGATCGAGGATCTCGATCCGTCCAGCCGCGGCGACCTGTTCACGAAGAAGAAGCTGTTCGGAATCATTCCCTTCGGCAGCAAGCTGCGCGACTATTTCGACAGCTACCAGTCCGCGCAGAGCCATATCGCTGCCATTCTCGGGCGGCTCGCCAAGGGCAAGGATGAGCTGCTGATGGACAATGCGGCGATCTCGGTCGAGCGGCAGAAGCTCTGGGCGGCGATGGGCCGTCTCGAACAGATGATCCACATGTCGAAGGCGCTCGACCAGCGACTGGAGGACAAGGCGGCCGAGCTGGATGCGACGGACCCGGCCAAGGCGAAGGCGATCCGCGAGACCGCGCTGTTCTACGTCCGCCAGCGCACCCAGGACCTGCTGACCCAGATGGCCGTGACGGTGCAGGGCTATCTCGCCCTCGATCTCGTCAAGAAGAACAATGTCGAGCTGATCAAGGGCGTCGACCGCGCTTCGACCACGACCGTGTCGGCGCTGCGCACCGCGGTGACCGTTGCTCAGGCGCTGACCAACCAGAAGCTGGTCCTTGAACAGATCACCCAGCTCAACACCACCACCGCGAACATCATCGATTCGACCGGGAAGCTCCTCAAGACGCAGACGGCGCAGATCCACGAACAGGCGGCGTCCTCGACCATTCCGCTCGAAACGCTGAGCCGCGCCTTCCAGAACATCTACGACACGATGGATTCGATCGACTCGTTCAAGCTGAAGGCGCTCGATTCAATGAAGACGACGGTCAACGCGCTTTCGACCGAAGTCGAAAAGTCGCGCGGCTACATCGCCCGGGCGGAAGGCGCCGAGCAAAGCCAGGCGTCGCCGCTCAGCGCGCTCGAGGCGGGCTGAGGCGGGGCCGGTGATCGACAGCAGCAACCAGATCCTGAGCCGGGCCGAAGAGCTGATGCGGCGCGTGTCGCCGGAAGGGCGCGCCCGTGCCCGCCGGCGGCACGAGCGGCGGATGCGCCGCCTGAAGCGGATGGCGCAGCGCATGTTCTTCGCGACCGTCGCGGTGCTGGTCGGCGCGATTGCCTGGGGGCTGACGATCGGGCCGATCGGCGGCACCGGCGTGCTGGCGGTCGCGCTGACGCTGTTCCTCGCCTGGACCGCGGTGATTCTGTTCTCGGCCGAGCCGCCCGCGCGCGCCGAGGAACTGCCCCAGGTCGCGCTGACCGCGCTGCCGGCACGCACCGAAGCGTGGCTGGAGAGCCAGCGCCCGGCGCTGCCGGCACCGGCCAACCGGCTGATCGACCAGATCGGCGTCCGCCTGGAGGGGCTGGCGCCCTGCCTGAGCGGCCTCGACGAGCGCGAACCCGCCGCTGCCGAAGTGCGCCGGCTGGTCGGTGAAGAGCTGCCCGAACTGGTCCGCGGCTATCAGCGAGTGCCGCCGCCGCTTCGCCGCGACGGCCCCGACGCGCAGCTCGTCCAGGGCCTGAGCCTCGTCGAAAGCGAGCTGGCCCGGATGACCGAACAGCTGGCGAGCGGCGACCTCGACAAGCTGGCGACCCAGGGCAAGTATCTGCAGCTGAAGTATCGCGGCGAGGGCGATCAGCCGTAAAGGATGGACGGGGCGGCGTCGTGCCGCCCCGCAATGCCCAGGTCAGTCATATTGCTTTTCGAGGGCGTCGGTCATCCGCTCGCCTTGCTGGAGCTCGGCATGGAGCTCGCGGAGCAGGGCGCGGGTTTCCGGATCGAAGGAGTCGTCGTCGAGCGCTTCGCGGAACGTCTGCTCGATATAGTCCTCGCCTTCCTCGACGCGCTCGGTCGCCCGTTCATCGCCGTCGCCAAAGGCGTCGGCCAGCCGGGTCCAGGCGCGATGGACGCTGCCGGCGGCACTGCCGGACGTCTCGCGTTCGCCGCCCAGCCGAACGATCTCGGCGTTGAGCCGCTCGACGAGCCGCCGCCGCTTGGTGCCGGCGTCCGTCAGGATCGTCTTCAGCTGCTGCGTGCGGGCGGTCTCGGCGGCCGCTTCATAGCCGTTCGCGCTGTCAATCGCGATGCGTGTCAGCGACTGCAGTCTCGAGAGTGCGTCTGCCATGATGGAGCTCCTTCGGTCCGTGTGGGGGAATGTCCGCCATCAACGGCTGACGTGCGCACGCGATCCGAAGCCGCCGCCCGAGACGCAAAGAAACCAGGAAAGCTGGATGCCCCGCGTGGATTCGAACCACGATTGACGGAGTCAGAGTCCGTAGTCTTACCATTAGACGACGGGGCACCGGAGGCCGCGCACATAGGTCTGGCGGCCGGGGCTGTCAACGGCGCGGGGCGGCGGCGCTCAGCCGGCTTCGCCATCGTCCTTGAGGAGGCCGAGCGTGCGCAGCCGCTGGGTCAGATAAGCCTGGGCGGACAACGGCTCCGGATAGCGGTTCGGCCGATCCGGGCCGATGCAGCCGGGCAGCGTCTCGATCATGAAATCCGGCGCCGGGTGAAGAAAGAAGGGCATCGAATAGCGCGGAATGCCGCGGCGCTCCGGCGGCGGATTGACGACCCGGTGGGTGGTCGACGGGAGGACATGGTTCGTCAGCCGCTGCAGCATGTCCCCGACGTTCACGACCACCGCGCCCGGCGGCGGCGCGACCGGCAGCCAGCGCCCGTCGCGATCGAGCAACTCCAGGCCCGCTTCCTCGGCGCCGAGCAGCAGCGTGATGAGATTAATGTCTTCATGGGCGCCGGCCCGGACCCCCGGGGCATCGGCGGGAACCGGCGGATAGTGAAGCAGGCGCAGCACGCTGTTGCCGTCGCGCACCGGCGCGGCGAACCAGTCGTCGGCCAGCCCCAGATGGCGCGCGATCCCGGCTAGCAGCGCATCGCCGACCCGGTCGAACTCCGCGTAGAGCGCAAGAAACACGTCCCGGAACTCCGGCAGCTCCTCCGGCCACACATTGGCCGGCATCTCGCCGCCATTGGGATGGCCGGCAGGCAGCTCCCGCCCGACATGCCAGAACTCCTTCAGGTCATTCGCGCTGGCGCCCTTGGCGATCTCGATGCCGAACGGCGTGTAGCCGCGCTGGCCGGAGCCGCCGGGCACCACATAGCGCGCCTTGCGGTCGGCGGGCAGATCGAACAGCGCCTTGGTGAGTGCCCAGGCGCGCTCGACCAGCGCGTCCGCAATGCCATGGTCGCGGACCATCGCGAAGCCGAACCGGCGGAATGATCCGCCCAGCGCTTCGGCAAAGCCAGCCGGATCGGCCGCCTGGCGCGCAAGCGACAACAGCGGAATGGAGGACAGGACAGCGTCGGCCATGCGCGCTCTCTATCCCGGACGAACGGCCGGCGCGACAGGGAAAAAGGTCGCGCCGCGAACCTGCGAGACGCGGGCACGCCGCGCCGGGGGACAAGGAGCAAATTTCCTCGCCTCGCGCCCTTCCGCTCCGGGGGTGCACGGTCCATGTGGGCGGCGGCCATGCCAGACCAAAGCTCTCCCCCCGCCCCGCCCGCGCTCGGCTTCCGCGAATTCGTCGCGCTCGTCGCATCGATGATGGCGATGACCGCACTGTCGATCGACGCGATGCTGCCGGCTCTCCCCGCGATCGGCGCAGCACTCGGCATTGTCGATCCGAACGACCGGCAATGGGTGGTCTCCGCCTTCATGCTGGGCTTCGGCGCCGCGCAGATTCTCCATGGACCGCTGTCCGATCGGTTCGGTCGGCGGCCGGTGCTGTTCGCCAGCCTTGCCGCGGGCGTGATGTTCAACCTGGTCGCGGCAGTCGCGGAGAGCTTTCCGGTGCTCGTCGCGGCGCGGGTGGCCGGCGGGATGGCGACGGCCTCGTCCCGCGTGCTGGCCGTTTCGATCGTCCGGGACTGTTTCGCCGGCGCGCAGATGGCGCGCGTGATGAGCCTTGCCACGATCGTGTTCCTGGCGGCGCCGGTGCTCGCGCCCGCGATCGGCCAGGCGATCCTGCTGATCGCTCCCTGGCCCTGGATCTTCGTCTTTCTGGCGGCGGTCGGCGCCGGCGTGCTCGGCTGGGCGATGCTGCGCCTTCCCGAAACGCTGCCGCGGGAGCGGCGGCTGCCGCTGTCCCTCGGGCGCCTGGCGCTCGGCTTCCGCACGGTCCTGACCAACCGGACCGCGATCGGCTACACCGTCGCGGCCACGCTGCTGCAGGGCTCGCTGTTCGGCTTCATCCTTTCGGTGCAGCAGATCTTCGAGCAGACGTTCGCGGCGCCTGCCCTGCTGGCCCCGCTGTTCGCCGCCGTTGCCGGCACGATGGCCGTGGCGGCGTTCCTGAATTCGCGCATCGTGGTCGGCCTTGGCCCGCGCTGGGTGTCGCACCGCGCGCTAGTTGCGTATCTCGCCTGCGCCGCGCTTCATCTGGCGATCAGCCTCGCCGGGCATGAGACACTGGCCAGCTTCGCCGTCCTTCAGGCTGCGATGATGGGCAGCTTCGCCCTGGCAAGCGCCAATTTCTCCGCTCTCGCAATGGAGCCGATGGGGCGGCTCGCGGGCACGGCATCGAGCGTGCAGGGGCTGATCCAGACGGTCGGCGGCGCGCTGATCGGCGTCATGATCGGGCAGAGCTTCGATGGGTCGACGGTGCCGCTCTATGCCGGCGCGACGCTCTGCGCGCTGACCGCGCTCGGCGTGATCGGCGCGGCCGACCGCAGGCTGCTGTTCGCCCGCGCCTGACGGAACCGGGGCCAGCTGCGCGGGGTTCTGAAGCCACCCGGCCAATGGAGACGGCAACATGGATGGCAGAGCCCCGCACCGCACGCTTGACGGCGATCTCGAAGGGCTCGACCCTTCGCAGCGCGCCGAAGTCCACAGCTATGAAGGGGGCGGGCCGAATGACGGCACGGTGCTGACCGACCTCAGCCGTGACCGAGGCGAGGATTTCGTCGAAGACGAACGGGCGAGCGAGCTGATGTCGGGCGCGCCCGAGCGCTATGGCATGACGGAAGAGGACGGCACGTTCATCGACAGCCTGATCGACGATGACGGGGCTGAGACCGCCGACGAGACGGAGCGCGAGGCAACCGGCAATGGCTGACCGAGCATCAGCCGCGGGCGATGCGCCCGATCCGGGAACAGCGGCCGAGACGCGCGATGGCCCCGGCCGGCCCGTTCCACCAGCCGATCGGCCGACGCCGCCCGGCTATGGCGACCAGGGAGTGGCCGGCGGCGGACGGGACCGGCAGCCGGCCACACCGGTCCCGCCGCGGGACTGACGACGCCGGCCGGTGCGCGCCGGTCAGCGCCGCAGCGGCGCGCAGCGGCGGCTGCTGCCGCGGTCGACTTCGCGGCCGATCAGCGCGCCGGCGGCCGCGCCGGCGATCGTGCCGACGGTCCGGTCACGTCCGCCGTCGATCGCACGGCCGATCAGCGCGCCGCCGGCCGCGCCGACGATGAGGCCGGTGGTGCCGTTCGGGCGGCGGCAATAGATGCGGCCATCCCGGCCGCGCCATTCGCGATATTGCGCTTCGGCGGGCTCGATCGGCACGATGGCGGCAGGGACCGCCAGCATCGCGGCGGAAATCGGCAGCAAGAGCAGACGCACGGCTACGAACTCCTTCTTTTGGTCATCTCTCGAACGCGTGCTTTTTCGCTCCGGTTTCATTAACCCTGCACAACGAGCACTGTCCCGTTTTCAGACGGTCGGCCGGGCGCGGCGCATTAACCCCTCATTTGCTTGGCGCGGCTAGACCGGTGGGACAAAGACGCGGGGACTGGGCGAGTGAAAGGGGAGTGCGCCATGCGCGGACTGAGACTGACCGGATTGGCCGTGCTGCTGGCGACGGCGGCAGCGCCTGCCGCGGCAGCGACGATGCTCGCCACCATCACGGGCCGCGTGACCGAACAGTTCGACACCATCTTCACCGCACCCGGCGCGACCAGCCCGATTCGAGTCGGTGACACGATCACGGCAACCTTCCGCTATCAGGACAGCGAGAGCGTCTCGACCGCGCTCGCCGGCCGGTTCGGCATGTTCGGCGTCAACAAGGCGGTGTTCACCCTTGCCGGCTTCACCTGGACGTCGGACGGAGACCAGCTTGACGGGGCTGCGCCGCCGATCTTCACGGCCGGCGGCGACCCGCTCGTCGATTATTTCTCGATCATGGACGATGCGAAAGGCGGTGGTGACCTTTGGGTGCGCAGCTACGCCTTCGAGATCGGCGAATTCGGCTACGACGTTTACGAAGGCCCGGGCTTCCGCGGCACGTTTGACCGGGAAAGCCTGAACGTCGTGCAGGAAGGCGAGCGCTTTGCCCAGCGCGCCGCGCTGTCGCCGGTGCCGGAGCTCCAGCTCTGGGCGCAGATGATCATCGGCTTCACCCTGATCGGCGCCGCCATCCGCCAGCGCAGTGCCCGGCGCGCCCGCTGGCGCGGTCTCGTCTCGCGGCTGAGCGGACGGGTCCGCAACGCCTGACCACGGCTCACACGGTCGAGCGTCCCGGCCGCCACACATCGGGGCGCGAGGCGACCCAGTCCGGCAGCGGCCAGCGGATCTCGACGCCGGCGGCACCGGCCTCGGCCAGAAGCGACGGGCGGTCCACGGTGGCGAGCAGCGCCAGCAGCGCCTCGCCGTTGCGGGCGCGCAGCAGTGCCAGATGCTCGGCGGCAAGCCGCTCGGCCGTGATGTCGGCGGGGTCGAAGGGAATGGCCGTCGCGGCCGTCGCGCGGAACCATGGCCAGAAGAAATGCCGGGCGCGGACGGCTGCCCAGGCGCGCAGCAGATGCGCGCCGGTGCGCTCCGGGGTGAGGTCGGGCAGCTCCGCGGCCGCCCAGTCCGCCGCTGTCTCGGGCATCGGCAGCACGCCTTCAACCGCCTGCGCGACCGGCGCGGCGAGCCCGTGGGCGACATCGACGGCAAGAAGCGCCGACCAGCTTTCGCCCATCACCTCGGCGGGGGCGCAGCCCAGCGCGCGGGCTGCGGCGATCACGACCGCGCTCCAGGCGGCGAGATTGTCCGGCGCCGCGCCGGGCCAGGCATCGGACAGGCCGTGCCCGGGCAGATCGATGGCGAGACACTGAGGGTCGGTGACGGCGGCGGCCGCTCGCCCCGGGCCGTGCAAGACGAGGCGGGTCGCACCCCGCGCGCCGATCCAGTGGATCAGGCCGGCGAATCCCGCCGCCTCGACGCGGACGAAGCCGCGATCCGGAGCATCCGGCAGCACCGGCGGCAGCGCCGGCGCGGGATGGGCGCGGAGATGGGCGTGGCACAAGGCATCGGCCGCGGCGCGGCTGTCGGCTGCGCAGACGCGCCAGCGTGACGGGAGCGGGCCGAGTCGGGCGAGATGGGGCTGGAGCGGATCACCCTCGGCCGCCGTCAGCAGCACCGGGGGCGTGACGGCGTCGGCGGGCGGCACCTCCCGCCGGGCGCGCAGCACCGCGCCATAGCCCAGCCGATAGGCGTCGCCGCTTCCGAGCAGATCCATCAGGGCCGGCTGGAGGGCTGCCGGATCGTCGTGCGGACGCGGCAGCCGCGTTGCCGGACGGCAATCATACCAGGGAAAGAACCAGCCCTGTTCGAGCATGCGGTTCCACGCCCAGACGAGATGCTCGCCGTAAGGCAGCGGCCGAAAAGCGGGCGTGTAGCGCGCGCCGAACAGCTCCCGCTCCTCGGGCAGCCACACCGCATAGCCGTTCGCCGCGATGGCGCTGAACCGCTCGGGGTGCCGGCGGGCTGCGGTGATCAGGATGATCGCGCCGGAATGATAGCCATAGGCGCCGATCCGCGCGATGCCGAGCGCGTCGAGAAACGCGACGAGCGCATCGGCATAGTCTTCGATCTCGGGAGCGGCGGAGTCCAGCGGTTCGGACTGGCCAAAGCCGGGCGTGTCGGGGGCGATCAGCGTGAAGTCGCCCTGCCAGGCCTCCATCAGCGCCGCATATTCGGCACTCGAGCGCGGACTCTGGTGGATCAGCAGCAGCGGCGGCCCGCTTCCGGCCCGGCGGTAATGGATGCAGCGCGTCCCGACGCGCACGACGTGGCGCGTGACGGTCATCGCGGGCATGCCCGGAGACCGGCGGGTGCCGCCGCGACGCAGCGCGCGCCTGTCGTCATCGCCGGTCTCTTGGTGCCGCCCATGGGACCGCCATAGCGGCGGGGGCCGCACGAGGCGACCGGAAAGGTCCAGTTCGGCCTTTAGGTATGGTTGCGGGGGCAGGATTTGAACCTGCGACCTTCAGGTTATGAGCCTGAC
>ERZ1066122.141-NODE-141-length-80972-cov-58.612615_pt1 | contig 80972 bp, 64 predicted proteins | sample MGYA00382769_ERZ1066122 | MGnify/ENA primary metagenome ERZ1066122 (study PRJEB33369, sample SAMEA5778352) | biofilm metagenome | biome: Industrial cooling water; feature: Water cooling tower basin; material: Biofilm | place: United Arab Emirates | collected... | reverse complement strand
CAACTATGACCACGACCTTACAGCGCGCCGAGCGCCAAAACGTGTGGCAACAGTTCTGCGAGTGGATCACCAGCACCAACAACCGCCTGTACATTGGCTGGTTTGGCGTGTTGATGGTACCCACCCTGCTCGCTGCCACCATCTGCTTCATCATCGCCTTCATCGCTGCGCCCCCCGTGGACATCGATGGGATCCGGGAACCCGTTGCAGGCTCCTTGATGTACGGCAACAACATCATCTCCGGTGCCGTTGTGCCTTCCTCCAACGCCATTGGTTTGCACTTCTATCCCATCTGGGAAGCGGCTTCCCTCGATGAGTGGTTGTACAACGGTGGCCCTTACCAACTGGTTGTGTTGCACTTCTTGATCGGCGTCTTCTGCTACATGGGCCGTGAATGGGAACTGTCCTACCGCCTGGGTATGCGTCCTTGGATCTGCGTTGCTTACTCTGCACCCGTTGCCGCTGCAACCGCCGTATTCTTGATCTACCCCATCGGCCAAGGTTCCTTCTCTGATGGCATGCCTTTGGGAATCTCCGGCACCTTCAACTTCATGTTCGTGTTCCAGGCTGAACACAACATTTTGATGCACCCCTTCCACATGTTGGGTGTGGCCGGTGTGTTCGGTGGTAGCTTGTTCTCCGCCATGCACGGTTCTTTGGTGACCTCCTCCTTAGTGCGTGAGACCACCGAGACCGAATCTCAGAACTACGGTTACAAGTTTGGTCAAGAAGAAGAGACCTATAACATCGTGGCAGCCCACGGCTACTTCGGTCGGTTGATCTTCCAATACGCGAGCTTCAACAACTCCCGTTCCTTGCACTTCTTCTTGGGTGCATGGCCTGTGATTGGGATTTGGTTCACCTCCTTGGGCATCAGCACCATGGCGTTCAACCTGAATGGGTTTAACTTTAACCAATCCATCATCGACTCTCAAGGTCGTGTGGTGTCCACTTGGGCCGATGTGCTGAACCGCGCCAACTTGGGGATGGAAGTAATGCACGAGCGCAATGCTCACAACTTCCCGCTCGACTTGGCTGCTGGCGAGGCAACTCCTGTGGCTTTGACTGCACCTGCAATCAATGGCTAATGTTTAATCTGGCTCTAGCTGTCGATTGATGTTTGAAAGCTCTCTCCTTCCTGGAGGGGGCTTTCTACTTTATGGGGGGTGGTTTGTTATGACTTGGGGTAGAAGCAATTGAAATGGCTGGCTAAGTAAAACAGTATCGATTCATAAGCTTTAGTGTCAGCATAGGACAAGTGGAATTGTCGAAAAGCCCGTTCAGAGTGGGTGTTAGGACAGATCAAATGGCTGAACCGTCGATTCTGGGTAGGTGTTCTCACGCGGCGACGGCTATAGCGATCCTATAGCTTTGGTCAGAACACTTAGGACATGGAGAAAGCTGAAGAGCCAATGCTGGGTAGGCGTTCTGACTCGCTTTCGCCACGTTACACATGGCTACAGCTATATCTGAACTGCAAAAAAGCGTTCCGGCGGAACGCTTTTTTGCAGAGCTTTTCTATTCCGAAAACAATTTAGGGCTGTTACAGCTGATCTTTGAATATCCCACTGATGAGCATGGTGCGATCGATTTAGCACGAAAGGCGAAGCATTTCATGCTCAGATGCTTCGCCTGTAAAGTCAGGCAAGGGTATTTTGCATGAGTTGGAGGTTCTCCGGCAGTTTGCCAGTGAGTAACCATTTGTCTAATTCAGCCGGAGAAGTAGCTTGTTTCAACCGATCGCGCAGTGATTCACCTTCCATTACTTCTTTGTTCAACAACTCTTGAGCAATCTCTTCTAAAAGATCGTGGTTCTGATTCAAGATTGATAGGGCAATGTGATGAGCACTGTCTACAATTTCTTTAACTTCCCGATCGATCTCCTCCGTAACTTTAGGGCTGACCGTACGACGCGGTGATTGATAGCCATCCAGAAACTGCATTTGCTGCTTTTCGAAGGCGATCGGTCCCAGATAATCACTCATGCCATAGAGTGTGACAGAGCGTTCCGCTAAATCAGTCGCTTTTTGAATGTCGTCGCTGGCTCCAGTGGAAACCTTGCCAAAGATTAGTTCTTCTGCCGATCTGCCACCCAGTAAAGTGGCAATGCGTCCGCGGATTTCATCTTCGGCCATCAAGAAGCGATCTTCTTCCGGCAGTTGCAGCGTGTAACCCAGGGCACCCACACCACGCGGCACGATGGAGATTTTTTCTACTTTCCCGGCTCCCGGCATCAAAGCGCCAATGATGGCGTGCCCAACTTCGTGATAGGCCACCACTTTCTTCTCAGTTTCGTTCAACACCCGCGATTTTTTCTCCAATCCGGCAATTACTCGTTCGATCGCTTCGGCAAAGTCTGGCATGGTGACTGATTGCCGACCATTCCGGGCTGCCATCAATGCAGCTTCATTCACCAGATTGGCTAAATCAGCCCCCACAAAGCCGGGAGTCCGCACTGCGATGACGCTTAAATCAACATCGTCTGCCAATTTGACGGTTTGAGCATGCACTTTCAGGATGGCTTCACGGCCAAGTTTATCGGGGCGATCGACCACAACCTGACGATCGAAGCGACCGGGACGGCGCAATGCCGGATCGAGAACCTCAGGGCGGTTGGTTGCGGCCAGCAGGATCACACCCGTATTGGCTTCAAAGCCATCCATTTCGGTGAGCAACTGATTCAGGGTCTGTTCCCGTTCATCGTTGCCGCCAAACATACCACCCTGATTCCGCGACTTGCCCAATGCATCCAACTCATCAATGAACACGATACAGGGAGCTTGCTTTTTCGCCTGCTCAAACAGGTCGCGCACGCGAGAGGCTCCCACACCGACAAATAACTCAATAAACTCAGAGCCAGAGATGCTGAAGAAAGGCACACCAGCTTCACCCGCGATCGCCTTAGCCAGCAACGTTTTCCCAGTGCCGGGAGGGCCAACCAGCAGGACTCCTTTGGGAATTTTGGCTCCCAGGCGCGTGTATTTATCGGCGTTTTTCAAGAAATCGACAATCTCTTGTAATTCGGCTTTGGCTTCATCGACTCCGGCCACATCGGGAAACTTTACGCCTGTGCTGCCTTCCGAGTAGATCCGCGCTTTGCTCTTGCCAACGGTGAGAGAAGCCTGTCCCGCCCCCTGACGATTCATCAAAAAAGCCCAAATGCCAAAAAAGATTAGCGGCGGTGCGACCCAACTCAGTAGCGTCCCAATCCACCCATTGTTACTGGGCGGGGGCGCACCAAACTCGACGTTGTTATCGCGCAGAATTTTAGGCAGATCAAGATCAACGGGCAGCGGCGTTGTGCTGTAAATCGGCGCTGGTTGTTGGGATTGCGTTCCGTCAGCCGGGGCATCAGGTTTTAAGGTAAATTCAATTCGATTGGGCGTAATCAATGCTTGCGACACTTTGCCCGACTGTACTTGCGCAATAAAGTCGCTGTAGGCGATCTGGGCGGGGCGTTGGCCAAACACAGATGGCACGACAAAATTTAGCAGCAATAATAAGGTGAACAGAATTAACAATCCTCCCCCAAACTGCCGAGGGCGAGGCGTTTTCATTTTGTTATTGGTTTCAACCGGCATAGCAATAGCTCCTTGGTTCGCTACTGGTTGTTAGCAATTCGCTACTGTGATCGTCGAGTAGCAAACTAACAACTTGCGTCTATGAGTATTGTAAAGAGTTTGTTGCGATCGCTCGGATGCGGAAATCCCCCCTTCTCCGTCTTTACGTACGACCTATACCGAGGAGTAGAAATAGAATTGTTTCGATCGATAGACCCATTGAGGCAGTGAATCTGAGACGGTAAGAGCAGGTTTTTACGATGGTTACTAAATATGCGTTTTGGAATTAATGAAATAAAAACCGCAGGATTGCTAGGTCTGCTGAGCGGTCTCCTGGTTTTGGGGGGCTATTATTTGATCGGTAACGAGCAAGGCTTGATTTTGGGGCTAGTGTTGGCAGCTTTGTCTAGTTTTGGCTCCTGGTACTATTCCGATCGAGCTGCTCTGGCTGCGTTTCAGGTGCAACCCCTATCGCCAGCAGAAGCGCCAGAGTTGTATGACCTGGTGGAACGCTTGAGTCAAAAGGCAGAAATCCCAATGCCGCAATTGGTTGTGATTCCGACGCAGGCTCCGAATGCGTTTGCAACTGGACGTGACCCCGAACATTCTACGATCGCAGTCTCTAAAGGAATTTTGGAATTGTTAAATCGAGCAGAACTTGAAAGCGTTATTGCTCATGAAATGACTCATATTAAAAATCGCGATACATTGACTCAAGCAGTTGCTGGCACTGTTGCTGGAGCCATTACTTATTTGGGTCAAATCCTGAGTTTTGGCTTGTTGTTCGGGCCAGTCAGTCGTGATTCGCGACAAGGTCAAAACCCATTAGGATTGTTATTCTTAATTGTGTTAGCACCTCTGTCGGCATCGCTGTTACAGTTAGCCATTTCGCGGACGCGCGAATACTCAGCAGATTTGGGTGCGGCTCAAATCACTGGCAATCCAACGGCATTGGTCAGTGCATTGCAGAAGTTGGAAGCGGTCAGCCATCAGATTCCGATGAATGGGAATCCTACGATGGCACCGTTGCTGATCGTGAACCCAATTCCACGCCAGGGATTGCAAGCGCTGTTTATGACCCATCCCCCTACTGAGGAACGGATTCGCCGCTTGCTGGAGTTGGCTCAGCAACAATCGCTGACGGCAGCGGCAATTTAATCGGAAGGCAGCAGGCAGAGGGCAGCAGGCTAAATTTTCAATATTCACGGCAGGTTAAGTGGCAAAAAAGCGGTTCAAGGAGCTTGGGCCGCTTTTTTGTTGCAGAATTGAGGTCGATCGCGCTGTAGTTCCTGGCATCAATCTGAGGAGAGGCCATGCAGCTATACCGATTTGATGATGTGACTAAGTTTTGCGATCGGGCAGAGCCGTTTTTACAACAAGACGAAGTTACCCACAATCTGTTGTTACGCCTGTGCAAATCCTTTCGGCTAGGAAATTCTCGGCTGCAACCCAGTTACTTGGCGATCGTGGCAGACTCGGCAAAAGTCGTGGCAGTCGCAATTAGAACGCCGCCTCATCCTGTTGTGTTGTCGCTGGTGGAGGATGTGGCCGCGATCGAACTTTTGGTCAACGATTTGCACCAGGCTGAACCGCTCTTGCCAGGCATCAATGCGCCGCAAGTCGAAGCGACGTTGTTTGCCGAACGGTGGCAGCGAGTTACTCAACGTCCCTCCACGCTGGACATGGCGATGCGAATTCACCAATTAACTGCTGTTCAACCCGTCACAAAGGCTAGGGGTGAGTTGAGGTTAGCGACAGTGGCCGATCGTGATCTGATTGTGAGTTGGCAAATGGCCTTTCGGCAGGAAGCGCTAGGGGAGATGAGCGAGCGAACAGATACAGAGTCGTGGGCGGATCAGCAGCTTACCGCGCAGAGCATTTATGTGTGGCAGGATGGCGATCGCCCAGTTGCGGTGGCTTGCGGCTACCCAGCCTCCGATCGGATGGGTGTTATCAACTTTGTGTATACGCCCCCGGAGAACCGCAAGCAGGGATATGCCACTGCCTGTGTCGCCGGAGTCAGCCAACGCCTATTGGAGCAGGGTTACTCGTGCTGCGCCCTGTTTACGGATCAGGCCAATCCTACCTCTAACAAAATTTATTGGACGATCGGCTACCGTCCAGTTTGTGATTGGTATCAGTATAAATTTGGCCAACTGGAGACTATCAACCCTTGACCGGAGTTGCACTTATCTCCGTTTAAACAAGAGGCAGTCCTGCCGCCCTGGGCCATTCCCGCTAGCCAGCAGTCTTAGCAGGAGCGGGTTCACATTCGATGCGGAAGACTTTGAAGGTGCGGTTGTTATCTCCGGGAAATTCGATCGCACCGCTGAATCGATTAATTTTCGGACCAGTGGAACCAAAGACTTTGCCATCGGTCGTACAGCCGACCTGGAATGTGCCAGACAACTTCCAGGTATCGCCTTCTTTGGTTTCAGGGGTAAACGGAACTTCGCCCTGATATGACGACATGGTGACGGCCCGACGGATGCGGCCTGGGGCACCGAATAGCACTGTGAGGGCGATACTGCGGCCATCGGTTTGCACATCCACAAAGTTGACATCGATCGGCATTTTGTTGGTGGCATTACGATTTTCGATGTCGCGCCCTGTAAATTTGCCCTCTGCCTGAAATTCAAATCGTTGGAGTTTGTCGTTGCGGGGTAAAAACACTTTTTCTTCCATTTCTGGCGTACCGTCTTCGGTCACATCGCCTTTTGGCACCTGGGTAATGACTGTTGCTGGAGCATCATTTTCCGCGTGAGGCGTTAAGGTTGCCTTCGTCACATCGAATGCAGCCGCGATCGCTGGGAAGGCCAGACCAGAAATCGTGGCCAACGCGATCGCGGTGAACCAAAGTCGGCTCAATTGCTTTTGGTTGTGGCTCATGTCTAAGCTGGTGTGCTGTCTCATAACGCTCCAAAGGTCTTATAAGGTGAAGATGTAGAATTGAGCTGTAGCGCAGGCTCACTCTTACACAAGCACTTAACATCAATGCATTGAAATAATATGCAAAATCGTCAGTTATTCGCCAATCAAATTTAGAAGCACTATGGCCACCACCCGCGATCGCCGCATGACTTTAGAGGACTATCTCAGCTATGACGATCGCCTCGGTTCCACCCTCTTTCCCGATCTGGATTTGACCGCAGCACACGTTCTAAATTCAGATCGAGAAAGTTAGATGTGATTAACCACTGGAGCGAGATAAAAATTCGACTTTAGGCAGAATTGGATCTTGTACTATCCCAATGCCGCTAAAGCCCCAGCGTTTCAGCAAGTTTTCGAGTTGGCTACCGGGAATGGACTCTACCGCAAAGCGATCGGCGATGTCTTTGCCGTGGGTGTTAAGGTAAGTCAAAGCATCGAAGTGTTCGCGAAAGATGAGAAGATAGCCCTGGCTCGCCGTGTTTTCGGAACTTGCCTTTAAATTGGCGACCAGATATTGCCCATCAGTTCGCGATCGCACCAGATAGTAAGTCTCAGCAAACATCAGCCGTCTGCCCCCAGTTTGATGCGCGGATCAACGACTTTCAGCAGCAGATCGGCGAGCAAATTACCCACAATTAACAGCGTCGCTCCCATCATCAGACTGGCCATTACCAGGTAGATATCTTGAGCTAGCAGCGCTTGATAAATTAAACGTCCCAACCCCGGCCAGTTGAAGAAGTATTCGGTAATAAAGGCTCCACTCAAGAGAGCCGCAAACTCAAAGCCGAGGAGCGTAATCAAGGGGTTGACCGCATTGCGGAGGGCATGCACATAAATGACGCGGTTTTCGGGCAGTCCCTTCGCGCGAGCCGTTTGGATATAGTCCTGGCGCAACACATCCAACAATTGACCGCGTGTAATCCGTTGCAATCCGGCAAAACTGGTGATGCTGAGGGCGATCGTCGGCAGGATCATATGCCAACCAATATCGAGAATCTTGCCAAACCACGTCAGGTCTTCAAAGTCGATGCTGGTCATGTCGCCCACCGGAAACAGGGGCGTGGTGTTTTGGGCAAAGATCAGCAGCAACAAGGCCGCAATAAAGCTGGGAAAGCCCTGCCCGATGTAGCTAATGACTCTTAAGATGCGGTCGACCGGCTTGTTTTGATTCACTGCGCCAACAATGCCCATGGGCACCGCGATCGCCCAGGTCAAAATTAGCGAGGAAACCGCTAGCAGCAGGGTGGCCGCCACCCGTTCCCACAATAAGGAAGCCACTGGGCGGTTGTAGACAAAGCTGGTGCCAAAGTTGCCTTGCGTCACCACTTGCCGCAACCAGAGCCAGTATTGCTCGTGCCAGGGTTTATCTAAACCAAACTGCTGGCTTAACTGTTGCAACCGCTCAGGCGAAATTTTGGGATTCTCCTTCAACGCACTTAAGTAGTCGCCCGGGGCAATCTGAATCAGCAAAAAGCACAGCATGGAGGCCAGCAGCAGCGTGACTAACCCTTGCAATACTCGTTTGACAATGTAGGCGAAGGTATCGCTGGCGAAAAAGGTCACCAACCCATCCCACCCAGATTCCAAACGATTTCGAGCTGAACTACTCATGTCCTGATGCGATTTCTAGGGAGTGGTTTCCAGTGTAATCCGTAATCGGATTTCCGCACATGACACCCTGTTTAATCGCCCAAATACTCCACCAGGGTGATGATTGGTACGGCGGGTAACTTCTCGCGCCCTTTGAGATCGACTAGTTCGATCACAAAGGCGCACCCAACCAGAGTCCCTCCGGCTTGCTGAATCAGTTGCGCGGTTGCGCCAGCGGTGCCCCCCGTGGCAATTAGGTCATCCACCATCAGCACGTTGGAGTTGGGGGGATAGATGGCGTCCTGGTGAAGTTCTAGCCGATCGCTGCCATATTCCAGGTCATATTCGATCGCATGCACTGCCGCAGGTAATTTACCGGGTTTACGAACGGGAATAAATCCGGCCCCCAGCTTGGGGGCCAAGGCCGCCCCAAAAATAAAGCCTCTGGATTCCATCCCGGCGATAAAGTCGGGTTTTAGATGAGCGCACTTCTCCGCCAGACAGTCGATCGTATACTCAAACCCTTTCGCATCTCGCAGCAAAGTGGTGATGTCTTTAAAGCAGATACCGGGCTTGGGGAAGTCTGGAACTTCACGGATAAGGGCTTTGATGTCCATAAATCTAGTGACTCGGATTAGGTAATATCAGTCGGTTTATACCAGATCTTGGCCCCCCCTTGTTGTATGAGTTGGATGCAAAGTCAGGTATTTCTAAGCCAAACTTTTGACAGCATTGCGGAGGTTGCCGTGGTGGGTGGCGAGGAGGCGATCGCTGGCTTCTTTGTCGAGTCCAGTCCAGTGCATCAGCAGGGCACGTTTGACGTTGCGATCGCTGGTTTCCAGTAAAACCGCGGCGGCCTCCCGTGAAAGATCGGTCAGGTCGCAGAGCATGCGGAGGGCGCGATCGTGCAGCTTGGCATTCGTCACGGCCACATCCACCATGCGGTTGCCGTACACTTTGCCCAGTTGCACCATTGTGCCAGTTGAAAGAATATTCAACGCCAATTTGGTGACGGTGCCAGCTTTCAGGCGCGTTGAACCAGCCAAAATTTCCGGCCCAACTAGTAACCGAATATCCACATCCACTGGAATGCTCACCTGCTCAGCCGGAACACAGGCAATCAAGATGGTGGTTGCGCCCCGTTGCCGTGCGGCTTGCAAAGCCCCCTGCACATAGGGCGTTGTACCTCCAGCGGTAATCCCCACGACTACATCCCGATCGCTCACCTGATGCTGGGCGATCGCGCTGGCTCCATCATCGGCCCGGTCTTCCAAGCCTTCTGAGCTGCGAACCAGAGCCGCGGCTCCCCCGGCAATGATGCCTTGCACCAGTTCGGGGGGGGTGCAAAAGGTGGGCGGACATTCTGCTGCGTCTAAAACGCCCAGCCTTCCGCTGGTGCCAGCCCCAAGGTAAAGCAACCGGCCGCCCTGCCGCAGAGCCGCCGTCGTGCGGGCGATCGCCTCCGCCAATAATTCCCGCGCCTGGGCGATCGCGGTGATCGTTTTGGCATCTTCCTGATTGAACAGATCCACCAGTTCCAGCGGTGTGAGTTGATCCAGATTGTGACTGTTCGGATTTGCTTGTTCAGTCAGGAGGTGGCCGCGTTCGTTGACTTGCATTACAACAGACCTTCTAACTGGCGGCGAATCCGCTCCAGGTCATCTTTGGCAAGGTCACTGGCCTCGTCCTTATCGGCTTTGGCGGCCTCCAGTTGCCAGTCGGTTTCTTCGACGTTGTGTTCGGGGGGGGCCATCAGTAACCGTTCCGCTTCCGACTGCGGCACAAATCCGGCGGGTACGAGTTGGGCCAGATAACCCGACCCCTGACAAAATGCTTCAATTTCTGCTTGCTCGATCGCTTCCACCGCAGGCGTGGCAAAATCTTGAGCCTCTAGCAAAAGGGCATAGCGGGTGGCGTCGTCTTCATCTTCAAACATCAACACCACATCCTGATCCCCAATTCGCAAAGAATGGAGTCCTTCGTTGTCCGTTCCGACGTTAAACAGCAATACAAAAACTGGCATGACTTCCAACTCAACGCGATCGTTAGTTGATTTTACCCAAAGATGGAGCGCGGGATTTTGCCTCACTCAGATTGGTGGAATTTCCGTACACTTGGGGAGGTTGCCACTGGCGATCGCGTCCTCCTTCATCTCCAGGGTTATGTCAAACCATCTTGCGGAAGCCAACAGTCTCTATTTGCGGAAACATGCCGAGAATCCGATCGATTGGTGGTATTGGTGCGACGAAGCGCTCGAAATCGCGCAGCGGCAGGATAAGCCCATTTTCCTCTCGATCGGCTATTCCAGTTGCCATTGGTGTACGGTGATGGAAGGAGAAGCCTTTTCGGATGGGACGATCGCGGCGTACATCAATGCTAATTTTCTCCCAATTAAAGTCGATCGAGAAGAACGACCAGACCTCGACAGTATTTATATGCAATCGCTGCAAATGATGATTGGGCAGGGGGGGTGGCCGCTCAACATATTTTTGACTCCGGGCGATTTGGTGCCGTTCTATGGTGGAACGTATTTTCCGGTAGAGCCACGCTACGGACGAGCAGGCTTTTTGCAGGTGCTGGAAGGGGTGCGCCGCTTTTATGACCAGGAAAAGGAGAAGCTGCAATTACTGAAGGAAGAGGTGTTGCACAATCTGCATGAGTCAGTGGGGTTGCCCCCCGTAGAAATGGTGTCTCGCGCTGTATTGCTGAATGGGCTGGAACATAACACAGGCATCGTCTCGGCGAAATCAACAGGGGCCAGTTTTCCGATGATTCCCTATGCAGAGGTGGCTTTGCGATCGCGCCGGTTTACCTTCGATCGCTATGATGCAGCGGAAATTAGCACGCAACGCGGCCTGGATTTGGCCCTAGGCGGAATTTTCGACCAGGTGGGCGGCGGTTTCCATCGCTACACGGTCGATCCAACCTGGACCGTGCCCCATTTCGAGAAGATGCTGTACGACAATGGGCAAATCATGGAATACCTGGCCAATTTGTGGAGTGCTGGCGTCCAGGAACCAGCCCTGGAGCGGGCGATCGCGCTGACCGTAGAGTGGCTGCAACGAGAGATGACAGCACCGGAGGGCTATTTTTATGCCGCGCAAGATGCCGATAGCTTCACCACGCCGGATGACACTGAACCGGAAGAGGGCGCTTTCTACGTCTGGAGTTTGGCCGAATTGAATGCCCTACTGAGTGAGGCGGAACTGGCGCAGTTACAAGCTCAATTCACGATTACCGAGGCGGGTAATTTTGAAGGGGTGAATGTTTTGCAACGTCGGTATCCCGGCACTTTAGATACCACGATCGAAACCACTCTGGCGCAACTGTTCCAAATTCGGTACGGGATTGGCGGCGATCGCACCAGCCCCTACCCGCCTGCCCGCAATAATCACGAAGCAAAAGCCACGCTGTGGCCCGGACGCATTCCCCCCGTGACGGATACAAAAATGATTGTGGCCTGGAATAGCCTGATGATTTCTGGTTTGGCGCGGGCTGCTACCGTATTTCAGCAACCGGCATGGCTCAGTCTGGCGGTGAACGCGGCTAATTTTATTTTGAGTCAGCAATGGGTCAACGATCGCTTCCATCGCGTTAATTACGATGGTCTTGCCCATGTCCTGGCTCAATCTGAAGATTATGCGCTCTTCATCAAAGCGCTCATTGACCTCGACCAAGCCTCACTCATCCACTCCCCCACCCACTCCCCCTTCCTCACCCAGGCGGTAAAAATCCAGGCCGAATTCGATGAATTTCTCTGGAGTGCCGAAATGGGCGGCTATTTCAACACCGATCGCAATCCCAACTTGCTCATCCGAGAACGCAGTTATATGGACAACGCTACCCCAGCAGCCAATGGCGTCGCGGTCAGTAACCTGGTGCGACTGGCTTTACTGACTGAAGATTTGCGGTATCTGGATAAGGCCGAGCGAACCTTGAAAGCCTTTGGCACCGTGTTGGAAGAATCGCCCCAAGCTAGCCCCAGCTTGGTCTCCGGCCTGGATTGGTTCCTGCATCCGACCTTAGTCCGCACAACATCAGAAACGATCGCCGCGATCGCGCCCCAATTTCATCCCACCGCTGTCTACAAACTCCAAGCTGATTTACCCGCAGAGCGGGTTGGGCTAGTTTGTCAGGGGCTATTGTGCAAGGCTCCTTCGCCAACGCTAGAACATCTTGTGGTACAACTAGTCCAAAGCCAAATCTGATTCGCCGTTGTTTCGCTTTGCTAGCTGAGAGTTACATCTATCCACAGTTCAGTGTCAGCCAAACGAATTCCTTCTAGAGATAGATTGCTTGTTCTTCCAAATGACAGAGGATAAGCTTTGATTGTGCTACCGATAGCTTGCCATTCGTAGCTTCGGTCAGAACGCTTAGGACGAGTCAAGTTGTTGAAACGCTAAGTGCCTATGTTCACCATGCAACAACTTCGGAAAAATTTGCTTGCCGTCGGCTTTGTCTTGGTAGCATTGATACTCATGCTGGCGCTCGACCCGATCGTTGGTCTGGGGAATACAGCGTTTCTGATTTTCTTCGGCGTCACGCTCCTCAGCGCGTGGTACGGTGGTCTTGGGTCTGGCATCCTGGCGACATTACTAGCGGCGTTATTTGCACATTACTTTTTTGTTGAGCCTCAGTTCAGTTTAGAAGTGAATTTTGCCGGTGCCACCCGAGTGGCGGTATTCCTCCTGCAGGGATGCCTGATTAGCGTGTTGGTAGAAGCGCTACGTACCGCTCAATCTCGAGCTGTGCGATCGTCTCGCCAGTGGCAGCAAGCTGAGGCCGAGTTGCGGGAAAGCGAAGCCAATTTTCGCGCGATGTTCAGCGTCACCAGTGTGGGTCATGCCCAAGTAGACGGCCCAACTCGACAGTTTCTGCAAGTGAATGCGGCCTTTTGCGAGATGACCGGCTACAGCGAGGCAGAATTGCTGACCATGACGGTAGATGATTTAAACCATCCCGCCGATCGCGCGCCTGATCAAGCCCGCTATGCCCGCTTAAGCAATGGCACTGACAATTACTACCAGGCGGAGAAACGCTATTTGCGTAAAGACGGTAGTGTTGTTTGGGTTCTGGCTACGGGGAATATCATTCGTAGCGCTAACGGGCAGGCACTACGAACCGTGGCCGTCGTTCAAGATATTAGTCAACGCAAACAGGCTGAAATTGCCATTCGAGAGGGGGAAGAGCGGCTTCAGTTGGCGATCGAAGTGGGGCGAATGGTAGCCTGGGAATGGAACCCTTTGGACGACACGTTAATTACTTCTACCAACTTGTCAGAGATTTATGGAACCCCAGCACTTCCCACGGGGGAAGCAGGGCTGAGGCTGGTGCATCCGGACGATCGCGCACGCCATCAAGCCATTGTTGAACAAGCCGTTGCCACGCGCCAGAATTACCAGTCTGAGTTTCGGGTGATTCGACCGGATACAGGGGCGATCGTTTGGTTGGAAGAACGGGGCGATGTGCTGCTCAACCCGGATGGCAGCGTCCAGAAACTGATTGGTCTCACCATCGACATCACAATGCGTCAAGAGGCTGAAGCAAACTTCCAGGAAGAACGGCAGATTGTTGATGCCATCATGACTTATATTCCCGAAGGGATTACGATCGCCGCGGCTCCAGATGTCACCGTTCGCCGAGTCAGCCGTTATGGCTGTCAACTGGTGGGCAAAGCCGCAGCAGACCTAGAAAACATCTCAGTCTCAATGCACCCAGAGCAGTGGAGTGTGTTTCATCTAGATGGTGTCACCCCGGCCACCGGTGCCGAATTGCCCCTCACCCGCGCCACCCAACACGGGGAAACCATTACGAATGAAGAGTGGCTGCTGCAACCCAACCCAGATAGACAAATTATCATTTCTTGCAATGCTGGCCCGATTCACGATGAACATGGAACTATTACTGGCGGTGTGATTGCGTGGCGCGACATTACCGATCGCAAACGAGTAGATGCCGCCCTGCAACAGAGTAACGAGCGCTTTTCTGTGGCCATGCGCGCCGTTGATGGCATCATCTTTGAGTGGAACTTGCAAACGCAAATGGTATACCGCTCGGCAGGGTTGTTTCAGTTAATTGGTGTGCGGGCGGAAGATGCCCCTCCTGCCGCGGCCTGGTGGTTTGAACGGGTTCATCCTGACGATCTGCAACGAATTGAGACCTTAAAACCCTCGCTCTTAGATGCCACTGGACCTGACCGTTACGAGGGGGAATACCGGATTCGCCATGAAGCCGGACAGTGGGTGCATGTGTGGGAGCGGGGTTGCTTGCAGCGCAATCCGCAAGGCGAGATCATCAGTATTATTGGCTTTACGACCGACATCACCAGGCGCAAACAAGCGGAAGCCGAACGAGAACGACTGCTTCAAACCCTGGCGAATGAACGCGCCCAGTTTGAGGCCGTGTTGCAGCAATTACCAGAGGGCGTGATGATTGCCGATGCTGGTTCAGGGCAGCTCATTCTATCGAATGCCCAGGCCGATCGCATTCTCAAGCATCGCTATCACCTCAACCAGGAATTAACCCAATACGAACCCCAGGTGCCATTTCAAGCCTATGATGGGGCGGGCCACCTCTATGCTGCTGATGATTATCCCCTGGTGCGATCGCTGCGCAACGGGGAAGTGATCATTCACGAAGAAATGGAACTACGCTATCGCGATGGTCATCGCATTTTTCTCGATACCAACTCCGCTCCTATTTATGACAGGCAGGGGCAAATCATTTCAGCCGTTACCGTATTTCAAGATGTCACCGATCGCAAACGCACGGAAGAAGACTTAGCCAGCGCCCGCCGCCAGTTTGAGAAAATTGCAGCAACCACGCCTGACCTCGTATATGTGTTTGATCTCGTGCAAGCTGCCAACCTTTACGTGAATGAGGGAATTAAGCGCACTTTGGGCTATTCCCAGGCTGAAATTGCGGCGTTCGGTTCATCCTTCATCGAAACTCTGATTCACCCAGATGACCTACCTGGCGTGATTGCAGGCAACCAGCACTTTTATCTACTGGGAGAACAAGATGTTTACGACCACGAACTTCGAATGCTCCATGCCAACGGCGATTATCGCTGGTTACGGTGTCGGGAAATGGTGTTTGAACGGGCACCCGATGGCAGTGTCACAAAAATCATTGGCACAGCCCAGGATGTAACTGAGCAAAAACAGGCAGAAGCTGCCCGCGAACAAGTTTTGGCCCGCGAACAAGCCGCCCGCGAAGCCGCCGAAGCCGCCAACCGGCTCAAAGACGAATTTTTGGCGATCGTCTCCCATGAATTGCGATCGCCTCTCAATCCCATTTTGGGCTGGACAAAACTGCTACGGGGCCGCCAATTAACGGAACAAAAAGCCGAACGCGCCTTAGAAGTAATTGAGCGCAACGCCCAGATGCAAGCTCAACTGATTAACGATTTACTGGATGTTTCGCGCATTCTACGCGGCAAACTGAGTTTAGAAAATCGCCCCGTGCATCTGGCTGCCACCATTCGAGCCGCGATCGAAACCGTCCGGTTAGCCGCTGAAGCCAAAGCGATCGATGTGCAATTTACGGGTTGCGCTACGCCCTCAGTAGAACCGCCCAACCTCCAGGTGTTGGGGGATGCCACCCGCTTGCAGCAAGTTGTTTGGAATCTGCTGTCCAATGCCGTTAAATTCACGCCCGCAGGAGGACGAGTCGAGGTGCGGTTGGAGCAAATAGGAGGAGATAGGGGAGATGGAGGAGATAGGGGGGCAGAGTCTTCCCCATCCCCCCATCCCCCTGCCTCTGCTCAAATCACCGTGACCGATACAGGCAAAGGCATTGCAGCCGATTTTCTCCCTCATGTCTTTGATCACTTTCGTCAGGAAAGTTCGGCCACCACTCGGCAATTTGGGGGGCTGGGGTTAGGCTTGGCGATCGTCCGTTATTTAGTGGAGTTACATGGTGGCACAATCCAGGCAGATAGCCCCGGCGAAGGCCAGGGAGCGACGTTTACTGTGAGGTTGCCGCTGCTGAAGCGCCCGGGAGATGAAGCGCTAGGGAGCGGCGGCGGAGAGCGACTTAGTATTCAGCCCTCAGTCCTCGGCCATCCCTTGTCCAACTTACGCATTCTGGTCGTGGATGATGACGACAATACCCGTGAATATCTCGCATTTATGTTGGAGCTGCATGGGGCAGAAGTGAAGGCGGTTGCAACTGCGCTGGAAGCCTTATCTGTTTTGACTCGGTTGCAGCCAAATCTTGTGTTAAGTGATATTGGGATGCCAGACATGGACGGTTACATGTTGATGCAGCAGATCCGAGCTATGCCTGCTGACCACGGGACCATTCCGGCGATCGCCCTCACTGCCTATGCTGCCGAAACCGATTATCAACAGGCCATGCGAGCCGGATTTCAAAAACACATTGCCAAACCGATCGAGCCGCAAATCTTGCTTCAGGCGATCGTCGACCTGACCACGCCCCCCCACTTGACTTTATAAAGATTCTTCTTTAATTTGTGGGTATGGCAACTCAACCATCCAAAGAATCAACGACAGTTCGAACGCGCCGCGAGATTGTTAAGCAACTCAAGCAGGTAGGTCCTTCAGACGCGGAAACCCTGGCCACCCACTTCAACGTTACGGCGATGGCTGTCCGTCAACATCTATATACGTTGCAAAAAGAAGGACTCGTTACCTATCAAGAAGTCGCCCGTCCAGTGGGGCGACCTGCGAAACTTTGGCACCTCACCGCTGCCGCCGATCGCTTGTTTCCCGATCGCTATGCCGAGTTGACCCTGAGCTTGCTCGAATCCATGAAAGTGGCCTTTGGGGAAGCGGGCTTCGATCGGTTATTGGAAGTTCGAACCCGTGACCAGATTCAACTGTACCGGGCGATCGTTCCTCAAACTGCGCCTTTGCCCCAACGCCTTCAGGCACTAGCCGAGCAACGCACCGCAGAAGGCTATATGGCGGAAGTCACCAGGCAATCCGACGGCTCATTTCGCTTGGCCGAAAAACATTGCCCCATTTGCACCGTCGCCACAGCTTGCACAGGGCTATGCCAGATGGAATTAGAGGTCTTTCAAGCGGCCCTGGGCGATGATATCCGCATCGAACGCACCGAACACATTCTCCAGGGCGACAGACGCTGCGTTTATCGTGTAGAGATCATATGATGCCAATTTAATTTCGATCCGCGCTGGATTGACATTGGTTGCGTTGTCGGCGGCGAGCGGCAAACAGGCCACTGGCCCCCAAGAGTAATCCAACAAAAGTGGCTGGTTCGGGCACGGCGGCGGCTGTTTCTCCGGGTAAGGGAGGAACACTGGCAGGCGGACGGCGGAACAGGGTGGCCTGCTCAAAGGCATAAGCCAGTCCTAACAAGGTGGGTTCGCTATAGGCATTCCCCGAAAAGGTGATGCCGTAGGGCGCACCGTTGGCCTGATACCCCGCTGGTACGATGATGCTGGGATAACCTGCCCGCGCTGCAATATTTGCCCCCCGTGTACCCGGAAAAAAGATGGCATCCAGGTCATTGGTCTCTAAATAAGCATCGATACCTTGTTCTTTCGCCAATAAGAGATCTTGCCCCCGATCGGCAAGATACCGCTGCGTATCTGCACTAAACGGACTCAAATCTCGCGCCTGCGAGGCGATCGCCAGCACCTGACCATACCTGAGGGCAACCTCTGGATTTGCATTGTTAAACGCAATGACATCGGCCAAAGATTTCACTGGCGCATCATCACCCAAACTACCGAGGTAAAGATTCAAATCTCGCTTAAATTCGTAGCTTAATACCGTCGAACTGGGCAGGGGAACCGTCGCAATATCCGCTTCAACCACTTCTCCGCCCAAGGCCCGAATCACACTCAAAGCATTTTCGGCGATCGTGGCTTGTTCCGCAGAAACGCCCGTTGTCCAAAAGAATTCGCGTGGGACACCAATGCGCGCCCCACTTAAAGCGTTGGCATTGAGAAAGGGCGTGTAGTCCGTGAAGGTTTTACCAGCGCTACTTTCGGTGGCTGGATCTTTGAGATCGACCCCGGTAATTGCGCCCAGGAGAATAGCCGCATCCGTGACCGTTCGAGCTAGCGGGCCAGCCGTATCTTGACTGGCGGCGATCGGGATAATGCCATCGCGACTGGCCAGTCCTAAGGTTGGTTTAATGCCGACTAGAGAGTTTTGGTTGGCAGGGCTGAGAATCGAGCCAGAGGTTTCCGTTCCGATCGCGACGGCGGCAAAGTTAGCGGCGATCGCGGCTCCCGAACCAGCGCTAGACCCCCCCGGTGATAAAGCGGGTCTGCCGTCGCTATCTGGCAGCGGCACAGGGTTGTAGGGATTGAAAACATACCCACCCAGCGAGCTGTAGCCTGCGGGCATCCCCGTGGTTAGATAATTGGCAAACTCGGTTAAGTTGGCCTTACCCAAAATAATCGCCCCAGCATCGCGCAATTGTTGCGTGATGAATGCGTCGTCGGGGGGGATAGACCCGGCTAAAGCAACAGAACCGGCTGTGGTGGGTAAGTCAAAGGTATCTACATTATCCTTCAGCAGAATTGGCACTCCATGCAACAGGCTTCTGCGACCTGTTTGCTGCCGCTCTAAATCGAGTGCTTCGGCAGTTGCTAGAGCATTGGGGTTGATGGTCAGAATTGAGTTAATCTTTGTTTGCGGTTGAGTGCGATCGTAGACATCATACGCCTCGATCCGGTTTAAGTAGAGTTGAACCAACTGTTTGGAAGTCAGGATGTTGGCATCAAAGGCAGATTGAATGTCGGCGATCGTCGCTTCTTCTAAAGTAAATGAAGTGGATTGCCCGAAAGTAAACGCGATCGCAGGGGTAGTTGTGGAAATCGCAGCCGCAACGCCTGCCTGCGCGACCATCACTGAAACAAACCGTTTGGTAGACTTAAGCACTCTGAATTCCTCACCCTAACATCAGCGTCTCTGACGTTAGGGTGAAGCATCAGGATAAACGGTAGCCGAATTTACCAGGCCAAAACAGCTTTACACAATCTTCATACATCTCTGAAATATTGCTTTGGTCAGAACGCTTAGGACAAAGAGGAAGCGGCAAAGTTAATACTGGGTAGGCGTTCTAACGCGCTTTCGCCACGGTACTCATGGCTCCAGCTCTACCGTTATTCGCTGGTTACAGCAGTGCAAGGCGCTCAAATTTTCATACTGCTGGCGTAAAAATTAAATCGATAAGCAATGCCATTCACCCGGAGTTTCACTGAATTCCAACTCCAGCAGGTGAGCCAGTTTTTCCGCTTTGGGTTGGTTGGCTTGATGGAAATCACAGATGTGAATATCAATCGTGATTTTGCCTTTCTCTGGCCAAAAGTGAATGGCCACATGGGATTCGGCCAGAAGTAAGACGGCAGATACGCCATGCGGTTGAAACGTAAAGGCGGCTTCATTCACCGCGGTTAATCCGGCCAGGGCCACTGCCCGCTTGAGGCTGGCGACAAAATCGGCTTCGGTCCAGGCGTAAGTGGCCGATCGCGCCGTCAAAATGGCAGACCAGTGATGCGAATGCAAGGTTGCCGTCTGGTTTGCCGGTAAAGGGGATTGTAAAAAGTTAGTCATCGTAAACTCTACGACCATCACCGGGCAGCAACGTCAGGGAACTGGGACGAATGCGCCGCCCCACACTAACTTCAATATCGTCGTCCCAGTTTTCGACGGAAAGGACCTGCTCATTGGCCGCGCTGTACTCAAAATATCGGCAGATTTGCGCCTGTTTATTCATCGTGCTACCCAGGCGTTGCATCCGGGCTACACCCTGTTCTACTTTTTCGTAAGTGATGCCGTTGTGGGTAAGGCGATGCGGGGGCGTCCCACTGATATCCAGGTTGGAAGCGGTTTCCATCCAGCATACTTCCACGCGATCGTCCTCTTCCACTGATAACCAGCGAATCGCATCCCCATCTTGCAGCATATATTCAAACCAGGTGAAGCCGCTGTCGTCAAAGGTGAGGCGGCCCTCAACCACCCAATCGGCACCTGCGTATTGCACAATATCCCCAATTTGCAGGGTGAAAATGGTGCGCTGTAGCGGCGGCAGTGCCTGCTGCGCTTTTTTACTAGGAAGTGCAGTTCGTTGTCGGATGACGATGAATATACCCACGATCGCGATCGCCAGAATTCCAATCCAAACCCACGTCAACATGATTTCTTCTCCTGATGGGGTTAATCATAGGCTGCCCACCGTGGGTCGGCCTGATACCGCACAATCACTGGTTGTGCTAGGCGGTTAATCTCAACATTGCCAAGTTGAATATCTTTGGGTAACTGAAATAAGTTATGCAGCGTTGGTTCATTTAAGAAGCGAGTTGAGATGGGCAGTACAAGTTGATCGGGCCGCAGGGGCGATCGCGTAGCCAGCACAAATCCCCACAGGCCAAAACTGGGCACGTCAACCACATAGGGGTAAGTCTTTAACCCAACCGAGTCTAGGGTTGCCACCACGCAAGCAAACGCTTTCGGTGCAAAAAAAGGACTGGAAGCCTGGGTGACAAACACACCATTGGGAGCCAGTCGCGACAATAACCGTTGATAGAAACCTTGAGCGTAGAGTTTGGCGATCGCTTCTCGATCGGGGTCAGGAAAGTCGGCAATCATCACATCAAACTCTTCGTTCAACCCCGGAACCACCGTAAAGGCATCCCCTTGCATGACTTCCACTCGCGAGTCTGTGTACGCGCCCGCATTTGCTTTGACTAAAAAGGGTTGTCGCCGAGCTAAATTCACAACGGTCTTGTCTAAATCCACCAGGACAATTCGGGCGACATCGGGCCACTTCAAGACCTCGCGTAAAGCCATACCATCACCGGCACCGAGGAGGAGGATGCGAAGGGAGGGGGAGGGGAGCGAGGAGGGGGAGGAGAGCGAGGAGGGGGAGGAGAGCGAGGAGGGGGAGGAGAGCGAGGGGGTGTTCTGTTTGAGTACCTGATTTGCGCTTAAGGCTGGATGCACTAGGGCTTCGTGGTAGCGGTATTCGTCAATGGTAGAGAATTGCAAATCACCGTCGAGAAACAGTCGCACATCCGAACCTCGACGAGTTAGTACAATCCGCTGGTAGGGAGACTGCACCCGCGTGATTACAGGCGCTTTGTAGAGGGAGTTTTCCAGGCGATCGCCCAGCGGCACCATCAACGGTGCAAGAACCAATAACAGGAGACCCATCATCAGTCCATAGCGGCCCCATTGACGTAAGGACGGAAATGCCCCTGCCAATGCCACGACCATGAATGCTGGGATGGCTCCAATTACTACGGCTGAGGGAAATAGGCCGATCAATGGCAGCAGCACGATCGGTAAGGCCAAAGACCCCACCAATGCCCCCACATAATCCAGGGCTAAAGCACCTGCCAGCGCATCTTTGAGTCCTTCATCTTGCTCTAGCAACCGCGTGAGTACCGGCAGCTCCATTCCGGCCAGGGTTCCCAGAACCGCAGTTGCCAGAAATAGGGCGATCCAAAATGGCCCATCCATCACAAACAGAGCAAATAACCCCAGTGGAATAAGGGCACTCAGGGGCGCGATCGCCAGTTCAATCCAGATGAAGGTGGCCTGGAGTTGGTGCTGTTGGGTATGACGATTTCCCCTGGTGGCAATGAAGCGGCTCAGGTAAGCCCCTAGCCCCATCGCCGCCAAAAAACCGCCCACAGCCACCCCGTAGGCGAGAGCCTGATTGCCCACCAGGTAACTGGCTAGAGTGCCCAGCAGCAATTCAACTGCCAACCCACAACTTGATGAGGCGGCGGCTGTCAGCAGGAGTAAGTTGCGTTGACGGCGAGTGTAGTGGCCAATGCTTGGATCTGGTTTTACGGCAAAAGATTGATCCATGAGTGCTTATTTCCCGACTCCAGGCCCACCACCCCGAAAGTTTTCGTAGGAGTTACGGGTAGGCGAATCGACCCATACGCCACTACGATAAGTGCCGGAGGTTTGGGTGCCGTGGCGGGCCCAGTGATTCTGATTCTCTTGACGGAGAACTAAAGCCGCTTGTTGGGTAAAACCTGCGGTGAGGGTGATGGCCGCGATCGCAACCACGATTGTGGCAAAAAGTTTGGTCAGCATCAGGTGGATTTGAGTGTAATAACGTCAACGGGAAAGAGCGTACGAGCATTTTCTCGAACAATGATGCGGGTGCGATCGACCGAGACATCGGGAGTCACTTCCACATGGAACCCATAGGAAGTACGAGGTTCTAATACAAAGAAAGTAGTAAGTGAACTGCGTCCAGACTTGACCACGCCATCATCTTTTGAATGATTTACATTAACTGAATGAACTTTAGAATAACTTTGTTCCCCATTGGCATCATGCACGGTGAGACGAATATTAAAGGTGCTAGGAGAGTGTTCATCCGACTGAACTTTAACGAGAACTCGCACGAGCTGCTCGGCACCACCCGTCACTGTGCGGGCAACAACATCACTATCGCGATTGGATTTATTAATCACTACTTTGCCTGTTGAAGCCACAGAAAACAGGGTCAGTACAGCGATGAAGGCCGTTCCAAATAATCCGGCCCACAAAAACCGATCGTCTACCACTCCATTTTTTACCGTAATGCCGAATCGAATGGGCTGATTAAGTTCATTACCGGCGGTGTCGGTGTAGTCCAAGACATTGATCGCGATCGTGATGGGTTCAGATTGGCTGGCCCGAATATCTAATCCAGCCATTAGATCATCTTCGGCCCAACTGCCCGACTCCCCTTCTTCAGCCCAACTGCCTGACTCAGCCCATGCCTGTTTAAGGCCACTGGCAATCACCTTTCCCTGCTGGTCTTTCACCTGAATTTCATAAGTAACCCACTGGTTTGAGGGCAATCCGGCGTTAACATCAATTCGGAGTGCGCCGATCGGTTCTTTTTTAAGCTGAATCGGATTTAACTGGGCCGGAACTTTTGGATCGACAAACAGGCTGGTGGAAACGAGCGTGCGTTCTACGACACCGCTGAGTATCAGGGCCAGAAACATTACTCCTGTAACAACCCAGGGAATATACAGAAAGATGTCGATGAAGTGACCTGTGCGTTGAGTTTTGGGGTGGGCGTGCATTGTCAGCGTTTTGCAGTGTTTGGTATGAGTTGGCCTCCAGTGCCATAATAGTCACTCAGTTTGAGATGGACACTGGGGAATATAACGATGCCTTTCCTGATAAAGCTGGCTGAAACCGTTGCCTGGTCAATTGCTAGTGTTTTAATTTTGTTGGGGAGTTTGTGGCTGTTCGATCGCTTAGATCCGACTGATTTTCGGCAAGAAATTCGAGATGGCAACATTGCCGCTGGCATTATTTTGGGGGCAATCATCTTAGCAATCGGGGCGATCGTGGTTGCGGTTCTATTGTCGCCATAAACTTTATCCAACGTAACACTCGGACTATAGCTACCAGATAGCTACACTTATTTACAGTCTGTTTCAGGCAATTTATGCCAGATCTTATCGTGACGCTGGAAATCGTTGCCAAGGTGCGTTGAACGGTCTGCCCAAAATTGGCTTTTAAAGCAAGATGGCTGACTCCACAGACTCATTAGTTAGGGTTGGAATTGTGTGACATGAACCACGGAGACCCGAAGCCACCAAGACAGCTTAAACGTTGTGGCATTGTGGTCGTGAACCTTCATCTGGTAGCTCTTTGACCAAAGAAAAACCATCCAGAAATGGTTAGCTGTTGCGCTAACGGATCTGGACGGTCTGGAGGCGACAGGGTTATCTGTCTTTTCTTGGAGGCGAATAACTCGCCAGGGTACTGGCTTTAATCCAGGTTCCTCAATGCACAGAGGAGGGATTGGCAGCATGCGCTGTTTTACCATTCTTCTCAGCGGGGTGATGTCCATTCGTGCGCCGTGGTTGAATTACACCATAACCCCCGTGATTGCGTTCATACACGACGTTGATTTCGCCGGTTTCGACATTGCAGAAGACGTAGAAATCGTGGTCAATTAATTCCAGTTGCTCTAGGGCTTCCTGCACACTCATGGGGGGCATGGCAAAATATTTTGTGCGAACTACTTGATCGGGAAGTTCCGGGGCACGATCGATCGCCAATTCGGAAACGACTGGTTGATCGCTCAAGGCTTCAGCCGTTTTGATGGATGAATGTTGCTTGTCGTACCGTTTTTCCTTGTATTTTCGGAGTTGTCGAAAAATTTTGTCTGAAACCATGTCAATGCTGGCGTATAAGTTCTCGCTACCTTCCTCTGCCCGCACGACTGAGCCATTGGTGTAAACGGTCACTTCTGCGACTTGCTTGGAGCTAATTCGGGGATTGCGGGCTACCGACAGATGCACATCGACTTCCGTAACCAGTGATTGGAAATGAGTGATTGCTTTCTCAATTTTTTGGTTGACATATTCACGAATCGCGTCAGTAATTTCAATGTTTTTGCCCTGAATCACAAGCTTCATGGAGCTTCCTCCCCTAAAAACTGGGTGTTAATGTTTCCCTAGTCGGGTCTTAACTTCACCCTAGCACTTTGTATCGTGATGAACAGTCCACTTCAAAATGTTTTGCATCCTTTGATAATTCTTGATTGAAATGAGGGCAAATTGATGCAAAATTCTGGCATTTCCCTCTTGATTCCATTGAAGTTTTAGCGCATTGTTAAGAGTTGGGGGTTAAATGCTTAAAGAATTAATTTGCTGGATACCCGAAGAATTGATTGATTGAGTCATTTCTTAACTATTTCTTTAGTTTTTGGTTTAACTTTGACTGCATCTCGTTGCTGCTACCTCTACACTCCGGGTTTAATGCCCTATCGGCAAGCATGGGAATGGCAGCGGTCGCTGGTCGCCGAGCGTAAAGCTGATCCAACCTTGAAAGATGTCTTAATCCTGTTGCAACATCCTCCCATTTACACGTTGGGGCAAGGTGCAGATGTGCAATTTCTGAAGTTCGACCCGGCGCATTGTGACGATGAATTGGTGCGCATTGAACGGGGGGGAGAAGTCACGTACCACGCTCCAGGGCAGGTTATTGGCTACCCGATTTTGAATTTGAATTACTACCAGAAAGATTTGCACTGGTATTTGCGCCAGTTGGAAGAAGTGATCATTCGTGTGCTGGCTTCCTACGGCTTGCAGGGCGATCGTGTTCCTGGCCTAACTGGGGTGTGGGTTGAGGGTTGCAAAGTTGCCGCGATCGGGATCAAGGTCAGCAAATGGATTACGATGCATGGCTTTGCTTTGAATGTTTGCCCCGATATGAAAGGGTTTCAACAGATTGTGCCCTGTGGCATTGCTGATAAACCTGTGGGTAGTCTCGTTCAGTTTCTCCCCACCATTGAACTCGAAGCTGTGCAACATCAGGTTGCGATCGCCTTTGCCGACGTATTCAATGTGCAGTTGATTCCGCAAGCGTTGTAGAGAGTTGTGTGGATAAAGACATTGCATCCTGGCAGAACCTGGCCTGCAATGTCTTTGTCATTATCTACCGGGAAAAATTTGTTGATAGGGCGCTAACTTGCCATCACAAGCAAACTTTGCCTTGAAATTGATTAACTTGAGAGTGTTATTCTCCAAGCGATACCGACCGATCGCACCGCAATCGCCGACACCGCGATATTTAGATTGCACCGTTAATGTGCGTTGTTTGGGATCATAGGTCGGCAATCCCCCCACTTCAAAAGTCTCTATCTTTTTGATTTGGCCTGTTTCGGTTTGCTCAAACGCAGTTAAGCTCAAAGGTCTTACCGCATTGCGTTTAGCGGTTGGAGAATAAAGAAAGAATTCGTATCCACCTTGATAAGCCCCCAGAAAGCATTGAATCATGACAAAGTAGGTCTGATTGTTGAGCTTGTAGGCTCTCGAACTTTGAAGCGCACTTCCCATATCCAGGGATTCCGCGCAGACCTTAAACCGTTGACTATTTTTCAATAGTTGGGAAACTGCTTGGGCTTCATCTGTAGAGGCTTTTGTTGCTGCGTTTGCTGCAACTTGCATAGATAAACCTACCTCTCCTGCCGTCAATGCAGTTAAACATAGAGAGGCGGCCAGTCGAACAAGATTCATTTTCATAAGGTTGGTGCAGAGTAAACAGTGAACGATCGCGGAGTTGCGGCTCTTATAATTGACTCAACTCGATCACGTTCCCGTCCGGATCTTGCGTAAAAATTGCGGCCCGCCCTGAAGCACTCATCTGAATGGGGCAATGGTGAGCCAGCAACTGGGCTTTTGCCGCATCTAAATCGGAGACCGAAAAGGCAACATGCCGATTCCGCCCCCACTTTTCGGCGTTATAGAGTTCCGGCACTGCCCCCACCATGAGATGAATTTGATATCCTTGCACCTCATACCACGCTCCCGGAAACTTCAATTCCCGCGAAACCTTTGCTAACCCGAGTACCGTTCCATAGAAATGTTCGGCTTTCTCTAAGTCAGAGACTAAGATTGCTGTGTGCAAACAGTGCGTGATCTGCATAGGAGTTAGAGATCGAGTTGGAGAGCGCAAAGAACAGTTTACTTCGCGGTATACATTCCTTCACCCAGGTTCAGCCATTTGCCTTCTTTTTTACCTACAGATAAAACATTAGCTAGAGAGACTTTGGCCCGTTTGTAATCTCGATCGGACATTTCACCGTACATCTCTTCTAAGAGATCATTCAAGTGCAATGGTTTCTCGGCATCATTGAGAACCTGTGCAACGACATCAGTTAGCGTTTTACCGGTATAGGTGGGCAACAAAAGTTCCCGCAAGTCTCTATTTGTATTTGATTTAGCCACCTTGGCAGCAGACTTGCTTGAGGCAGACTTTTTCTTCATTGTATTTGTTTTGCTTGCAGCCACCGATTGCGTCTTGGCCTGCGCCTTTGAAGAAGGTTTGGTTTCAGCGGGGGGTGTTGCTTGAGTTGATCCATTCCCGTTTGAGGTGCCATTTACGGGAAGTGCAAGCTCATCGTCTGAACTGGCAACCTCACTGACTGGTGGGAGAACTGTATCGAAAGAGGCCATTTCAACATCTGTGGTCTCAGACGTTGCAGTCGTATCTAAGGTTGCCTCGCTTAAACCAAGGGCGATCGCTTCTGCCAAGAGAGCCTCAATCCCTTGCAGTTGCAATGTTTTTTGCTCAACCTGTTGCTTCATCCACCCCAACTCTCCACTCAAATGGTCTTTTATTTTGTGCAGAGATGCCAGGAATTCGTTCGCTTCGTCTTTAGATAAAGTTTGCAGGTAGGAAGAAGTTAGAGTTGCCACAATAAAAACCTGAAACGGTGGATGATTAGATTCTACGCTGGGCTTATGAAAAAGTAGAAATTTTTTCCATTAGACATTACCAGAAATAGCAAACCAATAAAAAGCATTACAGATTTTGCGGATTACAGGGATTTCTGGAGTGGGCAAAACAACGTTGGGGGAATGTTTAGCAAGTCAAGCCTGAGAGCGTGACCCATCGTTTCAGTGGATTCGGAAGAAAATACATTGTCAAAAAGACCAATCAGAAGACCGACCACCAGGTTTTGCTGAGATTGCAGCTTCTCTACTAGAGGAAATGGGCGTAACAGATCTTGCCCCAGAAGAGCGTAACGACTCCAACCGCTTAACTCATCGTCTTCTCCGCAAACTTAAGGCTAATTACTATTGGATACAACTTGACGGGATGGAAGAGTTGTTGGAAAAAGCAACTTCAGAATTTCCTGATAGCAGTTGGCAAAACTTCTTTGAGCAGTGCTTGGATGCACCGTCATTTCCTAGCAAGCTCATTTTGACTTCCCAGGCTCTACCTAAAAGCATCAAACAGCTTGAACAATATTCAAAGAATAATCTAGAGAAACAGTACTCTAAAATTCATTCATGTGATCTATTAGGATTATCAATAGAAGAAAGCTTAGAATCTGAAGTTTAGACTAACAGCAGGGGAAATAGCCCAAACCGCAGCAGGGATTGAGCAACGCCGAAGCAATCAAGGAAATAAAAGATTAAGCAGACTTATTGGCACCCGCTTTGGGTTTAGTGAAGCGTTTTTTAACGGTAGGATAACGAATTCGCCGCGAACGCGGCTGACCAGGAGACCAGCCAGGAGACTTTCCGCGCGGTTTGGGAGCGGGAGCGGGTGAAGCAATGACAACTAAAACTTGTGCAAAAGCGTTGGCAACTCGACCAGGTGAAGGGACAGGGGAGGATTTTTGCCAGGGCAGAGGTGAGTCTTGCACCTCTGGTCGAGCCAGCCAAAGCTGCCAGGAGAGCAAAGGCATCAAGTCACTCCAGCGCTCCGATTGTTCAGGGGTTGTCAACTGAGGCAAAGTCCAGTGTAAGCGTTGTTTAGCAAAGCGATACCAGTGGTCGAATGCAAAGCGTCGCAAATAGTCCTGCCAGATCGTGTTCAACCATGGCGATTCGAGTCCAACCCAAATGAGCCACAAGGGTTTGGGGGATGTGTGGGAGGTCGAATCCAGGCGTTCGCCTTGAATCAATGCCACCGAATGCGTCGCTGCCTGCTTGAGATGTAAGGAATGCCAAATCCGTAATCGCAGTCGCCCCAATTTGGTATCGTCCACCTCCATCTCCTGATCCGGTTGCCACCAAGTGGTTGCATCGTTGAGTTTGAACTTAGCTCCATGACAGCGGGGGCGACCCGTTCCAGAGTAGGCAGGGGGTGAACCATACAACACTCGATTTGAGCGCAGGCGAATCAGTTTGTCACAGGCAATGTCTGCGGTTTGCTGGAGGAAGGGGGCACATCCATACTCGGCATCCCACAAAGACAAAGGACGAGTCGGCAGTTTTTGGCAAGTCTGGCGGAGTTGATTAACCGCCTTCTCAATCGGGCTTTCGGCACTGCTGATGCGCTCATGCAGTAAGGGTAATGCCCAACTCCCCTGGCTCTCTGGAATCCAGGCAAGGGTGCTGTAGCCTTGTCCCAGCGTCACGGGTTTGGCTCCACTCATCGGGGTTGCCTGATGTTCATACGTGCGCTCCCGCAACGTTCCTGCCTGCAACCGCGACCAAGCTGTGTGGTCTCCGGCTAATACCACACGCTCTGTCTGCGGAATCTGCTCAACGTAGAGTCCCATCAGTTTTAGACGCGGTGGCTGACTATCCTGTAATGCCTCATACAAACTTGACCAGCGACGGCGAAATACAGGCGAGAGTGAGAGTTCCGCAAACGACGAGACACTTCGACTGACCAACACCGCATCCATCAGGTCAAACAGGGCATCCCTACCATTGCCCAGCAAGGTATAGACTTTGTGGCGAAATTCCCTAAGCTTGTCAAAATTACTCATAGTCAAGGTATTTGAAACGTCCTTGACCATTAAGCGGTCAGGTTGTTGATTCTGACCGCTTTTCTTCACCGTTTAGTCTAAACTCCAGTCATTATCCTCGTGCCAATCGATGCAAAATACGAGTCAACAGTTTTGCCTCAGAGATTGGTTTAACAATGCAATCATCTGCACCCGTTGCAAACAGTTGATGAATTGTATCGGCATCACTGCGGGAGGTGAGTAATAGAGTTGGGAGCCGATGCCAAACTGGGTCCGTTCTGACTACTCGACAAAGCTCAATCCCGCTTAGAAGGGGCATTTCTACGTCTAGAATCAGCAGGTCAGGAGCAAAACTGACTAAAACTTGCCAAAATTGATACGGATCAGACAAGAGTTTGAGTTGTAAGCCCCAGGGTTGCAGGATGTTCTGAATCTGCTCTAGAGTTAAACAGTCATCATCTACGACTAGAATTCGGGCTTCCCTGGTTTGCACATTCTGTGATGACTGAATGACTTGCTCTATAACTTGATGAATGGGCATAGATTTCAACAGAAACTTGCCTCCACCCCGCCTAACCATTTCAATTCGATTCTCGAAGTTATCACTCCTGGTGATGACCAAAACTGGAGCCGTGAGTTGTTTTGTGAGTTCAGTGAGCCATACCATTGCTTGTGAAGTGGATGTCATATCTAAGTCCAGGAGAACGACATCAGGACGTGAATTCTGAATCTCGGATTGTGTCTGTTTCAGTTCTTGATTCTCTGTTAAGAAAGAAATTTGTTTAACTAAAACCGATTGTGAACTAGCAGTTTGCATTAGTGATTGAACCCATTGTTGATCGTTGCTGATGACGAGAAGTTGAGGCAAAGAAGGCTCAGTTGTAGCGATCGCGCCTTGGTTCAGAAAGTTTTCTAACTCATGTGCCAACTGAGTCATCAGTTGCTGCATTTGTTGTAACTGATGCGGATTCAACGGCTGAATTTGCAACAAATCTTCGATCGCTGCTGCCAGTTGGGAAGCCGTTTCAAACCCAAATGTTCCCAATGTTCCAGCAAATCGATGAGCTTCATTGATGGCTTGCTGATGCAGTTCAACGTTCAAAATACCGGCGTTGATTGTCTCTATCCATTGTTGTAGAACGGTCAAGCGATCGCGGATTTGAGCTTTAAAGCTGTCTTTGGCACGGGCTACTGCCAGGAATACTTGTTGTTCTTTTGAGTTTTGATCCGGTTCTGAAACTGGAGCAATTGTGTTGGGGGATTGAGGCTGAGACTTTAAGCGGTAGCCTAGTCCATACACTGTTTCAATTAAATCCGCTGATGCATTTACGATTTTGAGTTTCTGACGTAAGTTTTTAATATAGGTCTTAACTGTTGCAGCTTCGGGTTGTTCATCAAATGTCCAGAGGTGCTCAACGATCGCACTCCGGCTAAAAACACGCTGGGGATTGCGAAGAAACAGTTCTAGTAAACGATACTCTGTTGATGTGAGATACAAAGGCTGCCCCTCATAGGTCACTTCTAACGATCCTGGATCGAGCGTTAACGCTGCCCACTTGAGTAAGGGAGACGGATCTGGATGACCTCGACGCAATATGGCTCGGATGCGAGCAGTCAACTCATCAAAATCAACGGGTTTGACAATGTAATCATCGGCTCCGGCATCAAGTCCCATAACTTTGTCAGAACCACTATCCTTTGCAGTCAGCAATAAAATAGGAGTTTGATACCCTGCCTGACGAAATTGACGACACAAGCTTACCCCATTCAATTTGGGTAGCATCACATCGAGCAGGATCAAATCATAGGCTGTGGTCGTTGCAAACTGCCAACCCATTTCTCCGTCAGATGCAATATCCACAGCATAGTGATGTTGGCTTAAAACGTTTGCCACCGTTTGAGCCAGCAGTTCATCATCTTCAACTGTTAAAATTCTCATCGCTCACCCCTCTAATCTGAACTGTGTTGTTCTAACAATCTGACAATTGCAGTGATTAACGCTTCCGCTTTGATGGGCTTGGCGAGATGTTGATGAAATCCTGCGGTTAGCGCTTTTTCGATATCTGCTGGGCTGGCGTAAGCTGTGAGCGCGATCGCCAGCATCACTCGATCGGCTAGCATTTCACGGTGTTTCAGTGCATTCATCAAGGCGTATCCGTCTTTCCCAGGCATGGCAATGTCGCTCACGATAACATCTGGCAACCAGTGCGCTAATTGCGCCAGAGCGTCATCAACCGAAGCCACTGCAATCACTTGCGCCTGCTGCATTTCCAAAACATGCACTAACCAGTTTCGAGTATCGGCATCATCTTCAACGACCAGAATTGATACACCATTGAGCGTCAATGCAGGCGACCGATCGAATCGCTGATGTGCTGCATGACTACGATCGCTAGACGTGAGAAGGGGCAACTGCACCGTAAAGGTTGCGCCCTGCCCTGCGCCCAAGCTACTGGCTTGAATAGTTCCGCCCTGTTGCTCTACCAAATAACGCGCGATCGCTAATCCTAACCCTAACCCTTTATAAGCACGAGTATTGGTACTGTCTGCTTGTCGAAAGCGATCGAACACATGCGGTAAAAATTCTGCTTTGATGCCAATGCCCGTATCTTGAACTTGAATCTGAACGGCATGACTGCGATCGCTAACTGAATGATTTGCCGCATGATTTGTCATACTTTGAGCAGCCACACCGTTTGCGAATCGATCTACCAGCGAAACCCTGACTGTAAGCGCTCCTGCCGCCGGAGTGAACTTAATTGCATTGGATAAAAGATTTAATATCACTTGCTGTAATCGCTCAGAGTCACCCAGCACCAGAGCCGTATCTAGCTTATTTAGATGGGACTGTTTAGAAGAGGTTGAGTCGGATAAATCAACCGCAAACGTAAAGTGAAGGCGTTTTGCTTCAATTTCAGGCTGCACAACTGCGATCAACTCCTGAATGACTGCAACCAAATCAACAGGCTGGCTATCCAGCCAAAGGTCGCCTCTGATAATGCGTGAGATGTCTAATAAGTCCTCAACCAATTGCAGTTGCAGGGTAGCATTCCGGTCGATCGTCTCCAGAGCCGTATCTGTTCTAGCCTGATCTAACCGTCCAGAACGTAACATACCAATCCAGCCTGTAATGGCAGTCAGTGGAGTGCGTAATTCGTGGGAAAGAATGGCTAGGAACTCGTCTTTAGCCCGGTTTGCAGACTCTGCTTCCTGTCGTGCAAGTTGTTCACGCTCAAGTAAGTGATTACGTTCTTCCTCGGCTCGTTTTCGGGCAGTAATATCTTGCATAATTTTCGAGAATCCTTTCAAATTGCCCGCTTCATCTCGTAACGCTGAGACGACACAATGTGCCCAGAACAACGTTTTATCCTTGCGAATATGCCAGCGATTTTCTTTAGCAGCCCCCTGGGTTGCGGCGATTTCTAATACTTTTGCGGGTAATCCTTGTTGAATGTCTGCTTCGGAAAACAGAACGGAAAAGGGTTGACCCACTATTTCGGGTTCCTGATAGCCTAAAAGCCGTTCTGCCCCGATCGTCCAATTCAAGATATAACCTTCTGCGGTGAGCATGAAAATGGCATAGTCTGTTACCCCGTCAACCAACAATCGGTAACGCTCTTCACTCTGCTGGAGCGTTTCTTGATTCTGCAACAAAAGAACTTGATTGCGTTGTGCCTCCAATGCATGGGTTTCAGCCCGCCGTTGAGTATGATGTAGACGTGCATTGAGGACACAGATGAGACTTGCTACGCTGGTGAAATAGCTGATTCGACCCAGCTCTTCCCAACCGACTCCGACAGTGACAATGGGAGTCAGGAAAAAATACTCACTAAAGACGATTGCTAATAGGGTTGAGACAAGTCCTGGTCCTAAACCGCCGCACCACGAACTGACCATCACAGCCGCTAAAAAGAATGGATAGAGCGCAGGCTGAATGGACTGCCAGAGCGTTTGCGTTAAAATCACCGCTATGGAAGAGGCAAACACTGAAATACTGTAGCGTAATACCCAAGAGTGCCTCGATCGCAGCATACAGAGTTTTTCTTTTGAGAACAAACTGCTTTAACCTGAGTCATGATTTTAATAGCTGCTATAGAGAATTCAATGACCCAAATGGTAGAAATAAATAGGACTTACGCAAACCTCGGAGGCTTGAACTAAAAATCAAGCAGAAAATCAATCCTAATTGCGTAGGATGTGTTATGCGACAGCCGTAACGCATCAGCGATAGGCTATCGGTGCGTTACGCTGACGCTAACAGCACCCTAAACAGGGATGCAATATTTTTGATTGCTAAGTTAATAGTGCCGATAGAATACCTAGAAAATTGTTTATATGGTTAGAAAAATCTTAGTTGTGGACGATGAGGCTGACTTAAGAAGTCTGATTCAGACGTGCTTGGAGATTATGGGAGGATGGCAGGTCATAGCCACAGGTTCTGGTGTTGAAGCCCTTAAAGAAGCTCGGAATCAACAGCCTGACGCAATCTTGCTAGATTTGATGATGCCAGAAATGGATGGGTTTGCAGTTTTGCAAAAATTGCGATCTAGCGACAAAACTAAACACATTCCCGTTGTGTTGTTAACTGCCAAAGGACGATCGATAGAAACTACTCAATTTGACCGATTTAATGTACTGGGAACAATTAAAAAGCCGTTTAATCCTATGAAGTTAGCTGAACAGATTGAGTCATTGTTGAGTCAATCTTGTTAGTCCAAAAAGCTTTAAGGCGAATCTTCTGTCTTTAGGTAGTTGACTATTCAATATAAAGTCGTCAATTCACTAAAAGGCATATTCCTGGGGATGGAATTTTTTCGATTTGTTGGATTCACCACCAGTTCTCCACCTTTACTTTCTACTGTGATCTTATGGGGCTTTGAATAATGCTCCTGCGCTACCGGAGTAAGCAGCAACAGCAAGACAACTTAGATAATGGAGAAATCAAGATGGCACTGATGAAACTAAACGATTACTATCCTGATCACACAAAAGATCTGTTTGATGGACACAAAATTACAGACTTTTCTGTGTACGCTAACGATGCAGATGATAATGACCAGAATAAGGTGGGATCAGTAAAAGAAATGCTGGTCGATGAAGCAGATGGGCGGTTCCGCTATTTCATCATTGACACTGGTTTCTGGGTGTTTGGCAAAAAGGTTTTGTTGCCTGTGGGCATGGCACGGTTGAACTATGATAAAGAGCGGTTGTATGTCTCTGGTTTGACCAAAGAACAAGTCGAAAACCTGCCTGAATTTAGTGACGATCTGAAGATTGACAACGACTATGAAGAGAGAGTTCGATCCTCCTATCGTCCATTAGCTGTAACCTCAACCACTTCGCAACCTGCGGTAGGTGCAGCATACAATTATCAGCAAGAACCTTATTTCTATGATCTGAATGATCCAACATTCCGTTCCTATGAACAACGGATGCGCGATCGCAGATCGGCTCAAACCAGCCGCCGCTAACATTTTACTTCTCACAGCACACTTTACTTCTCACAGCACACTGTCTTTTTCAGTTTCAAGTTTGTCATCAGGGCGAAGTATCTTCGCCCCCTTCATCGTCATTTAGTTAAATCAATTTAATTAATCAGGGAAGTTTATTCCAGCACAAAATTATGGCACAAAGAAGAGTTGGTCGAGTTGCCGCAATGACTGCTTTCGGCTTATTTCTTGGAACCTTATCACTCGGCATCGTTGGGTGTGAAACGGGTTATAGGCGAGAGGAAGTTGGAGAAGAAAGAGAGCGAGAAGGAATTGTTGGAGAGGAAAGAGAGCGGGAAGGAATTGTTGGGGAAGAAAGGGAGCGAGAAGGAGTTATTGCAGAAGAAAAAGAGCGAGAAGGAATTATCGGAGAAGAAAGAGAGCGAGAAGATTAAACATCCCATCATTCAATTAGCTTAGGAGGTTGGTAGTAATGAACTTTGAAACACCTAAAATGGATACATCTGGGAGTTCTTCTGTGAAGAGATGGGTGCTACGCAGCACAGTAGCAGTAGCATTTCTGTCCGCCTTGCTCGTTGGTTGCGACACTCTTGAACGACAAGCTACTGCACCCGATCAAACCAATGTTTCAACAGAAGAGGTCGCAAACAATCCAAATCGATACATCGGGCAAACGGTAACGGTACGCAGTGAACCGATCGCAAAAATTAGTCCGAGCACATTTACCATCGAGGATGATCAATTCTTTGGGAGCCAGCCAATTCTGGTGGTGAATGCTTCGGGTCAACCATTTACGTTTCCGGCAGAAGCAGGCAATGAAATTCAGGTGACAGGTGTTGTTCGCAATTTCGTTTTTGCGGATGTTGAACGTGAATACAATCTGGGTTTAGAAGCTAATGCTTATCGTGATTATGAAAACCAACCAGCACTGATTGCTCAATCGATCGCTCTTGCACCAGAACCTGGAACCCTGACTCGTGAACCTCGGCAGTACTATGGCAAACCGCTTGCTGTAACTGGCGAAATCGAATCGATTCAGGGCGTTAATGCCTTTACTCTGGACGAAGATCAGTTGTTTGGAACGCAAGATTTATTAGTCTTGCGGGCACCAGCCGCCGCTAATCAGCCTGCAATTAAAGATGGAGAAAAAGTTGCCGTAACAGGGGTATTGCGCCCATTTGTTGTGGCTGAACTGGAACGCTATTACGACTTCAATTGGGATGCAGGGATTCAGCAAAAGCTGGAAGCCGAATATGAGAATAGACCCGTGTTAATTGCAGAGAATGTTTACCCGTCTGCAATTCCAGATAGTGCCCAGTAGGAGAACACTAATTCATTAACCTGTAGGACACCTCAAACTGTATCCACTTCTAGCTAAATTAGATCCAGGAGTAGCTCCGGATGAATCATCAGCATCGAGTTAAAGCTTTAAATCGGTTATTCCAATTAGATCCACAAGATCGGCAAGTTCCTCAACCGCCAACAGGGTTAGAACAGTTGAGATGGCTTGGTCCAAGCTTTATCTGGATGTTATCGGCTGCGGGTTCTGGAGAACTTCTGTTTACACCACGTATTGCGGCTCTCTATGGCTATGCTTTACTGTGGGCATTACTGGCAGCCGTGGTGCTGAAGTGGTTTATTAACCGTGAAGTTGGGCGCTTCACCGTTTGCACAGGGGCAACCATTTTAGAAGGATTTAAACAACTGCCAGGACCGAAAAACTGGGCAGTTTGGCTCATTCTGGTGCCTCAGTTTGCTGTTGCCATTTCTACCGTTGCAGGCATGGCAGGAGCCGCAGCAACCGCACTGATTTTGGTGACGGGTGGAACTGTGCAACTCTGGACAGTCATCATTATTTTAGTGACAGCAGCGATCGTCTTTCTGGGGCAGTACAACGTTGTTGAAAAGTTTTCGTCGTTTGTGGGCATTGCTCGCACACTGGCGATCGTCACCGCTGCCCTCTTTGTCTTTCCCAATGTGCGTGAGTTAGCTTCTGGTTTGGTGCCGCAAATTCCCCAGGATGTGCAGTATCAGGAAGTTTTACCGTGGTTGGGATTTATGCTGGCGGGTGCCGCCGGGATGATGTGGTATTCCTACTGGGTGGATGCTCGCGGGTATGGGGCAACCGCCCTCCAGCAAGAAGAACCGCTTGAGGTGAAACAGCTTGATTCAGAACAGCAGCAGCGATTGCAGGGTTGGGTTAAGTTAATGACCCTCTCAAACACGTTAGCTGTGGTTGGGGCACTGCTGGCGGCGCTGGCATTTTTGATTCTGGGGGGTGAGTTGTTGCGTCCAGAGGGATTGGTTCCCAAAGAAGATCAGGTTGCAGAGACATTAGGAAATCTGCTGGGGAATATTTGGGGACCGTTTGGCTTCTGGTTCATGATTGCGATCGTGTTTGTCACGTTTTGCAGTACGACATTATCGGTGCAAGATGGCTTTGGGCGAATGTTCGCCGACGGAACGCAAATTCTTTTACAAGGGTTTGGCATACGTCAGGGGCGGTGGACGAATGAGAAGTTTCTGCGAAAGTTTTACATTGCCGTTCTGCTGGCAATTCTACCGATCGCGGTTTACCTGGTTTTCGGTGAACCTGTGGGTTTATTACAAACGGCGGGCGCGATCGAAGCTGCCCATATCCCGGTTGTTACGGGACTAACGCTGTTTCTGAATCATCGGATGTTGTCGCGCCAGCTCCGCCCATCCGGGCTAAGTTTCTGGGGCACAGTCATTGCAGGCTCATTCTTTGCCGTGTTCGCGGTGATTTATCTATTACAACTTACCGGAGTGATTGGCTCTGGTGGTGGCTAAAACGATAGCCAATTCCAATAACAACTCAGTTCTTGTGGCTAGTCATTAATTTCCTTGTTGTTTAGTTTGTCGTTTAGATGGTTTATCTCATGAAATCACAATTCCTAAATCCTAAAAAAGTCCTTTCGCTTGGTTTTCTACTGTTGCTGATTCCTCTGGCAGCTTGCCGGGTAGAGCAAGAAAGAGCGGGGAAGCTACCAGATGTGGATGTGGATGTCGAACCGGGACGGTTGCCCCAATATGATGTGCAAGGACCGGATGTGAATGTCGGCGTGACAGAACGCACCGTTACAGTGCCCAAGGTCATTGTTGTACAGGAGCAGCAAACCGTTAAAGTTCCCTACATTGATGTGGATGTTCCTGGAGCAGAACGAGAAGAACGAACCATTACGGCTGAAGTTGAAGTTCCTTCCGGTGGCTACAATCTTGGCATTCAGGATGTTTATGCCGTCAATAATGAGTTGTGGGTCATTTCTCGCTTACAAGAGACAAATCTCAATGCACCACGAGCAACAACCCGAGTTGCCGATCGCATTGTGATTAATGCCCCGAATATTCCTGTGCGCCACTACATTGTGGGAGAACGTCCGAGTGGAATCTTCAACGAACAGTATGAGTTTGTTGGCAACCGTCAGCAAATCCTCCCGCAACTAGAAGCAGGACGACAATTGTACGAACGGGGAGCCGCAAGCTAAAGTACGTCTTTGCGTAAACATCAAACTGGATCACGTGACCAAAGCAATTGATTCAATTAAGAGGCGATCGTGAAAGCATTAATCCTTAACTGCACACTCAAACCATCACCCAAAGAGTCCAATACCGAAGCCTTAGCGCGAGTGGTAATGCAGGCGTTAGAAACCCACAACGTTGAAACCGAATTGCTTCGAGCCGTTGATTACAATATAAAACCCGGAGTCTCTTCCGATGAGGGCGAGGGAGATGAATGGCCCCAGATTCGGGCAAAACTGCTTGCTTCTCGCATTCTGATTATGGCAAGCCCAACCTGGCTAGGGCAAATGTCCAGTGTTGCCAAGCGAGTATTGGAACGAATGGATGCGATGCTTTCCGAAAAGGATGATCAAGGACAATGGATTGCTTATAACCGAGTTGCTGGATTTGTGGTGACTGGCAATGAAGATGGTGCTCATCATGTCATCAATGAAATGGCAGGAGCGTTGATAGACATTGGTTTTACAGTTCCAGGGCAGGCATGGACTTACTGGAACAAAGGTCCAGGCCCAGGGCAATCTTACCTGCAAACCGACTACAGACACGATTGGTCAGAGAAAACAGGAAAAGCAGCAGCAGCAAACCTGGTTGCCGTCGCAACTGCACTCCGCGATCGCCCGATTCCTGCTCCTAACTAAATCAACCTCAAGCTGGAAAAAAGTCTTCGTAAAGGCAACAGACTGGGAGGAAATCATGCCACAAGCGATACAACCCGACTTCAAAAAACCGCAGGCAACCAAGCCTGTGTGTAACCGAATTGCGATCGTATTTGACTTTGACGACACGCTTGCACCCGATACCTTTGATGAACTGATCAAGCGGTTAGGGTTAGATGTGAACGAGTTTCGACAACAGCGATATGAACCGCTGAAAGATGCTCAATGGGATCATGTCGCAGCGAGATTCTATTGTTTGATTCAGGAATCTAAACAGCGCCAGGAGAAGATTACAAAAGATTATCTGATCCAGTTTGGCAAAGAATTACAGCCCTTCGATGGGGTTGTTGAAATGTTCGATCGCCTGCATCAACGAGTGCAGGAACTCAACCCAGACATCCAATTAGAGTTTTATATCATTACCGGCGGATTTGCTGAAGTTGTTCGTCATACCTGCATCGCGAATTACTTTACCCAAATATGGGGATGTGAATTTCACTATGCAGACAATGGTGAGATTGAATTCCTCAAACGCAGCATTAGCCATACTGAAAAAACGCGCTATTTAATGCACATTGCCAGTGGACAGGAGCAGGTGGATGGGGATGGGCGATCGTTTGCTTACCGCGATGTGCCGGAAGAGCAGCTTCACATTCCCCTCTCGCAAATGATTTATGTGGGTGACGGGGCATCGGACGTTCCCTGCTTTTCGGTATTGAATGATGAAGGCGGCATTACTTTGGGGGTTTACAAAGGAGATACGGCAGCAAAATGGACTGAGCAAATTGAAGTGACAGAAAGCCAGCGAGTGATGAATCTTGCACCCGCAGACTATCACGCAGACTCAGAGTTAATGAGATCGCTGACTTTAGCACTTGAAAGCCTGTGCAAGCAAATTTCATTACGTCAATTAAGCGTTGGCGAATAGGGAGATATATTGAAATGAGTTCAGAGATTCAGTTTAACCCGATACTTCTACTGGCGATCACTACTGTGATTGGACTGATTTTAACAATCATTAGAACTAAAGAAATACAACTTATTAACCTGGTAATGAAAGACATTACATCTCTATGTAGGGTGCTGTTAGCGTCAGCGTAACGCACCGATAGCCTGTCGATGACGCGTTACGGCTATCGCCTAACACATCCTACGCAATCACGATTGACTGTCAATAAACGTATGAGCAAAAGTTACCAGGTTAATATTAAGCAATCTATATATCAACAAAATAGCAACTTGAGTTTGAGACATGAATAAGTATCTATGGAAACGAATAAAATATCTACTTATCGGGATAACAGGTTGTTTACTCGTGCTAATAGCCTGGAGTTTTATCGAGCCTTACTCGCTCGATCGCAAAGTTGTGGTTGCCGAAGTTCCATCGCTGCCGCAATCCTGGCAAGGAAAACAAATTGCTGTGATTGCAGACTTCCAGATTGGGATGTGGTTGGCAAATACAAACACTGTTCAACAGGCCATTCGTCAAATCGTCATAGATCGCCCTGCTGTCGCCCTAATTGCAGGTGATTTTGTGTATAAACCAGGGAGCAATCTTACACCAGAACTCAACCAGGTAATTGAACTGGTACGTCCATTAGTTGACGCTAAAATTCCCACTTACGCAGTGTTAGGCAACCATGATTATGGCGTGAAAAAGATCACTGAGCCAGATGGAGGCGGACAACAGCGAGCGAATCAAATTGAGCAGGCATTGGAGGCGATCGGTATTCCGGTGTTGCAGAATGAGGCGATTGTTCTTCCAAATGAGGATCCGGTTGCAACCGAGGATTTTTATCTGGTGGGAATTGGAGCCTATCTTCCCAAACAGTCTCAGCCTTTGAGGGCGATCGCGCAAGTTCCCGATCAAGCTGCCCGTTTCGTCTTGATGCACAACCCCGCTTCGTTTGCTGAACTTCCTGCTGGTACAGCCCCGGTCGCTGTTGCTGGACATACCCACGGCGGGCAGATCCAAATTCCGTTCATGCCGGATTGGTCATGGATGACACTCGTTGAAGACAAGCCGAGTTGGGCATGGCTTTCCCAAATTAGAGGCGATATCGTGCGGGTATCCGGTTGGATTCCGGGCTACGGTAACGCGGAGAATCGGCTTTATATCAATCGCGGCATTGGCTTCAGTCATTTGCCGATTCGCTTCAATTGCCGCCCAGAATTAACGATGTTCACGCTACGAGCAAAAGCAGCACCAACCAACACAGTTGCATGACTGGAGGAATGATCATGACTCGCCCAAACTCACCCCTTTCCGATCTCAAACAACCTGCACGACGAGCCGCATCTCATCCCTGGATCGAGACGCTCGCCCGGTTCGGCTATGCAGCAAAAGGGGTTGTCTACTTTATCGTTGGGCTGTTGGCAGCCCAGGCAGCATTCACAACGGGAGGCAAAACAACCGATACCAGTGGTGCGTTGACCACGATTGTGAATCAGCCTTTCGGTAATTTTTTACTGGCTTTAGTCACGATTGGTTTAATTGGCTACGTTCTCTGGCGCGTTGTGGAAACCATTTTTGATCCTGAGCATTCGGGTGAAAAGACGAATGCAAAACGGATTGTCCAGCGAATTGGCTATGGATTTAGTGCGATCGCCTACAGTGGACTGGCATTGACCGCAGTGAAGCTGATTGTAGGTACAGGTCATACAAACGGAAATGCAACCCAGGATTGGACCGCTCGATTTATGGGACAACCACTGGGAAGGTGGCTGGTCGGTTTGGCGGGGCTGGTGGTGATTGGAGTGGGGGGTTCCTACCTTTACCAGGCGTACAAAGCTGACTTTCAACGCCATCTGAACCGTCATCAGATGAGTCAGTCTGAACAGCACTGGGCTAAACGATTAGGACAGTTTGGGCTGGCATCACGGGGAGTGGTTTTTGGCTTAATTGGATTGTTTCTGGGTCTGGCAGCGCTTCACTCGGACGCCAGGGAAGCCAGAGGACTGGGCGGCGCACTCGCGACCTTAGCACGACAACCTTTTGGTCCCTGGCTTTTAGGCACCGTCGCACTGGGACTCATTGCTTACAGTATTTACTGCATGATTGAAGCCCGCTATCGAAGAATTGCTCAGCCTTAGGACTTCTGCCGTAAGGTGGGATGATTTGGGCGGCAACGTACATAATGATTCAAGCTAGAGGTTCAGGGAGAGTAGAACGTGAAAACTAATCCTAGCAATGTGTTAATTCGAGTTGTGATTGGCATTGTTGCGATGATGGCGTGCTTTGTGCTTGGTTTATTTCTGTTGCAAGTCAGAAACCAGGCTCCATTAGCTCCGAACCAATCGTTAGAGAGCGAGTAGAAACAGTAAGCCAAAGCCGGGGTGAGGTGATTGCAATAATGAAAAACTGGAAAGACACCTTAATCGGTTCAAGCAGGTCAACCATCCTGGCGATTCTCTGCGCTGTGCTACTGCTCATATCTTGCCCAGCAAGCACGATCGCCCAATCCAATAATCCAATTCCCTCTCAAGACTCTCCACCGGAAGCTCCCATTGATTCCAGCCAAACTCAAGCGGCTCCCGGATTGGATAATCCACAGGAGTTAGAAACGTTTCTGAACTCATTTTTGCCTCAAGAAATGGAACAGGAGCATATTTTAGGTGGTGTTGTTTCAGTGGTTAAGGATGGCAAGTTATTTTTTGCAAAGGGCTATGGTTTCACTGACCCAGAAAAGAATATCCCTATTAATGCCGATCGCACCTTGTTTCGAGTCGCTTCATTATCTAAATTATTCACCGATACCGCCATCATGCAGCTTTATGAGAAAGGGTTGCTGGATCTCAATGCCGATGTAAATCAGTACCTCCAGACATTCAAGATTCAAAATTCATCCAATCAACCCATCACCGCTGCCAATTTAATGACCCAAACCGATGGTACAACTCAACGATTGCTAGGAATTGCCGCTCCAACTGCTACAAAAATGACTCCTCTAGAAGAGTTCATTCCCGATCGCATGCCCCCCTTCATCTTTCCTCCTGGAAAAATCTATAGCTACTCCAATATGGGAATTACTCTGGCAGGATATTTAGTGCAATCTATCAGTAAAACACCTTTTGTAGACTATATTGAGCAAAATATTTTGCAACCCTTAGGGATGCAACACAGTACCTTCCAACAGCCTGTTCCACCTGAACTCCAATCGGATCTAACACCGGGCTATCGTTATCAACGTCAACACTTCAAGCCCTACCCATTTCTCTACTTCAACATCGCGCCTGCTGCTGCACTCAGTGCGACTGCAACCGATATGGCTCACTTTATGATCGCTCACTTGCAAAACGGACAGTATGAGAATACTCGCTTGCTCCAAGCAGAAACGACCAAACTCATGCAGCAGCAGCACTTTACCCATCACCCGAAATTACCAGGAACTGCTTACGGATTTCATGAACGACTTGAAAACAATTTGCGAATGATTGGTCACGCTGGCAATATGCCTGGGTATTCCAGTTCGCTTACCCTCATACCAGAACGAAACATTGGCATTTTTACAACCTTTAATGCCCGAACTTCTTTACCGGGTACGGTTTTGACTCGGTTTTTCGATCGCTACTTCCCTGCACCCCAATCAACACAACTTAACTCGCCCATCAGCCTTGATCTTCAACCATTTACAGGCACTTACCGAGATTTAGAACATCCTCGCGATACTCTGGCAAAACTCACGGCTCCCTTTGGACATCTGCATGTGAAGACCGAAGGGAATAACCAACTCAGCATTGAAACACCCGGTCTTTACTTTCCAAGAAGCATCACCAAAAAATGGTTAGTTCCAGTTGAACCGCTTCTGTTTAGACAAACTGATAGTGACGGCTATACCGCTTTTGGTCGGAATGACAATGGCAACATTCAGTATCTCTACAATCCAGTTAATGCAAAAATTGGCGCATTTCAAAAAGTTCCCTGGTATGAAACAACTGTTTTTCTACTCTGGCTAGGGGGCATTTGTGCAGTACTTCTATTGTCTGCCTGTTTCATTCATCCCATTAGCAACTGGATGATGCGATCGCAGGCATCTAAAACACCCCATCGCTTTACTCGCTATGCCTATCTCAATGCAGCTTTCAGTGGTGCATTATTTCTCCTGCCCTTAATCCTCTCCGGCTTATTTTTGTGGTTAATTGGAGCCTGGAAGCTTGCCTACGGAGTGCCGATGATCGTCAGTTTGCTTCTACATTTATTAGCGATCGCCGCCATCCTATCGGTTGGGCTGCTGATTTGGAGCATCTTGGCATGGAAGAATCAGTACTGGTCATGGCAGTTACGACTCTATTACTCCCTCATCACCATTGCGGCATTATTATTCATTTCATTTTTGTCTTACTGGAATCTCTTGAGCGTTAAAGTTTAATCCAACCAAGCTATTGATAAAATTTTATTGGTATCAAATCACTCAACTTGTAATCATTCTATTAAACCGATCTCAACCGATGGGAAGAGATAATTTTTTTGCATATTCTTTAACCTTACAACAGAAACTTGATCTGTTACGATCTCAAGTTTTTACCAGTTTTTAACTTAAGGTCTTCTATTATGAAACATCTAAAGAACTGGCAGCGAGTCGTAACTAATACTCTTTTGCTGACTCTAGGCATTCCTGTTTTCCTTTCCTCTACGGCTACAGCAAATACAAGAAATTTATCAAACTATCAGCCTGCTCAAACAGCAGTATCTGAATCTCAATCTGAACGACAGATCACTCAAAACTTGAACACCTGTTACGAGGTGATTGTTGAGCATGGGCTGATCATTCAAAAAGAGCCAACTGTGTATAGCCAAGCCCTGGGTGGTTTGTATTTTGGCCAGAAGGTCGCGATCGCTCCTGGGCGTACAGCTTACTGGATGCCGATTGTAGCTCCCATGCAAGGGTATGTGTGGGCAAATTGGATTGCACCCTGCCGCCTTTAATCACTGATTCCAGAACCTTTAAGGAGGATACAATGATTCGTTCTATTGCTTCTCGTCGATGGCTTTTCACTGTTTCTAGTCTGACCTTTGCGGCTGGTTTAATTTCATGTCAACCTCAAGTCAATAATGCTCCCACCGGAGATGCCGCGATCAACGAAACGGCTCCCGTCAGGTTAACGGGGGCTGGAGCAAGTTTCCCCAATCCGTTGTACTCCCGTTGGTTTAGCACATTCAATCAACAAAATCCTAATGTGCAAATCAGCTATCAGTCCATTGGGAGTGGGGCAGGGGTGAAGCAATATTTGGCGAAAACTGTAGACTTTGGCGCGACCGATGCACCTCTAACGCAGGAGGAGCGAGAACAATATCGTTCCAGATATAACGGCACCCCGGTTCAAGTCCCGATGACGGGCGGAGCAGTTGTATTTGCGTATAACTTAGGGGGGAACGTCGAGAACTTGAAACTCTCGCGAGAAGCCTATTGCGGCATTGTCGATGGAACGGTGAAATCCTGGAATGACCCTTTGATTACGCAGGAAAATCCGGGTGTAAATTTGCCGAATGCGCCAATTACTTTTGTTTACCGCTCCGATGGTAGCGGTACAACTTTTATCTTCACCAAGCATATTGATGAGGCGTGTCCGAATTGGCAGCGGGGTTCTGGCAAATCGATCGCATGGCTCACAGGTTCTGGAGCCAAAGGGAATGAGGGGATTACGGCGCTGGTTCGGCAGACACCGGGTGCGATCGGCTATGTTGAGTACACGTATGCCAGAGAAAATAATCTGAACATGGCATCTCTGGAAAACAAGTCGGGTCAATACATTGAGCCTAGCCCGGAAGCAGCCGCCAGAGCCTTAGAAGGACAACCCATTCCGCAGGACTTCGCCCTGCAAGTGCCCGACCCATCTGCGGCACAAGCTTACCCGATTGTAGGTTTGACTTATTTGTTGCTGTACGACAATTACCAGGATGCGGAGAAAGCGGCTGCGCTCAGAAACTTTGTGAACTGGGCATTGACTAATGGTGATGAAGCCGCTCGTGAATTGGGCTATTTACCATTGACGGACGAAGTAGCGGAACGCGTGCAAGCGACAGTGAACCAACAACTTGCAGTTCGCTAAAGCCAACTTTCCCAGGGACAACAATGAGCTGACGTTCAAGGTTGTCCCTCTGGTTCTAGCTCAAAGCAAATTATTGAAGCTATAGCCTCCGCCACGTTTCACATGGCGGAGGCGCGTCAGAACACCTACCCAGAATCGGCAGTTCAGCCATTTGATATGTCCTAAGTGTTCTGACCACAGCTATAAAACACTAAAAATAGATTGCTCAAGTATTTCATTATGCAAACTTTTTGGTACAAGCACGCAATTGTCTATTCACTGGATGTTGAAACATTTTTTGACTCGAATGGGGATGGCACTGGCGACTTTCGAGGGTTAACCCAGCAATTAGATTACTTAGCAGGATTGGGGATTACCTGTCTCTGGCTATTGCCGTTCTATCCGACTCCCAATCGAGACAATGGCTATGATGTGATGGATTACTACGGGGTCGATCCACGGTTAGGCACGTTAGGAGACTTCGTCGAATTTGTGCATCAAGCCCGCGATCGCGGCATTCGGCTGATCATTGATCTGGTGATCAACCATACCTCCATTCAGCATCCCTGGTTCCAGTCTGCCCGCCAGGATCAGAATTCACCCTACCGCGATTATTACGTCTGGTCAAAGGAACCGCAACCAGAACCGAGCCTGATTGCCTTTCCTACTCAGGAAGATAGCCTATGGGAATACGATGACAAGGCTGGCGCGTATTACCTGCACCACTTTTATAAGGAACAACCGGATCTCAACATGGGGAATCCGGACGTGCGCGAGGAAATCCTCCGCATCATAGATTTCTGGCTTGCCCTGGGTGTTTCAGGCTTCCGAATTGATGCGGCTCCATTTGTGATTGAGGATTTTGGTATCGAAAATGCGAATCCTCAAGCGTTGCAACAGTTCTTTCAGCGAATGCGCGAATTTGTAGCTTCCCGGTGTGCGGATGCGATTTTGTTAGCCGAAGCGAATGTGACTCCAGAACAGATTCCGGTTTACTTTGGCAACGGCGATCGCATGCAAATGCTGTTTAGTTTTATCCTCAATCAGCAAATGTTTCTTGCCTTAGCGCGACAATCAGCAGCGGCTTTGAAGGATGGACTAAAGGCTTTACCTGAGATTCCCCATAATGCTCAATGGCTGAACTTTGTCCGTCATCACGATGAGCTAACCCTTGACCAATTGAACAAAGACCAGCAACAGGAAATTTTCGCCGCCTTTGCCCCAGCAGAGAACATGCAAATCTTTGGGCGTGGCATTCGCCGACGGTTGCCGCCCATGGTGCAGGGCGATCGCCGCCGCCTTGAAATGATCTACAGTCTGGCATTTACCTTACCCGGTACGCCCTTACTGCGATACGGCGACGAAATTGCGATGGGGGATGATTTAACCTTACCGGGACGAGATAGTGTGCGAACGCCAATGCAATGGACTGACCAGCCGAATGGTGGGTTTTCTGCGGCTAAATCGGCGGCGTTGCCCCGTCCAGCGATCGCCGAAGGTGAGTATGGCTATCCCCACACCAATGTTGCGGTTGAGCAACGCCGTCCAGAGTCCTTGCTGAACTGGATGGAGCATCTCATTCGCACTCGTCGCCAATGTCCCGAATTTGGCAATGGTCAATGGCAAATTTTGCCCACCGACACACCTGCTGTCTTTGCTCAACTCAGTCAAATGGATAAAACCGCAATGCTGGCGATTCATAACCTCAGCGATCGCCCCTGTGTGGTCAATTTACCCAACTTTGAATATCACAACTTAATAGAAGTTTTTAACGACAACTTCTCTCTCGTTCGCCAAGATCAGCCCTATCCCTCTCCCGATCAAACAACTCACTCCTTATCTCTGACTGCCTATGGCTATCGCTGGTTTCGCCTTAGCACAAGACAGAAATAACCTGATCAATAACCGGAGTAGTGATACCAACTTAAATTGAAAATTGGGAAAATCGGTGACTGAAATCAAGTCACAGCCTATAAACTGCAATCCAAAATCCACAATCTAAAATCCAAAATGGTATAAGCAATGACATCCATCGGCTATCACGCCTCCCATGAACAGTTCAAACCCAGTGAGTTGTTACGCTACGTTCAGTTCGCAGAACAGGCAGGATTTACCCACGCACTCTCCTCTGACCATTTTCATCCCTGGAGTGAGGCGCAGGGGCAGAGCGGATTTGCCTGGTCGTGGCTAGGGGCGGCAATGCAAGCAACCCCAACCCTGTCCTATCGAGTGGTGAATGCTCCGGGAGGTCGGTATCATCCCGCCATCATTGCTCAAGCCGCCGCCACCCTGGCCGAAATGTTTCCCGATCGCTTCTGGATTACCGTGGGCAGTGGTCAGGCATTGAATGAACACATTACAGGCGGGAAATGGCTGGCAAAGGGCGATCGCAATGCTCGCTTAAAGGAGTGTGTGGACATCATGCGGGCACTCTGGGCAGGGGAAACCGTCACCCACAAACTGTCGGCATAAGATTATCCTCCAGGAGTTGAAGAACTCTTCTAAAACTAGAAATTCTGCGCCACCCTCACGGGTCTGTGCTGAGAAGTGGCTACCCGGTACATGGTATACAACTGAGGTAGCCCATACTTTATGGGTAAAGCGTATCCACTGAAACCAAAAAGTTAGGTTTCCCTTCGTAAAATCCTTAACTTTTCTATATCGACCTTTATTGATGAATAGCTTATACAGAGAACAATCGATTTTGGATTTGCGATTTTGGATTTTGGATTTTAGGTTTGCGATTTTGGGTTTTGAACTTTAAAGACTAATTCAGAGCGATCGCAATAAGCGGTATAACCTGAGTAATCGCCATCCTACCTAATCCAAAATCCAAGATCTCCCCTCCTAAGTCCACAACAGAACTTTTATGCAGAAATTTACCGCGTCCTATAAATATCAAGTTGGGGGACGTTTACCAGCAGATGCACCCAGCTATGTGGTTCGGCAGGCAGACGAAGAACTCTACACCGCACTGAAGGCGGGGGAGTTTTGTTATGTATTGAATTGCCGCCAAATGGGTAAGTCGAGCTTACGGGTACAGGTGGCAAAACGGCTTCAAGAAGACGGCATCACTTGTGTCACTGTAGATTTGTCGGGGGTTGGTAACCGAGAGATCACCGTAGACCAGTGGTACGCTGACATTATGATGCGGTTGGTAAGGGGGTTAGGACTGTCTAACCAGATCAACATCCGTCACTGGTTGGCAGAGCGGCAAAATTTATCGCCTGTAACCCGACTGGGTGAGCTACTCCAAGATGTGTTGCTGACTGCGATCGCCCAACCAATCGTCATTTTCCTGGATGAAATTGACAGCACATTAGGGCTTCCGTTTGATACCGATGACTTTTTTGCTCTGATCCGATCGTGCTACGAACATCAGCGGCTTACCTTTGCCCTGCTAGGGGTAGCAACGCCCTCCGATTTAATTTCCGACAAAACCCGCACTCCGTTTAACATCGGTCGTGCAATTCAGTTGAATGGGTTCCAACTGGATGAGGTGCGATCGCTAGAACAAGGTTTGGTGGGCAAGGTAGACCATCCCGAAGCGGTACTCAAGGAGATTCTCTCCTGGACGGGTGGACAACCATTTCTCACGCAAAAGTTGTGTCAGCTAGTGGCACAACGGGGAGATGGGGAGATGAGGAGATGGGGAGATGGGGAGGTGCAACCGGATGTGGAGTCACCTTTTTTAAGGAAACTGGTTCGGGAGATGTTGACGCAACATGGCGAGATTGCGGATCAGGTCGCAACGATTGTTGAGGCTCACATTGTTGATAATTGGGTTGCACAGGATGAGCCGCCGCACTTAAGAACGATTCGCGATCGCCTCTTAACGAATGAACAACGGACGAGTCGTTTATTGGGGCTGTACCAACAGATGTTGCAGCAGGGCAGTATTTCGGCAGATGACTCACGGGAGCAAGTTGAATTGCTGTTGTCGGGACTGGTTGTCAAACAACAGGGGCAGTTAAAAGTTTTCAATCGTATTTACGAGCAGGTGTTTAATCTGGATTGGGTGGAAAAGCAATTGCAACAGATTCGTCCTTATACTGCCTATCTCAATGCCTGGATTGCTTCTAATTACCAAGATCATCAACAACTTTTAGATAGCAAAGCACTTAGGCAGGTTCAAGCCTGGGCAAAGGACAAAACTCTGAGCATAGACGATTATCGCTTTTTAGTTGCCAGTCAGGAACATGAGTGTGAAGTCTTGCAGCAAGCATTAGCCACTTCTAAAGCCGCAAATCAGGAGTTACTCACGGTAAAGCAATCTCAACGTCGAATGTATCTCTTGCTGATTGGTTTGATTGTGTCCTCATTTGTTGCAGGTGTAATTTGGGGAATGGCGATCGCACCAACTCTGTGAGACAATCGCTACTACTAGCTAACACCCCTGGTTAAGCATCAACCATGACTGAATCTAAGGTGCGCCAACAGTACAACCGGATAGCAGCCATTTACGACCAGCGGTGGAATCATTACGTAACCAACACGCTGAAATTTCTCAAGAATTGGGTGCATCTCTCCCCTACAGAAATTGTGTTAGATATTGCCTGTGGCACAGGTGAGTTTGAACGCCTGATATTGGCTGAACACTCAACCCAGCAAATGGTTGGGGTGGATATTTCAGACCAGATGTTGGCGATCGCTCAACAAAAACTTCATGCCTTTCCCCATGTCTCATTTCAGATTGCCAATGCTTCTGCATTACCGTTTGCAGACCACAGTTTTGATGTTGTGGTTTCTGCGAATGCCTTTCACTATTTCGATGATCCAACCACTGCTCTTAAGGAAATGCAGCGAGTTCTCAAACCCAATGGAAAAGTGGTGATTCTGGATTGGTGCAGAGATTTTCTACTGTGTCAAATTTCTGATGCGCTACTCAAACTCTTCGACCCGGCTCATCGACAGTGCTATACCCAGTCCGAATTTCATCACTTACTAACCACAACCGGGTTTTCAATTGAACGCGCTCAAAAAGTGCGCTTTGGCTGGCTCTGGGGGTTAATGATTGCAACTGCTTGGTATGAATAAACTTGCAAGACGGTATGACTTTGATTGGCTCAAGGTTTTGGCAACCCTGGCAGTTTTCATCTTCCACTGCCTACGTTTTTTTGATCTTGACCCTTGGCATGTGAAAAATAACGAACTGAACGCGATCGCTACTGTACTCGTAGAGGTTTTGCTGCAATGGATCATGCCGTTATTTTTTCTGTTATCTGGAGTTAGCATCTACTTTGCACTCCAGTTTCGTACAGCAGGGCAATTCCTGCGAGAACGTTGTCTACGGTTGCTGATTCCCCTACTATTCGGCATTTTCATTTTGTCTCCACCCCAAGTCTATCTAGAGCGGTTGAGCAATCCCCAGCATGGCGTTGCCCCGTGGAGTGAGGGGCAGTTTTCCGGTTCTTTCTGGGAGTTTATCCCCTACTATTTTCAGGGTTGGTATCTGTTTGGTGGAAATTTCGCCTGGATGGGAATTCATCTCTGGTATCTGCTGGTGTTGTTTCTGTTTTCATTGTTGTTGCTTCCCCTATTTCTGATCTTCAAGCATGGTAAGGGGCAATGGTTCATTGAACTATTGGCGATCGCTCTGGAAAAACCAGGGGCTATATTCCTGCTAGGGTTGCCCATCGCCATTTTAGAAAGTGGACTTGATCCAACAACATTCGGAGTTCGAGCAGCAGGAGGTTGGAATTTTTTCACTTATTTGATACTTTTGCTTTGCGGCTACCTGATTGTGGTGGATCGGCGCATTGAAGAGGTCGTCCATCAACACTTCATTCCGGCATTGGCGATCGCCGGAGTCACAACGCCTATCTTGCTAGAACCCTTCCGTCATCTACTGTTTGGAGGCGGTCTGACCTATGCTTCCGTTGGTTATACACTTGTGATACTGCTGCGATCGTTCAATTCGTGGTGCTGGATGATTGTATTCTTAAGTCTGGGTAGGCAATTCCTAAGCTTTAGCCATGCCGCCTTACAGTATATGAGCAAAGCAACGTTACCGTTCTACATGCTGCACCAACCAATTATTCTAATCATTGGCTACTTAATTGCAGAATGGCATATAGGGGCGTTGCCCAAATTCATCTTTCTCAGTTTAAATGCATTTGTGGTGATCATGCTTATTTATGAGTTTTTCGTTAGAAGAATCAGATTATTCTGCGTTTGCTTTGGTTTAAAACCAACACACTGATCGTCCTGTTTATATTTTTGCTGATTTTAGATGAAATCTAAAGTCAAAAATTGGTATTACACATCTATAGTCGTAAATTCAAAACTCTAAAAGTCCCTAACTTTTCTGTATCGACTATCCAGTTTAGAAAACATATAAATGAATTATTACAGCCCAAAACGAAATTCTGGAGACACATTATGCAACTTGTTTATCGTGGTATCAATTATTCCATTTCGCCGTCTAATTTCATATCACAAGGGAAGAGTTCTCAATTTATCTATCGCGGCATTCATTACTCACAAGTTTCTTCTACTTCTCAAGCGAGTAGAAGAGAAGAGCGTTGTAAACTGACCTATCGCGGTGCCACTTATTATCACTCTTTCTGATTCAGAAACGATACTGTCTTTCAGCAAAGGAATACCGAAGCGTCATGAAACTAAATCCTCGCCTAATACTCACTGCGATCGCGATTGCAGCCCTGACTGGCATCAGTCAGATTCCCGTTAACTCCTTCTCGGTCAGTGCCGATCCTTCCATGCAGCAGATTGCCAGTGCACAGGGAATCATCAAGTCTGGTGCATTTGTTAAAGCTGAACATCCCACTACAGGAACAGCAAAGATTGTGCTGGATAACGGTAAACGATATTTGGAATTGAATTCAGCTTTTAAGACGGATGCAGGACCCGATTTATACGTTTTGCTACATCGCTCTAGCAAACCGGAGTCCTATGATGCCCAAAATTATGTTAGCCTCGGTCGCCTGATCAAAGTGAGTGGTCAACAACGCTATGAAATTCCTCCGAATGTTGATCTCCAAACCATGCGTTCTGCGGTGATCTGGTGCCGTCAGTTTAATGCAACGTTTGGCTATGCCTCATTGAGCAACTGAGGTTTTGCCAGGTTAAGCAAATCAATTTTGAAAAGCGATCGCCCTTGTTGTCATGGGAGCGATCGCTTTTTACTGTTAAGTCTGCTTCAATCACTGGAAGTTAAGAATTTAGCTACTCTCAATTTCCTCGCTTTTCTGCAAGGAAATGCAATACTTTTGACATTATGGCGCATTCAATGGGTGGTTTGCTAATGCGCTATTTCTTACGCTATAGGATCGAGATTTTAGGTTTTGGACAGCACTTTGCGCCGCTACGCTAAAAGATTTTGACTTGGAGGGCAGTTCTAGTTAACTCACTTCATTTTAAGAATATGTATTTAATCACTTCGATACTTTCTTATAAGTAGCTGGGTGGAATTAATTGTAAGATGTCACTTGCTTGCCCTCACCCCCAGCCCCTCTCCCAAAATGGGCGAGGGGAGCAAGTCTTAGCCCCCTTCTCCCAGAGCGGAAGAAGGGGGTTGGGGGATGAGGGTCTTTAGTTTGATTGCGCCTACCTACTTACGGGCGAACAGCGATTCGCCCGTCCAGAAACAAAATGGTTGAGCTTATTTAATCCGTGCTCCTTAGACGTTGGGTTAACGTTTTTAGCGATCGTCCTTGAATGACAGCCTGATAGACTTGTTCCCTATCTAAGCTTCTAGTCCTAAAGAGTTGATCCAGTAAAGGCAGCAATAAGCCAAAATTCGCATCAGAACGGGCATGATGCAGAGCATGAGTTGTAATTGTATTGGAGGCAAACCAGCCCAATCGCTTCCGGAAAATTGGCGAAACGGTTTCAACATTATTGTGACTGTTCACATTCACACAGAAATAGAAGAGATAGTTAACGACAAACCCCTGCCAAGACAGAAAAATGGCGTTTGATAGAAGTAAATAGCCGCTGGTTAACAACATAGCAAAGATAAAAGTCTCCGCAAATGAGGATAGCCAAGCTGAATAACCAGTAGAGATGACGACACGATGATGAGTCTTATGAATCCACCACAACCATTTCACCTTGTGGTAAGCATAGTGAGTAAAAAAGTACTGAATCTCATTCCAGCAGAAAACAACGAGAAATGACCAAAAATGCTCAAGTAGAGATGCGTTCGTCGTGAGATGTCCTATTCCAGCAACAAGTGGGAGATAAATGCCTAAGCCGTGCCCTGCTAAATATCCAGGCAAACTGGCAAGCTCTTCTAACCATTGGTTCTTTCTAGGAGAAAGATCATAAATTTTGTAGGGTTGAGACAGCTTAACCATTGTATTCGCAAGCAGCGATGGCAAAACGATCGGAGCCGTGCCCATTAGTAGCATTCCCTGCCAATATTCCGATGCAAGATTGAGAGTGATCACAGTAACTCCTGGCATCAGCCGTCATTTGAAATGAAGAAGCGTTTAATGATTCCTTTTTACGGCGTGGCAGAGTTTATGTCGATGTAGAGAAGTTAGGCAATTGATTCAGAGCAATATTCCTAACTTTTCTATATCGACTTTCTAAAGTTCTATTTCTATAAAAGAATCATCTCTAAAGCCAATATTCTTCCATTTCTTGGCTGCAACATCATCATTTGGTTGGTAAAGACTATGCTACGAAGAAAAATATTTTCAAATCAATTTCAGGTTTTGTTCTTTACCACATTAGCAATTGTTCTCCTGATTAATGCAGTACCGAGTTTTTGGAGGTTTTCTGCTCAGGCAATGACGGGTTCTCACCAAGGTCACAGTCATCTGGAGCAATATCAAGTTTCAACGCACAACCCTATCATTGTCATTCCAGGATTACTCGGTTCAGCATTGGGAAATCCTCAGCAGGAGCCAGTTTGGGGACAGTTAAGTTTTACTAGCGATTTCACCCAACTGGCTCTACCGATGTCTTCTAAGTTGACACTGAATTCAGTTGAAATGGTAGCAGGGCAAGTCTTACCAAGCCTTAAGGCAAATGTTTTTGGGTTGCGGTTTGAACAAGAAGTGTATCGTCGAATGCTTAACGCACTGGGAGCAGATGGAGAATATCAGAACGCAACAACGCAGTTGAACAAAATTGATGACAGAAATGAGCCGATTACCTGCTTCCAATTTCCCTACGACTGGCGACAAGATAACGTCAAAAATGCCCAACGCCTACATACTTTTATTCTAAAAAAGCGAGACGATTTACGCCAAAAATATCAGGAGAGATACGGAATCGATAATCCTGACATTAAGTTCGACATTGTGGCTCATTCAATGGGTGGATTGCTAACTCGTTATTTCTTGCGCTACGGCGATCGCGATCTCCCAGAAAATGGCGAACTTCCACAAGTCACCTGGGAGGGTGCCCGTTACATCGATCGAGTCATCTTGATTGCCCCTCCCAACGCTGGATCGATTAATGATTTTGTTAACTTGGCATATGGTACCTTTACCAATTTTCCTAATTTCTTTTCTGAGCCAGTTGGGGCGTTAGGAGTTTTGGCAGGTCGTTTGGGGATCGGACCTGCGAATCTTAACTCCAATATGGCTGTGTTGAGTACGTTTCCCTCGCTCTACCAGATGTTACCCCGGAATCGGCACAAGCCTGTGATCATCGTTGGCTCAGATGGTTCTCGAACAACTGCTGACCTATTTAAGGTTGAGGTCTGGGAAAAAATGCAATGGGGAATTTTTGCACCAAAAGCAGATAGCACCTTAAAACGTTTGCTTCCTGAGGTTTCTAGTTTCAGCGATCGGCACCGCATTGCTCGAAATATGATGGTACAAAATCTGAGACGGGCTGAGCAGTTCACTCAAGCGCTGGATCAACCCGCTCAACTCCCTTCAAACCTAAATCTACAATTGCTGGCTGGAAATAGCGTACTAACCGCTCAAACGATTGAGGTCAACCAGTCGGGACAGTTTAAGGTGATTAAAACGACACCGGGAGATGGCACAGTGACAAGAGCCAGTGCCACCTTGGATGAACGGACAGACGAAGATGGGATGCTGAAATTGCAATCCCCGATTCCCTGGAGTCAAACTAACTTCTATCCTCAAGATCATCTCAAGCTCGTCCAAAATTCTTCATTAATCGATAGTTTACGATGCACATTGCTAGGAAAGCCTGGAATAGTTGAATCGTAAAGATTGTTGCTTACTCAACGATCGCCCCCAACGTTTGCAAGGTCGCGATCGTTGCCTGAGTTAAACCTTTTACACCTGTTAATTTCATGCCTTCGTAGAGGCGTTTGGCGATTAAAACGCGGTGCGGAGCAGTTCCCCCTTTGGGGTAATCGCACTCCTTCGTATTAACATTCCAGATTCGCACCGTTTGGTCTTGGGAACCACTGGCGACGAATGCTCCATCAGGGCTAAACGCAACCGAAGAAACCAGATGTTGATGCCCACTGTAAACGCCAATACATTCACCAGTTTGAATACTCCACAGTCTGATGGTTCGGTCGTGGGAGGCACTGGCAAGCAGGTTGCCATCCGGGCTGAAAGCCAGTGCAAAGATCCAGTTAGTATGTCCTGTCAGGGTCTTAATGCATTGGTCTGTATCAAGATTCCAGAGCTTAATCGTTTGGTCAGTGCTACAACTGGCAAGCAGGTTGTCATTGGGACTAAACGCCACCCCCCAGATGCGGCTCGTGTGCCCCTGTAACGTTTTGATGCAATTGCCTGAACTGACATCCCATAATTTAATCGTTTGATCAACGCCACAACTGGCAAGCAGTTCTCCATTGGGGCTAAATGCTGTTCCAAGCAATTTTTCTGTATGTCCAGTGAGTGTTTTAATGCATTGACCTGTATGAATATCCCAGAGTTTTACAGTACAGTCGGCACTGCCACTGGCAAGGATGTTTTCAGTAGGATGAAAGGCAACTACATCAATCCAATCCGTGTGTCCTTGTAATACCTGAAAGCATTCCCCCATTTGCACATTCCAGAGCCGGACTGATGAATCTGTACTACCACTCGCAAGGATCTGTCCGTCAGGACTAAAGGCAACGGTATAAACAAAATCAGTATGTCCCTGTAATGTTTTTAAGCAGGCTCCTGTATGCCAATCCCAAAGGTGTACGGTCTTGTCATTACTACCGCTTGCCAGAAGCCGCTGATTGGAGCTAAAAGCCACAGGAAGTGCCCAGTCAGTGTGTCCGTACCAGGTTTTCAGGCATTGCCCATGATGATAGTTCCATAACCGCATCGTTTGATCCAGGCTGACACAGGCGATCGTTTGGTTATCTGAACTCACCGCAACACTACAGACTTCGTTCGTTTGACCATATAGCGTTTTAACGCAGGTATCGCTATAACAATCCCATAGTTTGACGGTGCGATCGCCACTGCCACTCACAATCAAATCTCCGGCTGAGCTAAAGGCAATCGAGTAAACGCTGCTTTGGTGCCCGGTGTAAGTTCTCAAACAGTCTCCGGTTTCGTAGTCCCATAGTTTAATGGTGCGATCGCTGCTGGCACTCGCCAAGACCTCTCCGTCTGGGCTGAAGGCGATGGAACGAACCCATCCAGAATGCCCGGTTAGGATCTTAGATTTTGGATCTTCACCTCCCCACCTCCCCACCTCCCCATCTCCCCACCTCCCCACCTGCCCATCTCCCCCTCGCGACACATCCCATACCCTGATCGTGTGATCGGCTCCACTACTAGCAAGCATTTTGCCATCGGGGCTGAAGGCAACAGAGCGTACCCAGTTGGTGTGTCCTGTGAGTGTGTTTAGGCAGTGACCATTCCGAACATCCCACAGTTTGACGGTGCGATCGCCGCTGGCACTGGCGAGATGGTATCCATCAGGACTGTAGGCAACGGCAAAAACCTCATGTTCATGTCCGATGAAGGTTTTAATGCAAATGCCATCTTGTACATTCCAAAGCTTGACCGTGCAATCGGCTCCACAACTGGCTAAGGTCTTACCATCGGGGCTAAACACGACAAAGCGTACCCAGTTGGTATGTCCCCGGCAAATGAGCAGGAGCTGACCCGACTTGACTTCCCACACGCGCACGTTGCAATCCGTGTCGCAAGTTGCCAGGAGTTGACCGTTGGAACTGAAGGCAGCCCCCAGGATATTTCCCAGCGTTTCGGTGAAGGTACAGCGAGATAGATCGGAGCAGGTGAAGTCTACGTCATGTAGCGTCACCCCCTGCAAATAGGCTTGCCAGACGGTTAATTGGGAAGCATCAAACCCAGTTAAATCAAATCCTGCCTGATGCAGCAAACTAATGGCATTTCCAGCGGCGTATCCGGTTTCTTTTGCAGGTTTTCCGCGCAGGTTTTGCAGGATTTGCGTGAGGCGATCGCTAATATTTTCAACACTGCCAAATACCGTTATTAATTGATCAATTACAGGCTGAACAATTAAGTTTGCCTGGGTTTCACGAATGTAGTCTTTAGATGATGCTTTGAGAAGTGAATGAGTGATAAAGATTTTGGGTTTTAGATTTTGGATTTTGGATTTTAGGTCGCACCTTTGGTGCGCTTCCAGCGCAACTTGGACTTCGGCGTGAGCGCTCAGTCGAACGATTTTGGATTGATTAACTCCTTCTGACCCATGACTTCTAACTCCTAACTCCCTGATCTCCTCACACACACGTTCAATGAACTGCACTGTCACATATTCCATCACAACGGGCTGTTGAGTAAAACGGGTGCCGCTTTTCTCAATTAGGGAGCGGCGTTGTAGCGAGTTCAGTGATTCTAGAAATTCGCGGGGTGGAAGGGTGACAATAAAATTTGCCTGGAGTTCGGGTAGGGAGACGGGTTCGCGATCGATCGCCAGCCAATACATAATGTCGCGTTCTAAATCGGTCAAGCGTTGAAACTGTTGCTCCAACAAGTCGCGAATATCATCGAAGAGGAACGCACCTTGTTGAGTAGTGTCTAAAAAGTAGGAAATATCACTACCGAAGTAGTCGTGGATGGAGGAGGCGACAATCTTGAGCGCGAGGGGATTCCCAGCATAGCGAGAGATGAGGGTTTGCCAGTCTGCCTCGGTCGCCGTAAAAGTTCCTTTGACGTTGAACAATTCCCGACCATCCACTTCTGGCAAACCACTGAGTTGCAAAGACCGAACGGGCAGACTTTCCCCTTCAAACTTGGCGAGTCCCTGCGGTTTTTCGCGAGAAGTGAGAATGACACAACTCTGATGGGCTGTCTCTGCCACACAACGCAGCAGTTGCCCGTAGCCTTCATATCCGGTGCGATACCGTCCACTGCGATCGCCCGCCTGTAAAATCGACTCGGCATTATCCAAAATCAACAAACAGCGGGAAGTCCGCAAATAATGGAGCAACCGGGCAATCCTACCCTCTAGGTTTGTTGGCAAACTGGTTTCCTGTTGTTCTGAAAGAAACTGGATCAGATCTGCCAATAGATCGTCAACGGTGGGAGCATTGCGGAGCGATCGCCAGATGGCAGAGTGGATTTTGGATTTTGGATTTTGGATTTTGGATTTTGGGTCGCACTTTTGGTGCGCTTCTGGCGCAACTTGGATTTTGGGTTGCTCCTGTGCTGCTCCCTCACTCCCCCACTCCCCTACTCCGCCGCTCTCTACTATCTCCCTTGCTAGCTTCACTGATAATGCTGTCTTTCCAATCCCGCCCATACCGAGCAGCGTCACCAAGCGACAGTTTTCTTGAATCACCCACTGTTTGACCGTGCTTAATTCGGTTCCACGACCATAGAAGATGGAGACATCGGGAGCATCGCCCCAGTCAGTTTGGGGAATTTTGGATTTTGGATTTTGGACTTCGGCGTGAGTGCTCAGTCGAACGATTTTAGATTGGATTTCCTCCCCTACTTCTCCATCTCCTCTACCTTCCCATCTCTCCTGCCCTTGCTCCTCTGCTTCCCTTGGCTCTTGCCTTGTACCTTGTGCCTCCTCAACCACCTCTTCCCAGTTCAACCCAAGCACCTGGCAGTATGCCTTAAATGCCTCCGCGTTAATGGGATATTTCCCAGCTAAGAAGCGCTTCCAGGTTCCTTCCGAAATTCCGATCGCCAGTACCCCGTCTAGTACCCAGGATGTCCCTAAAATCTCGCTAGCTGCCTCAATCCAACGAAAATCGCTGGTCGCCCAGCCTTTCTCACATCTCGCTTGCTTAATGTGTTCGAGTCCTTGTTGTGAAGCCTTCAGTGTAGCCATGATGCTGGAACAAATCTATTTTTGGGAAGCGGCGAAACGACATTTTATTCTTAAGTAAATTTCTCAGATTTTGTGGTGCTATGCAATAGCATACCTAGTTCATTTTCAGCAAGATCAGTTCGACTTTGCGATTTTGGATTTTAGATTTTGGATTAAGACCTGTCGGCTTGTGCCTTGCCCTTTGCGGATTCAATCACCTCAATATCTAAAGTCAATAACTGAATCTACTGTTGATCTTGCTTAATAGAAGTCCGATCCGTCACTATTTAAGGGGCAACGACTTAAGCTAAGAATGCCGGAGGAAACAGTTGACACCATTCAACTTTTACGTGCAACAAACGAAACGATTGAAGCGACTTAACAAATAGAACAGCAAAATCCAAAATCCAAGATCCAAAATCCAAAATCCAGTTATGCCAATACCATTTCACAACGGGGAGATTACGGTTCAAACTCGTGCAGGTGTGCGAGAAGAAGCCGAGCAGATTGGCAAAGTCATCAGCGACATCATCAAACCCGCCGCTGCGGAGTTTCTTCGTACTCAACAGATTGCGATCGCCAGTACGATCGCAGCCGACGGAAGCGTTTGGGCCTCTCTATTCACGGGTTCACCTGGTTTTGTGCAGGCACTCGACAAACAGACTATCCAGATTACCCCCTTCCCAATCCAAAATCGTTCGACTGAGCGCTCACGCCGAAGTCCAAGTTGCGCTAGAAGCGCACCAAAGGTGCGACCCAAAATCCAAAATCTGGAGAATTTTCAAATCGGCTTACTAATCATCGACCTATCTAATCGTAGGCGACTGCGGTTGAACGGTAACATCACGATGCAACAAAAGGAATTCTTAAAAATTAAAATTTATCAATCATTTTTTAACTGTCCCAAATATATTCAAACTCGTTACTTGAAAACAATTAAGATTTCAGAACCACAATCGCCTGAGATTCAAACTCGACTTGTGCTTGACCAAACCGATCAGATTTGGTTATCTCAGGCAGATACTTTTTTCATTGCCAGTGCCCATCCTGATGGTGGAGCCGATGCCTCTCACCGGGGAGGCTATCCAGGATTTATTCAGGTCGTCGATTCCCAGACGCTCCTGTTTTCAGATTACTCAGGGAATAATATGTTCCAAACTTTGGGAAATTTAGCAGTAAATCCAAAGGCTGGTCTACTGTTTATCGATTTTGAGCAAGGACATACACTGCAATTGACTGGGCAGGCAACCATCCTTTGGGATGCAGAACAACTGAATGCTTTTGCGGGAGCACAACGGTTAATTCAGTTTTCCCTTGAGCAGGTACTAGAAACCCGAAATGCCACACCCCTACGCTGGCAATTTGGAGAGTACTCTCCTGCTAATCCGCGTTTCTGAGCGATCGCCGGAATTCATTAGCCGCTTCAAGTCTGGAGGTTTGAGCCATTAGAACACATCGAGTCAGCAGGTCGAAATCTAGGTCTGCAAGTTCTGGGATCTCACTCCGATAAATTCGCTCATATTCGCCGTTGCGTAGACGATGCAAGGTAAATAACCCATCTTGCCAAAACCATACTTCGGGCACTTCTAGCGCCTGATATCGTGCTAATTTATTCGGTCCACCGCTCGTAACAATGACTTCAATTGCCAAGTCTGGAGTTGACTTTGAGACTCCAAAACAGTAGGACTCATCTGCTTGGGCTGAAGCTTCACCTTCTTGCTCTTGAGTCATTGAACCAGTCGGCTCAAACTCAATCCCTTTCTCAAGGCAAAACAGTCCAATTAGAAAGCCAATCAGCCGACTAAAAACTTCGTGTTCACGTCCCGGCATGAGGATCTCAATTGTTTCATGATGAAAGAACAGCCGCACACCTGGAGAATTTGCAAAGCCCGCTTGAATCAGCTTAAATTGCTGCCACGTAATGCCGCTGTAAACAATGCGTTGATCTTGGGTCGCTTGGTCAAGTAATGAAGTTTGCACCACTACATCTCTCTGGTTATTTTGCGATCGCCCTCTCATTGTAAGGCGATTGTTTTCAGACCAGAAAGAATTGCCACTACATCTAAATTCATGGTTCTGTCAAGACCAGTTCGGCGTCTGGTTGGCTGATCCATGCTGATCTTTCCAAATTCGTTGTCGTCACGCAGACTGAAAGAGTGGTAAGAACACAATTATGTGACTCTAATACCAATATGTGATTCTAATACCAATTAGATTTGAAAACAGTGCAAATGCGCCCCCCCATCCTCCCCTTAGCAAGGGGAGGTGCCGTAGGCGGTGGGGTGAAGTGCAAAGTTTACGGTTTAAACCGGTATAGGTTGAATACTCAATCCTGGAGTGAGTTATGCCCCCCAGTTCTTCGATTTTCGATTTCGGATTTCGGATTTTGGATTGTGAGAGTCCAACTCCTTCTGAGTGTCTCTTCAACTCATCTGCTAGCATATTTGAACATGACAATCCAAAATCGCAAACCCAAAATCCAAAATTGAATGAATTACAGGTAGAAATTGCTGCATTGCAGCGTGAACTATTGGAACTGAGGCAAGAAAAAGCAGATTTAGAGATTTTGTTAGAGGCGACTGCTGAACATTCTGACTCAGTTGAAGCGGAACTGCACAATACGGCGATCGCAGCATTGAAACAAAGCGAGGAAATGTTCCGCACGATCGCGGAAGCAACTCCGGTTCCAGTCTTAATCTCGCGTGTCGAAGATGGAGCCGTTCTCTATGCAAATATGGCTGCCAGCAGGACGTTTGGGATTCCACCAGAAAACCTCTCAAATCATAGTACGTTAGAGTTTTATCACGATCCGGGCGATCGCCAGAAACTTCTAGCTGCACTTGAATGTGATGGTTGCGTAGAAAGTTTTGAGCTTCAATGTAAACGAGCCGATGGCAGCTTGTTTTGGGTTGCGGCTTCCCTGAGACGGTTGATCTTCAATGATGAACCCACCTTTCTTACTGCGCTCTGTGATATTACTCGGCGCAAGCGAGAAGAAGAGGCATTGAAGCGTCAGGTGCAGGAATTACAGATTGAGATTGACCACGCCAAACGCGTCAGACAAGTTTCTGAAATTGTTCAGTCAGATTACTTTCAGCAGCTACAAGCAGAAGTTGAGCGTCTTCGGTATCCAGAGGAGGATTGTTAAAATGGCGCAGATCATTGCAATTCACTCTTACCGAGGCGGAACAGGCAAATCGAATTTGACTGCAAACTTGGCAACCGCGATCGCACTTCAAGGGAAACGAGTTGCAGTTGTAGATACAGACCTGCAATCTCCCGGTATTCATACCTTATTTGGATTAAGTGACAAAGTTCCTGTCAAAACCTTGAATGATTATTTGTGGAAGCGTAGCCCAATTCAAGCTGCTGCCCATGATGTCAGTGCGAACTTAAGCATCACCAAAGGACAAGTTTTCTTGGTGCCTGCTAGCGTCGATGCGGAAGAAATTGCCAGAATTCTCAGCGAAGGCTATAACGTTAGCCTACTCAATGATGGATTCCGACAATTAATTAAAGAACTGGAGTTGGATTACTTGTTCATTGATACCCATCCTGGGTTAAGCCACGAAACCTTGTTGTCGATCGCGATCGCGAACTTGCTCATCCTGATTCTGCGTCCCGACCAGCAGGATTATCAAGGAACTGCGGTGACGATCGATGTTGCGCGTCAGTTGAAAGTTCGTAAGCTAATGTTAGTGATTAACAAGGCTCTAAGCAAGCTAGATTTCTCAACGCTCCAACAAACAGTGGAAACAACCTATAATGCAACGGTTGCAGGTGTTTTCCCACTATCAGAAGACATGGTGGAACTGGGAAGTCGTGGGTTGTTTTGTTTGCAATACCCTGATCATCCCTTTACTCAAATTCTGAATCAGGTCGCAACGCAAGTCATAGAGCAACCAGCACTGGTGTGATTTTGGATTTTAGATTTTGGATTTTGGATTGAATAGAAATACATTATTCTCCTAAATTCAAAAACAGTAATAGCGAACTAATCTAAAATCACAAAACTAAAATCGATATTGTCCAAAATCGTAAATCCAAAATCTAAAATGGTTAAGCGATCTTTAGAGTCACTGACGAATACAATTCAAGCGGTTACGTCTCCGTTTCGTAACTATTTGATCGAGCTACATCAGACCTATCAAGCACTGAATGAAGGAGCGGTCGCAGACTACATCCCAGAACTGGCACGAGCAAATCCTGAGTGGTTTGGCATTTCGATCGCCACTGCCAATGGTCAAATTTATGAAGTGGGAGATTGCCAGCAACTTTTTACGATTCAATCTATCTCTAAAGCTTTTGTGTTTGGGATGGCGTTGGAGGAGCATGGACGGGAAGCTGTACTAAAGCGAGTTGGAGTCGAGCCAACCGGAGATGCATTTAATTCCATCGTTTTGGATGAAACAACGAATCGTCCTTATAACCCAATGGTGAATGCAGGCGCTATCGCTACCACTGACTTAATCCAGGGTGACAATGCCACAGAGCGACTGAAGCGAATCCTGGAAATGTTTCGCCGCTACACTGGACGCGATCTCTATGTCGATGTGCCAGTTTCTCTCTCGGAACGGGCAACGGGCAACCGCAATCGGGCAATCGCCTATCTGATGAACAACTTCGGTATGATTAGCGATCGCATTGAAGAAACCCTTGAACTCTATTTTCAACAATGTTCCATTCTGGTTAACTGTCATGATTTAGCAGTGATGGCAGCAACTCTGGCAAATGGTGGAGTGAATCCAATTACCGGAGAACGGGCGATCGACAGTCGCTATGTACAAGATGTCTTGAGTGTGATGCACACCTGCGGCATGTATGACTACGCCGGAGAGTGGGCATATCGAGTCGGCATCCCAGCCAAAAGTGGAGTGGGCGGAGGCATTACCGCAGTCGTTCCCAATCGTTTGGGAATTGGCACATTCTCACCCCCTCTGGATATCAAAGGAAATAGTGTACGGGGAATCAAAGTTTGTGAGGCACTGACCGAGGACTTTGGTTTGCATCTCTACAATGCAGCCCCACCCAGGTTTGATTTAACCGCATGGCTGGAAAATCGTGATGTAGAAGAGGCAATCGCCTATCCATAAATCCTGTTACTCAAAATCGAGATCGTCCCATGAAAAAATTTGCTTCAATCAAACTGCGCGACTTATCAAACCTGCTGGCGGCTCGTCTCTCCAGACATATCGTTCTATGGGTATTTGCCAGTCTTGTAGTGATTGAAGCGATGATTCTGATCCCATCCGTACAGCGACGGGAACGAGAAATGTTGAATCAGATTCGGCAGGTATCTTCAGGAAAAGTTTTTTGGATTGCAACGACGTATCCCAATATATCAGCCGAAGCATTTCTCGATCGAGTCCAGCAACTGCAAAAAGACCCAATGCTGCAAATTCTTGGTGGAGCCGTTTACACGTCTGATGGGCGATTGGTTGGAACGTTTGGTGAGAAACCTGCCCTGAATCATGCAAGTGTGATGGCAGACAATCCGATGAGTTTTGAGGCAACGGATCGCCCCTTGCAAAACGGCGATCGCTACGATGCTTCCTGGTTAATTCCTCATACAGGCGGCAATCATATCTTGGTGATTCGCCATAACGCAGCCAGTGCTCGTTCAGAAGTCTTTGCATTTATTTTTCGGGTCACAGGAATGGTTCTGATTATTTCTGCTGTTTTGACAATCACAACATTAGCTGTGTTGGCTACTACGGTGATTACTCCGATTCTTCGACTGCGAGAAGATTTGATTGCAGCCGGGGAAGCGATCAGTCAGGATCAGCCAACTCCTTTGTTCTACTCGGCGATCGTGAAACGCCAGGATGAATTAGGAGATGTGATTGCGGCATTTAATCAAATGTTCAAACAAATCTGGCAAGCAATGGTGGAGCGTAAACAAGCGGAGCAAGCGCTGGCAGAGGCGAACCAGGAAATATCAGTCCTTAATCAAAGACTAACGGCTGAAAACTTGCGGATGAGTGCAGAACTGGCTGTGAGCCGCAAACTACAACAAATGCTCTTACCCAAGGAGCATGAACTAAATCAAATTCCAGGACTAGAGATTGCCGGATTCATGGAGCCTGCTACTGAAGTTGGAGGTGATTACTATGATGTCCTCAACCACAATGGTAAGGTCAAAATTGGGATCGGAGATGTGACTGGTCACGGTTTGGAAAGTGGCATGGTGATGCTAATGACACAAACTGCAACTCGAACGTTACTTGCCAATAATGAAACTGATCCCGTTAAGTTTTTGAATACCCTCAATCAAACAATCTACGGCAATGTTCATCGCATGAGTTGTGATAAATCTCTAACGCTTTCATTACTGGATTACCAGGATGGTCAAATTCGCCTGAGTGGGCAGCACGAGGAAGTTATTCTGGTTCGCAAAGATGGCAGCATTGAGCGCGTTGACACGATTAACTTAGGGTTTCCGCTTGGCTTAGAGGAAGACATTGCAGACTTTATAGCGCACACTCAAATTGATCTCAACCCTGGAGATGGCATTGTTCTTTACACCGACGGCATCACCGAAGCACGAAATTTACAGAAGGACTGTTATGGATTAGAACGACTTTGTGAAACCGTGCAACGGTACTGGTATTTAGCTGTTAAAGAGGTGCAACATGCTGTGATTCAAGATGTTCAACAATTCATTGGAGAACAAGATATCAATGACGATCTGACTTTGTTAGTTCTAAGACAAAAATGATTCGATTTTAGATTTTAGATTTGCGATTTTCGATTAAAAAGACGTATCACAGAGCAGCTTAAAGGACTAGAGATATGGATACAAATCAATCCAAAATCCAAAATCCAAAATCTAAAATCTATGGGAACTTTGATGAAAACCTTCCTCCCAGTCAGGAATACCTGCGGATTCAGTTTTCACCTAGCTCAGTACCGATAAAGCAGCAATGGCGTAACAATGGGCTGTCTGCAAACTTTATGGCAGATTTTCTGTTAACGTTTTTTCCCAGTAAGAGTGGTGCAATCAACACAGAGGAACAAAAAAATGAAATTCAGGGAATTATTTGCTATGTCGCCAATGAGTTATTAGAGAACGCAATGAAGTTTACAGATGAACGTGTACAAGAACCGGTTAGCCTTACACTTTATCTGTTGAGCGATCGCCTAGTCTTCCTGTCCACAAACAGTATATCCAGCCAATCTAAAGAAAAACTACAACAATTTATTCAGCGGCTTACACCATCTAATTTCAACCAACTTTATGCTGAACAACTAGAAAAAAGTGCATTAGATGAAAGTAATTCTTCTGCTGGGCTTGGAATTCTGACGATGATGAATGACTATCTGGCAAAAGTGGGATGGAAATTGGAAAAGATTCAAGATCAACCTGAAATCATTTCTGTAACAACAATGGTGCAGCTTGTAATATAAGAATTTTGGATTTTAGATTTACGATTTTGGATGAAAGAAAATGAAATTAAGGGTGAGATAAGAGTATGGAGACAAATCAATCTAAAATCCAAAATCTAAAATCTGAATTGCAAATCAGTGCTGAAGACTATTGCATCCAATATGACATATCTAGTTCAATTGTGGACTTTCACGGATCACTTCTTCTGAATGGAGCAGAAGAATATGCCCCCATTGTTCAATTATTAAATGAGGTTGTTGAACAGCAGCCTATTATTACACTCAATATTCAAAAGCTACGAATGCTGAATAGTTCGGGCTTCCAAATGTTATCTAAATTTGTCATTAAAGTTCGGCAGCAAGGAGGCATAAACCTGATCATCAAAGGGAACCCAAAAATCTCCTGGCAAGCAAGATCCTTACAAAATCTACAGCGTTTGATGCCAGCTCTTGAAGTTGATTTTGGATTGTAGATTTTGGATTTTGGATTGTAAAACTTAATAGAATTAGCGATTGGCAAAGTTGTTTAGTTTCTTATAGCCGTCGCCATGTGAAACGTGGCAGAGGCGCGTCAGAACACCTACCTAGAATCGGCAGTTCAGCCATTTGATATGTCCTAAGTGTTCTGACCATAGCTCTAATATTCCTCACAATCTAAAATCGTAAATCCAAAATCGAATAATGCTTCTTACAATCTAAAATCGTAAATCCAAAATCCAAAATGGACAATCAAGCTATCCCATTTAACATCGCCCTCAAGGTTGCTGATGCAGCCGTATTTGCTCACGCTGCTCGACATTTAAAGAATATTGAAGTGGCTGTGTTGCGAGGAGCCTTACAGGGTCAAAAGTACGATCAGATTGCAGAAGCCTGCGACTATGCTCCTGAATACATCAAACATGATGTGGGTCCAAAACTTTGGCAGTTGCTCTCCTCCAGCCTGGGCGAAAAAGTCAGCAAAACAAACTTGACAGCAGTTTTAGCCCAACAACTTGACCGAGTTGTACAGAACTCAGGGGAAGACGAGTGGGAACAGGGAGAAGTCGAGAAACAGGGTGATGGGGAACAGGGAGTAGAGAATAGAGAACAGAGAGACAATCCAAAATCTAAAATCGTTCGACTGAGCGCTCACGCCGAAGTCCAAAATCCAAAATCCCTAGACCCTCCGGTTGGATTACTTCCACTAGATTCTGCTGTGTATGTTGAGCGTCCTCCGATCGAGTCTCGCTGTTATGAAGAAGTGATGCGACCCGGTGCGCTGATTCGGATCAAAGCCGCTAGCCAGATGGGAAAAACATCTTTAATGGTACGCATTCTGGCTCATGCGAAACAACAGAGTGCTGATTTTACAGGCGCTGAGAAGGTGCATACGGTTGCATTGAGCTTGCAGCGAGTAGACAAAGATATTTTCACCAATCTCGATCGGTTTTTGCGCTGGTTTTGTACCGCCGTAACCCGTAAGCTTCAGTTGCCCCATCAGGTCGATGCGTATTGGAGTAGTACCTTCGGTAGTAAGGGCAACTGTACCAGCTATTTTGAAGATTGCATTTTGCCAGAGATCAACGGGATTTTAGTTTTGGCATTGGATCAAGTAGATGAAGTCTTCCTGCATCCCAAAATTGCGGATGATTTCTTTCCATTGTTGCGCTCCTGGTATGAGGAAGCCGCCTATGGAGATAGTGGCAATCCACTCTGGAGAAACTTGCGGCTGATCATTGTCCATTCTACAGAAGTTTATATCCCATTAGACATTAACAAGTCACCCTTTAATGTGGGATTGGCGATCGAACTAAAAGAATTTTCAGCCCATCAAGTGTTAGATCTGGCACAACGATATGGACTTAACTTATCTACAAGTGAACTGTCTGACATCATGCAGTTTGTTACGGGTCATCCATTTTTGGTGCAACATGCGCTTTATCATTTAGCACAACAGGATCTCGCTCTAAGCCAGCTAATTCAATCAGCCACGACGGATGCTGGTATTTATCGTGATCACTTACATCGTCATCTAAAGAATTTACAAGAACATCCTCAATTATCAGCAGCCTATACTCAAGTTATTCAAGCTTCAATGCCAATCGAATTAGAACAGATGTTGGCGTTCAAGCTTCATAGTATGGGCTTAGTGATGTTACAAGGCAACCAAGTTGCACCAAGTTGTGAGTTATATCGCAAATATTTTATCGATCGAACGATTTTGGATTTTAGATTGCCGATCTTAGATTAGTCCTGTTGTCAGAACGAATGGTGATTTTAGAAGTTTTCGATTTGTTCCAATTACGTAAATTGAGCATAGAGCGAGACTTTTTAATTCAAAATTAAAAATCGAAAGTTCTTAACTTTTCTGTATCGATCATAGTGTCTGTAAATTCTATAACTAGAGCAGTCAATCGATTTTGGATTTTGGATTGCTGATTTTGGATTGACGTATTGATAAGGAATGAAGCATACATCTAACATCCAACATCTAAAACCACTTATTAATGAGGATTCATTCATGCAACTCATCTACCGCAGCTGATTGACTGACACAACTCCCGGAACCCTGATTCTTTATGTAGGTTGGGTTAGCGTTAGCGTAACCCAACGAAAGCATCGATGGTGTTGGGTTTCACGCTGTTCAACCCAACCTACATTAGAAGATGTGTCAGTCAGCCAGCTACCGCAGTCAAACAATTGAATTCACTCGTGGCTCCGTAGCAACACAAAATAAGTCCCATGCAGTCAATTGGTGGTTTTGCGTTCCAGGCTTCATGGACAACACTACTAGTACTACTCCAGTTCTTAAGCGAAGCGATCGTCAACTTCATACAATCAACTGACGATTTCGCATTGCTATAGCAAACTAGTTGATTAATCTAACAATTCTCAATCCAAAATCTAAAATCCAAAATCCAAAATCAATAGAGGTTCTATGTTGCAAGCCAGAGATGTCATCATCAAAGGTGACACAGGATTAGTCAGAGGTTTGAGTCTGCAAATCATTGCTGTGATGAATTCAATTGTGCCGAATACACTGGTGAGTTTTGATGACCTAGATGTAGACATTGCAGGCAATCAAATCAATCCATTCCTACAACCAGTCGCACGAGAATCACTGCGAATTGCCATTAAAGAACGTGGTAGCAAATTACTGGTTAATTCTGCCTATCGCACGATCGCTCAACAGTACTTACTTCGTCAACAGTTTGAGCAAGGGCTATTTGGCATCACCGCCGCCGCAGTTCCCGGTTCCAGTAACCATGAAGGCGGATTGGCGCTCGACGTGGAAGATCCCGATGGTTGGGAACCGTACTTCGAGCCACACAACTGGACTCGGTTAGGGCGCGATTTCGACTATCCCCATTACGATTACCGCTTTCCCGCCGCTACCCGGCAAGATCTGGGCAGAACTGGTGTGATGGCGTTTCAGCGGCTGTGGAATCAGCATCATCCTGGCGATCGCATCACGGAAGATGGCAGCTTTGGGCCGCAAACCGAAGCCCGCTTGGCTGAAACTCCAATTGATGGCTTTGGGCTGGCGTTTGCACGGGCATTGCGATTTCAGGAACCCCGATTGCAGGGTGATGATGTTGCCAAACTCCAGGAAGCACTTATGAAAAACAAGCTCGCTCCTGCTGCAATTAAGGTGACTGGCATCTTTAATATGGCAACTGAGAATGCTGTAAGGCAATTTCAGCAAGCAACTAAGCAATTATCGGTAGACGGGATCGTTGGACCTGCGACATTGATGGCACTGGGGCTAGGGTAGGGATTTTGGATTGGCGATTCTGAATTTTGGAGCACATCAATTTTGGATTTACGATTTTGGATTTTGAATTAGTGTTTCCGAATTGGGTACAAAGCTCTAGTGCAACGCTTGATCAGCCTAGAGTTAACAATCGAAAATCAAGAATCAAAGATTTTGATCCAAAATCCGAAATCCAAAATCTAAAATTGCTCAGGAGGAAAGCAGTGAATGAACCAATAAAGCCTCATTCCCTTGATCGCTTCGATTGGATCTGGAACACGTTGACGGTTACTTGTTTAGTGTTCACTACAGGCTGTGTAATTGCCATTCTGCAACCATTTGTGATTGGTGGTTTAACCGTTGCTGAAGCGTCTACCATGATTGCTCAAGGGGCTGGTATTGCGTTTGTGTCAAAGGGGGCACTCACAAAAGACGGTAAAGCAGGCATTCAAAAACTCCTGATGAATGTTGGGATTGCTCCAAGATGGCACAGTGAAGTCACGTTTGTAGCATCAGTTCTTTTACTGCTGCTGACTGCCAGTCTCCATGCATCCCTCCCGAAACTGGGCGAGGTGTATCTGCAACAAGGGCAAGACTACCGCGAGAGAGGATTATTGGGTGAAGCACGACGCAAATATGAAAAGGCTCTGGAACTCAACCCTCGTAAAGCGGCAACACACGTCGCTCTGGGCGAATTAGATGAATCGTTGAAAGACCTGGAAAACGCAGAACGTCACTACAAACAGGCGCTCGTAGAAGGAAACCTTCTTGCGTTTGACCGACTAGGACGCACCTATCTAGCAAGGGAAAAGCCCACAGAAGCAGAAACAATTTTGCGGTTGGGCATCCGTTGGACTCAGGACAATCCTGAATTGCAGTTCTCCCTCAATCGCAATCTCGGACGTGCCCTATTGGAGCAGAAAAAGTATGCCGAAGCTCAACCGTTTCTGAATGCCGCGATCGCCCAACAGCAACAACTACCAACGGAGATCGCAGGACGTGGGATGGCAAACTGCTTTCTGTCACAGGTGTTACAGGCTCAAGCAAATCAAGCGGCTGCTTTGCAACAACTCAACCTCTGTCAACAACAAGCACGTCCCGAAACCCTAGATGAATATCAATGGTTGATTGATGCTGGGCTGCAAGCTGTTGCTGCAAAAGCTGATACAACTGCGATCGCACATCAGCGCTGATTCATAAATGCAGTGCGTTACGCCTGTGGCTAATACACCCTACAACTAATCCAAAATCCAAAATCCAAAATCCAAAATCTAAAATCAAGGAAGCCCCATGCTAGATACTCTAATCAAAACCTATCCGCACCCAACTGGAACTTATAAGTATCCGACAATGATTCGTCATGAAGGCACCGTGATTGCCTTTGCGATGGATGATCAGCGACGTATTTATTACACCATTCTGGACTTAGACAATCAAGAAGAACGCACCATCTCTAGCCCCCTGGATGTGAATTACTGGCTGGATCAACCAAAACAGTTAGAATTTCCGAATGAAATTGCCGAAGTTGGAGTTGGCATTGCTGATCAAGACTTGCTGCCCACAGTACAAAGCACTCCGAACGAAATCGATCGCTTCCGTTCCAGCACGGCTCGCCTGACTGCTGATGCTCCGTTTCAGGTGATGTCCGATGGGCGGTATGTGTATCTGTTCCGGCAGGCGATCGCGGCGAATCATCCTGATATCCTATACAAGCGAGATAGAGATGGTCGTGAAGTGGCAGATGCCGCAGGGAACTTAATCCCGATCGTCAATTCCACTTTGCTCGTCGATCGCTTTGTCTTATCGGGAACGGATCTGGTGCAAAAGCGAGAAGTACGGTTCCGTCGCAGTCGTAGCAGAACTCGTCCGCAGAGTAATAAAGATACATTAGGCGCAACCGATCTGGAAGATAAACCCTTCTATGAACCGACTCAAGAATTGGCGTTTGTGCAAGGGTTGAGTAATGGACGATTCTCCGTGTTATTGTTGCCAACGCAAGTTGTCCGAGTCGAACGCTGGCAGATTTTTGCTTACAACGATCGCACTCAAATGATCGACTCTTACAATGTGGAACGGTCTGCTGATGGCTTGTTCAATACACGCGGTAGCCAGCAAACGACTAGAGAGGGTGAAGCTGAATTTGCGCTGCGGTTCAGGGAGGCGGGCGATCGCATTCAATTGGCATCGGGGATTACGATCCCGCCATCCTTTACGCAAGAAGCCTGGATCTATCCGGCTGCAAATCCATCACAGTCTGAACTCGGTCAAGCGTTGCTGAGTTCGACGGGCAATACGCCCAATTCGGCTCCTTCGATCTGGATTGTGCAAAATACACGGGTGCGGGTGGGTTTTGGCGATGGGCAAACCTTCCATAGCTGGCTGAGCGATCCCATCCTCACTCCCAATACCTGGAGCCATCTGGCAGTGACGTTTAATCGAACTGTAATAGATGAAACAGAGCAATGGTTTTATCAAGTCTATGTCAATGGTGAATTGGTTTACCAAACTGGTGTACCGGTGCAGCCGTTAGTGAGTGCGGTGATGAATTCCATTGGTGCCGCGAGTAACTCTTTTGAAGGCAGAATTGATGAAGTGCGAATCTGGAATCGGGCACGATCGCAACCCGAAATTCAAGCAGACTTCCATCAACGCCTGACGGGGCAGGAGTTTGGCTTACAGCACTATTGGCGGTTGGATGAAGGGTCGGGGACGGCGATCGGCGATCAGACGGGCAATACCGCCAGAGCCACATTGATCGGGGGTGAATGGGTGAACTCCACTGCTCCGATCGGCAGTAATGCCAGCATCAATCGTGAAAGCTTCCGAATTGAAGAAGTCATCCCTAGTGCAACGGCGAGTGCTGCGCCCACGTTTGCCAGCCGCCAAATTACGTCTGGGTTAACGTCGTTGCTGTACTACCAGCAAGAGAATGCCATGAGTGGTTACACGCAGTCAGAAAAACCGCTCAAGCAGAGTGCGCGGGTAATGCTGGCAATGGCAACGAATCAAACGGGCGAACCTTCGGGACTTGGCGGGAGCGATCGCAACGAAATTGCCGTGCTAGATTTTGGCGTATCCGGCAATGGCAGACTGGTGCAAATTCCTGATAATCTGCGTTTGCCACTGGTAAATACACCCCCAGTCACCACACCGCTAATTTTAGAGTATGACCAAGTGGTGGATCTGGTAGCACGGGTCTTAAGGGGTGATCCGAGGGTGACGCTCGCCAATATCACCATTCCTCCCGGTGAACTGAGCAATCTGCGCGTCCAGGATCTGCTCAGCAATCCTCCTGCCAGCCTCGGCAATTCCAGCATTCGCGTGATCTTGACAGGTTACCTGAGCAGCAACCGCACAAATGCAATCTTCCGCGACTTACTCACCCAGATGCATACTGCACTACTGGCGCGCCTGCAAAACTTACAAAATCTGCCCAATTTAGAAAGTTCAACTCTGAATCAGCAGCTAGAACAATTGCGTCAACTGGAAGCCCAAATCAACGATCGGCAACAACAACGCACTGCATTGGAACAATCTTTCCCGGAGTTACGAGAGGTAATTCAATCCCTGCAAACGCTTTTGAATAACAATTTTGGTAGGATGCCAGCAAGTCGCATCAGCGATCGCACACTGGCATCATTCAACGTCCCGCCAGATTTAAATTTCCCGCTGACGAACCTGAGTTTGCGGCAGGCAGCGGAGCAATTTGATGCTATGCGGCAGAGCCTGCAACGTGGCGACACCGTTATGGTGTACGCAGATGCTAACTATGCTGGCAGATCCGTTTCCTATTCTCAGGCACTGGGATTGATCAATCAGCCTCAATTAGAGCGAGACAATTTGAACGATCGCATTCGTTCGGTGCGGGTGCCGCCTGCCTTGCAAGTCACTCTTTACGAACATCAGAATCGAGGTGGAGAGCGGTTGACTCTCGCTGGCAACACTCTTGACCTGGCAAGAACGCAATTGGGTCGATCGGGTTCTAACTTAACCTGGCTGAATGTCGTTTCCAGTTTGGAAATCATCATTCATCCCGATCTCAATCGACTTAATAGGGCACTGTCTGCGGCACAAACCTCACTGCAAGCGACCCTGGACGCTGGACTTGGCCGCAGTGAAGCCTTACGCCGGGACATCGCCAACTTGCAACAGCAGGTGCGACAACTGCGTGATCAAATTGATACGGGAACTTCACTGCCCATGACGCTGTTGCACAGCGATCGCACCGGGCTGACGCTCTCTGGTGCCATTCTTGGCTTCGCCTGGACATCAGACACGCCTCGGCTTTACGACAGTGCCACGGGCAACCTCGCTCTCTACTTCCGGGGCACGAATGACCAATTCTTCGTTACTTACTACAGTACTCTCACTCAACGGGCACGCTACACACTCCCAGGGGAATTGGGCTTAGCCAGTGTCGTGTGCGTGGCACAATCAGTCGAACCTGAGTTCGATCGCCTCGCGATTCAAATCGATGCCGACCCCAACCCTGACCTCTGCACCCTCAAAATCGGCTTCCTCCCCACTTCTACCCCATCTTCCCCCACTCCCCCCGCCTCCCCACCTCTCTTTGAGCCTACCGAAACCTGGACAAAACTCCCCCGCGATCCCTATCAGTTGACGCAAATCATCAATGGGTTAACCGAACTCACTTACATCGGCTCCGGCACGATCCAAACCACCACTGACGGTGCTCGTTTAACCCTGACCGAAGGCATCCGGCGATCGCTCCCCGCAGGCGCAGTGCTATCGATCAACAACCAGACCGTTATCCTGCGTGAGGCTGTCCCCCTTGGAACCACCACCCTCCCCCTCACTTCCCGTTCGGCTGACGCTCACGGCGGAAGCCCACCTCCCCGTTCGGCTGACGCTCAGGGAAGCCCACTCCCCACCTCCCCCACTCCCCCTACTTCCCCTTCCGTCTACCTCCTGGATTATGATTACGCCAACGCCAGCAGCGCCCAAGCTGGAGTCGATCTCACCAACGGTTCTGTACTGATTGCGGCAACCACAACAGACCATAACAGTCCAATTCGAGTGGATCGAACCTTCACCAGCGCCGAAACCCAGTCATCCCGTTGGACAGCAATGGCTCCGGGCTACACCCTGACTTTTTCTGACACCAGCTACGCCCATCTGCCCACCAACACCACCCAAATTCGTGCCCTGGCAGCTACCGATGATCTGACGCTGGAAGCCTGGGTGCGTCCACAAACCACCATTCGCGATCGCGCCCGATTGCTGCACTTCCAACTAGATAGCAGCTATACGCTGGCCCTTCAGCGTCAACCCAATAGCCCTGCCAATGCGCCTACCTACACAGTAATTGCTGGAGTCAATCAACAGGTGGTGCAATCTATTGAAACCATTCCCGCGAACCGTTGGTCTCACTTAGCCGTCACGTTTAATCGATCGTTTGCGGTGCAGTTAGGCGGCCCCGATGGCTATTTGGACTGTGGCAATAACATTACTCTCGATCTGCGAAACGACCTGACGATCGAGGTGTTTCTCCGGGTGGATCGGTTCAGCGGTAATCAAAGCGTTTTACGGAAAGGTCGCGGTACAGAGTCCGGCTTACCTTACGTTTTGCAGGTCCAGCCGTCCGGTGTTCTGGCGTTGAGCTTTGAGGATAGTGCAGGTCGTCCTTATCTGTTTGAATCAACGCGATCGCTGATAGTCGGTCAATTCCACAGAGTTGCAGTGACGCGCCGCAAACGCAGTGAAGTCACCTCAGATGGGAGAGCCTATGCCCGCTATGAAATTAACTTCTGGATTGATGGGCAACCCGCTGGAAGTCGTGGTTTAGGCAATGCGGACAGTTCTGCCCCCGATATTAGTGGTAATCAGGAGCCTCTGTATATCGGTGCGAGTCTCCTGGTTCTCGATAACAACGCCAGTTTGATTAATACCTTTCAGGGTGTGATGGGTGAAGTGCGTCTCTGGAGTGTTGCTCGTGACACCGTAGGCGGAGCAATTCACGGCGATGAAACGGGACTCGTTTCCTGGTGGCAATTTGAAGAAAACGCAGGCAGGATTGCGATCGACTCCAAGAGTAGCAACCACGCCCGCTTCAATGGCAATGTCACCTGGGTGCCCAACCCCGACCCCACTACTTCTCGCCTCCTGGTTTACCGCGATGGCACTGCCCTCAATCTTCAGCCCATCTCCCTCGATTCCTCCCTCGCAGTCCAGTTCACTCTGGGCGGGATTCGACGCGACGATAACAGCATCGCTGAATCTCTGCATGGAGAACTGGAAGAAGTCCGCATCTGGCCGCAAGTTCGCACCGAGGAACAACTGCAAGACAATCGCTTCCGTCGCTTACTAGATGAACGAGCCGATTTGATTGCCTACTACACCTTTGATGCCGAAAATAACAATACCCTGTCGGATAACGGTCTGCGCGGCAATACTCTCACCCTCACCAATCCGGTCTATACTCTATCCACCGCACCCATTGGGGAAGACACACCACAAGTTCGCAATGCCCTGCTAGGCACAGTTACTCCCTTTAGCGATGTAATTCAGAGCCAGCCTGCAATTCAGGAATACGGCGACTTACAATACGATGCCGAAAATAACCTGATTGGCACATTCAAACGCTGCTACGCCTACATCAAAAATGGGCGATGGGAGATTATTTCCGGCTTTAAGGTGGGTGATCTGGTGGCGGAATGGGTCAGTCAGATGCAGTTCGATCCGCAATTGATTGGCTACATCGAAGGCGCACCCCCCGTCCCTAGCGAAAACCTCACAGTCACCAGCGTCAACCTGGGTGAATTCGTGGATTATGACGGTGCCAGCACGGTGGAGCTAACCGAAGCCGAAAAAAACACCTACACCTATGCTTCATCCAGAGACCGGGGCTTTAATACCCAAATTGAAACTACCGCTGCTTTTGGTTTTAAATCAAGAACGGAAGGTGGAACTGCCATTTTGAATACTGATATTTTGGTCTCCGAGGCATTTTTGGGTGTTCGCGCTAAGTTTGAGAACTCACTGAGTTGGCTGGAAAGTGCCACGCGCAGCTTGGGTCAAACGACCAACCGTAGTAGCCAAATGACAATTACGGGTCGGGTCGAGAACCTTGATCAGGTCGCCTATCCCGCGATCGGTCGGCGCTTTTTGCCCGATAACTTTGGCTTTGCCCTCGTCGAGTCAGCCACGACGGATGTGTTTGCGTTGCGCTTACGTCACAACAATGCATTGGTATCTTACCAAATGCGTCCCAACCCAGATATTCCCCCCGATCGCAACATCATCACCTTCCCCATCAACCCCAGTTACACCAAACAGGGCACACTGGATGGCAAAGTCGGGCTGGAAGCCGATCCGGACTATCGCAATGCCCTTACCTATAGCCCCGACAGCAGCTACTTCAAGCCAATCGAAGCCTATGCCTTGAGAAATCAAATTCAACGCGAGGAAGAACAACTGAAATCGTTTTATGAGCAATACGACGCGGGTAGCGGTGCCCGCAGTGCAACCCCCACAACCACTGGTAACTTCGGTACAGTAGCAGATCTACCCGATCCAAGTCGCCTGTATAAGCGCAACCTGGTTAACAATTATGTATGGACAGCCGATGGTGGTTTGTTTACCGAAACCCAAGAAACGTTGGATACCATTCAAAGTACAATGGGTGGCAGTTATAGCTTCCTGGGGCTGGGCGGTATAGAGGCGAGTGCAGATCTTTCAGTGTCTGGGGTTGCGATTAAAGGATCACTCCAAGCCCTGTTTGGCGGTCATGTCAATCTGAACCAAACCAAAAGTCAAAGCTCGGAAACTGGTTTTGGGCTAAATGTCAGCCTGGATAAAGTGGAGCGCAACATCTTCCTCTACGATGCGGATGGTCGAGTGGTGCTGGATTCCACCGATGCGCGTCGTGCCCGTCCTGTGCGCCAACCGGGGAAAGTGGATGCCTACCGCTTCTTCAGCTTCTATCTCCAACCGGAAAACGCTCACTTTGATACGTTCTTTAATGACGTGGTCGATCCCATTTGGTTGGATCAGAGCGATGACCCCAACGCGATCGCCCTTCGGCAAACTCGTCAAGCCGACAACCGTCCTCCCTGCTGGCGCGTCATGCACCGCGTCACCTATGTCAGCCGTGTTTTGCCCCCGATCCCATCCGACTCCGCCGCCCCACCCCTGGAACGAATGCTGCCCGAACTCAACATCGACAGCAACTACGAACTGATTCGTCGTCTCTCGCCCTTCGTGCTGAATAAAACGGGCAGTTCCAATGAATTCAACCAGGCTGTACAGGATGCCGTTCGCACCTACTTACCTGAACTGCAACCCTATATGGCAGAGGTCACGCAATTGATGCGACTCTATTACGGAGTCACTGAAGACACTCAACGGATTCTAACAGTCAATGCGGGCAGCGATCGCACCGTTGATGGTAATAGCGTCGTTTCCCTAATCGGCAGCGTGTTCGATGGACGCACCCAACGCACAGATCTCTTCGTCACCTGGAGCCAGATTGATGGACCGGGCGAGGTAGAATTCACCAACCCCAATTCCCTATCTGCGATCGCCCGCTTCAGCACCAGCGGCACCTACACCCTCCGCCTCACCGCCAGCGAAGGACTCACCAGCGCCACCGACGACCTCACCATCACGGTCACTTCCATTTCCACTCCCCCCATCCCCCCCACTCCCCCACTCTCCCCTCTTCCACCCCTCAATCAACCACCCCGCGTCAACGCCGGACTCAACCAACTCGTCACCCTGCCCGTCACCGTCCGTAGCGATGGTAGCCTGAGTAACGGTACTCCCGCCACCGTCACCCTCAACGGCAACGTCAGCGACGATGGCAACCCTCAACTGACTCGCCTGATCACCACTTGGCGACAGGTCAGCGGTCCGCAAGGAGCCAGCTTCACTAATCCCAACGCTGCAACCACAACCGCGACCCTCCCCAGAGCCGGACGTTATGTGATGCAACTCGTTGCTGGAGACGGCGAACTACTCACCAGTGATGAGGTCGAAATCACTGTCACGCCTCGCGTGACTCAAAATCTGCAAGCCCTCTACACCTTCACCGAAGGCAGCGGCACCTTGCTTCGGGATGTGTCAGGTGTGGGCATTCCCCTGGATTTGACCGTACAAAATCCTACAGCAATTTCTTGGCTCCCTAATGGGTTATCCGTCAACGCCAGTACCCAAATCCTGACCACAGAACCCGCCACCCGTTTGGCTCAAGCCTGTATCGCCACCCATGAAGTGACGATCGAAGCCTGGGTCAAACCCAACCGTGCCGATCAGGGCAATCCTGCTCGAATTGTATCCCTCTCCGGTGGTGCAAACCTCCGCAATGCCACCTTACAGCAAGGCGTGTGGAACTTAAGCCAGCAGCGTAACCAAAATCAATACGGAGTCCGACTTCGCACAAGCAGCACTAACCTGGACGGCGACCCCGCCCTACTGGTCACAACCTCCACTCCCAGCCTCGATCTCGTCCATCTGGTCTATACCCGCACTGCCAATGGCACTGCCAAACTCTATGTCAACGGCATCGAGCAAGCCAGCACCACCGTTAGGGGAGACTTCTCTAACTGGGATGTCAACTATCGCTTGCTATTGGCAAACGAAGTCACGGGCGATCGCCCCTGGTTGGGCGAATATAACCTGGTTGCCCTGTACAACCGCGCTCTCAGTGCAACGGAAGTGCAACAAAACTTTGCATCTCGGTTTGGCGTTGTTGCATGAAGGGGTTGCGGATAGGTGACGTGATAGGGTTGAAGTACCA